>Ga0207708_10002991_pt1 | contig 12455 bp, 8 predicted proteins | sample KBSK5101metaG_FD_184340 | JGI IMG/M metagenome (GOLD analysis project Ga0207708, IMG submission 184340) | Corn, switchgrass and miscanthus rhizosphere microbial communities from Kellogg Biological Station, Michigan, USA - KBS K5-10-1 metaG... | ecosystem: Host-associated > Plants > Roots >...
GCGCGACGCGGCAGGCGGAGCAGCGGCTGACATGGTCTTCCAGAAGAAGGCGCCTGCTGCCGGTGAGGGTTCCGCTCAGGTAGCCGCGCAACTCCGGCCGGAACTCCGCGCACCCGGCAGCGGCGGCATTCGCCACCTTGTCCCAGACGCGGGCGCGGGCGGCCTCGAGCGTCGCCGTGTCGGCTGCCTCCTGCGTCATTTCCTGTAGCGCTCTTTCGAGTCGATCTTCTGACATCGCGCGATCTCCTTCTACCGTTCCATCTCCGCCTGCAGCCGAATGCGGATTCGGTGGAGGCGGACAGCGACGTTGTTCTTCTCAATCTGGAAAAGGTCGGCCAGTTCCTGATTCGACAGCCCCTCGACGTACCGCAGCAGGAAGAGGGTGGCGTCCTCGCTGTCGAGAATCGCGATGGCGCGCCGGAGCTGCTCTTTCAGCAGCAGTACCGGATCGACGGCCGCATGCGGCGCCCGATCGTCGTAGGCCGTTTCGGCGTGCAGTGACCGGCGGCGCAGGAGGTCGACGGCGGCGTTGACGGCGGCGCGGCGGAAGTACGCGGTCGGCCGCCCGGCGGCCTCGTCGTGTTCGCTCCGGGACAGCACACGGAGGAAGACGGTCTGCAGCACGTCCTCGGCGTCGGCCGGGCTTCCAGTGACGCGGAGGGCGGCGCGGAACACCGCCGCGTAGTGCCGCTCGTACAATCCGGCGAAATCCGCCGGAACCGGAGCGGAAGTCATCTCGATAGGGTCGGCCAATTGCGGGCTGGCGGTGGTCACGTCGTGGGTCTCACCACCTAGACGCACGACCAGGCCGACTATTACATGGCGGGAGCCGGCGGGATCGTCAGGCGCCGTAACTCGTTGAAATCATTGCTTCTCTGCCGCGATGGTGACGGCGACGCCGTTCTGCTTGAGCAACGCGTTCATCGCCGGCAGCTCTGTGTCGGCGATCCGCTTGTACTGCGCCGCGATCGCCGCGAGCTCCTGCTTGAACCCGTCGTTCACCGCGATCTGCTGATCGGTCGGGCCGAGATCGCCGCCGCCGGATCCGCCGCCGGGCGTGCCGACCATCTGCCCGATCATCCAGCTGATTCGCTCGTAGAGCTGGACCGGCTGACGGAACGCGTCTTCGCTTCGCCCGGTGTTGCGCAGATCGATCATCTTCGCCTCGACGGCGCTCATGTGCGTTTCGAACTCTTTCACCGACTCCGACAGCGTGGACTTCTGCGGATCCCTGGCCAGCGACGCCATCAGGTCCTGCGACTGCTTGCGCATCGACTCGAGGGCGTTGCCCATCTTCGCCACTTCGTCGATTTCCGAGAGCACGTCGCGCGTGAACGCCACCTGCGCCTCGATCGACTGCTGCGTGCCCGGCGACTTCGGATCCGGCAGCACGGTCAGCGTCGTCGTCTGCTCGGCCGCCCCGGCCTTCACGCGGATCGTGTACTTGCCGGGCGGGACGATCGGGCCCGCCGGCGGAATGCGCGTGCCGTAGGCCGCGTAATTCCGCCGTGCCGGCGCCCAGGGCTCGTAGAGCGGCGGCGTCTGCATGGTGATCGTCGAGCCGTTGTCGTACCGCAGATCCCACCACACGCGGTTGAGACCCGGGTGACCCGCGACGGTCAGGGTGCGAATCGCCGCGTCGTTCGGGCCGGCGATCGAGACCTGCACGTTCGGCGTCGCCGATTTGAGGGAGAAGTTGAGGTCCGCGCCGTACGGCGGATTCTCCCCCTGCACATGCGCGTCGGGCTCGCTCTCGCGGCCGTCCGCCGTGGCGCGGAAGCGATACGCCGGTCGCGGAGCGAAGAGATGGAAGTCTTCCGACTGCGACGTGTCCCACGTCCTGAGCGCGGTCACGTCGTCGAGGATGTAGACCCCGCGGCCGTGCGTGCCGATCACGAGATCGTTGAACGTCGGCTGCACCTGCATCCAGTACACCGGCGCCGGCGGCAGATCGTTGCGCAGCCGCGTCCAGTGCCCGCCGTCGTCCCACGTCACGTAGAGGGCGTTGTCGGTGCCGAGATACAGCATGCCCTTCCGCACGGGGTCTTCGACGATGATGTGCGCGCTCGAGTTGACGCCTTTGGGCACGCTCGACGAGATCAGCTTCCACGTCGCGCCGTAATCGGCGGTCTCGTAGACCAGCGCGTCGTAGATGCCTTCGTGCTGCAGGTTCTCGACGACGTAGGCAGTGCCGGCGTCGAACTTCGACGGGGCGACGCTCCACACCGTGCCCCACGGCGGCAGGTTCGGCATGTTCTTCGTGACGTTGGTCCAGTGCGCGCCGGCATCCTTCGTGACGTTCACCTGGCCGTCCGTGCTGCCCGTCCAGATCACGCCCGCCTTCGCCGGCGACTCGGCGATCGCGTAAAGGGTCGCGCCGTCGAACGTCGTCAGGTTGTCGGACGTAATGCCGCCGGAATTGCCCTGGTGTGACTTGTCGTTCGTCGTGAGATCGGGGCTGATCACCTTCCAGCTCTGGCCGCCGTTCGTCGTCATGAAGAGCACCTGCGCGCCGACGTAGACGCGCGTGTGATCGTGCGGCGAGATCGCGATCGGCGTGATCCAGTCCCAGCGGTACTTCATGTCCGCAGGCGCCCACCCGTAGCTGGTGATCGGCCAGGCGCTCACGTCGCGCGCCATCGCGTGCCTGTAGTCCATGCGGACGACGCGGCCGTTGTCGCATCCCGACCACACGACGTCGGGATCGGCGGGGTCGGGAACGGCAAACGCGTCTTCGCATCCGCCCGTGCCGACCCAGTTGCCGACGCCCATGCCGCCGCCGCGGCCGCCGGCGCCGCGGTTGGGGCCGCGGAAGCTCGATTTGTCCTGGATGTTGCCCATCACGTTGTACGGCACCGCGTTGTCCGCCATGACGTGGTAGACCTGCGAGATCGGCAGCAGGAAATGCCTGTACGACGCGGCGCGGTTGTCGCTGACGGCGACGCCGGCGTCGTTGGCGACGAGCACACGATTGGCGTTCGTCGGATCGATCCAGACGTCATGGTTGTCGCCGCCCGGCGCGGAGATCGGCGGGGGCGCGTTCGCGTCCGCCGGTGCGGCGCCGCGGCCGCGGCCGCCGCCCGCGCCGCCGCCAGCGCCACCGCCGGCCTGGAACACCGTCGTTCCGCCGTCGCGCGACATGGTGAAGGCGACGGACGGAAAGTAGAGCAGGTTCTCGTCGTCGGGCGACACGGCCATCCGCGTGTAGTAGCTCGCGCGTTCCGCCGGCAGGTGCGACTGATTGACGAGCTGCCAGGTCGCGCCGCGATCGTTCGAGCGATAGAGCCCTGGCGCCGGCGCGTCCTGGATGAGCGCGTAGACGCGATCCGGATTGCTCTGAGCGACGGCCACCGCTGTCTTGCCCAGCGCATGGCCTGCCTCTGGCAGGCCGTGGCCCGCGATCTTGCTCCACGTCGCGCCGCCGTCGTGGGTGACGTAGACCCCGCTGCCGGGACCGCCGCTGTGCAGGTCGTAGCGATGGATGATCAGCTGCCACATGCCGGCGTAGAGCGTTTTCGAGTCCTTCGGATCCATCGCGAGATCCGAGCACCCGGTGTTCTCGTCGACGGCGAGCACCGGCTGCCAGCTGGCGCCGCCGTCGGTCGTGTGGAACACCCCGCGCTCCTTCTGGGTGCGGAACGCCTGCCCGATGGCGCAGACGTAAACGCTGTTGGCGTCGCGCGGATCGATGACGATGCGCGCGATGTGCCCGGTCGCGTCCAGCCCCATGTGCTGCCACGTGCGCCCCGCGTCGGTTGACTTGTAGACGCCGTCGCCGAGCGTGTAGTACGGACGAATCAGCCAGGGCTCGCCGGTGCCGGCCCAGACCGTGTCGTGTGCGGACGGCGCGACGGCGAGCGCGCCGACGGCAGACACGTCCTTGTCGTCGAAGATCGGCCGCCAGTTGATGCCGGCGTCGGACGTCTTCCAGACGCCGCCGTTGGCGGCGCCGATGTAGACGGTCAGCGGATCGCCGGGCACGCCGCTAATCGAGGCGACGCGATTCCCTTCCGGACCGAGCGGCCGGAAGTGGAGCGCGCCGAGCCCGTTTGGCCCGCCGTCCGCCGGCGCCGCCAACCCGCCGCGGCCGCGTTGAGCGGAAGCGTTGGCACTCGCGAAGAGAAGTAGGACAAGGCTGATGAGGAAGTGGCGCATCAACGGCCTCCGCAGGGGTGGAATGGTGGCGTGATGCTAGCACAGCGATTGGCAGTAAAGTGGCCGACGCGTGTCGACTCTCGGCTACCTTCGACGGACCCCGTCCGCGGGATTACTGCTGGTACAGCTGCTCGGCATCGTCCTGTACCCGTGGATGGAAACAGCGCCGCGCGGGCGCGCCGTGTTCGGCGCTTTTGGGCTCCTCATCCTCGGTATCGCCGTGCGGGTCGTCCGGCGCTCACCGTGGCTGACCTGGTTGGCGTTCGTGCTCGCGGTGACGGTCGTCGCGCTGTCCGCAGTCCATGCCGTCACGCCGCACCCGGCGCTGCCGCTCGCGATCGCGGTGGTCAAGGCCGCGTTCTACTTTTACGCGACGGGCAGCCTGATCGCGTACATGTCGCAGGACCGGGTCGCTACCACCGATGAGCTCTTCGCGGCCGGCGCCACCTTCACCCTCCTGGCGTGGGCATTCGCCTATGCCTACGCCGCGTGTGACGCGATGCTTCCGGGAAGCTTCAGTGCGTCGATCAATCCGGCCGGGCCGCGCACCTGGATGGAGCTGCTCTTCCTCAGTATCGCCGTGCTGTCGAGCGTTGGGCTGAGCGACATCCTGCCGGTGACCGGAATGGCGCGCGCCCTCGTCATGCTGGAGTCGATCGCTGGCGTGATGTACATGGCGCTGGTCGTCTCGCGATTGATCGGCCTGACCATGCTCCGGCGCGATCGAACGTAGCGACCAGGCAGCGGTCTCAGCACCTCAGCACCTCCGTGGCAGGAATTCGTTCAGTGATCCTGGTTGGAGCGTTTGTCCAGCGGGAGCAGGTGATGGGCGACGAGGTACTCGAACAGCGCCTGGGCATTGATTGAGTGGGCGAGCGCGTTCGGGTGGCCGTCGGCTGGCGACACGGCGAACACCGTCCGCGAGTTCACGTCCGGGTGTTGCTTCAAGTAGTCCATGAAGTACGCATAGGTATTCAGGAAGTGAAATCCCAGGCGCCGGCTTTCCCGCTCGAGGAGCTCGCGCTGGCCGTCACGCAACTCGTCGCGCACATACTTCGGATCGAGGCCGGGGTAGGGCTTCACGTCAAATGCGACAAGTGGAATGCCCCGGTCGCGCGCCGCGGCCGTGAGCTTCTCGAGGGCGCGCACGACGCCTTTTGCGCCAACCATGTAGCGATACTCGTCGGGCATCGCCGGATCTTCATCGAGGCGCGCCGCCGGATAGCCTTTAGGGGCGCGGTAGTTGTCGTCGAACACGGCCAGCTGTTGATCGACGCCCATGATCCCCGCGTAAACGGAGTACGCCAGGTCGAAGAGGTATGACCTGCGCAACGTCGACAGGTCGGTCTGCCGCCGCATGAACTCCGGCACATCGTAGTCGTTGGTGTTGAAGTTGAGAAGCACGAGATCGGGCGCGTAGTCGACGCACTTCCGCACGAACGTTTCGGCCTCCATGGCGGTGTTGTAGCCGGGCACGGCGAAGTCGATGACCTCGAATTTCTGCGGACGGAATCGTTCGTCGAGGCGTCGTTCCAGCACTTTCAGGCTGCTGTCCTCGAGTCGCACGCCCCACCCGAACAGCGACGAGTCGCCGACGCCAACGATCCGGAATGTGCCGGGGTCCTTGTGAGTGCTGTACTCGTAATCGCGAAGCCCTCGAGCGTTGATGAGAAGCGGCTGGCCCATGAATCGTCCACGAACGTTCGGCCTCAGTTCGTACACGATCGCCGCATATCGGCTTGGCTGAACGATTTCGCCGAGCCTCAGGTTCTGCATCGAGGATTCCGCGTGAGCGCGGGCGCTCCGCAGTTGCTCGTCGAGTGGGCGCCGGTCCTCGCGCAGGGAGTGCCCGAGACGGATCATCATCTCCGCGACGACCAGCGCCGCGACGACCGAGGCGAGCACCATCGTCACGTGCAGCGCAAGCCGGGGCAGACCGACGGCGATCTCGCGCCGGCGTTTCGCAAGCCGCGCCGCAACCGCCAGCGCCAGTGCGAACCAGCACAGCGCCCACAGGAAAAGGACGTGGCGGGTCAGAAACACGACGACGGCAGGTGCGTGGCGCACGAACAGGTGCTGCACGGGTAGCGGCGCCTGGCTTGTCGCGCCCGGCGGAGTCCAGTACGCGTACAGCTCGTAGATGCCATCCGTCTGCAGGAACCGCAGCCGAACCTGGTGCAGTCCGGGGCCCATTGCGAGGGTGACGGAACTCGTGCCACCGCCGTTGTCGAGGACGACGCGGTCGTCGATCTCCAGGATCGACCGATCGTCGCTCCGCGTGGCGAACGCGTACTGACCATCGCGATCGGTCCGCAGCCAGCCGCTCCATTCGACCGTGAAGTTCTGCTGCGGCAGCGACGCCGAATCCGAGGTGAGGGACTCGAGATTGATCTGCCGCTGGACGCGCACGAGAGCCGGCCTGACCCACTTCGTGTTGGGGTAGAACGTCGCGGTAACCCCCCGCTGTGGCCACACCCACAGGATTGGAATGAGGAGGATCGGCACGAGGAGAAGACGCGTCATGTCCTCTACGAATCTCAGGCGCGCGCGATCTCGGAGATGGCCCTCACGAGCACGTCGAGGTCCGTCGACTGGATGAAGACGTGCGGCGTGATCCGAACGCCCTGCACGCCGATCGCGGGGCTGTCGATCGCATTCGTCCAGATCTTGTACTTGTCGAGGAGCGTCTTCGCGAGATCGTCGGGCGCGACGCCCGTGATGCCGACATTGGCAATCGCGCAGGCGCGCGCGGGATCCGACGGCGTGTTCAGGATCACCTTCGGCAGCCCGCGAACCTTCGAGGTCCAGTACGTCTGCAGGTAACGCAGCCTGGCCTCCTTGCGTTGAGTGCCGATCGCGTTGTGGAAGGCGATGGCGTGCTCGATGGTGAGATCCGTGTGCACGGGATGCGTGCCCGTGTGATTCAGCTTCATGATGTCGGCGTCGTCGGTCATCCGCCAGTCGCCGTAGATCGGCCAGAGGCCGGGGATCTTGTCCTTTCTTACATAGAGGATGCCGGTGCCGAGCGGGCAGCCGAGCCACTTGTGGAGGGACGCCGCGTAGTAGTCGGCCCCGGTGTCGGGAATCCTGTAGTCGACGTGCGCGAAGGCGTGCGCGCCGTCCACGAGCACATCCACGCCTCGGGCGTGCGCCATGTCCGCGATCTTCCGTACCGGCAGGATGTGCCCGGTGATGTTGATCACGTGCGACACCATCAGCAGCCGCGTGCGCGGCGTGATGGCCTTCGCATACACGCTGACGACCTCATCGTCGGTGCGCGGATCCGCAGGCACGCTCACGAGCCGATTGACCATGCCGTAGCGGCGGGCGACCAGGCGGAAGTGGGCCAGCATGTGGCCGTAGTCCTGCTCGGCCTGGACCGCCTCGTCACCCGGCTTCCAGTCGTAGCCGTTGACGACGGTGGCGATCGATTCGGTGGTGTTGCGGGTGATGCAGAGCTCCGCTGGCGAGCATCCCGCGAGCGCCGCGAGCTTGTCCCGCGCCGCCGCCTTGTCCGGCACCTGCGTCGTCCGCAGGTAGTAGGAGGCCTGGAGATTGACCTCGCGAACCTTCTCGACGAAGGCCTCCAGCACCGGCGTGGCCTGCATGCTGTAGTAGCCGCTCTCGAGGTTGATGTAGTCGGGCTTGAGCCGGTACTTCGAGCGAATCGCCGCCCAGAACGCCTCGTCCTGAGCGAGTCGATCGACCGGAGTGTCGGCGAATCGTGCCCACACCTCGTCGCCGAGCAGGAGCGCGAGGCCGGCCGAGCCTGACGTCCGCAGGAACTCGCGCTTGTTCATGGGATCCACATTTTATGGCTACTGCCTGGCGAGGAAGGCACGCGCCAGCGCATGGGCCCGCGATTCGTCGATGCTCCTGACCACACGCCACCGTGCTTGATTGACGATCCGACGATCGGGGCGTCTGCATCGCGGTAGTCGTGAAGATTGTCGAGCGTCACGCCGGAACCCACGAGCGTTGGCACGGGAACCGCTCGCGCCACTGCTTGAACTTCTGACAACGAAGCAGCGTTCCCGCGCTCGACTGGATAATCCCCTCGTCTGCCACACCTGGACGCCAAGCGCCCCGCCACCGCGTGCTTCACCTCGTAACCGATGACCGCGAGCGCGGCGACAACCTCCGGGCCCACGCTGCCCTTGAGATATGGGCGGAGGCATCCATCGCGTCAGTGTAGGCGATGTCGAGCCCTGGACAATTCTTTGAGATTCGGATGACGAACCGGAAGGTGACGAGCGGAAGGTGAGGATGGGGCGACGGGCGTCGATCCCCATCAACAGTATCGCCCCACATCGCCTCATTCTTCAAGACTGTTTGTTGAACGGCAGGACCGGTATCATCGCCGGCCCATGTCCAAAATCACGAACCGCGATACGGTCCCCCGCGAAGGGGGCTCGGTCGACCATCGGCTCGCGCGATTGCTGGATACGCCATTCCTTGTGCGAGTCGTCCCGCACCTTCCGCCGGAGACGCTGCACCAGCTCATTCGCTCCCGCGGGCTCGAAGCCTGCGGCGAACTCGTCACGGCAGCCACGCCCGCGCAGCTCACCGTCCTGCTCGACCTCGATCTCTGGCGTCACGCGCGGCCGGGACGCGACCATCGGTTCGACGTCGATCGCTTCGGCGAATGGCTCGAGGTGCTTGTCGACACCGGCAGCTCGGTCGCGGCACGAACGGTCGCCGCCCTCGACAAGGACCTCGTGATCACCGGATTGTCCGGCTACGTGCGTGTGTTCGACGCGGGCATCTTCGAACCAACCGCCCAGAGCGATGACGAGCCGCCGGACCGTCACGAGGCGATGCGTGAAGGAGACTCGCTGCACGCCGACGACGCGCCGGTGAACGATGCGAGCGGCGACCGACGCGAGTGTGAGGTCGGCGGCTACGTCGTCCGAGCGCGAAGAGCCGACGCATGGGACGCGATCGTCGCACTCCTGATCGCGCTCGACGAAGAGCACGGCAACGACTTCCACGCCGTGATGCAGGGCTGCCGGCGTCTCTCCAACTCCAGGCCGGAGGTCGACGGCCTGGACGATCTGCTGCGGATGCCGGAGCAGCACCTCCACGACGTCACGATCGAACGGGAGCGCCGGCGAGCGCAGCAAGGCTACGCGACGCCCGCCGACGCGCGCGCCTTCCTCGAAATGGCCCGACAGCCGAAAGACGCGCGATCGGGAGCGTCAATGACGGGGGGGATCACGGGCAATCCGATCGTCACGGCGTACTTTCGAGCGGCGGACGAAGCACCGGACTCGCCGAACGGGGCCGCGCACTCACCGCAACGCACGTTGCTGGCCTGCGTCCGCGACACGGACGAGACCGCTTACTTCGCGCGCAGCCGTGAGCTCGCGTTCCTCGCGAACGCGCTCCTCGCGGGATGCTCCGTCCAGTCACGGCCGTTCACGCCACGGGAAGCGTCCGATGCAGCCGCGGCGATCTGTAACCTGGGGCTCGAATGCTGGCCAGTCACACCGCCCGACACGTGCCCGCCAGCCTCATGGCTGATCGATCACGACCTGGTGACTGCGTTCGAAGCGGGCTGGTCGGTGCTGCACAAGGACGTGAGCCTGTACGCGGCGGAACAGCTCATCTCGACACTGGCGGATGTCGACTGTGCCGATCGCGACATCCGGAACGGGCTCGTCGCGCTGCGGCGCACGCTGGTGAAGCAGCGCGACGCCGGCACACCGTGGCGCGCGCGCGACGCGGCGGAGGTCCTCGCGATGCTCGACGTGACCGCCTGGATCGGCGTACTCGGCCTGCTCGACGAATGTCCCGTCCTGCCCGCGGCGCTGACCGCCGTGCTCGAACGTCGCACCACGACCGTCAGTGCGACGGAGTTCGCCTTCATCTCGACGGCCGCCCAGATCGGCGACGTTCGCATCTTCATGATGAGGCTTCCCGACCTGCTGTCACGCTGACCGAGTCTCCACCCGGTAGCGTTGGACTATTTCGGCTGGCCCCGCCACAGACTCCACAGTCCGCGCGCCGAGAGGACGAAGGTGAGGCCCCCGAGCCCGCCGAGCGCCCAGAGTGTCCAGACGAAGAAGAAGCCGCCGGGGGACCTGGCGATCTCGGCGTAGTGTGCTCCCCTCATGTGGATGACGGGCATGCCGGCCGCGAACAACCCGACCAGCAGCATGATGACGTGTCCCGATCGCCGTTCGGCGAGCACCAGCGTCCCGTAGAGGAAGACGACGAGGACGAGCAGCGCCGTGTTCGAGGACTCGGCCTTCGAGATCCCGCGGACGATGTCGTCGGTAATGTGAAGCGTCAGCAGGAGGATCGAGAGCAGAGACGTAACGACCAGGATGGCGCTGTGCTTCATTCGATACTCCCGTGTTCGAGGCGCGCCACCAGAGTGACGGCAACCGGGCGCGCGAACAACCGGCTTGCGACGAAGAGCGGATTGCCGCCCCCGGGAGGCGGTCGCGTCCGGTCGAACGGCGGACTGCTGTTACATCTGCCGGAACAGGTGCAGGTAGTTGCGGCTCACCGGCAGGACCTCGTCCCGCCCCTTGACGTGAATCTCCGCCGTTTCGTTGTCGTGTCGCTTGACGTGGCTGATCGCGCGCAGATTCACGACGACCGAGCGATGGACCTGCGCGAATTGCTCCGCGTCGAGCCGCTCGAGCAGCTCCTTCAGCGGCGTCCGCACCACCGCCTCGGCCGCCTTCCCGCCGTCGCGCCAGGCGACGATGGTGTACTTCGCGTCGGAGCGAAGGTAATCGACATCGTCGATCGCGATGAGGCGGACGGTCTTCCCGGCTTGCGCGCGAATCCAACGCAGCGCCTCGTGCCTGGCGCCGCCGCCGCTCTGCAGCGTCGCCAGCTGCTCGCTCAGTTGCCGCAACAGCTGCTCGGTGTTGATCGCCGGCCTCGACGACTGCAGCCGTTCCTTGAGGCGGCTCACGGTGTCGGCGAGCCGCGCCGGTTCGACCGGCTTCAGCAGGTAATCGAGCGCGCCCTGCGCGAAGGCCTGCACCGCGTAGTGGTCGTACGCGGTGACGAAGACGAGATGGGCGCGCCGGCCGATGTGGTTCGCCGCGTCGACGCCGGACAGTCCCGGCATGTGGACGTCGAGGAAGCAGATGTCGGGATGACGCTCGTCGAACAACTTGACCGCGTCCCGGCCGTTCCGCGCCTCGGCCACGATCTCGAGCTCGGGCCAGACGTCCGCGAGCTGGCGCCGCAGCGCCTCGCGCAACAGCGGCTCGTCGTCGGCGATCAATGCCGTCGCGTGGACCTTCATGTCTGCGCCGGCAGATCGACTTCGACGGCGACGCCGCGCGGAGTGCCGGACGTCAGCCGCAGCTGCGCGGCATCGCCGAAGATCAGCTGCAGCCGCTGGCGCAACGTCGTGAGCCCGGTTCCGGGAGCGCCGCCCGACGGCCGGAGCCCTGCGCCGGTGTCGGTGACGCGCACCACGCAGCGTTCACCCATCCGTTCGACGTCGATGTCGATCCGGCCGCCTTCTTCGCTGGGATCGATCCCATGCCGCACGGCATTCTCGACCAGCGTCAACACCATCGTCGGAGGGCAGCGAACGTGCAGCGCCGCCGGGTCGACCTTCATGGCGTACTCGAGGCGATCGGGCATGCGCATCTGCATCAGCTCGAGATACGGTCGAACCAGCTGCAGCTCGCGCTCGATCGTGGCGGCGGGCTCGTGCAGTACCGGTACCGCCGCGCGCAGATACGCGGTCAGGCTCCGCAGCACGGCCGACGCGTGCGGCGAGCCGGCATCGACCAGCGCCTGCACGTTCGCGAGTGTGTTGAAGAGGAAATGCGGCGCCACCTGCGCCTGCAGCTGACGCAGGCGCGCGTCGAGTGCCTGCCGCTCGAGCTCGCTGCGCTCGAGCGCGAACGCCAGCTTCTGATCGCGGGCGAACGCTTCCTTCTGGCGGACGATCGCGGCGAGCGCCGTCCACGGCGCGAGGAGGAGGCCGGCGAACGTCAGATGCGTCCAGCCGTCCATCCGGCTGGGGGTCTCCCAGAACGGCGGCGCGCCCTGAGGAGTGGACAGCACGTAGATCAGGACCGTCGTCACCGGCATGCAGACGCCGACCGCCACCACCTGCAGCGCCCATCGCTGGAGCCAGGACGGCAGCCTCCGCGGCCACACCTCGAAGAGGGCGAAGGCGGCGGTCGCGGACAGGCCGAGGACGCTGGTGCGAAGGAAGAGCGCGGGCAAAGCGCTCTTCCATCCGTGCATCAGCAGCAGGCCGACGCCGATGGACATGACCAGCGCCACGGCCGCTCGCCGCGACGTCCTGGCTATGA
>Ga0207708_10002992_pt1 | contig 12454 bp, 7 predicted proteins | sample KBSK5101metaG_FD_184340 | JGI IMG/M metagenome (GOLD analysis project Ga0207708, IMG submission 184340) | Corn, switchgrass and miscanthus rhizosphere microbial communities from Kellogg Biological Station, Michigan, USA - KBS K5-10-1 metaG... | ecosystem: Host-associated > Plants > Roots >...
CGGCGTCGAGTAACGTCACAGATAAACACAGAAGAACACGGATAAGAACGACAAGCCCGGATCATCGGTATCAAATCCGTGTTCGTCCGTGTTTATCTGTGGCGTTCCAACTCACCGCGCCCCGATCTTTTGGAGCAGCCTCGGCAGCGCGGCGTGGCCTTTCGCGCGCGCCCACTCCAGAGGTGTCGCCACCATCTCCTGCTGACCCAGCGCGCGGCGAAGCTGGGCAGCGTCGAGTAACGCCACAGATAAACACAGAAGAACACGGATAAGAACGACAAGCCCGGATCATCGGTATCAAATCCGTGTTTGTCCGTGTTTTTCTGTGGCCTTCCACTACTCTCTCGCGATTTCCCGGAGCATCCGCGCGATTTCTTAAGTGGCCCTTTTTGCGCCCATTCGAGCGATCCAATCCGTGTTTGTCCGTGTTTTTCTGTGGCCTTCCTTTTACCTTGCCGCAAGGTCTTGGAGCAGCCGCGCAATCTGTCCGTGGCCTTTTTTGCGAGCCCACTCCAGTGGCGTGGCCCAGGGCGCGCCCGCCTTCTGCGGATCGGCGCCGCGTGAGAGCAGCAGGTCCACCATCTCCCGCTGGCCCCATCGCGCCGCGAAGCCGAGCGGCGTCGAGCGGAACTCCTGGTCGACGGCGTCGATGTCGGCGCCGTGGTCGAGCAGGAGCGTCGCCTTGCCCACTTCGCCCGTCCGCGCCATCTCGTGCAGCAGCGTCGTGTGCTGCCAGTTCATGTGGCCGGCATCCATCCCGCGCTCGAGGAACATCGCGGCCAGGTCCGCGTGCTTGAAGTAATGCGTCGCGCCCCACTTGGTCAGCTTCGGGACGCGCGCGCCGTACTTCATCAGCACTTCGATCAACGCGCGCTGGTGGTTGGCGGCGGGTGACATGAGCGTGCCTTCGCACCAGAAGGTGTAGGGATCGATGGCCAGCTCGGGACGGCGCTCGAGCATCTGCTCGACCAGCGGCACCGCGTTGGCGCCGATCAGCCGCTCGAAGCGGCGCCGCTCGAAGTCCATCGGGATCTCGAGGTGGCCGCTCTCGTCGCCGGGCCGATCCGGGTCGGCGCGGCGGCCGTACTCTTCGAGCAGCGCCGCGATGCCGGTGTAGCCGCGATCGAGTGCGACGGTGACGAGCGTCTCGCCATACGGACTCGTCCGGTAGTTCGGATTCACCGCGTCCCGCTCGGCCAGGTAGCGGACGATCTCGAGCCGCCCCTCGCGTACGGCCATGTGCAGCGGCGTCGTGGTGCTGTAGCCGGCGCGGGCGATCGACGGCCATGTCTCCAGCAACTCGCTGACCCGCGCCAGGTCGCCATCGCGGCACGCCATCAGCATCCGCCACACCTCCGGCGTCGGCACGCCTGAGTTGTCGCGCAGGCGCATCGTGAAGGCGGCGCGCATCTCGATCGGCACGTCATCGGGCCCCGGCGGCGGCGACGGGATCGGCTCGACGGGCGGGAACATGACGTCGGCGACGTCGCGCCCCGACAGCGCGGCGACGAGCGCGTCCCAGCTGTCGAACCCCGACTGCCGCGCGACGAGGAACTGCGCGTGCGGGAGCCCGAAGTAGCCTTCGGGCCGCGCGTCGCCGAACTGTTCGAGCCGCTGGCGCACCGCGGCGCGCAGCTGGCCCCACGAGATGTCGCCGCCGAAATGCCGCCGCAGGCGCTGCATCGATCCGGCGTTGCCGCTCTCGAACGCGAACAGCAGATCCTGCGCGAGGCTCTCGAACCGCGAGAGATCGGCAGGGTGTTCCTCGCGATCGGCGGCCGGTTCCGGCGCAGCCCGGGTGATTCCCGCAGCGGCGTCCAGCCTGCTGGCCACGTCGAGCATGCCGCGCGTGCGCGCCCAGTCGGCTGCCGTGCGCCCCTGGCGGCTGCGTGCCGCGGGATCGGCGCCGTTGGCCAGCAGCAGCTCCACGATCGCCATCGCCTTGTCCTCGTCGTCGGGCAGCCACCACAGCGGGGTGATGCCCTCGTTGTCCGACTGCCGCGCCAGCTCGGGCCGCTCGCTCAGGATTTCGCGGACGCGGTCGACGTAGCCGCGAAAACTCAACGTCCAGATGTTGCGGGCGTACCGGCTCAAAAAGTCGATCATCGCGACGTGGTCGCCATGAGACGCCCAGCCGATCGGCGTGGCGCCGTAGGCGGTTTCCCTTGGCTCGGCGTCCGCGCCGCGGTCGATGAGGAAGCGTGCGGCGCGGAGCGCGTTGGCGCCGGCGGCCTGGTGCAGCGCGCGCGCCTTGTTGCGATCCTCGATCTCCAGCGGAACGCCAAGATCGAGCAGCAGCGCGATCACATCAGGTCGATCCCGCTTCGCCGCCTCGAACATCGCCTTGTGCGAGCGCAGCAGCTCGGGATGCTCGGCGGCGATGCGCTGCGCGGCCTCCCGATCGAGGCGCATGCAGGCCGCAAGGAACTCCTGGTCAGGCGACAGCGGGTTGGTGCCGGCCCGTCCTCCATGGCGGCGCAACAGATCGGCGAAGTCCGTCTGCCCCAGCATCGTCGCCACGTCCAGCAGCGTATGTTCGAGCTTGAACTTCGGATTCGACGCGACGTCCGAGTTCGGGCTGGCGCCATGCGTGAGCGCCCACTCGGCCAACACCAGGTCGTTCTTCCGCATCGCCGTGCTCAGGACGAAGTGCGCGCCCGATCCATAGCCGCCCATGTCGAGCATCAGCCAGTGCGGATCGTCCCAGTCGGCCTTGCGCCCGATCGCCAGCGATCGCTGGTAGGTCAGCTCGAGCCACCAGAGCATGTCGCCAGAGAAGTGCGTGTTGTAGAGCACCTGGATGTCGTACGGCCCGGCGCCTCGCTCGAGCAGCAGCCCGTACAGTGCTTCAGCGTAAGGCTGCCGCGGCGAGTCCTGCTCGCCTTCTCCCGCCGCGCCGACCAGGCACGAGTACTCCGAGTCGCCGGCCATGTAGAAGTCGTTCGGGTTCGCGCCGTGGTCGAGGAGGAGCCGCGCGATCGCGACGCCGTTGTCGAGCGTGTCTCTGGCAGTGAATCGCGTGTAAGTGGAATAGAGGATCGGCGTCCATCCGCGTGACCCCCCCGGCTCGCGCGCCGCGGCGGGACGCTCGGTGACGATGCGGCGGACCTCGTCGAGATTGCCGCAGACGATCGCGGTATAGAGGTTGTGCCGAGCCAGTTCCGGATAGTGCGTCAGCAGTCGCTGCGCCGCGCGATCGTACATCCGGTGGTCCCCCTTCCCGTGCTCGTGGTGATCCCAGCACGCCATCTGCAGGAACGAGGCGACGTGGCGATCGTTCATTGGGCCGAGGGCCGCCCGCTTTGCGGCGCGGCTCCCGGCCGCGGCGGCAAATGACGTCCAGTCTGCGTGGCCATGCTCGCGCGCGAGCGCGTGCTGCACGTCGCGCAGGCACGGTTCGGCCGGCGCGGCGGACCAGGCGCGCGACAGCCGTGCGCGCGCGTCGGGATCGTTCGCGCGGAGCGCCTTCAGCCAGCGCTTCGCTTCCTTCTTGAGATTGTCGAGAGCGCTCACAGACACCTTCCTTCCGTTCCGCCGTCGCGCCTCGGCGCTTCGGCGGGACAAGTGCCCAACGTCCGCTTAGGTCAGGCCGGAAAGAAGGAGCTTCCAGCTTGCAGAGGCCTGCCTCGCCGCAGCCGGCGAAGCGGGTTCCTTCGCCGTTTCCGGCGAAGGCGGGGTGGGAGTCAGGCTCCCTTGCCGCGGACAGGAGGCGCCCCAGTGCGCGCTATCGCTAGGGTGGCACAAGCGTCGCCGCGCGGATCCGACTTGCTCGTAGAGTTACACATCATGTATAACATCGCGTGTATGGGCGCAGACGAGTACCGCGGCGCGCTCGAAGCGGCGGTCAAGGAATACGAGGCGCTCGGCGAGCAGCGGCGCGCCATCGACAGCCGCCTGGCGCAGCTGGCGCAGACCATCGGCACGCTGTCGCGGCTGCTCGGCCTGACGCCGACCGTGCCGCTGAGCATCACCGACGCGGTGCGCCTGGCGATGCGCAGCGGCGTGCCGATGACACCGCTCGAGGTGCGCGAACGGCTGCTCGCCATCGGCACCGATCTCTCGGCGTATTCGAACGACCTCGCCGTCATTCACACCGTGCTCAAGCGCCTCAACGCCGCCGGCGAGGTGCGCATCATTCCGCGCCCCAGCGGCAAGAACGCCTACCTGTGGGCCAGCCCGCCGCGCGTCATCGCGCTCGGCCCCGAGATCGCCGAGTTCATCCGCGGCGCCGGCAAGGGGCCGAAGAGGAGCAAGTGATGGAGATCGATCTGCGGCGGCGCTTCTTCGCCGAGGAGCTCGAGGCCGTGTGCAAGCTGCGATCGCCGCGGCTGATCGAGGCGCTCGCCACCGTGCCGCGCGAGGCGTTCCTGCCGCCAGGCCCGTGGACGGTGCTGACCGAAATGGACTTTCTCGGCGGCGCATCGCGCACCGGCCTCACCGCCGACGCCAATCCCGCTCGCGTCAACCACAACATCGCCGTCGCCATCGATCCCGCGCGGCAGCTGTTCAACGGCCAGCCGGGAACGCTCGCGGTCTGGATCGACGCGCTCGAGCTCGCGCCGGGCGCGCGGGTCCTGCACGTCGGCGCCGGCCTCGGCTACTACTCTGCCCTGATGGCCCACTGCGCCGGCCCGGACGGACGGCTCCTCGCGATCGAAGCGGACGAGGCGCTCGCGTCGGCGGCTTCGCGCAATCTCGTCTCGATGCAATGGGCCGAAGTGCGGCACGGCGACGCGACGGATCTCGGCGGCGAGTGCTTCGACGCGATCCTCGTCAACGCCGGCGTGACGCATCCGCTCGAAACCTGGCTCGACGCGCTGGTGCCCGGCGGGCGCATGGTCGTGCCGATCACCGCGACCATGGCGCCGATGGGGAACATCGGCAAGGGGCTCGTCTTCGTAATGACGAAGCGGCCGGACGGCGAGCTCGCGGCGCGCGTCCTCACGGTCGTCGCGGTCTACTCCGCCGTCGGCATCCGCGACGACAGCCTGAATCCGTATCTCGGCAAGGCGCTGCTGGGCGGCCCAGGACAGTGGGCGTCGGTGTCGCGGCTGCGCCGCGACCAGCACCAGGCGTCCTCGTCGTGCTGGCTGCACACGTCGCGCTACTGCCTGGCGATGGGGGAAGCCCCTGCACCCGTGTGACGAAGGCTGGGATCCGACGCCGGGCATCGTCTCGGTGTGGGCCGACCCCGACGGACGCGCGATCGTCTGGCGCCGCATCCCGGCGAGCGGACGGCTCGTTCGCGAGGAGGCGCGCTTCGCGCCGTGGCTGCTCGCGGCGAAGCTCGAAGACGTGCCGCACGCCTGGGTTGACGACATTCGCTATCTGGAGGGCCAGGGGGAACTGCGCCATCAGGTGTTCGTCAGGCCGGGCAGCCCGATCGGGCGCCTGCGCGACATCGGCAAGGACCGCGTGCTGGTGCTCCCTCCCGACGAGCAGTATCTCGTCGCCACCGGCCGCACCTACTTTCGCGGCCTCACCTTCGATCAACTGCACCGCATGCAGTTCGATCTCGAGACCACCGGCCTCGAGCCGGCGCGCGATCGCATCTTCATGGTGGCGACGCGCGACCCGTTCGGCGCGACCAACGTCCTCGAAGCGCGCGGGGACGATGACGAGTCCGAGCGCGACCTGATCCGCCGTCTGGTCGGCACGATCCTTACCGCCGATCCCGACGTCATCGAGAACCACAACCTGCACGGGTTCGATCTGCCGTTCCTGGCGCGGCGCGCGCGCCATCTCGGCATGCACCTCCCGCTCGGGCGGATTCCCGGCGGCCTGCGCCAGCGCGCGGCGCGGCGCGGCATGGTTACCGACGATGAAGGCCCTCAACGCGTGCGCTTCGTGGCGCCGGGACGCGAGTTGATCGACACCCTCGACGCGGTGATGCGCTACGGGTTCTCGACCGGCGACCTGCCCTGGCGCGGGCTGAAGGCCGTCGCGCGCCACTTCGGCATCGCCGGCGCCGATCGCGAGCTGATTCCAGGGGATCGCATCCACGAGGTGTATCGATCGGATCCCGCGCGCGTGCGCCGCTACGCCTCCGCCGACGTCGAGGAAGTGGCGCGCCTGGCGCCGATCGTCGGCGGCGCCGCGTTCGCGCTCGCGAGCATGGCCCCCCGCCGCTACGAACGGCTGGCCGATGCCGGGGCCGCGACCGGCGTGATCGATCCGCTGCTCGTGCGCGCCTACCTGCACGCCGGGCGCGCGCTGCCGGCCCACCGCGAGGGCGATCGCGAGCCGCACACCGGCGCTGCCCTGCACCTCTTCGCCGCCGGCGCGGCGCGGCGCATCGTCAAGGCGGACGTCGCGAGCCTGTATCCGTCGCTGATGCGCGCCTACCGGATCGGGCCGGCGCGCGACACGCTCGGCGCGATGCTGAACCTCGTCGATCGGCTGGTCGAGCGGCGCCTGGCCGCCAAGGCCGCGGCGAAGACGGCGGCGGCCGGCTCACCGGAGCGCCACATGCACGAAGCGATGTCGGCGGCGATGAAGCTCGTCGTCAACTCCGCCTATGGCTATCTCGCCGCGGGCGGCGCCCTGACGCGGTTCGCCGACGTCCGCGCCGCCAACGAGGTCACGCGGCGCGGCCGCGAGGTGCTCGAGCTGATGTGCCGCGCGCTCGCCGATCGCGGCGTCACGCTGCTCGAGGCCGACACCGACGGCGTCTACTTCTCGGTCCCCGACGCCTGGAGCGAGGCCGACGAGCGCCGCGTCGTCTCCGAAGTGGCGGCGCTGCTGCCGCCGCTGGTGCAGCTCGAGTTCGACGGCCGTTACCGCGCGATGCTGTCGCACGAGCCGAAGAACTACGCGCTGCTCGGCTACGACGGCACGCTCCTCTTGCGCGGCGTCGCCTTTCGATCCAGCCGCGCGGAACCGTTCGGCGAGGCGTTCCTCCGCCGCGCGCTGCCGCGTCTGCTCGCCGGTGATATTCCCGGCGTCCGCGCCGAATACGTGGCGACGGTCGCCGCGCTGCGCCGGCGCGAGATGGCGACCGGCGACGTGTCGTCGCGCGTGCGCCTGACGAGGACGCCCGAGCGCTACATCGCGATGCGTGAGACGCGGCGTGAGCTGCCCTACGAGGCGATGCTGGCGAAGGGACGGACGACGTGGTCGCCCGGCGAGCGGATCCGCGTGTATCGCACCCGCAGCGGCTCCGGCGGGCTGGTCAGCGATTCGGAAGACGGGGTGCGTCCGGCCGGCGACGCCGATCCGCGCGACTACGACGTGGAGCATTACGTCGCGGTGCTGCGCGACACCTTCGCGTCGCGCCTCGCGCGGGCGTTGACGCCCGAGGATTTTGCCGCCATCGTGGCCGACCCCGAACAGCCGTCGCTGTTCGAGCCGTCACTCGCGGAATCGGCGACCGTGCTGACGCAGCTCGCCGACTATCGTGACGCGCTGGTCGAGCCGGCCGGCGACACGATGCCGGTCAGCGGATAGATCCGCACGCGCGATCCGCCGTCAATCGACGTCACGGTCCCCATCACGGCGCCTGTCGCGGTCACCTTCCCGACCCACTCTCCGTCAGGGACCGGCGCGCGGATCGCCTCGCGGCTCGCCGGCCGCACCAGCGTGGCCCGCGATCCGTTCCAGCCGATCAGCCAGCCTCCGGCGGCCGCGCCGATTCCCACGAACCGATCGGTCATCGTCGCCAGCGGCATGACGCCGCCGGTCGCGGGATCGATGGCCAGGAACCGGGTCCGCGTGCCGTCGAAGGCGCTGCAGGCGATCCGTCCCTCCTCGACCACGTCGGCGCTGCAACTGGCCTCCAGCACCGAATGCCCCTGGTCGATCCGCTCCGATCCGCGCAGGCGCCACATCTGTGTCTCGTGGTGCGCGCGCGCGATGAACGGCAGCAGCATCCTGAAGCCGGTCGTGCCCATCGGCCCGAAGGAGTACTGGCGCTCGACGACGAAGGCCTCCGTGCCGCGCACCGAGAACGCCTCGACCCATCCGCCGCCGGACGTTCGCCCGCTCCAGGTCGTGCTGACCACCCTGGCGTCGCCGACCGAGCCGGACGCACGAACCAGGCGCTGATCGCGGTCCCAGCCCGAGACGATCCACTGCTGCGACGCCGGGTCGAACCCGATCGATCCCCAGCGCACGCTGTCGAGCGGTTGCCGCCAGACGATTTCAGGCTGGTCGTCCACGCGCAGCGCTTGCACTTCAGCGCGTCCGCCGTGGATAGCCAGCACCACGGCGCGGTAGTCGTCGATGAACGCAATGTCGGTGGCGTCCATCTCGGTGAGCGGCCGGCCGGCCAGCCCAACGTGCAGCAGGGACGGCGGGTCGTCGCGCTGGCTGTCGTCCTCGCTCGGCTGAAGCGCGACGAGGCGTCCGTGCGGCGAGAGGTTCACGTCTTCCACGTCGAAGGTGACGTCGAACTGCGCGGTGGCCTCGTCGTGGATGGGGATCCACCGCACGGGTCCGCCCGCCACGAGGAACGGATCGCGCCCGGCAGCATCGAGGAACGTCGTCGTGCCCACGATCGCGAGCGCGGCCCCGAGCAGCGCGGCCGCGGCCGCCGCCAGGCGGCGCGGTCTCTGTTGCGCCGAGCGGAACCACGCCACCGCGGTCGCGGCGAGCAGCACCGTGACGCCGGGCAGCGCCCGCGCGCTCTGGTACAGCCGGACCGCCTCGAGCCCGTCAAGGGCGACGAGCACGAGACCGATCGCCGCTGACACGCCCAGCGCCAGGATCAGGATGTTCGCGGCGCGGGAGGTTTCGTCGCGGCGCGCGCGCCCCATCAACAGGATGACGACGCCGAGGACCAACAGTGAAACCGCGGTGCCCGACGAGAAGGTCGTCGCCGAGCCGTCCCGCAGCACGATGGCCGCCGTGACGATGGCCGCGGTTCCAGCCGCGTTGAGCAGCGCGCCGGAAGGAACGATGGCCGCGATCGCGGTCACGAGGACGAAGGCGAGCTGGCCGGCGGCAAGCCCCATGACGACGGCCATGACGACGGCCAGGCGCACGCTCATCGCCGGCATCGCGTGACCTGACGTCTCGTGCGACAGCCGTCCGTCGACGCGATCGAGCAGCGCCTGGATCTCGGGCAGATCGCCGGGGCGCGGCGTCATCTCCCAGCGGCGGCCGTGCCGTTCGCCGGCGACGAGCCGCATCGGCGCGCCGGGGGACTTCGCGTGCAGGCGCAGCTCGTTCAGCGTTCCATAGTCGAGCAGGTGCGTCGTCCCCTCGCGCTCGCGCCAGGCGAGTTGCGAAGCGTCGAAGGTGACCGACGGGATGCCTTCCGTGGCGCTGAAGGTGACCGGCCCCTCCAGCGAGGCGGCGGCGACGCCGGCCGCCGCGCGGATGTCGCGGATGCGGCGCGCCAGGCTCGGATGCGTGGCCTGCCGCTCGCGCCGCTGATCCCAGCGGCGCGGAATGCGCGCGATCGTGTGCAGCGTCGTCAACCCGCGCACCAGCGCCTCGGCGTCGCCGGTCAGCTCCACCGCGCGGAGGTCGCTGACGGTCTCGTTCTTCTGGCGGTGCTTGGCGCGCGCGATCAGCGTCGCGAAGGTGGCGCCGAACAGCAGCATGCTCGGCGTGCCCATGTCGGTGGAGTGAAGCAGCAGGCGCCACGCCGGCGCCAGCGCGGCGGCGAAGGCAATGAGGAGGCATCCGACCGCGTAATAGCCGCGCAGCCGGTGGCGATCGTAGTACTCGAGGTGCGCCAGCTCGTGGCCGGCGATGGCGATCGTCTCGTCGGCGCTGATCTTCTCGAGCAGGGTGTCGGTGAGGATGACCGACGACCGGCGCAGCGACGGCAGCGCGACCGCATTGGCGAGGAACCCGCCGTTCATTGCGACGTACTCGAACCGCGGCATCGGGACGCCGGCCTTCGCGACCAGCGCCTCGAACCGCGGGACGAGCAGCGGGTCGGTGATCGGGCGCGTCTTCAGCACCGTGCGGAGCAGGTCCGCGTTCCAGTGATTCCAGGCGAGCAGGACGGCGGCCATTGCCAGCGCGGCGATCCAGTCGTAGCGTCCGGCGTCAGCCGCGATCGACGGCGTGAACCCCAGCAGGATCCAGAACCCGAACATCACCGCGATCAGCCGCCCGAAGAACCACAGGTATCCCCTCAGCCCCCACGTCTCGCCGTACAACAGCTTTCGGAACGGATATCCGCCCGCCATCTGCCCGACGATCACGAGAGGGATGGCCCACAGGAGCGACGATGGAGAAGCGACGACGACGAGTGCGCCGCCGAACGCCGCCGCGATCCCCACACGCCGGCCGTGCGCGGCCAGCCGCTCGGGCAGCAGCGGATCGTCGATGTAGCGGGCGAGCGATCGTCCCCACCACCAGCGCAGCACGGCCGGTACGAGAGCGAGGAGGGCGACGACAACCGCAGCGCCGGGAACGTCTTCGAGCATCGAGAGCCTTGGGAGAGCCGGGTGCACGCCGCAAGACACGTGCCCCTCGAATGCCACGAGAAACGTCATCGTACCGCCGCGGCGGCGACACAAGCGTCGAGGGAATTACAAGACTGTGGACGCGGATTACTTCAGCAGCTTGCGCAGGCGCTCGATCGGCTGGCGGAGCGAGCGCTTCTTCTTGCGCATGTCGGCCCAGACGTCGCCGGTCTTCTTGACGCGCGCCGCCATGTTGCGGAGCGTGAGCGAGCCGGGCGCCACGTCGCCGCGGATCACTTCATCCCACGTGCACGGCGCCGACACCGGCGCGCCGGGCTTCGGACGGACCGCGTACGCCGCGGCGAAGGTCGCGCTGTAGTCGTTGCGTCCGGTGTCGACGAGGATGCGGCCGGCGCGATCGCGCTTGTGGAACTCCAGCGTGAGCTGCTGCGGATAGCGCGAGACGAGCAGCTTCGCGACGCCGTGCGCGAAACCGGCGGCCTGTCCCATCGGCGTCTTGCCGTCGAGCGACGTCACGATGTGAAAGCCCTTCGAGCCTGACGTCTTGATCCAGCAGGGCAGGCCGAGCTCTTCGAGCAGATCGCGCACCGCGACCGCCGCGGCGCGCAGCAGCTCGGGCTCGTCCTTCGACGGATCGAGATCGAACACGCCGACGTCCGGATGCATGAGATCCGGCGCGCGCGAGGTCCAGACGTGCGGCGTGATCGTGTTCTGGTTGGTGATCCAGAGGAGCGACTGCAGATCGGTGACGAGCGGATGGTGCACGGTGCCGTCCTTCTTCGGCACCTCCGCCCGCTCGAGCCACGCGGGGAAGCCCTTCGAGACGTCCTTCTGCCAGAAGCCCTTCTTGCCGATGCCCGCGGGATAGCGCTCCATGGTGACGGGACGGCCGCTGATGTGCGGCAGCATCAGCGGGGCCACCATCTCGTAGTAGGCGGCCAGGTCCCCCTTCGTGATCCCCTCGTCCGGAAAGAGCACCTTCTCCGGGTGCGTGATCACGACACGACCCCGAGCAGGCGCGAGTGCCGGAGCTTTCGGTGCACGGTCCATTCGATGAACGCTACACGAACCTTGACCTCAGGGCGAACCCAGTGCGCGCGCAGGCGCGGAAGTCCCGTGGACTTCGTGAACGGCGGCCGCGGGATTTCCAGCGCGTCGAGACGGGCGCGCAGCGCCAGCAGCAGCTTCGTGTCGAAGCCGGTGCCGACCTTGCCGGCGAAGACGAAATCATCCCCCTCGAAATGGCCGACGAGCAGCGCGCCAAGGCCGACGCGCCCTCCCTGGGGATCGGTGAAGCCGCCGACGGTCAGCTCCTCCGTGGACTCGCATTTCATCTTCAGCCAGCTCTTCGATCGCCGGTGCTCGTAGACCGATCCGCGCCGCTTGGCGATGACCCCTTCCCAGCCCTCGCTGCAGGCGCGCTCCCACGGCTTCGGCTCGTCGATCGCCGTGACGCGCTTCATCGGCGCGCGGAAGGGAAGCCCCGCGAGCAGCTCCCGCCGCTGCTCCAGCATCAGCGTCGTCACCGATCGCCCGTCGAACCAGAGGACGTCGAAGACGTGGTACCCGTTGCCGGCGGCTTCACCGTCGAGAATGAGGTCGCGGACGGGAAGGTCGGCAATCGCGGCCGAGAGCTCCGGCCAGTGCTGCGGCAGCCGGTTGCGCGACAGCAGCCGCACGTCGCGGCCGTCCTTGAACGCCAGCAGGCGGATGCCGTCGAACTTGCGCTCGAAGATCCACTCGGCCCCGCCGAACCTCTCCTGCGTCAACGTCGCGGCCATCGGCACGAGCCACTCGGGGACTGGCATCTACACTCCATGAAACTTGCGGCGTCTGAAGAACGCCACAGATAAACACGGATAAACACAGATAAAGAGTATCCGTGTAATCCGTGTCTATCTGTGGCCTTCATCCGTGTTTGTCTGTGTTCATCTGTGGCCTTCATCCTTTTTGCCCGTGTTCATCTGTGGCGTATCCGTGGCTTTCATATACTGCGGACGTGAGCGGCGTGGTTCGGGCTGCGGTACAGATGAACTGGTCGCAGTTCGAAGGGCTCGCGGCGATCCGCTGCA
>Ga0207708_10002995_pt1 | contig 12447 bp, 11 predicted proteins | sample KBSK5101metaG_FD_184340 | JGI IMG/M metagenome (GOLD analysis project Ga0207708, IMG submission 184340) | Corn, switchgrass and miscanthus rhizosphere microbial communities from Kellogg Biological Station, Michigan, USA - KBS K5-10-1 metaG... | ecosystem: Host-associated > Plants > Roots >...
CCTCAAGCGGGCGCCGAAGCTGCTGGCCCCGACCCGCCGCGGAGGCCCGGTCCCGTTGATGTCCTCGTCGACGGAGATCCGGCAGCCCAAAGGCGTGGTCGGGATCATCGCGCCGTGGAACTTCCCGTTCGCCACCGGCATCTCCGATGCGATCCCGGCTCTGATGGCCGGCAACGGCATCGTCCTCAAGCCCGACAACAAGACCGCGCTGTCACCGTTGTACGGCGTCTCCCTGCTCGAGCAGGCAGGCCTGCCGAAGGGGCTGTTCCAGGTCGTCTGCGGTGAGGGACCCGACGTCGGGCCGACGCTGATCGACCAGGCCAACTACGTGATGTTCACCGGCTCCACCGCGACCGGCCGGATGATCGGCGAGCGCGCCGGGCGCAACCTGATCGACTGTTGCTTCGAGCTCGGCGGCAAGAACCCGATGGTCGTGCTCGACGACGCGGTCGTCGACGACGTGGTGACCGGTGCCCTGTTCGGGGTGTTCGGCAACACCGGCCAGATCTGCATGCACATCGAGCGGATCTACCTGCCGGACGCGCTCTACGACGAGTTCAGGACGAAGTTCGTCGCGGCTGCCGAGGGGCTGCGCCTCGGGGCGTCGTACGACTTCGAGCCGGAGCTCGGGTCGTTGATCTCGGTCGATCACCGCGACCGGGTGGCCTCCCACGTGGAGGACGCGGTCGCGAAGGGCGCGACCGTGGTGACCGGCGGCCGGGCCCGCCCGGACCTCGGGCCCGCGTTCTTCGAGCCGACGGTGCTGGAGGGCGTCACCAAGGACATGCTCGCCGGCTCGTGCGAGACCTTCGGTCCGGTGGTGGCGCTGCACCGGTACCGGACGGTGGACGAGGCGGTCGAGCTCGCCAACGACACCGACTACGGCCTCAACGCGTCCGTCTGGGGCACCGACCTCAAGGCCGCCGAGGAGGTGGCGCGGCGGATCGAGTCCGGCAACGTCAACATCAACGACGCCCTGGCCGCGGCGTACGCCTCGAAAGGGACGCCCTCCGGCGGCGTCAAGCAGTCCGGCGTCGGCGCCCGCCACGGCGACCAGGGGTTGTTGAAGTACACCGACGTGCAGAACCTCGCCGTGCTCAAGAAGCCGGTGCTCGGCCCGAAGCCAGGGCAGGACTACGCGGAGTACGCGAAGCAGATGCTGACCGGCCTCAAGGTGATGCGGAGGACTCGCATCCGCTGATCGTCAGGCGGCTTTCGTAAGGTCGCTGGCATGAGCGAGATGAGCTACGGGCCCTTGGGCGATTCCGGCCTGATGGTGAGCGCCGTCGGGATCGGCTGCAACGCCTTCAGCCGCCGGGTCGACCTCGACGGAGTGCGCGGCATTCTGGACGCCGCCCAGGACGTCGGCGTCACCCTCCTCGACAATGCGGACATCTACGGCGATCCACCGGGCGGCTCGGAGGAGCTGCTGGGGGAGGCGTTGAAGGGACGCCGCGACGAGTTCGTGCTGGCCACGAAGTTCGGCATGGACATGCGCGGCGCCAACGGTGAGGACCACGGCGTCCGTGGTTCCCGTCGCTACGTACGCCGCGCCGTGGAGGCCTCGCTCCGCCGGCTGCAGACCGACCACATCGACCTCTACCAGCTCCACGAGCCCGACGACGTCACCCCGATCGAGGAGACGCTGTCGGCGCTCGACGATCTGGTCCGTGAGGGCAAGGTGCGATACATCGGCTGCTCGAACTTCGCCGGCTGGCAGGTCGCCGACGCCGACTGGACCGCTCGCTCGGCAGGGCTCGAGCGGTTCGTCTCGGTCCAGAACCGCTACTCCCTGCTCGACCGGTCGCCGGAGGGCGAGGTGGTCCCGGCGTGCGAGCAGTTCGGCCTGGGCGTACTGCCCTACTTCCCGCTGGAGTACGGCCTGCTCACCGGCAAGTACCGCCGCGGCGAGGACGCCCCGGCCGGCTCCCGCGCTGACGTCGACAAGGCCCGGTCACAGTGGCTCAAGAACGCCGACTGGAACCGCATCGAAGCGCTCGAGAAGTACGCCGCCTCGCGCGACGTGGAGATCCTCGACGTGGCGATCTCCGGCCTCGCGGCCCAGCCCGCGGTGGCGTCGGTCATCTCGGGCGCCACCTCGGGCGACCAGGTGCGGCGCAACGCCGCGGCGCTGCGGTGGCAGCCGACCGAGGCCGATCTGGTGGAGCTGGACGAGCTCACTGCACGCTGACTGGTGGTTTCGAGACAAGCGCTAGAGCGCCTTCTGCAACCACCGACATCGCCGTTGTGCCCGGTCGGCTGGCAGTTGGAGCGCATGTTCCGGTCGGCACGCGGGGGATCGGGTCGGTCAGGACCGAACTGCCAGCCGACCTGGCCATCAGGGGCTCCATCAGCGTTGATGGAGCGACCTCGGTGGTTGAGGAGGACCGTCTCGAAACCTCCGGGGCTACGCGACCTGCAGGGACCGCTTCGACAACCCCATCCAGAAGCCGTCGATGACCTGGATGCCGGGCTCGTCGGGATTCGACGCCGCACCGAGGGTGACGAACAGCGGGGTGTAGTGCTCCACGGTGGGGTGGGCGAACGGCATACCCGGCGCCTGCGTCTTGTACGACGCCAGCGCGTCGACGTCGCCTCGGGCCATCGCCTCACCGGCCCACGCGTCGAAGTCGGCTGACCAGCCGGGCACGGAGGCGTCGATCCGCCACTCGGTCAGGAACGGCAGCCCGTGGGTGAGGAACCCGGAGCCGATGATCAGCACGCCCTCGTCCCGGAGCGGACGCAGCCGCTCGCCGAGCGCCATCAACCGGACCGGGTCGTGGGTGGGCAGCGACATCTGCAGCACCGGGATGTCGGCCTCGGGGTACATGATCCTCAGCGGCACCCAGGCCCCGTGGTCCAGGCCGCGGCTGGCGTGCTGGTGGACGGGCTCGCCCGCCGGCATCATGGCCTCGATCCGCTTGGCCAGCTCGGTGGCGTCCGGGGTCTCGTAGGTCATCCGGTAGTACTTCGCGTCGAAGCCGCCGAAGTCGTAGACCAGCGGCACACCGCTGGCGGAGAGCGAGACCGGCGCCGACTCCCAGTGGGCGCTGACGATGAGGATCGCCCGCGGCCGAGGCAGATCTGATGCCCACGCGGCGAGCTGTCCCGACCAGACCGGGTCGTCGAGCAACGGCGGCGCGCCGTGCCCGATGTAGAGGGCCGGCATCCGGCCGGGTTCGTGGGTTTGCTCGCTCATGCCGCTCCAATGGTTGAGAGTTCAACTTTATTCCGGTGGCAACGACCAGTCCACGGGTTCGGCTCCCTGTTCGGCGAGGAGCCGGTTGATCCGGCTGAACGGCCGTGACCCGAAGAAGCCCCGCGCCGCCGACAGGGGCGACGGGTGTGCCGACTCGACCCACGGGACGGACCCCAGCATCGGCTTCAGGCCTTGGGCGTCGCGGCCCCAGAGGATCGCGGCACAGGGTCCACCGCGGGCGGCGAGCACCTTGATGGCGCACTCGGTGACGTCCTCCCAGCCACGCCCGCGATGCGAGGCGGCCTCGCCCGGACGCACGGTGAGGACGCGGTTGAGCAGCATCACGCCCTGGTCGGCCCAGGCCGTCAGGTCTCCGTGGGCCGGCGCCGCGAGACCGAGGTCGGTGTGCAGCTCCTGGTAGATGTTGGCGAGGCTCCGGGGCACGGGCCGGACGTGTGCGTCGACGGCGAAGCTGAGTCCGATCGGGTGCCCGGGGGTGGGGTAGGGGTCCTGGCCAACGATCAGCACCCGGACCCCGGCAAGGGGCCGCTGGAAGGCGCGCAGGATGTGGTCGCCGCTCGGCAGGTAGCCGCGGCCGGCACTGATCTCCTCGCGCAGGAACCGCCCCATGGCCGTGATTCGGTCGTCGACCGGGGCCAGCGCCTCCGCCCAGTCCGGGGCGACCAGCCCGCGTTCGACGAGTCCCGCCAGCGCACCCATGCCGGGACGCTACCGTGCGCTGGTGACGCGTCGCTGCCCCGTCTGGGTCCCCGTCCTGGTCCTGGTGCTGACGGTCGCCCAGCTCGCCGTGGCCGAGTATGTGTCCGGCATCGAGCGGTTCGCCGACAAGGCCTTTGGGGCGCGGCTCATCGCCTACCCGCTGCTGATGCTGGTCGTCCCGTTCGTCTGGTGGGTCGTGGTCAAGCGGCGGCATCCCGACCGCGAGCCGCCGTACGGCGCCTTCACGCTGGTGATGCTGCCGTTCCTGGTCGACGTGACCGGCAACAGCCTCGACCTCTTCGACGCCGTGGTGTGGTGGGACGACTTCAGCCACTTCGCCAACTGGGCACTGCTGCTGACCGGCATCGGGCTCATCATCTGCGGCCCGGTGCGCCCGCCGTGGGCGGTGGTGCCGCTGCTGGCTGGGCTCGGCGCCTTGATTGCGGTCGGCTGGGAGCTCGGCGAGTACTACACGTTCATCCGGCAGGGCACCGAGATCAACACGGCGTACGAGGACACGCTCGGCGACGAGACCCTCGGCACCCTGGGCGCCCTGGTGGCCGGGCTGGTGGTGGCCCGAGTTCTGCGCCCTCAGCGCCAGTACGCCGACCGCGGCAGGTAGGGCCGGCGCCCACGCTCGCCGACCTCGACGTCGAGGATGGCGTGGTGGTCGGTGTTACCGAAGAACGACTGGTTCGCGACCAGGATGCTCGTGCCGTGGAACGTGGCGCTCGAGGGGGTGTCGAACGGGACGGACGACCCGTTCTCCCCAGACCCCGGCACGTCGGGGAAGCGCTCGATCTCGCGGCCGCGGGGCGACAGCACCACGATCTGCTGGGACAGACCGGCGTTGGCGATGTAGATCCGCCCGCTGCGACCGATGCCGAAGCCGTCCGGCAGGTCGCCGGGCTGCGAGGTCCACAGCGTCGAGAGCTTGCCGGGGCGGCCGGAGTCCCGGACCGGCAAGGAGTAGAGCTTGCCGTTGGTCGGCGCGCTGCCGTCCGTGGTGGAGGACTGCTGGGTGATCAGCAGGGTCCTGGCTCGGGGCAGGTACACCAGGCCCGCGGTGCCGAACTCCGACCCGTCGAGCCGCGGGGAGGTGAACCACACCCGAGGCTTCTGGGTGCGGCGCGGGATCTTCCAGATCACCGCCTGGCCGTAGTCGCTCACGAAGAGGGCCCCACCCGGACCCCACGCGGCGTAGTTGGGGATCGCCGGGTCGTCGCTGGCGTTGGGAGAGCACGGCTTCTTGCCGGAGGAGCAGGTCGGCAGGTCCGGCAGGGTCGCCCAGCGGCGGAAGTTGCCGTTCCTGATGTTGAGGGTCTGGACGGACGAGGTCGACTTCTCCAGCAGGATCAGCCGTCCGCGCGCGTCCGCGTTGGCGACCTGGACGCCATGGTCCTCGTCGAGGTGCTGGTGGGGCACCCGCCACGAGCGCAGCAGGGCGCCGCCGGCCGCCCACTCGCGCACCACTGAACGCTGGTGGTCGCCCTGGGGGTTGGTGTAGGTGCCGGCGTAGACGCGACCGTTGCGGTGATGGAAGACGTAGGCCGGGTAGCCGGGCTCCTGCACGGCGGCGAAGACGCGGGTATCCCAGCGGTCCCGGTCGGCCGCGGACGCCGGCAGGAGCGGAAGCACGAGCGCCAGCAGGACGCCGAGGGCAAGTCGCCTCACGGGAGCTTCTCCAGCACCTCGCGCGCGGCCCGCTGGCCGGCCCGCACGGCGCCGTCCATGTAGCCGGTCCAGTACGTCGACGTCTCGGTGCCGGCCCAGTGCACCCGGCCGTGCGGCTTCCGGATCTCCCGACCGAATCTCATCATCGTGCCGGGGGAGTAGTTGGCGACCGGTCCGCCGCCGGTCCACTGCTCCCGGGTCCAGTCGTGCTCGACGTACTCGATGGGGTGCAGGGCCTTCTCGCCGAACATCGCGGCGAACCCCTCGAGCACTGCCTTCCGGCGAGCCGCGCGGGTCTGCACGCCGTACCGCCGCCAGGTGGAGCCGCCGACGAACGCCAGCAGCACCCCGGGATCGCCGTCACGCGGGCAGTTGTCGAAGGCGGCCCGCACCGCACCGGAGTCGTTGATGCCGAAGCCGTTGAGACCGGCCTCGCGCCAGAACGGCCGGCGGTAGACGGCGTCGCACTTCATCAGCTGGCCCATGTCGAGGTGGCGGAGCAGCTCGGCCCGTCGCCGTGGCAGTCGGGGGAACCAGTCGATGTCGAGGACCAGCGGCGGGGGAGCGGCCACGATCACCCGTCGCGCTCGCACGCGTCCGCGGGCGGTGTGCACGACCGCGTGGTGGTCGTCCTGGGTGATCCGCCGGACCGGCGCGGCCAGCGCCACGATGTCGCCGAGCCGTCGGGCGAGCCGCAGGGGGATCTGCTGGGAGCCGCCGACGAAACGGCGCTCCTGGGCGCCGTTCTTGGTGTCGGAGTTGCGGGAGAACGTGCCCACGTTGCGCTCGTTGCCCGAGCAGGCGACGTACCAGAGCACGTAGAGGAAGGAGAGCTCGTCGGGATCCGCACCGAAACCGGGCTGGGTCCAGCATCGGATCAGGTTCTCCACGCCCTGGGCGTTGGCGGCGTTGTCGTAGATCCACTCGCGCAGCGTCAACGCGTCCCACTCGGCGGCGTTCGGGTGCGTCCACGGGGCGTCCACCGGGATCTCGGACGCGTACTGGTCGATGCGGGTGAGCAGCTGCGCAGCGTCGGGCAGGATCGTCGGGTCAGGCGGGACGGTGCCCTGGTACTCCTGGCGTCCGGTCGTCGAGGAGACGTAGACGCTGTTGCCCTTGACCCGCTCCTTGAACGTCGGGACGCCCAGCTCCTCGGCAAGCCGCAGGATGTGGTTCTGGGTGGGGCCGACGAACGCACCGCCGGACTCGATCACCGCGTGCGACTTCAGGTGGTGGTTCAGCACCCGGCCGCCGACTCGGTCCCTGGCCTCGACGAGGAGCACCGAGCGGCCCCGGCCGGCGACCCTGCGGGCGGCGACCAGGCCGGAGATGCCACCCCCGACGACGACCACGTCGACCTGGCGGGGCAGTGATCCCTGCAGCGTCGAGGCGGTGGCTGACGTGGCGAAGGCCCCGGCACCGAGGCCGGCGAGCGAGAGCCCGGCGCCGCCCAGGAGAGTTCGGCGGGTCAGGTTGAGATCCGTCATACCGTGTACAACGCCTGCGGACCTGATCGGTTAGGTGAGACCCGCGCAACGTGTCAGCATCGACAGATGCCTCGCGCGACGGTGGCCGACGTGCACGAGCTCGCCCAGTCCATGCCGGGTGCGGAGCGGGCGGAGGGCTCGACCGTCGTCTACCAGGTACGCCGCAAGAGCTTCGTGTTCTTCCGCAATCCCCGCCCGGACGCCTTCGACCCCGAGACCGGGGAACGCTACGACGACGTCATCGTCTTCTGGGTCGCCTCCGACGCCGACAAGCAGGCCCTCGTCGCCGACGAGTCCACGCCGTTCTTCACCACCCCGCACTTCAACGGGCATCCGTCCGTGCTGCTGCGCGGCTGCCGAATCGGTGAGCTGGACCGCGACGAGCTCGCCGAGATCGTGTACGACGCGTGGCTGGCGCGGGCGCCCAAGCGACTGGCCGCCACGTGGCTGGCCGAGCACGGCCTGGCGGAGCGCTGACCCGTCGTTAATTAACGACGGATCAGCGGGAGAGCGACCGTGACCCGGCCGAGCCGTAGCGCCGTGACGGGTTCGTGCCGATCGCCTCGCGGGTGGGGGACTTCTTCGTGGCGGTCTTCTTGGCGGCGACCTTCTTCGTCGCGGCCTTCTTCTTCGCCGCCGTCTTCTTCGCCGTGGGGGTGGGGGTGTCCTCGGCGTCGGAGGACCACTTGCTGACCCACTCGTCCATGATCTGCCAGGTCGTGCCGCGGGCCCCGCGTCCGGTCAGCATGCCGAGGTGACCGCCGGGGACCACCTCGAACCTGACCTCCTTGGCCCCGGTCAGCAGCGGCACGAGGGTGCGGACCGCCGGAATCGGTGCGATCCCGTCGGTGGCACCGCCGAACACCAGCACCGGCGCCTTGATGTCGGCGACCGAGATGGTGCGGTCGCCGAAGTCGATGCTCCCGGTGACCAGCGCGTTGCCGCGGATGAACCGGTGATAGAGCTGGCCGAACGTCCGGCCGGGGTAGGCGATCATGTTGTCGGTGAAGCGGTCGACGGCCTCGAGCTGCGCCAGGAAGTCCTGGTCGTCGAGGCGCGTGGCGATGGCGAGCGGCTTGGTCACCAGCTTCTGGAACGAGGAGAGCTGGAAGGCCCACTTCACCAGGGGCTTGGGCGCCCCGCCCATCGCCTGGTAGCTGCGGTTGATGATCCCGCCGCTCTCGGTGAGGTTCAGCAACGGCCGCAGCGGCGCGACCAGCGGCACCTGCTTCACGTCGAACGGCGTCCCGACGGCGGTGACCGACGCGATCGGGAGGTCCGGTCGGTCCGCGGCGGTCAGCAGCGCGAACATGCCGCCCAGGCTCCAGCCGATCACGTGCACCGGCCGGCCGCCGGCGTGAGCCGACACCTCGCGGATCGCGGTCGGCACGACCTCGTCGATCCAGTGCTCCATCCCGAGGTTCCGGTCGCGGAAGGAGACCTGGCCGTACTCCACGAGGTAGGTGGGTCGGCCGCCGTTGACGAAGTGCTCGACCAGCGAGCAGCCGCGGCGCAGGTCGAAGCAGAGCGCGGGGGCGGCCAGCGGCGTCACCAGGAGCACCGGGTCGCCCTGCTCGACGACCTTGGCCGCCGGTCGGTAGTGGTAGACCTCGCGGAGCGTGCCCTCATCGATCAGGGTGCGCGGCATCGGGCGCAGGTCGGCCAGGCCGCCGTACAGCACTTTGTGGGCGACGTTGCTGGCCGCCGAGACGACGAAGGCCGAGCCCGGCAGGTCAGGCCTCGGGATCAGCGTCATGGGCGAAAAGTACCTGAGGAACCCCCGAGCCCGGGGCAGCGTCCGGGCTTTCGCGCGACCCGTCTTCGTCACACGAGTCACTCCCCGCGGCGAATCCATGCACATCCAACGCATCGCAAAGGCTGGGAAGCCGGGACGCGACCCTTCCCTGCCAGCGGGTTCGGGGGCTAGGTTCGGGCACGGTCATCCGGCCGGGGAGGGAACTCCGACCCAGGAGACCCAGTGTCGATGCTCGCCCCGCAGTCCGTACGACGCCCGCTCGCCGTCCTCCTCACGCTCGCGTTCGCCGCCCTGCTCGCGGTGCTGATCTCGCCGGCAGCGCCCGCCCGCGCCGACGGGCCGGGGGTGGGGACGCCGTGGGTGGTCACCATCGGGGACTCCTACATCTCCGGCGAGGCCGGTCGCTGGGCCGGCAGCTCCAACGACTCCTCGTCGCGGGCCGACGCGCTCGGCTCCACGGCGTACTTCGACAACGCCAGCGGCACGGGGGAGACGATCGACCGGTGCCACCGCTCGAAGTCGGCCGAGGCCTACATCGGCGGCGGAGTCAGCGGCCTCAACCTCGCCTGCTCGGGTGCGAGGACCACGACGTACACCGACGGCAACGGGCGCTTCAAGCCCGGCCTGGACTTCTACAACAGCGGCGGCCAGCAGGGTCAGGCGCTGATGCTCCAGAACTTCGCGGCCGCCCACAACGTGAAGATGGTCGTGGTCTCGATCGGTGGCAACGACTTCAACTTCGGCGACATCGTGCAGACCTGCGTCACGGACTTCCTCTCCTCGCCGACGTGGTTCAAGGACTACTGCAACGACGACAGCTCGGTCACGTCGAACTTCACCACAGCCAACGTGAGCGCGGTGAAGGCCAAGATCGCCGCCGCGCTCACCAACGTGCGGACGGCGATGCGCAACGCCGGGTACGCCGACACCGGCTGGACGATGCTGGTGCAGACCTACCCGTCGCCGATCCCCAACGGCTCCGGCTTCCGCTACTCCGAGAGCGGCTACACCCGGCAGTCGACCGGGGGCTGCGGGTTCTGGAACGCGGACGCCAACTGGGCCAACGCGACCGCGCTGCCGACGATCAACAGCACCGTGACCGGCGCGATCACCCAGGCCGGCATCACCAACTCGCGCACCCTCGACCTCGCCTCGGCGTTCAACGGCCGCCGGCTGTGCGAGAACACCGTGGGTCTCTACGAGGAGAAGGGCATCGCCAACTGGACCTCGCCCGGTGCCGTCGACCAGACCGAGTGGGTCAACCAGATCCGGACCGTGTCGACCTGCTGCTCCAACTCGCCGTACTACATCCAGGAGTCGCTGCACCCGAACTACTGGGCCCAGCTGGCCACCCGGTCCTGCGTGCGACAGGCCTACAACGCGGGTACGCCGCGGGGTGGGTCGTGCTCGATCTCCGGCACCGGGCTGCTGAACGGTGAGCCCCGGATGACCCTCCGCTGATCACGCTGACCCGTCGTTAATTAACGACGGGTCAGCGCCATGAATCGCTCGGGATGGGCGAGGGGCTCGAAGCCGTAGCGTCGGTAGAGCGAGTGCGCATCGGCGGTGGCGAGCAACGTGCGCGAGAGCCCGAGCGGGGACAGCTGCGCCGTCACCGCATCAAGCAGGGCGGTGCCGACGCCCGCTCCACGAGATGACGGGTCGACGTAGACGTCGCACAGCCAGGCGAACGTCGCGTGGTCGGTGACCACGCGCGCGTACCCGACCTGCTCGCCGGAGTCGTCGTACGCCCCGAAGTTGAGGGAGTGCTCGATCGACCGCTCGACGACGTCCCTGGTCCGGCCCAGCGACCAGTACGCGTCCTCGGACAGCCACCGGTGGATCCGTCCGACGTCGAGCCTTGTGGCGTCGGTCGATACCTCGACACTCACGACCGGGTGGCGGGCCGGACCTGCTTGCCGTGCGAGGGCCGCTCGGCCGACAGCCCCTCGAGGAAGCTGTTGGCCCAGGCCACCACGTCGTTGGCCAGGACCGTCTTGCGCATCGCCTTCATCCGGCGGTTGGTCTCCTTCTCGTCGGCGTGGTAGGCCTCGAGCAGCGCGGACTTCATGCCGTTGATGTCGTAAGGGTTCACCAGCCAGGCCTGTCGCAGCTCGCTGGCGGCCCCCGCGAACTCCGAGAGCACCAGCGCGCCGTCGTCCTCGAAGCGGCAGGCGACGTACTCCTTCGCGACCAGGTTCATGCCGTCGCGGTAGGGCGTCACCACCATGATGTCGGCGGCCCGGTAGAGCGCGGCCATCTCCTCCCTGGGGTAGGAGGAGTGGAGGTAGGAGATCGCCGGTTTGCCGATCCGCCCCAGGTCGCCGTTGACGCGCCCGACCAGGCGGTCGATCTCGTCGCGCAGGATGCGGTACTGCTCGACCCGCTCCCGCGAGGGCGTCGCCACCTGGACGAACACGGCCTCCTCGACGTCGAGGTCGCCGTCTTCGATCAGCTCGCTGAACGCGCGCAGCCGGGCGATGATCCCCTTGGTGTAGTCGAGCCGGTCGACGCCGAGGAAGACCTTCTTCGGCTCGCCGAGGGCCTCCCGGATCGCCGTCGCCCGCTTGCCGACGTCGTCGGAACGGGCCATGTCCTCGAAGACCTTGGTGTCGATCGAGATCGGGAACGCCGCTGCCTTCACGGTGCGGCCGTCGGGCAGGTAGACCAGGTCGCGGTGGGTCTTGTGGCCGACCCGCTGGCGCACCAGGCGCACGAAGTTCTGGGCTCCTCCGGGCAGCTGGAAACCCACCAGGTCGGACCCGAGCAGTCCCTCGAGGATCTGTCGGCGCCATGGGAGCTGCTGGAACAGCTCGTTGGGCGGGAACGGGATGTGCAGGTAGAAGCCGATCCGGAGGTCGGGACGAAGGTCGCGCAGCATCTGCGGCACCAGCTGGAGCTGGTAGTCGTGCACCCAGACCGTCGCCCCCTTGCCCGCCACGTCCGCCGCCCGTTCGGCGAAGCGCTGGTTGACGTTCACGTAGGAGTCCCACCACTCGCGGTGGAACTCCGGCTTGGCGACCACGTCGTGGTAGATCGGCCACAGCGTGCCGTTGGAGAACCCCTCGTAGAACTCCTCGATCTCCTGGGCCGACAGCGACATCGGGACCAGCTTCATCCCGCCTTCCTCGAACGGCTCGAGATCGCTGTCCGTACCCCCGGGCCAGCCGATCCAGGTGCCGTTGTTGGAGCGCATCACCGGCTCCAGGGCACTCACGAGCCCGCCGGGTGAGCGCCGCCAGCTGGTTGAGCCGTCGTCCTCCTCCACGCGGTCGACCGGCAGCCGGTTGGCGACGATGACGAGGTTGGCGGATTTCGGCACGGGTCCCACCCTATGCGGAATGCTGTCGGGCTACCCCGACAGCAAGGTCTCGGGCTGGCAGGATGGTCGCCGCCCGGCCGTGCGACGAGCATGGTGGGCATGAGCCAGACCCTGAGAGCACCCATGACGACCCAGCCGATGACCGGGCCGACCGCCGCGTCCGATCCGGCCCGACCCAGAGGCGTACGGCGGGTCCTGCTCGAGTCCGGTTACAACCTCTCCGCGTTCGTGCTGGCCGTTCCGGCGTTCGTGCTGACCGTGACGAACCTGTCGCTCGGTCTCGGCCTCG
>Ga0207708_10003000_pt1 | contig 12436 bp, 11 predicted proteins | sample KBSK5101metaG_FD_184340 | JGI IMG/M metagenome (GOLD analysis project Ga0207708, IMG submission 184340) | Corn, switchgrass and miscanthus rhizosphere microbial communities from Kellogg Biological Station, Michigan, USA - KBS K5-10-1 metaG... | ecosystem: Host-associated > Plants > Roots >...
GGGGCAGCCCTGAAGGGCTGCGCTACACGGTAAACGCGGGGCAGCTCTAAGAGTGGGTTTCAAAATTACTCGTAGCGCAGCCCTTCAGGGCTGCCCGCGCGGCGGTTGCAGGCCTAAAGGCCTGCGCTACATGAGGCCGCGCGCATTTGAAACGGACTCTAAAGGCCGCGCGACACGGTAACGGGGAGCCCTGATTGGCTGCACGGCAAGAGGTGGTTGCGATGCGTTGGATGTTGCGTGCGCCAGCGTTCGGCCTGGCGTTCTCGATTCTCTGTTGGCCGTCGTCTCAGGTTCCGCTGGCCGGCGCCGCGGCGTCGACCGAGCTGACCGTCGTGGGCCGACGCAACGCGACGCCGACCGTCGCCGCTGACGGTGCGTTCGTCGCCGTCGCATGGGGCGGCGCCGAGGCCAGCGGCTCGACCGACATCTTTGCCGCCGTGAGCCGCGACGGCGGACGCAGCTTCGGCGCGCCGGTTCGTGTCAACCACGTGGCGGGCGACGCGCGCGTCAACGGCGAGCAGCCTCCCCACATCGCGCTCGTGTCGCGGCCTCACCGCGATCCGGCAGTGGTCGTCGTCTGGACGACCAAGGGCGAGCAGGGCACGAAGCTGCTGCAGTCGCGTTCCGACGATGGCGGGCGGACGTTTGCGCCGGCGTCGCTCGTGCCGGGCACCGACGCGCACGGCAACCGTGGCTGGCAGGCGGTGGCGGTGGATTCGCGCGGCCGCGTCGACGTGGTCTGGCTCGATCACCGGGAGCTGGCGCACGACACCTCGATGGCGGCGTCGCACCACGATCACAAGGCTGCGGGCAAGCCTGACGGCGTGGCGATGGCGCAGCGCTCGAAGCTGTTCATCGGATCGCTCGACGGCAGCCTCGCGCCGCGCGCGCTGACCGGCGGCGTCTGCTACTGCTGCAAGACGGCGGTGGTGACCGCCGGCGACGCGATCTACGCCGCGTGGCGGCACGTCTATCCCGGCAATGTTCGCGACATGGCGTTCACGCTGTCGCGCGATGGCGGGCGCACCTTTGCGCCGCCGCTCCGCGTCAGCGAAGACAAGTGGGTGCTCGAAGGGTGCCCGGACGACGGGCCGGCGATGGCCGTCGATCGCCAGAACCGCATCCACATCGTCTGGCCGACGCTGGTTGCCGGGGCGAGCGCCGGGGCTGAACCGAACATCGCGCTCTTCTATGCGATGTCGATCGACGGCACGCGCTTCTCGCCGCGCGAGCGGATTCCGACCGAGGGCACGCCGCACCATCCGCGCCTCGTCATCGGCGCCGACAATGCCATGACGATCGCGTGGGACGAGCTGGCCAACGGATCGCGGCAGGTCGCCCTGGGGCGCGCCGCAATCGATTCTGACGGACGGCCGCGCATCCGCCGCGAGGCGCTCGGTGCCAGCGGCTCCGGCGTGTATCCCGCGCTCGCGACTGCGGCAGGTTCGGTCGTCGCGGTGTGGGCGAGCGTCTCGTCCGATGCGTCATCGATCCAGGTCCGGCGGCTCGCCGCTGCAGGGCCCGTGGGAACCGGACAATGAGGAGACGGATAAGCGCCTGCGTCGCGGCACGCGCACTCGCGATGCTGATCGTGTGTGCGTGGGCGCCGTTTGCCGCGGCGCAGGAAACAGTCAACTTTGCGAGCATCAGCGGCCGCGTGACCGATCCGTCGGGCGCGGTCATCCCCGGTGCGCAGGTCACCGTGCGGCAGACCGACACGAACCTCGCCGCCGAGGCGACGACCGACGCGGACGGACGCTTCCGCTTTCCCTACCTGAAGGTCGGACCCTACGAGCTCGTCGTCCGCCTGTCCGGTTTTGCCGACGTCGCGCGGCAGCTGACGCTCACGGTCGGCTCCGCGTTCGAGCTGCCGATCGCGCTCAGGCTGGCGACGCTCGAAGATCAGGTCACCGTCAGCGCGCCGGCGATCGTGCTGGAAGCGGCGCGCAGCCAGATCGCCGCGACCATCTCGCAGAAGGAAGTCGAGAGCCTGCCGCTCAACGGCCGCAACTTCCTCGACCTGGCGCTGCTGTCGCCGGGCGTGTCGCCGCCGAACGTCGGCGGGGCGCAGTTGTTCGCCGAAACGTCCGCCGTGGCGGGCACCGGCATCTCGGTCGGCAGTCAGCGTAACTTCTCGAACAACTTCATCGTCGACGGGCTGTCGGCGAACGACGACGCCGCCGGGCTGAGCGGCATACCCTACGGCGTCGACGCGGTCGATCAATTCCAGGTCGTCACCTCGGGCGGTCAGGCGGAGCTCGGACGCGCGCTTGGCGGCTACATCAACGTGCTGACGAAGAGCGGCACCAACGTCGCCCACGGCGATCTGTACAGCTACTGGCGCGACGATCGTTTCAACGCGCCGAATCCGTTGACGAAGGATCCGGTCACGGGCGAGGCGATCAAGCTGCCGATGAGCCAGAAGCAGTACGGGGCCAGCGCGGGCGGGCCAATCGTTCGCGACCGGACGTTCTTCTTCTCCAACTTCGAGCAGCGGAAGCTGGATCAGTCGGGGCTGGTGACGATCGCGCCGGCCGCCGTCGCCGCGATCAATGCGCGGCTCGCGGCGGTCGGTTATCCGGGCTCGCCGATCGCCACCGGCATGTATCCGAACCCGGTGCACACCACCAACGTTCTCGGCAAAGTCGATCACCAGGTCAGCGGCAGCGATCAGTTCAGCGTTCGCTACAGTCTCTACGACGTCGCGTCGAGCAACTCGCGCGGCGCGGGGGCGTTGAACGCGTTCACCGCGTCGGCCGCCCTCGATAACATCGACCAGAACATTGCGGTCGCCAACACGATGTCGCTGTCGCCCCGCACCGTCAACGAAACCCGGGCGCAGTTCGCGTACGGCGATCTGAAGGCGCCGCCGACCGATCCGATCGGCCCGGCGGTCAGCATTGCCGGCGTCGCCAGTTTCGGCACCTTGTCTGGCAGCCCGCACCGGCGCGTCAACCGGATGTATCAGGTGGTCGACAACCTGTCGCATCAGGCCGGAGCGCACGCCCTCCGCGTCGGCGCCGATTTCCTCTTCAACGACGACACGATCACCTACCCGCGGTCGGTGCGCGGCAGCTACGCCTTCTCGTCGCTGCAGAACTTCCTGGCCGGCGTCTACAACAACGCCGGCTTCACGCAGACGTTCGGCGTCAGCGTGATCTCGCAAACCAACCCGAACATCGGCGTCTACGTGCAGGATGAGTGGAAGGTCAGCCCCGGGGTGACGCTCAACGCCGGCGTCCGCTACGATCTGCAGTTCCTCGAGTCGATCGACACCGATCGGAACAACGTGTCGCCGCGGGTCGGCGTGGCGTGGTCGCCGTTCGACGCCCGCCGCACCGTCGTCCGCGCCAGCGCCGGGCTGTTCTACGACCGCGTGCCGTTGCGTGCGCTTGCCAACGCGCTGCTGTCGGCGGGCAACACCACCGATCTGTCGCAGCTGCAGCAGATCGGCGTCAGCCTGTCGCCGGCGCAGGCGACGGCCCCGGTGTTCCCCGCTATCCTCGGCGGCATCGTGCCGTCGGTCACGCTCGTCAACCTGACGACGATGGACCGCAACCTGGAGAACGCGTACACGAAGCAGGCGAGCGCCGAGATCGAGCAGCAGATCGGCGAGCGGAGCACGATCAGCGTCGCCTACCAGTACGCGCGCGGCGAGCACCTGATTCTCTCGATCAACCAGAACGTGCCGTCGTGCGTGGCGAGCGGCACCAACAACGGCTGCCGGCCGATCCCGGCCTACGGCAACAACAGCCAGTACTCGTCGGCGGCAGAGTCTGCGTATCACGGACTGCACGTGTCGTTCGTGCAGCGGCCGGCGGCATGGGGCAATTACCGCGTCAGCTACACGCTGTCGAAGGCGATGAACAACGTCGGCGAGAACTTCTTCAGCTCGCCGATCGATCCCTTCGACCTGTCGAAAGACTGGGGGCGATCCGACGACGACCAGCGCCATCGCCTCGTGCTCTCCGGTTCGGTCAACTCGTCGATGGGGCCGGCGCGCACCGCATGGGAGCGGCTCTCGCACGGGTTCCAGGTGAGCAGCATGCTGCAGGCGTACTCCGCGCTGCCGCTGAACATCATCTCGGGGCTGACGACGGTGCAGGGCACAGCGGGACGGCCGATCGTGAACGGCGCGTTCATCGGGCGTAACGTCGGGACCGGCGCCGACTTCTTCAGTCTCAGCCTGCGCGTGAGCCGCGCCTTCGTCGTCGGCAAAGGCGTGCGGCTCGAAGGGCAGCTCGAGGCGTTCAACCTCACCAACCGGGTGAACGTCGTCACGCTCAACAACAACTTCGGCGCCGGCGCATATCCGTCAAGCCCGTCAGCCACCTTCGGTCAGGTGACGGCGGTCGGCGAGCCGCGCAGCCTGCAGTTCGGAGTACGCGTCCGGTTCTGACGCCGAGACGCGCGTGGTCGGGTGGGTCGAGTAGGTCGGGTGGGTTGGTTGGGTTCGAGCAGGCGGGTCGAAGGGTTGACACCCGTCGCGACAATCAGACATATTCCGGCTCGATGACGCGGCGGGCGCGGTGCGCATGTTGTCGAATCGTCCATCGGGCCCGATCGGTCCGTCGCGTTGCCTCCACACGGACGGTGCACCCGTAGCGCACCATCGCAGGTGAGCAGCTCGAAGGCCCGGAAGGCGCAAGCGTTCCGGGCCTTTTTTTTCGGTGGGAATCATCCATGCGAATGACTCGTGACTGGTGGGCGGTGCTGCTCGCCGCGGTGGCCGCGGTGCTCGTCAAGCTGGGCGTCGTGCAGGGTGTGCCATGGTGACGGTCGCCGTCCCGGCGGCGGCGTCGCGTGCCGACGTCTGGCGGCAGCGCTTCGCGCTGCTGCCCGGCCTCGTGCTGCTCGGCCTCGTCGGTTACGCCGGTAAGCTCGCCGAACAGTCGATTGCCTCGTACGGCCGCGCGCATCAGCTGACGCTGCCGAACATCGAATACGTCCTGTGGGCGATCGTCTTCGGCCTGATCGTCTCGAACACGATTGGCGTGCCGAAGATCTGCCGCCCCGGCGTCGACACCTACGAGTTCTGGCTGAAGGCCGGCATCGTGCTGCTCGGCGTCCGCTTCCTGCTGGGCGACATCGTTCGGCTCGGCGGCGTCAGCCTCGTCTGCGTCGTCCTCGAGCTGGCGATGGCGATCGCGGTGATGACGGCGCTCGGCCGCTGGTTCCGGCTGTCGCCGAAGCTGACGAGTTTGCTGTCGATCGGCGCGTCGATCTGCGGCGTCTCGGCAATCATCGCGGCGAAGGGCGCGATCGAGGCGGACGACGAGGATGCGTCGTACGCGATTGCGGCGATACTCGCGCTCGGCGCGGTGAGCCTGGTGGTGTTTCCGCTGGTCGGCCGCGCGCTCGGGATGAGCGATCACGCCTACGGGCTGTGGGTCGGCCTGGCGGTCGACAACACGGCGGAGGCGGCCGCGGCCGGCGCGTTGTACTCGGATGCCGCCGGCAGGTTTGCGGTGCTGGCGAAAACCACCCGCAACGCGACCATCGGGTTCGTCGTCCTCGGCTACGCGCTCTACTGGGTGCGCCGATCGGAGGCGCGCGAGATCGCCAACAAGGGCGCCTTCCTCTGGGAGAAGTTTCCGAAGTTCGTCCTCGGCTTCCTGGTGATTTCCACGCTCGCAACGCTCGGCACGTTCAGCGGGAGCGAGACCGCCGACCTCGCGAACCTGTCGCGGTGGGCGTTCCTCTTTACCTTTGCCGGCGTCGGCCTGCGCACCAACGTCGGCGAGCTGTCGCGGCAGGGATGGCGGCCGCTGGTGGTCGGGGTCGTCGGGGAAGTGGCGATTGCGGTGCTGACGCTCGCCATGGTCGTGTCGGCGGCGCGAATGTTCGTCTTCTGAAGCACAGAGGCTCAGAGGTCTCAGAGGCTCAGAGGTCTGAGGCTCAGAGGCAGTCGAAGCGTTCGCGCTACAATCGCCACATGCGCTGGTCCGAGCTGCGCTCGAACGTCCGCGACGCGCTGCACGGCCTCTTCTACTTCCGCTACGAGCAGGATCTGCGGGCCGAAGCGATCGAGCTCAACGATCTGTTTCTGCTGATGTGCTACATGGAGATGGTCGGCCTGCCCAATCCGGTCACGCTCTACCTGCTCGAGGTCTACCCGCATCTTCTCAGCGAGTTCCACCTCTGGCATCGCCGGATGGGTGTTGATCGCTCGCCGGTGGCGAACATCCGTTGCTGCTAGCCGAGAATCGCAAGGCGGCGCGCCGTCTGCTCGACAAGCGGATCCTGTTTTTCGGCGGCAAGGGCGGCGTCGGCAAGACGACGTGCGCGGCCGCTGTGGCGCTCGCCGCCAGCCGCGAAGGGCAGCGCGTCCTGCTGGTCTCGACCGACCCCGCGCATTCGACCTCCGATATCTTCGAGCAGCGCTTCACGCGCGAGGAGCGCGAGATTCTCCCCAACCTCCACGGCCTCGAGATCGACGCCGACTTCGAGGCCAGCCGCTACATCGCCGAGGTCAAGGAGCAGGTGGCGAAGATGTTCAGCCCGGCGATGGTCGGCGCGGCCAGCCGGCAGATCGACCTGGCGGCGGCGATGCCCGGCGTCGGCGACGTCGCCCTCTTCGATCGCCTCACCACCATCGTCGCCGCGCGCAACTCTGTCTACGATCTGGTGGTCTTCGACACCGCGCCAACCGGCCATACCGTGCGCCTGCTGCAGATGCCGGAGATGCTGGGCACCTGGATCGACGCGCTGACCGCGCAGCGGCGGCGCGCGGTCGAGCGCGACGCGGCGATCCGCGACGACGGCGGCGAGGTCGAACCGGATCCGATTGTCGCCGCGCTCGAACGCCGGCGCGATCGACTCGACAGCGTGCGGCGGCGGCTGGTCGAGCACCGCGACACGTCGTTCGTCCTCGTGCTCATCCCCGAGCGCCTGCCGATCGAGGAAACCTCGCGCGCGGCCGGCGCGCTTGCCGACGCCGGCATCGAAGTCGGCGCGGTGATCGTCAATCGCGTGCTGCCGGATGGCCTCGGCGGCGAGTTCTACGCCGCACGGCGACGGCAGGAGGACGTGTATCGTCGCGAAATCGACCATCGATTCAAGACGATGGATCGGATCGTCATCGCACAGCTCGAATCGGACGTTTATGGTTTGAAGAGACTCGAGCGCATCAGCGCGCAGATCCTTGGTTGACGGGGAAAAACGTGTATCCTTTGCAAATCACGAAGCCATTCCGCCGCTGTTTCAGCATCGTCATGGTGATTGCCGGCGCCGCCGCGTGCCGCAGCGCACAGGTGTCGTCGGGTGCGCCGCCGATCGTCCAACCAGGCGCGCCAGGCGAGGCGACGCAGGTGATCTCCGCCGTCAAGGCCGTCGATCTCTCGAAGGTGCAGCACACCGACGCCGACGTCAAATTCATGCAGGGGATGATCGGCCATCACTCGCAGGCGGTGGAGATGGTCGAGCTGTTGAAGACGCGCACCGCCAGCGAGGACATGAAGAAGCTGGGGCTGCGGATCGAGCTGTCGCAGGAAGACGAGATCAAGATGATGCAGCGCTGGCTGCAGGTGCGCGGCCAGGAAGTGCCCGGCCCGCACGCGATGCACATGGCCGGCGCGCACCTGATGCCGGGGATGCTCACCGAAGAGGAGATGACGAAGCTCGCCGCCGCCAAGGGCAGCGAGTTCGATCGGCTGTTCCTCGAAGGGATGATCAAGCATCACGGCGGCGCGTTGACGATGGTGGAGGAGCTGTTCGCGACGCCGGGCGCGGGGCAGGAAGTCGAGATTTTCTCGTTCGCCTCCGACGTCGACGCCGATCAGCGGATGGAGATCGATCGCATGGGCGCCATGCTCAACGCGATAGCGAAGGAGCGTCAACGATGAGAGTCGCGATCACCTGGGCGGCGCTGTCTGCGGCGGTGTTGTCGGCGGCGATGCACGTCGCCGCGCAGCAGACGCCCGCGGCGCCGGCGACCAACGATCCGCGCGTCGGGCTGAAGCCGGGGCTGCACGACGCCGGCGAAGCGGCGCGCAACATCGAGAAGATCGCGAACCTGGCCAAGCCCGAAGGCTTCTTCGATCCCAAGGCGCCGGCCGGCAGCGTGGCGCCGGCCGAGCGGCCGGCCAATGCGCCGCCCGAACCGCCGCCGCCGTTCGATCCGGTGGCGTCGAACCGGCTCGGCTTCACCAACTCCGATCTCGCCTTCAGCGGCAACCACGTCTTCGTCGGCAACTATCACGGCTTCAACACCTACGACGTCGAGCGGCCGAACCGGCCCAAGCTGCTCGCCTCGGTCGTCTGTCCGGGCGGGCAGGGCGACGTCTCGGTGTACGGGCACCTCCTCTTCATGTCGGTGGAGCAGACGCGCGGCCGGCTCGACTGCAGCACCGCCGGCGTGCCGACGCCGGTGAGCGCCGAGCGGTTCCGCGGCGTCCGCATCTTCGACATCACCGACATCAACAAGCCGAAGCAGCTGGCGGCGATCCAGAGCTGCCGCGGCTCGCACACGCACACGCTGGTGCCCGATCCGAACGACAAGAACAACCTCTACGTCTACGGCTCCGGCACGAGTTCGGTGCGCTCGGCCGAGGAGCTGGCCGGCTGCTCGGGCCTCGATCCGAAAGAAGACCCGAACACCGCGCTCTTCAGCATCGACGTCATTCAGGTGCCGCTCTCGGCGCCGCAGGACGCGAAGATCGTCAACCGGCCGCGCATCTTCGCCGATGCCGCGACCGGGAACATCTCGGGCCTCTGGCAGGGCGGCCATCACGGCGAGGGGACGCAGTCCTCGCGCGTCACCAACCAGTGCCACGACATCACCGTCTTCCCCGAGGTCGGCCTCGCCGCCGGCGCCTGCTCGGGCAACGGCATCCTGCTCGACATCCGCGATCCGAAGAATCCGGTCCGTCTCGACGACGTCACCGACAAGAGCTTCGCCTACTGGCACTCGGCGACCTGGAACAACGACGGCACCAAGATCGTGTTCACCGACGAGTGGGGCGGCGGCGGCCGGCCGCGCTGCCGCGCGATCGATCCGCCCACCTGGGGCGCCGACGCGATCTTCGACGTCGTCGACGGCAAGAAGCTGCGCTTCGCCGGCTATTTCAAGATGCCGGCGGTGCAGACCGAGCAGGAGAACTGCGTCGCGCACAACGGCTCGCTGATTCCGGTGCCGGGGCGCGACATCATGGTGCAGGCGTGGTACCAGGGCGGCGTGTCGGTGTTCGACTTCACCGATGCGGCGAAGCCGGTCGAGATCGCGTTCTTCGATCGCGGGCCGATCGACGGCAAGAACCTGCACACCGGCGGCTACTGGTCGGCCTACTGGTACAACGGCAACATCTACGGCTCCGAGATCGCGCGCGGCATCGACGTCTTCCGGCTGAAGCCGAGCGAATACCTGACGCAGAACGAGATCGACGCGGCGAGCCTGGTTCGCACCGAGGAGCTGAACACGCAGGTGCAGACCAAGATCACCTGGCCGTCGAGCAAGCCGGTGGCGCTCGCGTATCTCGATCAGCTCGGGCGCACCAACGGCATCGCGGCCGAGCGGGCGCGCGCCGTGCGCTCCGCGCTCGATCGCGCCGACGACGTGCGCAGCGCGCGCGATCGGAATGCGAGCCCCGCCGCCGATCAGCTCGATTCGCTCGCGACGCAGATCGAGGGCGAGGCGGGCTCGGCGAGCGGGCGCGATCAGGCGAGGCTGAAGGCGCTGGCGGCGACGCTCAAGGCGAGAGCCGCCCGGCTTCGCCAGTAGCGCCGGCGCAGGGGCTGGGGCTTGGCGGCTTCGCCGCGCTGGGGCTGGGGGCTGGTTGCTAGCTGCCGGGCTCGACGTACTCGGTGTCTTCGGGAACGTCGGTCGGGCTCTCGAAGTCGAGGCGATACCCGTCGGGGTCGGTGAACGAGGTGACCCACAGGTTGTTGCCGACGTACGGCCGCGCCGGCTGCAGGCCGCGCGCCCTGGCGTCGTGATAGATCGCGATCGCGTCGGCGCACATGAAGCAGACTGATACGCCCTGCCCGAGCGGCCCGGCCGGCGCGCCGCCGGGCCGGCCGTCCTTCCAGAACTCCTGCAGCATGATCGAGGCGCCGCCGTGCTCGAGCCAGCACCAGCGGATGCGCCCCTCGGGCGCCCACTTCATTTTCATCGTGAATCCGAGACCGTCGACGTAGAAGCGCAGCGATCGCTCGATGTCGGTGATGCCGAAGAACGGCACCGCCTGCCTGACGTTCACCGCGGTCGTGGCTGTCGTCTCCATCGCCTTCAGTCCTTGACCTGGTCGCGATCGTCCATGCCGGCCTGGTTGCTCTCAACGCGTCACGTCGGTCGTGTCCCACTTGCCGTCGCAAACTATCGCTTCGCCGTCACCGGGCCACGGCGGCATGGTGACGGCGACTGCCGCGAGCGGATCGGGGCCAGTCGAGCGGAATTGAAAGCGCGTCCCGAGCGGGATCGTCACGCACACGCCCGCTTCCAGCGCGACGATCGCCTCGCCCTGGCCCGCCTGCGCCCGCCACATCTCGCCGCGGCCGGACAGCACGAACCAGATCTCGTCGACCGTGCGATGCCGCACCGCCTTCGACGCGCGTCCCGGCGCCAGCTCGAAATGCGCCATGCTGCCGCCGGCGAGCGCGAGCAGGATGCGCACGTCGGAGCCGTCGGCGGCGACCACGTCGCGGCTGGACGGCAGCCGTTTCGTCTCGAACCCGGTCATGGTCTCGAACGATCGCTCGACGGCCACGCCCCTTCGACTCGCGGACGATGCGGACGCTCGCTCAGGACAGGCCGCGCGCGAATGAGCAGGAACTCGGGCCGTTTCAACAGCTGCTCGTATGACTCAGGCTTCCGCCGGCGGAAGTCGTCGGTCGGCAGCGGCTCGACGACGCGTTCCACCGCGAGACCCGCCGCGGTGAGCGCGTTGAAGACGGCGCTGAGCGGCCGGCGGTAGTAGCAGACCGTGCCGACCCATTTCCAGTAGTCCTCTACCAGCTCGGTGTCCAGGTAGCGCGCAGGGTCGAGGCGAATCGTGTCGGCCATGGGATGGTGGATCGAGAGCGCCAGCCATCCGTCCGGCTTCAGAATCCGCCGGAACTCGTCCAGGGTCGGGCCCCACTCGCGCAGGTAGTGCATGACCAGGGAGCTGACGATGCCGTCGAAGGACGCATCCGCGGCGAACGCGAGCGGCTGCTCGAGATCGGCGACGCGCAGCTCGACGCGCGCGTTCTCGCCATCGAGCCATGCCGGATCGAGCCGGTCGCGCGCATGGGCGATCATCGCCGCGCTCGCGTCGATCGCGGTCACGAACGCGCCGCGGGCGGCAAGGGTTGCCGCGTACCAACCCGACGCGCAGCCGGCATCGAGCACGCGGCATCCCGCCACCGGCGGCAGCAGCTCCAGCATCGCCGGCCGCTCGTAGAGCGCGTTGTACGGCGCGGCGTCGACGCCCGCGGCGTAGGCGTCCGCGATGTCGTCGTAACTGAAGGCCACGACCGCGACCGTGCCGCGACCCGCGTCAGCGCGGCTGCTGCGTCGGCGGCCGCAGCTCTTCGCTGAGCTGGAAGTTGTGCAGCAGCTGCGGGTAGCCGTTCATCGCCAGCCGCGTCGAATAGCCGCTGCCGCCATGATGGGCGCGGTGCCACATCTGCTTCGGCACGAACACGATGTCGCCAACCGTCGCGTCGAAGATCGGCAGATCGGCGATCTTGTAGTTGATCGTCCCCTCGAGGACGAACCAGAACTCGGCCGACACCTCGTGGAAGTGTCCCTTGTCTCGCGGGTTGTCCTCCTGCGGCAGGCCGCGGATCACGTTGGCGAACGCCCTCGCATCCGACACGAACGCGCCCGCCACTTTCTTGCCGGCGGCGACGTCGCCGTTGAAGTCGAGGAACGGCCGCACCGTGTCGCTATAGCTCGCCTTGCCGCTGATTCGCACCTTGAGGAACTTCATCCCCGGCTCCGGCACCGGCGTCTCGTCAGCCGGATACATCGTCGGCGAGTTGGTCACCTTCACCTCGAAGAACAGCGCCGGCTCGGCGCCGACCGCTTCGAGCTGATAGACGTTGCGATACGGCACCTGGACGAGGAACCCTTTGGTGGCGACAAACGGCTGCTGCCCCTCGATCGTGAAGCGCACCTGGCCGCTCTGCACGATCCACCAGATCGGGTTGTCGGGCTGGAACTGTCGCGGTGTCTTGGTGCCCGGCGCCATCTGCACGTAGTCGCCGCCGAGCAGCACGTCGCGCACCACCGGCTGCCGCCAGCTGGCCTCGCCCTTGTGCGCGGCGACGAGATCCGCGACCTTGGTGTGCGGCTTGTTGGGCGGCACCCACTTGTTCGGCGCAGCCGGCACGGGCGCCCAGACCAGCCAGTCGCGCTGCGGCGCCTGGCCGTGCAGGCGCAGGGCCGGCGCGACGAGCAGCGCCGCGGTGATGACGATGCAGGGTTTCAGGTGACGCATACCGGCTCGCTCCCTTC
>Ga0207708_10003003_pt1 | contig 12428 bp, 12 predicted proteins | sample KBSK5101metaG_FD_184340 | JGI IMG/M metagenome (GOLD analysis project Ga0207708, IMG submission 184340) | Corn, switchgrass and miscanthus rhizosphere microbial communities from Kellogg Biological Station, Michigan, USA - KBS K5-10-1 metaG... | ecosystem: Host-associated > Plants > Roots >...
CACCCAAACCGATTCTCGACCGGTTGCTGGCGGACACGCGCTCAGCGCTCAAATCGCCGGAAGTCAATCAAGCGCTGGTGAGCCAGGGCGCCGAGCCGGGAGGGAATTCGCCAACCGAGTTCGCCGCTTACTTTCAATCGGAAATAACAAAATGGGGCCGGGTCATTGATGCGGCCGCCATCAAATTGGACCAATGAGCAAACACGCATCGTAAAACCGGAGATCTGCATGCACGCACCAACCCCGCAGGATCTTATTCAGCATCGCGTAGACGATCGCGGCGAGCACGGATGCGTCGCTTACATAACCGTCAACAATCCTGCGAAGCGCAACACGCTAGGCATCCCGGGCAAGCGCGCGATCGCCGAAACGTTCAATACGCTGGCGAAAAATGAGCGCATCCGTGTCGCCGTGATCACCGGCGCCGGCGATAAATCGTTTATCGCCGGCGCCGACATCGCCGAGATGAAGGACCTCGATGCCGCGCAGGCCGAGGTCGAGCACACGCTCACCCACGTCGCCAACGAATCGATCCAGATGTTTCCGGTGCCGGTCATCGCCCGCATTAATGGCTGGTGCCTGGGCTTCGGCATGGAGCTTGCCGCCGCCTGTGACATGCGCATCGGCGTAGACACCGCAAAATTCGGCATGCCTGAAGTACGGGTCGGAATTCCGTCGGGCATGCAAGCAGTACTGCTGCCCGCGCTCGTCGGCTGGGGAAAAGCGGCAGAGCTGATTTACACTGGCGACATCATCGACGCACAGGAAGCGTACCGTTGCGGCTATCTGCAAAAAGTCGTGCCCGCCGCTGACCTCGACGCCGCTGTCGAAAAAATGATCGGCTCCATTCTCCTCGGCGGTCCGCACGCGATGCGGCTGCAAAAAGCACTGGTGCGCGATTGGCAGCGCATGTCGGTCGCGGAGAGCGTACGGCAAGGCATCCGCGCGTGCGTTGCCGCGCGCAGCACCGACGAGCCCAAACGCATGATGGAAGCGTTCATCAACCGCAAGCGTAAATAAGCCGGATGCACCCCGCCGCGGCGCAGAGAAGGTAGTATTTAGCCCTCGCGCCCCATCCTTCACTCCTTACGGATCACGCCATGGATACCACCGCAGGAACGCTCGTCAAATTCAGGATGTACATTGATGGCCAATGGGTCGACTCCGCTTCCGGCCAGCATTTCGAAAGCTTTAACCCGTTCACCGGCAAGCCATGGGCGCTGGTGCCGCGCGGCAATGCGGAAGATGTCGATCGCGCAGTGCGCGCGGCACGCAAAGCATTCACTGCGGGTGAATGGCCGAAGATGACCGCCACCCGGCGCGGCGCGCTGCTGCGCAAGCTCGGCGACCTGATCACCGACAAATCGAAAGCGCTCGCGGAAATCGAAGTGCGCGACAACGGCAAGCTCTACGCCGAAATGAGCGCGCAGACCGCCTACATGGCGCAGTGGTACTACTACTACGGCGGGCTCGCCGACAAGATCGAAGGTCAGGTCATCCCGATCGACAAGCCCGACACGTTCAACTACACGCGCTTCGAACCGCTCGGCGTCGTCGGCGCGATCATTCCATGGAATTCGCCGCTGCTCCTGACCGCGTGGAAACTGGCACCCGCACTCGCGGCGGGCAACGTCATGGTGTTGAAGCCCAGTGAATACACGTCGGCTTCCCTGCTCGAATTCATGAAGCTCATCGAGGAAGCGGGCTTTCCGCCGGGCGTCGTGAATGTCGTGACGGGATTCGGGCCCGAAGCCGGCACGCCGCTCGTCGAGCATCCGCTCGTCGCCAAGATTGCGTTCACCGGCTCCGACCTGACCGGCCAGAAAATCTACGAAGCGGCGGCGAAGGGACTCAAGAAAGTCAGCATGGAATTAGGCGGCAAATCGCCAAACATCGTGTTCGACGACGCGGAAATCGACAACGCGGTCAAAGGCGCGATCTCGGGCATCTTTGCCGCGACCGGCCAGACGTGCATTGCGGGCTCGCGCCTGCTCGTACAGCAATCGATCCACGATCAATTCGTGGAAAAACTGGTGGCATTCGCGAAGACCGCGAAAATGGGCAACCCGATGAGCATGGATACGCAAGTGGGGCCCGTCACCAACCAGCCGCAATACAAGAAGATCCTGAGCTACATCGACATCGCGAAGTCCGAAGGCGTTAATACCGCGCTCGGCGGCGCGAAAGCGACACGCCCCGAATGCGGCGACGGCTGGTTCGTTGAGCCGACCATTTTTACGGGCGTCAAGAATTCGATGCGCATCGCGCAGGAAGAAGTGTTCGGCCCGGTGCTGTCAGTGATTCCGTTCAAGGACGAGGAAGAAGCGATCGCGATCGGCAACGACGTCGTGTTCGGTCTCGCCGCCGGCGTGTGGACGCAGAACATGCGGCGTGCGTTCCTGATGGCGGAAAAACTGCAGGCAGGCACCGTGTGGGTCAACACGTACCGCGCGGTCAGCTACCTCTCCCCGTTCGGCGGCTATAAGCGAAGCGGCCTTGGCCGCGAAAGCGGCCAGGAGATGATCAAGGAATACCTGCAGACCAAGAGCGTGTGGATCTCGACCGCCAAAGAGGTGCCGAATCCGTTCATCATGCGGTGACAGCAATGAACGCTGACGATCTTAAAAAAGTACAGGCGCCGCTCAAAGAGCGTTATCGTGAAACGCCGAATGCAGCGTTAATCACGCTGCGCGCGCAAGGCAGTATCGGCGAAGGCGTGAGCTGCAAGGTTGAAACGGGCAAGGCGCTGGTGACTGCGGGACTGCACCCGGCGACCGGCGGCACCGGGCAGGCTGCGTGTTCGGGCGACATGCTGCTCGAAGCGCTGGTGGCATGCGCAGGCGTCACGCTGAGCGCGGTGGCAACGGCGCTGGGCATCGAACTACGCGATGCGAAGCTGGTGGCCGAAGGTGATCTCGACTTTCGCGGCACGCTGGGTGTCTCAAAAGAAGCTCCGGTCGGTTTCCAGAAAATCCGGCTCAGCTTTGAGCTCGACACCGACGCGTCGGACGAGCAACTCGCGACGCTGCTGCGCCTCACCGAGCGCTACTGCGTCGTTTACCAGACCCTCGCGAAGCCGCCTTCGCTGTCGGTAACCCGCCGCCAAACAATGAAATAAGCTCCCGCGCGGTCACGCGACTTTGAAACGCATCGCCCTCTGGAGCGCCGCAGTATTCGCGTTGGTCGCACTCCTGTTGCTCGTCGCGGCGCCGCGTGACTCGGCTGCACTTACGGTCGAACGCGACGTCGTTTACGGAACGGCCCAGGGGACGCCGTTGTTGCTCGACCTGGCGATGCCAAAAACCGGAAACGGTCCGTTTCCCGTCGTCGTGTTTTTGCACGGCGGGGGCTGGAGCGAGGGGAATCGCCAGGAGATGAATCACTTCATCGAAGGCGTTGCGGGTCTGGGCTACGTGGGCGTCACTGTAGCGTACCGGCTCGTGCCGGCAGCCCGCTTCCCCGCGCAACTCGAGGATTGCAAGGCCGCGGTACGCTGGTTGCGGGCCAATGCCGCGAAATACCGGATTAACCCAAAGCGTATTGGTGTGGTTGGTTTCTCCGCTGGTGGACACCTCGCTTCGATGCTTGGCGTGACCGGAAAGAACGATGGACTCGAGGGCGCCGGCGGCAACCCCGACCAGTCCAGCCGCGTGCAAGCCGTGGTGAGCTTCTTCGGATTGACCGATTTCTCGACGCGCGACTGGCCGCGCGATCTGGAAAACGGAGTCATCGAGCCGTTTTTGGGCGGCTCTTTTGCAATTCATGCCGATGAGTACCGCCGCGCTTCGCCAATAACGTACGTCACCAGTGACGCCCCGCCGTTTCTTTTCTTCCACGGCAGCGAGGACAAGCTCGTACCTGTCGATCAGTCAAAACGACTGGGAGAAAAGCTGCGCAATGCCGGTGTGTTCGCCGAAGTGAACGTGCTGGAAGGCGAAGGCCACGGCTTTACCGATGCGGCCAACCAGAAAGCGATGCGGCGGATGCTCGATTTTCTGGACGCGCACTTGAAACGATAAGAAAATCCCCAGGATAAATGGCCACCGCCCCGTGCATTCTTGAAGGTCGCTGCCACTGTGGCGCGGTGAGATATACCTTCCACGCATCGCAACCGCCTGCCCAGTGGATAGTGCGCGCCTGTCAATGCAGCTTTTGCCGCGCACACGGCGCGCGCACCACATCGGACCCAAACGGATCGGTTACATTCGACATCGCGGATGCGTCGAAACTCGAACGCTACCGGTTCGGCACGAAAACCACGGATTTCCTGATCTGCAACGGCTGCGGCGTTTACCTGGCGGCGGTGCTTACTTCGACACGCGGGCAATTTGCGACGCTCAACGTCAATGCGATGCAGTCGCTGCCCGATTTAGCGGAAGCCGCGCCGGTATCTTACGACGGGGAGTCGTCCGAGCAACGAAAGGCCAGACGCGAGCAGCGCTGGACTCCGGTAACAACCGCCGTCTAGCCGGTAATCACACCACCGGTGTTTTCACCGGCTTGCCGGCAAAATGCAAATGCAGGTTCTCGATCTGCAGATTGCCCATCGCCGTGCGCGTCTCGTTGGTCGCGCTGGCAACGTGCGGCGTCAGCACCGCGTTATCGAGCGCAAAAAATTCCGGCGGCACTTTCGGCTCATGCTCGAACACGTCGAGCCCGGCGCCGGCGATTTTTTTCTCCTGCAAATAACGCAGCAACACGGGTTCATCCACGACCGTCCCGCGCGCCACGTTGATCAGGTAGCCCTGCGGCCCGAGCGCGTCGAGCACCGCCGCGTTGACGAGCTTGTCGGTTTCAGCGCCGCCCGGGGTTATCACCAGCAATACGTCGGAATTTTTCGCCAGCGTGACGGCGTCCGGGTCGTATGCGTAGGGCACGTTCTTCTTGTTGCGGTTGTGATAGCGGATCTTCATGCCGAAAGCCTGCGCGCGTTTGGCGATCTCCTCGCCGATGCGGCCAAGGCCGAGGATGCCGAGCGTCTTGCCGCCAATGGATGTGGTGAGCTGATAGGTGCCTTTCGCTTGCCACTCCCCCGCTCTTAAGTAGGCGCTTGCCTGCGGCAGTTTGCGCAGCGTATTCAACACCAGCGCCATCGCGCAATCCGCCACGCACTCGTTCAGGGCGCCGGCGGTGTTGGTGACGACTATCCCGCGCTTTTTCGCTGCCTCGAGATCGATCTGGTCGACGCCGACGCCGAAGTTGGCGATGATTTCCAGCTTGGGCAGTGCATCCATCAGCGCAGCGTCCACGTTCGCATGGCCGGAGTGCGCGAGGCCGCGAACTTTCGATGCCGCTTCCTTCAACGCCGCGGCGCGATCCGTCGCCGCAAAAAGTTTGACCGCGGAAAATTCCTGCGTGAGCCGCTCCAGCGTGCCTTTATGGCCTGGTGAGGTGATGATGATGTCGTGCTTCATAATTTGATCGGCTTCCTGTGGCGATTAGATACGACTATTTTGCGAGCTTGATCAGTCTGAGCTCGCTCTTGACCAGATCCGGCACAGCGATTAGGTAACCGTTGCCCATCGGCACAACGCAAAAATCCGCAGGTCCCCTGAACCCGGAAGCGATCGTTTGCATGCCGTCTTTTTCGGTCCAGCTGAAAAGCGAACCGCTATTCCAGTCGGTCGCGAGGATCGTTCCGTCGGGCATCTGATACAAGCCGTCAAGGCGCCCGATCTCCTTCGATAGCTTTTTCACCTCGCCTTTGGGACTCAGCGAAAAAATTGCGCGCGGATCCTTGTCCGACTTGAAGCCCGCAATTAGCAACCCTCCGCCCTTCGCCGGCCATAGCCCGTTAGGATCGACCGATTTTCCGGTAAGCACTTTCGTGATCTTCGGCTCTTTCGTATTCAGAAAATCGGCGGGTTCGACCTTGTAGATCGTATCCGCGCGGCTGTCGCTCACGTACAGCGCATTGCCGATCAATGCAGGATCGTTCGCGAATACGATGCCAGGTATGGGCAGCTTTTTGCCTTTTTGCGTTTTCAAGTCGAACACCCATACGGAATCGATGTCGGTGACCCACAGGCGATTGCCTTTCACCCACAGCCCCTTGGGTTTGTTCATCACATCCCCCGGGTCCGGCAGGAACCGGCTCTCGATGACCTGGCCGTCGAGCGACACTTTGGAAATGCGCCCCATGCCGTCTTTTTCGGCGGGCTTCAGTTCGCTGCCGCCGAAATTGCTCACGTAGAAAACTTTTTGGCCGGGGTCGTAGACGATGGATTCGGGGAATGCGAACCCGGTGCGGGTCTGGTCGTAAATCACGCGCAGTTTGCCCGCGTCGGCCGCGAACGCCGGCGTCATGAGTTGCGCAACGGCCATGCCGGCCGCCACTATCAACGCCGCTTTCAGTAATTTATTCATGGCATCCTCCTTGGGGGGTTAGCCGCTGCGGGTTGCCGGCTCCGGCACTGCGGCCGGTTATATGACAGGGCAATCCGCGCGAAACGTGATGATAGCGTGAAACCCGCCGGTGTCGATATTCGCCGGGTCAACTCGCCGCGCGCCGGCGCGGGGCGTCCGGACTGTCGGCGTGCGCGTTCATGGCGCGATAAATCGCGTCGCGGGTCAGCGTCGGCACCAGCATCTGAATGAAATCCGTCAGGTAGCGGCGCAGGTAGATGTCGCGGCGCAGGCTGATGATGGTCACGCTCTTCGGAAACAGGTGCGTGGCGTCGATCACCTGCAGCCTGGGCGGCACCGTGCCAACTGCCAGCGCCGGCACGATCGCAATGCCGAGCCCCTCCTCGACATAAGCCTTGATTACGTCGGAATCGCTCGCGCTGACGACGAACCGCGCGTCGATGCCCTCGTCCCGAAAGGCTTTCGCGATGATCTGCCCGCCGCGCGAGCGCGGGCTGTAGCCGACGATCGGATATTGCGCGAGATCGGCCAGCGTCACGCGCTTCCTGCTCGCGAGCGGATGGCCTTTCGGCATGATGATGCTGCGTTTCAGCACTTCGCTCGGCAGCAACACCAGCGTTGGATGCGCACCCGTGACGTCCGTGCTGATGCCAACGTCCGCCTCATTCGCCTCGATGAGTTTCGGCACGTCGTCGGGGTCAGCTTGCAGAAGATGCAATTGGACTTCCGGATACCGCTTGGTAAATGCCTTGACCGGCGCGAGCAGCGTATAACGCGCGTGCAGGTGGCTGGTCGCGAGCGCCAGGCGGCCGCCGCGCTCGTTGCGCAAATCTTCGGCCACCAGGCGAATGTTGTCGGCCTCGTCGAGCATGCGGCGGGCCGACAGCAAAACGGCCTCTCCTGCTTCGGTCAGCGCGAGCACGCGGTTCTTGCGGCGCACCAGCAACTCGACGCCGAGCTCGCGTTCGAGCTCCTGCAACTGCCGGCTGACGCCGGGCTGCGACGTATGCAAGGCGACCGCCGCGCTCGAAATATTGAGCGACTGGCGCGCCACTTCGCGCAGGAACCGCAGCTGTTTGAGCGTCATGATTTCACCTGTTTCTCACTATACGATAATTACATGGCAATATACAGTTTTATCATTTTATTACATGACGAAGCGCTGGTAATGTTGCGGCCTTGATTGGGAACGATAAGCGTTCCCACTTATCGGTAAAGGGATCCACCATGCTCACCGCCACCCGCCCCCAACTCACGATCAAACGCATCGGCAAGCACCTAGGCGCCGAAATCTGCGGCGTCGACCTGTCGCAGCCGCTGGACGACGACACCTTCGCGCGCATCGCGGAGGCTTTCTTCGACAATGAAGTCGCATTTTTCCGCAATCAGCACATCACGCCCGCGCAGCAGGTCGCCTTCACGAAGCGGTTCGGCATCCTCGAGCAGCACGTGCGCAAGGAAAGCCGCCTGCCTGGACATCCCGAAATTCTCGTCGTCTCCAACGTGCTCGACGAGCACGGCAAAGCCATCGGCTCGCAGGATGCCGGCCGCTTCTGGCACAGCGATCTTTCCTACAAGCGCGAGCCGAGCATGTTGTCCGCGCTCTATGCGGCGGAAGTTCCGGTCAAGGACGGCCGCGTGCTTGGCGACACCAGTTTTGCCAGCACGACAGCCGCGTACGAGGCGCTGCCCGACGCGCTGAAAGCGCGGCTGCAGGGATTGAAGAACATCCACAGCTACCGCTATTACCGCACCAAGAACATGCAGGTGCAAAAAGAAGAAGAAGCGCGCGGCGGCCGCGTGATCCAGGAGCACATGCCGACCGAAGAGCAGCTGAAGACCGTGCCCGACGTCGAAACCCCGGTCGTGCGCACCCACCCGGTGACCAAACGCAAAGGGCTGTTCATCAACGAGGCCCATACTTCGGCGCTGGTCGGCCTGCCTAAAGCGGAAGGCGATGCGCTGCTCGCCGAGCTCTATCAACACATCATCAAGCCCGAATTCGTTTACACCCACCACTGGCAGGCGGGTGATCTGCTCCTGTGGGACAATTGCTCCGTGCAGCACAAAGCGACTTTTGATTATGACCTGCCCCTGCGCCGTTTGATGCATCGCACGACCGTCCGCGGCAGCGTGCCCTTTTAAGCACCGAGGATCGAGGATTGAGGTTCAAGATAAAAAGGGCTGGGAGCTTTTATTGAATAACCGGTTTGCTCAATCCTCAATCCACAATCCTCAATCCTGCCCCCATGGCTGAAGCTCAAGGTCTAGTCACCGTCTGGCTGCACGTACCCCCGGAGCGCGAAGAAGAATTTAACGCCTGGTACAACCTCGAGCACATCAACCAGATGGTCGCGCTGCCCGGCGTGGTGAGCGCGCGCCGCTACGTGGTCGAGAACGCGAAGCCCAAGTATCTCGCCTGGTATGACGTCGCCGACGAGCACTTCGAGCCCGGCCCGGCTTTTCAGGAAGTGGTGGCCCATCCCACGCCGTGGTCGCGGCGCATTCGCACGTTTTACGGCGAAGACCGCGAGCGCATGAATTTCCGCCTGATGCGCGACGTCGGCGCCAGGCCGGCCACCGACACACCGTGGCTCTACATCGTCCACACGGACATCCCCGACCATATCGTCGATGAATACAACGAGTGGTACGACAACGAGCACTTGCCCAGGCTGGTCACCGTGCCCGGTGTCGTGCGCGCTCGCCGCTATGCCGCGGTCAGCGGCAATCCAAAGTATCTGACCGCCTACGAACTCACGGACAAAGATGCCTTCGAAAGTCCGGCGGGACTCGCGGCGCGCAAAACGCCGTGGACCGCGAAAATGCGCTCGCTGTTTCAAAATACGCGGCGCAGCATGTGCCAGCTCGTGCTGCCTAGCCGGCGCCAGGCTTAACCAATAAAACGAGTCCAACGCGCCCGTGCGAGCGGGTGACAACGTGTGGAGGGAGCAGGTCGATGAACCGCGCTGTTGTGCGCCACTTGCTGGCGGGCGTCTGCATGTCCGCCGCGGCCATCGCCGCCCAGGGTTATCCGGATCGGCCTATCCGCTTCATCGTGCCGTTCGCACCCGGCGGCACCAACGACATCGTTGCGCGCATGATCGGCGTGAAACTCACTGAAGCGTGGGGACAGTCGGTGGTCATCGACAACCGCGGCGGCGCCGGCGGCGTCATCGGCGCCGATCTGGTCGCCAAATCCGCGCCGGACGGCTACACATTGCTGATGGCCAACGTCAATTTCGCGACCAATCCCGGGTTGGTGCCCAAACTGCCGTACGACACGACCAGGGATTTTGCGGCCGTGTCCCTGCTCGCGACCTCTCCGAGCGTACTGGTCGTGCATCCGTCGCTGCAGGTCCGCTCCGTGAAGGAATTGATCGCGCTGGCTAAAAGTAAACCCGGGCAGCTCATTTATTCGACGTCCGGTGCGGGCTCGACCGGACATATGGCGATGGAGCTCTTGAAGCAGCTTGCGGGGATCGACATGGTCGCCGTGCACTACAAGGGCGGCGGGCCGGCATTGATCGATCTGATTGCCGGACGCGTATCGCCGGGATTTGCGACCATCCTGTCGGCGGCGCCGCACATCGAAAGCGGGCGTCTGCGCGCGCTGGCGGTGACCACGGCCAAACGTTCATCCGCGCTGCCCGATCTGCCAACAGTGGCCGAGGCGGGCGTTCCCGGGTACGAATTTACCGGCTGGTGGGGCATGGTGGTTCCCTCCCGCACGCCCCAACCGGTAATCGGTAAACTGAACGGCGAACTCGTCAGGATCCTGGGCCAGGCTGAAGTGCGAGACCGCCTGGTGCGCGAAGGCGCCGACCCCGCGAGCACCACACCGGAAGCGTTCGCCGCATATATGCGCACGGAAGTCGCCAAATGGAGCAAGGTCATCAAAACCGCCAACATCCGGATCGATTGAAAATAAACAACCGATGAAAATCGCAGAGCTGCTGCTGCAAACGCTCGAGGCCAATGGCGTCAGACATATCTTCGGCAATCCCGGCACTACCGAGATTCCGCTGGTGCGCATGTGCGAGCGCCGCCGCAAGCTGCGCTACGTCGTGGCGCTGTCCGAAGTCGCCGCGGTGCCGATGGCTGACGGCTACGCGCGCGCGAAGCGCGGTGTCGGCGTCGTCAACCTCCATGTCGCGCCGGGTCTCGGCAACGGCATGGGCGGCCTCTACACGGCGGGCATCGCGCAAACGCCGCTGCTCGTTTTGATCGGCGGCCAGGACCGCCGCTTTCTGCATACGCAGCCGATCCTGTGGGGGCCGCTCGAAAAAATGGCCGGCTCGGTGTGCAAAGCGGTGTTCGGGCTCAATACGAAATCGGATGCGGTGGCCAACCTGCGGCACGCGCTGCGCACGGTGATGACGCCGCCGTTCGCGCCGGTCGCGCTGATCTGCCCGCCCGATCTGCTCGAACAGGAAATCGACGCGCGCCCCCAGCGCATCAATGCGCCGGCGCTTGCCTCGCTCACGGCGACCGAAGCGCAGCACTATGCGCGTGCACTCAAGCGCGCGAAACATCCCGCGTTCATCGCTGCCGAAGACGTGCATTGGAACAAGGCCTGCGGCGCGCTCGAGAAACTTGCGCGCTCGCTAGGCGCGCCCGTCTACGTCGCGCCTTATACCGCCGCCTTGCCGATCGACAGTTCGTCGCCGTGCTACGCCGGCTATCTGCCGCCGAGCTTCAAGCAGATCTCCGACCGGCTCGCGCCGCACGATGTCCTGTTCTTCGTCGGCGGCACCGGCCTGCGCACGACGCTCTACAGCGAAGCGCGGTTGCCGCAAACCAAGCTCTGGATCGGCAACGATGCGCGGGCGCGCGCCGTCGATGGCGAGTTCGAGCTGGCAACCGTCACCGATACCGCCGCGGGATTGACGGCGATTGCGCGCGCGCTCGAAGTCAGGCGCCCCGCTCCCCAGCCGCAGCGCCCGCAAACCGCGGTGCCGCCCCCGCAGAAGAAAATATTTCACCCGTCACGCGCCGTGCATGCGCTGCTGAAAGCATTTCCGGGCGCGATCTGGTTCGACGAATCGGGCCTCTCGACCTCCGACGTGCGGCAATGGATGAATCTGCCCGCAAGCGAATACCTGATCAACGGCAGCGGCGGCATCGGCTGGGGACTTGCTGCGTCGGTTGGCGCCGCGATCGGCAATCCCGATCGGCAGGTCGTCGCCATCATCGGCGACGGTTCCGCCCTGTACGCGAGCGAAGCGTTGTGGACCGCGGCGCACCAGCGCGCGAAGCTGTTGCTGATCGTCTTGTCGAACCGGCGTTACGCGACGCTCAATGAAGCCGCGAGCCGCCTTACCGGCAAGCCGCTCGATCTCTTCACGATCGAGCCGCCTGTAATCGATTTCAGCGGTTTGGCGACGCTGTATGACTGGAAGTATGCGCAAGCGTCGCATGAGGCCGAACTCACTGCTTTTATTTCGAGGCTGAAAGGTAAAATCAAAACTAACACGCTGCTGGAGCTGAAGCTCGATCCAACCATAAAGCCCGTTACCGCCTCCAGACATTTCTAGAATAAGCGCGAAACGCGGCGCCTCTCGCCTGTCTCCTCTCCCCTTTCGATTCTTAATCGACTTTCGCCCCCGAGCGCTTCACCACGTCGGCCCATTTCACGGCTTCGCTTTTGATGTGCGCCGCATATTGCTCCGGCGTGCCGCCGACGATCTCGAGACCCATTTCGGGCAACTTGTCGCGCACCGACGGCGTCGCCAGCGCCTTGTTGAGTTCCGCATTGAGCCGCGCGATGATCGCTTTCGGCACGCCCGCCGGCACGATGGCGCCGGCCCACGCGCTGACGTCGAAGCCCGGCACGCCCGCCTCCGCGACCGTCGGCAGATCGGAGAACGCCGGTACGCGACGGCCGCTGGTGACGGCAAGCCCGCGCAAGCGTCCCGCTTTCACGTGCGAGCCGATCGACTGAATGTTGTCCGCCATTAGCTGCACGCGGCCGGCAGTGAGATCGGTGATCGCCACCGTCGCCGCTTTGTACGGTACATGGACCATCTGCGTGCCGGTCATCAGTTTGAAGAGCTCCATCC
>Ga0207708_10003008_pt1 | contig 12422 bp, 8 predicted proteins | sample KBSK5101metaG_FD_184340 | JGI IMG/M metagenome (GOLD analysis project Ga0207708, IMG submission 184340) | Corn, switchgrass and miscanthus rhizosphere microbial communities from Kellogg Biological Station, Michigan, USA - KBS K5-10-1 metaG... | ecosystem: Host-associated > Plants > Roots >...
TTGTAAACTGGCATGGAGCTTTGTGTTTCTATTCGTAATGTGTCAAGTGTACTTGACGCTGAGTTGGGCGTCGTTCCTGGCCCGTCGTCGCGAGACGGGGGTGGCGTTTCCGGAGGGAGCTCGATCCCGCTCCGGCGGCCATCGCCGACCGGGGGTCGTGCCGTCGTTACCTTTGGTAACCGGCCGTTCCGGAACGACACGCGCCGCGGCAGCGAAGTCCTCAACGCAAGGTGAGGCACGGGCTGGCGCATGGCTTGCCTGCCGCGGTCGCTCTTGACCGTGAGCAGCAGCCTCGTCGAATGCAGTCTGGAGGAGCGGCTCCAGGGGTGCCGGCGGCTGGCCGTCGAGAGCCTCGAGAGCCCGCGACGCTTCTGGCTCCGTGAGGCCGGGCTCCTGGACTGGGTGCGCCCGCCGGACGAGGCCTTCGTGGGCGAGGTGAAGCTCGGCGACGTCAGCTGGTTCGCCGGGGGGCTCATGAACGCGGCGTGGAACGCGGTAGACCGCCACGCGGTGAGCTCGCCCGAGCGGACCGCGCTGGTGTGGGCGCGTGCCGAGGGGGATCTGGTCTCCTGGTCATTCCGGGAGCTCCGGCAGGCCTCGGCGCGGATGGCGCAGGTACTCCTCTCCCAGGGCGTCCGGTGGGGCGACCGGGTGGTGGGTCACCTCCCCGAGACCCCCACCCTGGCGATGCTGCACCTGGGCTGTGCGCGCATCGGGGCGGTGCCAGTGGTGGTGCCGGCGCGCTCGGGCGGGGCGCTGGGGCGGGTGCTGCGCGCGACGCGCGCCCGGGTGCTGGTGACCGCGGACGAGGCGCCGACGCCGGAGGGGAGGCTGCCGCTCTGGGACCGGGTCGAGGACCTCCTCGGCGGCCTGGGCCGGGTGGAGTCGGTGCTGGTGGAGCGGCGGACCGGGGCGGCGGTGAGCCTGGTCTACGGGAGGGATCAGGAGCTCGGCTCGGCGCTGCTCCGCGCTCGACCGACGTGCGCGGTGCGGCCGTGCGACGGGGACGACCCGCTGCTGCTCGTCCCCGGGCTGGAGGATGGGCCACCGGTGGTGCACGGCCTCGCGGGATTTCTCCTCTGCTCGGCGCTCGGCCTGCGGGAGGCGGCGGGGGTGGGGCCGGGCGCGCAGGTGCTGTGCACCGAGGGCTTCTCCGGACCGCGGGTCGACGTGCTCTGGGGCAGCTGGGTGCTGGGGGCATGCCTGGTGTTCGATGAGCGTGGGGATGGCGCGCAGCGGCCGCGGGCGCTCGGCGTCACCCACCTCTTCGGACCGCGGGCCGCGCTGGCGGCCGCCGGACCGGGCGTGCTCGGCGTCTCGCTGGACGGCTCGGACGCGGCGGTGGCCCCGGTCTGGAGCCCGGAGGGCGGAGGGATGCTCACCGCGCGCTTCGGGGACCTCGGGGGCACGGCGCTCTTCGGGGTGGATCCGGTGCTGGTGGACATGCTCGGGCGGCGCGCGAGCGGGCCCGGTGCGGAGGGAGAGCTCTGCGTGAAGCGCTCCTGGCCGGCGCAGCCGAGGAGCGCCGAGCAGGACCACCAGGGCTTCCTCGCCCAGCGGCTGGAGCGCTTCCCCGGCCTGTACCGGACCGGCCTCCGCTGCCGCGAGCTGGCCGACGGGAGCCTGGCGACGACGGGGCTCGCGACGCTCACCGCGCCGGCCCGAAGCAACGTTTACCCGCTCGAAGGTCCCATCGGTCGGGCGTGATGCTCGCGGGCGCCGTGGACCGGTGTCCCTGCGCTGATGCCACCGGATGGTCGGTCGCGTTACCGAAGGTAACGGCGACTGTTACCGTTCTGCGCGGCTGTTGCAACGCGTCAACCGCGAACCAAGTGACACCGCTGATGTGTGCAGCTTGGCTTGAATGTTGCGGTCTGTGCTTCTTGCCCACCCGTCTTTGCTGAAGGAGGCAGACCGATGGCCGTCGCCGCGTCGTCCCTGCCCATGATCGACAAGAGCGAAGAGCGTCGCGTCATCTTCGCGTCGAGCCTGGGAACCGTGTTCGAGTGGTACGACTTCTACATCTACGCCGTGCTGGCTCCGTTCTTCGCCAGCGTCTTCTTTCCTCCAGGCAACCAGACCACTGCCCTCCTCAACGCCTTCGTCAACTACGCCGCCGGCTTCCTCGTCCGACCTTTCGGAGCCCTGGTCTTCGGACGAATCGGAGACCTGGTCGGCCGGAAGTACACGTTCCTCGTGACCATCACGGTGATGGGCCTCTCGACGTTCCTGGTCGGCCTGTTGCCGACCTACGGCCAGATCGGGATGCTCGCGCCGCTGCTTCTGCTGCTGCTCCGGCTGGCGCAAGGCCTCGCGCTGGGCGGTGAGTACGGAGGCGCAGCCACCTACGTCGCCGAGCATGCTCCGGAGAACAAGCGCGGCGCTCACACCGCGTGGATCCAGACCACCGCCACGGTGGGCCTCTTCCTGGCGCTGGTGGTGATCTTCCTCTGCCGGACGTCGATGACCGCCGACGAGTTCAAGGGATCCCCCGGAGCCTTCTGGGGCGGCTGGCGGATCCCGTTCCTTCTCTCCAGCATTCTTCTGGTGATGTCGATCTACATCCGCCTCAAGCTGAACGAGTCGCCGCTCTTCAAGGCGATGAAGGAACAGGGCAAGGGGAGCAAAGCGCCGCTGGCGGAGAGCTTCGGACAGTGGAGCAACCTCAAGATCGTGATCCTCGCCCTCCTCGGGGCGACCGCGGGTCAAGGCGTGGTCTGGTACACGGGCCAGTTCTACGCGCTGTTCTTCCTCGGCTCGACGCTCAAGGTCCCCTACGAGACCGTCTACGGGCTCATCGCCTTCTCGCTGGTGCTCGGCACTCCGTTCTTCATCGTCTTCGGGCGCCTCTCGGACCGGATCGGCCGCAAGTGGATCATGATGCTGGGCTGCCTGCTCGGGGTACTCACCTACTTCCCGCTGTACCGGGCGATGACTCACTACGCCAATCCGGCGCTGGAGCATTTCCAGGCCTCGACCAAGGTCACCCTGACCGCCACCGACTGCCAGGTTCACATCTTTGCGCTCCCGACCACGCGCTACAGCGACTGCGACAAGGTTCGAAACCTCCTGACGTCGCGGAGCCTCAACTACGAGCAGGTGGATGGACCGGCGGGCTCGGCGCCGGTGGTCAAGGTGAACGACACGGAGATCACCGGGGTCAACGAGCCGAAGCTGAAGGAGGCTCTGGCCGCTGCCGGCTACCCGGCCAAGTTCGACTTCACGGGGTTCAGCTGGAACGGGTCGAACGCAGGGAACTGGTGGGCGGTCCTGATCATCCTGTTCATCCAGGTCATTTACGTGACCATGGTGTACGGGCCGATCGCCGCGTACCTGGTCGAGCTGTTCCCGACGCGGATCCGGTACACGTCGATGTCGCTGCCGTACCACATCGGGAACGGCTGGTTCGGCGGCATGCTCCCGTTGACGGCGACGGCACTGGTCGCGGCGAACGGAAACATCTACTACGGGCTCTGGTACCCGGTGATCGTGGCGTCGATGACCTTCATCATCGGCTCGATCTTCGTCCGGGAGACCAAGGACCATAAGATCGGCGTTCTCTAGGCGCGCTCCGGGAAGGACTTCCCGACCGCTGGCCGGTCCGCACCCTCCCCCCCGGGGGCCGCGGACCGGCCATTTTTCTTCGGGAAGACGCGCCGGGGTCAGCGCGGACGCGCGTGGGCGGGATGTCGAGAGCCCCGGTTCCGCTGCCTCGAGGGAAGGCGAGACCGACGCGGGACGGGCGTGTCCGGCGGTCCCGAGCGGCCTGCCAGAATTTCCAGCCCTCGCTCCGGCGACGCGCCGGCCGGACTCCGTTGGAACGCTCGTTCGCCCGCCCGCCGGAGCGTGAGCACTCAAACCGTTCCATCCGGTTTCCCATCCGAGCTTCGAGGGCCATCTTGGAACGCTCGCCGCTTCGACGGGCCAGCGCTCGGCCAAGCATTCCAAAAGGGCTCTGGGACGGCCGATGGGAAACCAAATGGAACGGGCGAGGGGGGTCTGCGGGCATCGCGCCGGGCAGACCGCGACAGATGGTTCTCGAAGCGCGCACGGGAAACCGAAGGGAACACTTCGTAGGGTCACGGCGCCCGCGGGCGAGCGGACGAGCGTTCCAAAATGGTTCCCGAGTCCCGCTGCTCCACTTTCCCGGATCAGGCCGCGTGCGTCTCGGGTCACCTGAGCAGCAACGGCTCCGCAGAGCGCACGAGATCGCGGAGCCCGTGCACCCGCCGAGGAAACCCCGTGCAGCCCGGAACCCGACCCCTCGCCTCCGACGGTCGACTGCCGGGCCGGCACAGCGCGGCTCTCCGGAGCGCCGCGAGGTCGCGGAGGCCGTCGCGAACCCGCCGCTCGGAAGCGGTCCAGGAGTCGCCGCGTCCCCTCGAGGCAGCCCGACCTCTCGCCCCTTCCCCGACTCACGGTGAGTCGAGGGCCTCGACCCGCTTTCTTACGGCTGGAACTGGTTCTCGCAGTGTCCCGGCTGCGCCGGCGACCCCGAGATCGCGCCGCCGCGGGGCACGCACTGACTCGCCGGGAGCTCCTGACCCTTCTCCACGTGCTGCACCAGCAGATCGAACGCCCGCTGCGCATGAGGCTCGATGAACTCGAGCTGCGGGAAGGTCAGCTTGTACGTCTCGATGTGGTTCCCGTTCTGGATCTCGTACAGCCGGTAATCGGGGCGCCGGTCGTGCCGGCGGCGCCACCAGCCGTGACCGTCGTCATCGTCGCGGTCCTCGAGCGCTGCCTCCACCTTCCGGGCATACGCCCGCGCATGCCGGTCGATGGGCAGGAGCCCGTCCATCGTGCCGGCCACCGTCAGCAGCGGTCGCTGGATGTTCCCGCTCGTCGCGAAGCTCGCCACCTGCGCGCCGACGTCCGAGGCCGAGAGGCGGGCGTAGTAGTTGTACGTCCCGGTCCCCTGCCCGTAGGTGTCGTAGGTCGGGTCCAGTCGCTTCTGCCACTGGCACTGGGTGACCTCCCAGAAGGACGCCCAGTAGTTGGTCCACAGCGTCGTCGTCGCGGCGATGAGGTCCGGCGGATACCCGGCGGCCCGGATGTTCTTCGCCGCCGTGCTGTTGGCGTCGAAGCCGGACGCCGCGTAGTCCGGATAGTTGAGGATGCCCGGAGGCAGATCCGTCAGCAGGTTCGGGCCGCGCGGATCGACCTCCGTCCCCTCCCAGTCGACGCCGCCATCGAAGAGGTCCGGGAACAGCTCCACCGCCCGCCGGACCTGGTATCCGCCGTTGGAGGTCCCCACCGCGTAGGTGAACCTGGGCGAGCGGCCGTAGCGCGCCTCGACGCCGCGACGTGCCAGCCGCGCGGCCTCTCCCATGAAGATCTGCCAGCGCACGAAGGGCTGACCGGGGTCGTTGTCGTAGAAGTTGACCCAGATCTTCGACGCCGGATTCAGCCGGCAGGCGAGGTCGTTGGGCGGCGTGTCGCTCGCCAGGCTCGCGATGCGGAGGTTCAGGACCCCCTTGTTCTGCGAGGCGTAGGCGTAGCCCTTCTGGACCACGTAGTCGCTCCAGGCGAAGTCGCCGTTGAACTCGCTCCGGGTGCCCGAGGCACCGGCCACCACCAGCCGTCCGTTCCAGTCGTCGGGGAGGCGGAGGAGGAACCGCGCCTGGCCCTGCGGGTCACCGGCGATCCGGCCGTTGATCTGGAGGCCCGGGACCGCCTTGGTGATCGGCGTCCGGTTGGGCGCGTCCGGGGAGATGACGCCCCGGTCGGTGGTGGGGGTGAACGCACCGCCGGGAAGCCCCGGGAGCGAGTTGTCCGCCGGGGTGGTCGCCAGGTTGGCGGTGGTGAGGTCCGTGCTCTCGACGCAGGTCACGTCGACGAGGCGGTCTCCCAGCCGGCGGAGCACCTCGTCGCACCGGCTCTTGTGGGCAGAGGCAGCGAATGGGACGAGCATGGCGACGAGAACGGTGCAGCGAGCGCGGCGTCGTTGCATGGGGAGTCTCCCTCCGACAGGTGGCGCGGGGAGAGGTCTCGTGCGGCGAGCGCCCCCCTCGCGGGCGGCGGAGTGTCCCCGACGGGCCTGGGGCAGAAAAGCGTCGAATGCGTGATGACCGGCCGAGGACGTCGGATCCGTCCCCTGGACCACGCCCGCCAGGGCGCTCGCCTGCAACACCGTCGTGAAATGCACGACGGGCGGCGAGGCCCTCGTCGGCCCGCGCCGCCCGTCCGGAGCTGCAGCCCCGCGCAGCTACTCTAGAAGCTCGCCTGGAACTGCAGCGTGCCGACCCAGTGGTTCCCCGGGATCGCCGTGCCGTCCACGGTCTCGCCGGCCTTCTCCTTGTTCTGGAAGGCGATCTCCGCGGAGATCTTGTAGGTGTGCTGGAGGAGGTAGAGGCTGAGGCCGCCACGGTAGGTCGTGAGGTCGCCGGCGGTGTTGCCCCGGCCCACGTACGCCGCATCGGAGTTGAACCACTCGACCTGCGCGTAAGGCCCGAAGATGCCGAAGCGGATGCTGACCATGCCCTGGATCGCCAGACCCGACGTCGGGGCACCGTCGCCGGCCCAGATCTTGTTGGCCGCGACCTCGAGGCTCAGCTCGGTGTTCTCGTTGAAGGGGATGTCCGCGAAGACGTCGGCGAAGCCGTTGGTGTAGCTGCCCAGGCCCAGCGCCGTCGAGGTGCCCGGGCCCGTCGGCGCGGTGTTGCGGACCACGTTCGCCTGGTAGTCGGCACCCACGCCGATGCTGACGATCGCGCTCTTGGCGAAGCAGACCTGGCAGAACGCGTACCCGTCCTCCTTGCCGGCGATGTTGAAGCGAAGCTGACCGGCGAAGCGGGGAGCGTCACCGGGGTTGATGCCGTTGCTGGCGGCGACCGGGGGGGGCCCCACGACGGCGGGGATGGTGGCCCGGGTCTGGGCGCCGTTGTACACGCCCATCCGGTAGTAGAGCCGGTCGTCCAGGAGGAGGCCGCGGATCCCGACGCCGACGTCACGGGTGGCGCGCTGGCTGTTGGGCGAGAAGTACGAGGTGAAGTTGTTGACGGTCGCGTACCTGCTTCCCGAGGTGAGCCCGTTGTGCGTCAGGGACGGGAGCAGCATCAGGCCCGCGTCGAGCATGAACTCCTTGCCCACCTTGTAGGTCGCCACCGCGTCGAGGAGGTAGATGCCGTTGTAGACGCCGGTGGCCACGGGGACGGCTCCGCCGGGGGCGCTCGCCGCGGCCGGAAGGCCAGCGGTCGTTCCGGGGCCGGTCGCCGCGTAGGACACGTCGGTGTCGACCAGGAAGCCGATGTTGTCGTTGTACTGGCCGGCGATGATGAGCCGCGCCCGGCGAAGCAGGAAGTCGTTGGACGGGTCGTGCCCGGAGCCCGCCGCGTCCTGCTCGATCCGGTACTGCGCCTGAACCAGGCCGCCGACGTCGATGAAGCCCTTCTCGCTGAAGGAGATCTTCGCAGCGTTTGCCGTGCCCGCCGCCATCAGGCAGAGCACTCCGAGACACGACTTCCAGGTTTGTGACCTCATTCGTCCCCTCTCCAGGTGAATGCTGCCAAAGGGCACACCGATGGTGTGTGGCCAGACGGCGCGACAACTTTTTTGGCACCGCTGTAGGCAATCCACGTTCCAGGAGGACTTCCCTGCGCTCCTCAAGCACTTGCGAGCGAGGGCACGCTCCGTGGCGTGTGGATGGGTAACGGAGCGTTACCAACGGTAACGGCAGCCGCCGTTCACTCAGCCTGGAACGTCCGGGAATTCCACGGGATTCGACACGGTGGAGGCGCCCCGGCGTCACCGAACCGTCACCGCCGGAACGGCGACGGCGGCACATGGGTCGCCTCCCCGAGCGGAGAGCCACGTGCCGCCGTCAGTTGAGAGCGGAGGGAATCGAACCCACAACCTATGGATTAAGAGTCCATTGCTCTGCCAATTGAGCTACGCTCCCGCTCGCCTGGCTGCGCGAGGGTCCGCGCGTATAACCGCCCGTGCCGCCACGAGTCAACGCCTGCCTCCCGGGGCCCGCTGGCTGCGCCCATTGGCCTCCCGGCCCTCCCCGGACCTAGACTTTCTCCTGAGCTCGAGCCGAGGGGAGTTGTTCGGAGGAGTCCCGTGGTGGCCAAGCTGCTGGCCGTCGCCGTCGTCCTGGTCCTCGCGTCGGGGTGTGCCACCGCCAGTGCCGGCCGCACCCCGACCGATGAATGGGTCGACGAGGCCCGGGCCGAGGGGCTGGTCCTCGAGTCCCCGCTCCGCCTTTCACCGCAGATCCGTTCCCTCGCGCGGGAGAAGGTCGGATACGCGGGCACCGAGAAGTCCCGCCTCCTGAAGGTGGTCCGCTTCCTGGCCGAGGCCGACGGGCTCGCCTTCCAGTACCAGACCCAGAGCTCACTCACCGCCGAGAAGGCGTTCGCCGCGCGGCGGGGCGACTGCATGAGCTACGCGAACCTCCTGGTCGCGCTCGCCCGGAGCCTCGACGTGCCGGTGCGGTTCGTCCGCATCACGCAGCTGCCGGTGACCTGGGAGGCCGGAGGTCGCTTCTTCGAGTCGTCGCACATGGCGGTGGCGCTCGGACGCAATGCCTCCTGGGACCAGGCGGTGATCGTCGACTTCGGCAGCATCCACACCTCGCCGTGGCGCTTCTCGCTCTACGACGACGTGTCCGACGCCGAGGCCTTCGTCCTCTTCCAGAACAACGTCGCGGTGCAGCGGATGCTCTCAGGGGACGTGAAGCACGCCGAGGAGATCCTCCGCTTCTTCCACCAGCACTCGCCCCGCACCCCGGAGGTCCCGAACAACCTCTCCCTGGTGCTGCTGCAGACCGGGCACGACCGCGAGGCGCTCGATCTCCTCGAGGCGTCGGTGGAGCAGTTCCCCCGCTTCCGTCCGCTGTTCGCCAACGCGGTCTCGGCCGCGCGGCGGATGGGTGACGAGGAGCTGGCGAAGACGCTCGAGGGCCGCGGACGGGAGCTGCTGGAGGACGAGCCGGCCTGGAACTTCAACGAGGGCATGCGCAGCTACCATGCCCGGTCCTACTCCGCGGCCGCTCTTCGCTTCGAGAAGGCGCTCTCGGCCGACCCGGACAACGTGCGGCTCCTTGCCTGGAGCGCGCGGGCGCACCTCGGCGCGGGCAACCTCCGGCGCGGCCTGGAGCAGGTCGAGCGCATCCGGTCCGGGCCACCGTCCGAGACGCGCACCCAGCTGCTCGAGGACCTCCGGCACGAGTACCCGCAGCTCGACGCGCCGGCGCCGGTGGCACCCCCGCCGGTGGCCGACCTCCATCAGTAGCGGACGGGCCCGGCGCTCTCCGCCGTACTGCGCGCTACGACGGCGCGCGGGAGCCGAGCACCCGCTGCACGGCCTCGAGCAGCTCGAGGTGGGTGAAGGGTTTCTGCAGGAAGCTCGTGCCCGGATCGCGGCGGAGCTCCGGATCCATCTGCCCCTCGCCGTAGCCGCTCACCACCAGCACCCGTGCCGAGGGGTGTCGCTGGTGGATGGTGCGGTAGGCGGCGATGCCGCTCAATCCGGGGAGCACGGCGTCGAGGATGACCAGGTCCACCGCCACGCCTCCGAGCAGCGCGAGCGCTGACTCGGCGTCGTCCGCGGTCAGCGCCCGGAACCCGCTCCGTTCGAGCAGGCGCGCCAGCCCCTGGCGGACCGCCGCGTCGTCCTCCACCACGAGGACCGTGCCGCCGGTGCGCGGCGCGGGGGTCCGCTTCTTGCGCTCGACCTCCAGCGGCAATCCCTCGATGGCCGGGAGGAGGATCTGGAAGGTGGAGCCGCGGCCCGGCGCGCTCGACACCTCCACCGTGCCCTGGTGCTGCCGGACGATGCCGTGGACCACGGCCAGGCCGAGGCCCGTGCCTCGCCCGGGCGCCTTGGTGGTGAAGAAGGGCTCGAAGATGCGCTCCAGCGTGCCCGCGGGAATCCCCGCGCCGGTGTCTTGCACCGACACCTCCACCATCCGCTTTCCGGGCACCGTCGAGTGCCGGGCCGCGAAGTCCGCGTCCACCTCGGTGTTGCGGGTCCGGACGGTGAGCGTCCCGCCCTCGGGCATGGCGTCCCGGGCGTTGACGCAGAGGTTCATCAGCACCTGCTCCAGCTGCGCCGGGTCGCCGGAGATGGTCCACAGGTCCTCGGCGAGCTCGGTCTGCAGCTTCACCGGCTCCCCGATGACTCGACGGAGCAGGCTCTCCACGTCGAGCACCACCTGGTTGACGCTCAGCGAGCGCTGAGCGAGCGGCTGGCGGCGCGCGAAGGCGAGCAGCTGCCGCACCAGGGCACCGGCCCGCTGGCACTGCCGCTCGATCTCCGCGAGGTCGCTCTGGGCCGAGTGGTCCACCGCGAGGTCCAGGCGCGCCAGCGCCGCGGCGCTCTGGATGCCGGTGAGGACGTTGTTGAAGTCGTGGGCCACGCCGCCGGCGAGCATTCCCACCGTGTCCATCTTCTGGGTGCGCTGCACCTCCGCCTCGAGGCGCTTGCGCTCGGTCACGTCGCGCACGCTCACCACCAACCGCTGATCGCCTCCCGGCACCTCGGCCACCGCCAGCTCGAGGTGCACCATGGTCCCGTCACGCCGGCGGGCCTCGCTGGACCGGCTCCCCTGCCCCACGTAGCCCTGGAAGCCCGGGGGGAGGAGCTCGTCGGCGGGGCGACCCACGACCTCCGTCGCGTCGACGCCGAAGATGCGCTCGGCGGCAGGGTTCATGCTCACCAGCAAGCCGCCCGCACTGACGGTGAGCAGCCCGTCCGGCACATGCTCCATCACCGCCCGGAGATCCATCTCGCTCCGGCGGAGCGCCGAGTCTGCCCGGCGGCGGGCCGCGCGCTGGGCGGCCTCGGCGCACTCCCGCTCCACCGCCGGCGCGAGCCGGGCGAGGTTGTCCTTCATCAGGTAGTCGTGCGCGCCGGCCTTCATGGCCGCGACTGCGCGGGCCTCGTCCACCGTGCCCGAGACGAGGATGAACGGGACGTCCAGCCCGCTCCCTTGCAGGCGGGCCAGTGCCTCGAGCGCGTCGAACTGGGGAAGGCGGTGGTCGGAGACGATGACGTCCCAGGGCGCCGAGAGGAGCGCCTCCTGGAACGCATCCGCGGTGTCCACGCGGTGAAAGCGCACCAGCCGCCCCTCGGTCTGGAGCGCATGCACGATCAGGGTCGCGTCGGCCTCGGAGTCCTCGACCAGGAGAACGCGGAGCGCGCTGCGTGTGGAAGACGGGAGAGGTCTCACGAGGCGGAGGAGCGCGATCTGAACGCCCGCGCCCGAACACAACAAGGTGGGTTGCTGCGCAGGGAAGGAGCCGCTGTGTGCTCGATGAGCGCAACGTGCTACGTGCGGTGTCGATGCAGACCTGGGACGCGCTCGTCATCGGATCCGGTCAGGCGGGCGTCCCGCTGGCGGTGGCGCTGGCCCGGGCGAATCGGCGGACGGCGATCGTCGAGCGAGCGGACGTCGGGGGCACGTGCATCAACGTTGGATGTACGCCGACCAAGACCCTGGTCGCGAGCGCGCGGGTCGCCGCGCTGGCAGGCCGCGCCGCCGAGTACGGGCTCGAGCCGCTCTCGCCTCGTGCCCGCTGGCCCGAGGTTCGCGAGCGCGAGCAGTCCGTGGTCAGGCAGTTCCGGGCCGGAGGCGAGCGGCGGCTCCGTGACGCCGGCGCGACGCTCCTGCGAGGCGAGGCCCGCTTCATCGGCCCTCGCCGGATCCGGGTGACCGCCCGGGATGGAACGACCGAGGAGCACTCCGCGCCGCTGGTGGTGCTGAACACGGGGGTCCGGCCCCGCGTGCCGGAGCTGGAGGGGCTCGCGTCGGTGAAGACCCTCGACTCGTCGTCGATCCTCACCGTCCCCGAGTTCCCTTCCCGCCTGCTGATCCTCGGCGGGGGCTTCATCGCGCTCGAGCTCGGTCAGATCTTCCGCCGTCTCGGAGCGGAGGTCACCATCGTCGAGGGCGGCCCCCGGCTGGCGGCGCGGGAGGACGACGAGATCTCCCGGATCCTGGAGCAGATCCTCCGCGAGGACGGCATCACCCTCCACCTCGGCATCGACGGCATTGCCGCCGTGATGATCCTGCTCAACGGTGTCGTTACCTTCGCCGGCACCCTGATCTCCTACAAGATCGAGCACAAGAACAAGGACTTCTTCATCCTCTTCTGGCTCCACTCTCTCTCCTCCTACTCTCTCTCTGGGGTCCTCTTCACCTTCTACTTCTTCTTCTCTTTCTGCCTCCTTCACTTCTTCCTCTTTGAGCTCTGCTTCCTGTTCTCGTTCCTTAGCCTCCTCTTCCTCGAGCTCTCTTTCGTGCCCTACTTCTTCTTCTTCTTCTTCTTCTTCTTCTTCTCCCGCTTCTTTTTCTCCGTCGGGTTCTTCTTCCTATTCTTTGTCTGCTTCATCTTCTTGTTCCTGTGCTTCTTCTGTTGCTCCCTCTACATATTTCCCTTCGTATTCCTCTGATTCTTGTTCTTCTTCTTCTTCTT
>Ga0207708_10003011_pt1 | contig 12420 bp, 14 predicted proteins | sample KBSK5101metaG_FD_184340 | JGI IMG/M metagenome (GOLD analysis project Ga0207708, IMG submission 184340) | Corn, switchgrass and miscanthus rhizosphere microbial communities from Kellogg Biological Station, Michigan, USA - KBS K5-10-1 metaG... | ecosystem: Host-associated > Plants > Roots >...
GTTGACGAACATCGCCTCGACGAACAGCGGAGCGGAGAAGGTGGCGTCCTTGTCCTTGCACTCCTCCTCGGTGAACTTCTGGTCCTTGAAGGCGTGCTTACCGAAATGCAGTTGGAACTGTTCGGTGAAGTCCTCGATCGGAGAGACTTCCTCGAGGACCTCCTTCAGACCTTCGGCCAGGAGCCAATCGAAAGACTCCCGTTGGATGCCCACGAGGTCGGGAAGCGGTAGCGCCTCGTCGAGCTTGGAGAAACTGACACGGTCGCGGACAGGGACGAGCGAGTCAGGCAAGAACGATCCCCCCTAGGTGTAGACAACCCTGGAACCAGGGCATGCGGAACGCGGCACGGCAAACGAGCGGAACGCGGCACGGCAAACGAGTAGTGTAGGTGCGCAGGCGCGCAGCGTCAACCCCCGGGCGGGGACCCGGTCGAAATCGGCCGAAGGTTACCCCCCCTCGGAGCCGAGGTCAACCCTCAGGAACCCTCGGTCGGCGCGGACCTAGCTGCCGTCGGACGGCCAGACGGCCGGAGCCGCCACCCCGACCGGCGACAGGTTCGATCGATCGGCCGTCGAACCGTTCCCGTCCTCCACCATCCCGAGCGCACGTGCGATGTCCGCGACGGCGCTGCCGAGCGCGATCGCTTGCTCGCTGGATGCGATCCGCACCCCTCGGCTGGTCAGGACGTAGAAGAACTCCTCCATCAGGGCGCGGTCGTCACCCAGGAGCGAGGCCTCCGAGACGTTCAGGGCTCGCGCCAGGCGCTCAAGCGTCTGGATCGAAGGTGCGACGTGCCCGTTCTCGTAGCGGCTCAGCCGTGCCTTCGGGATCCCGGAGATCTCCTCCAGGTCCGACTGCGAGTACCCGGCCTTGATCCGTGTCGCGCGGAGTCTCTGTCCGAACGTGCGTTCGTCGGTCATGCCTCGCCCCCTATCGAAGATGTTGCTCGACGAGGAATCTATCCCTATGCGGAACCCGCCCGCAACGCAGCTTCGGAACCTGGCGATGGCGTTGCAGCAGAAACCTGGCGATGATCCCCGATCCGGCCGTTCGGCCTACTTGATCTCGACGGTCCCGCCGGCGCCCTCGAGCTGCTCCTTGGCCTTGTCGGCGGCTTCCTTGTTGACCTTCTCCAGAACAGGCTTCGGCGCGGAGTCCACCAGATCCTTGGCTTCCTTGAGGCCGAGGCTCGTGAGGGCCCGCACCTCCTTGATCACCTGGATCTTCTTGTCGCCGGAGCCCGTGAGGACCACGTCGAACTCGGTCTGCTCCTCGACCTCCTCGGCTCCGCCCCCGGCTGCTCCCGGCGCCGCCATCATCATCGGGGCGGCCGCGGCGGCCTGGACGTCGAAGGTCTCCTCGAACTTCTTGACGAAGTCCGACAGCTCGAGCAGCGTCATCTCCTTGAACTGATCGAGCAGGTCCTCGGCGGTCATCTTGGTCTTGGTCGCCATCGTCTACTCCTTCTCTCCTTCTGGTTCAGCCTCTGGTTCTGCGTCGGGTTCGTCGTTCGTCGCGGTCGCATCGGGTCCGGTCTCGGCGGCCGCCGGCTCGTCGCCGGCATCAGGTTCGGCGTCGGCGGCGGGTTCGGCGTCGGCGGCGGGTTCGGCGTCGGCGGCGGGTTCGGCGTCGGCAGCGGGCTGGGCCTCTGCAGCGGGCTCGGCCTCGGCGCCCGGCGCCTCGGCGGTCGGCCCCACCTCCACGCCCTCGGTCGTCTCACCCGGGAGCTGCTCCTTGTACGCATCGAGCACGCCGAGGAACCGACCCTGGATCGCCTGGAACATCGAGGCCGCACGGGTCATCTCGGCCTTCAGCATCCCCGCGACCTTCGAGAGCATGACCTCGCGCGACTCCAGGGTCGCGAGCGACTGGGCCTCGGCCGCCGAGAGCACCTTGCCGTCGAGGTACCCGCCCTTGAGCACCAGGGCCGGGAACCGCTTCGCGGCGTCCACGACCCTCTTTGCCGTGGCGACGACGTCACCCTGGACGAACGCGACCGCGGTCGGCCCCTCCAGGAGCGCCTCGAGCTCGGCGACGCCCGCGTCGGCGGCCGCACGCACCATCAACGTGTTCTTGACGATCGCGAACCGCGCCTGATCCGACAAGGCGCGACGGAGCTCAGTCGCGTCGTGGACCGACAGGCCCCGGTACTCGGCCAGGAGCAAGGCCTCGGAACCCTGGATGCGCTCCTTGAGCGCGGCGACCTTCGCGATCTTCTCGGCGTTCGGCATCGACCCTCCACGGAACAAACGCGTCCCCGCAGACAGCGGAGACGCGCTCGAGAGCGATGCGTCCTCGTTCGCCTCGGCAGGTGCCCCGGAGGGATTACGTACCTTGCGCACCCCTGCTGTCTGCGGCGGAGCCCAAGGGTACCGAGCCGCCCGCCCAGGCGACAAGCTGTCAGCGGCGGCGGGGGCGCTCGCACGGTCGGCCGTCGTCCATCGGAGCTCCTCGTGTCGAGAGCTCCAGCACCGCTCGGGTGGGCCCTTCCCTGTCCCCGGACGCCGGCCGGAAGCGCTCTAGTGCTAAGCGTGGCTCCAGTCTCGCGCTCGGCGTCGCGCGAACCAACCGGGGAGCAGCGCGAGAGCGAGGAGCGTCAGCATCCCGATCGCGAGCAGGAGGTCGTACCTCGGGAACGGTTCGTACTCGAACCGGACCACGTGCCTGCCGGCCGGCACGGTCCGCCCCACGAAGCTCGGCGCGATCATCTCCGGCGCCACCGAGATGCCATCCACGGTCACCTGCCAGCGCGGGTCGAACGACGCCTTCAGCATCACCATTGCCCGCCGGTCCGCGATCACCGTCGCGGTCGCCAGCCCGTCCCGGAGGTCGACGTCCTCGCTGACGACGGTGCCCGCGGGCGTGTCCGGTAGGTCGTCGGCGCTCACGGTGGGTGCGGGCGCGGGCTCCCCCTCGAACGCGACGCCGGGGTTCGCGCCCCTGCCCGGGAGGTCCGAGTGGAACCAGTCCTGCAGGCGCAGCCCGAGGTTGGTCCGGTCGGCCGAGATCGGCGGCAGGACGTCCACCAGATCGACGTAGCTCGGGTTCGGCGTCTCCCAGAGCACGTGGCGCCCACGTTCGGCGACCTTGTCCGCCGGGACGGGGGGTTGGCGATCCGAGGGCAGGATCAGGTAGCGCACGTCGAACAGGTCGTAGTGCGCGGGGTCGGTGTCGGTGAACCGGTACTCGAACGGTGCCGAGAGCGACCACGTAGGCCGCACGAACCCGACGCCCTCGGTGCCCTCGTTCAGCAGCATCACGTATACGGGCACCTGACCGACCTCGTAGGACGACCCCCAGTTCGAGCGCATCCCGGCATAGAAGCGCCCCGGCCCACGCGCCCGCGCGATGTCGACCAGGGCGGCGACGTCGGCGCCGTCGTGGGCGTCGACCACCGCCTGCTCCCCGATCCACTCGGCCCCCTGCCTCGCCCACGCGGTCCGCTCGGCGAAGCCCGGTCCGAGGAACACGAGCATGCCGGCGACCGCGAGCGCCACGATCGCCACGGGTTGCTCGCGCAAAGGTCGGAACCGTTGGAGTTGCTCCCGCGAGAGCCGGCCGAGCGTGACCGCGGCGACCCCGGCGAGGTAGAGGCCGGCCAGATGTACGCCGAACACGAACCGACGCAGGAACAGGTCGCCCGAGCCGGGGAGCAGCCGCAGGACCGGCCCGAGCGTCGGCCGCCCGAAGAACAGCACGAGCGAGACGAGGAACAGGAACAGCAGCACGCGGAGCCGTTCGTCACTGCGGTACCGCCAGAGCGCCACCAGGAGGCCGACCGCGACCAGGATCGTGATCATCGGCGGCCTCCCGCGGTCGAACAGCTCGCCGCTCGCGAACCACATGAGGATCTTCTTGGCCCCGAACGAGTCGTAGTAGATCTTCCCGCGCGAGTACTCGTCGTTCACCGTCCACAACCGGTCGGCGAGCAACGGCACGACGACCCAGGCCGCGACGAACAGGCTCCCGATCCCGACCAGGGCCGCGCGCCCGATCCTGCGCATGAGCTCACCCCAGTTCACGAGCGCGAACACGCCCAACGAGAGCAACGCGAGGTAGCCGGTCAGCAGGTGGCACGCGACCGTCAGCGCCAGCACGAGCGCCGCGAGCCAGTACGAACGGCCTTTCGAGATCGCCCGCCACGACAAGCCCCACGCGAACGGCAACAGCCACATCCCCCACAGCTGCGTCCAGGTGCCGTAGCCACGCCACGCGTAGCTCCCCCACTCGTAGCCGAGCGTGGGTTCGCTGACGATCAGGGGCGAGGCCGCCGCGGCGATCGCGCAGACCCATCGGTCCCACCCGAGGAGCCGGCCCCCCGCGTAGACCGCGATCGGCCACAACGCCATGCCCAGGTACATCGTCCACGAGAGCGCGCGCTCGCTGCCGATCGCGAGTGCCAGCACGCCGGTCAGCACGTGCGGCAGGCTCTGGTAGTGGTGGAACCTCGACGATCCGAGCGCGAGATCGGGGTACCACCCGTCGAGTGGGAGGTGTCCCTCCTCGATGCGGTCGCTCGCCCAGGCGATCATCGACCGGTGCACCGAGGCGTCGTTCAGGTTCTGGACCGGGCGCGCCTCCGCGCGGAGCACCACGAGGTTGAACAGGACGACGATCCCAACCACCACGAGGGGCCAGCGAGGGGACGCCTCGGGGCGGTGCGGTTCGGTCTCAAGGGCCGATGGCGCCTGCTCGCGTTCGGACAGGGACTCGCGCACCCGCTCATGTTGCCACGGCTCCCCGCAAGCCCGATCAGCCGGACGGAGCCCCTCGACGCACCCGAGCCGACCCGGAGGCCGGCTCACGTGCTCATCACGGTACCGCGCGCGCTAGGCGGTCTGCGCGACCTCCGCGGTTCCCTTGATCCGGTTGGTGTCGATCGCGACGCCGGGGCCCATCGTCGTCGAGACCGTGAGCGTCTTGACGTACTTGCCCTTGGCCGCCGAGGGGCGCGCCCGGATGATCTCCTCCACGACCGCCAGGTAGTTCTCGAGCAGCTGCTGCTCGGAGAACGACTTCTTCCCGATGATCATGTGGACGTTGCCCGTCTTGTCGGTCTTGTACTCGACCTTGCCGCCCTTGATGTCCTCGACGGCCTTGGCGATGTCGTTGGTCACGGTGCCCGTCTTCGGGTTCGGCATCAGGCCCCGGGGCCCGAGCACGCGACCGGCCTTGCCGACCGCGGCCATCATGTCCGGCGTCGCCACCGCGGCGTCGAAGTCGATGGTCCCGCCGATCACCTGCTCGACGAGCTCTTCGCCGCCCACGACGTCCGCGCCCGCCTCATTGGCCTCGGTCGCCTTCGGACCCTGGGCGAACACGGCCACGCGGACCGACTTCCCCGAGCCGTTGGGCAACGAGACCGTGCCGCGGACGAGCTGGTCGGCCTTGCGGGGGTCCACGCCCAGCCGGAACGCGATCTCCACGGTCTCGTCGAACTTCGCGTCCGGGAAGGCCTTGAGGGCCTTGATCGCCTCGACCGGCGAGTGCTCGTGCTCGCGGTCGGCGAGCTCGGCAGCCTGCGAATAACGCTTGCCGCTCATACGCCCACCACCTCGACACCCATACTCCGGGCCGTACCCGAAAGGATCAGCATCGCGGCCTCGACGTCATTGGCGTTGAGGTCGACCATCTTCTGCTCGGCGATCCGCCGAAGCTGGTCTCGGGTGACGCTGCCGACCTTCTCGCGGTTCGGCTCGCCCGAGCCCTTCTCCACGCCCGCGGCCTGCTTGATCAGCTCCGCGGCGGGCGGCTGCTTCGTGATGAACGTGAACGAGCGGTCCTCGTAGATCGTGAGCTCGGCCGGGATCACCTGGCCGGCCTGCTGCTGGGTCTGCTCGTTGTACTGCCGGCAGAACTCCATGATGTTCACGCCGTGTTGGCCGAGCGCGGTCCCCACGGGGGGAGCCGGCGTCGCCTGGCCGGCGCGGATCTGGAGCTTGACGACGGCGAGCACCTTCTTCTTCGCCATCCGTGTTCACCTCCTGCGGTCCGAACGGCCCCTCGGCCTCCCGCACCCTCGGTTGTTAGACCTTCGCCACCTGGTCGAAGGACAGTTCGACCGGCGTCTCCCGGTCGAAGATGTTCACGAGCACCTTCAGCTTGCTCTGGTCGAGGTTGATCTCGCTGATCGTGCCGTTGAAGTCGGCGAACGGTCCCGAGATGATCCGCACCACGTCGTTCTCCTCGAACCCGAGGCGGAACTGCGGCTTCACCTCTTCCTTCTTGACCGACAGGATCTTCTCGACCTCACGACGCGACAGCGGCGTGGGCTTGCTCCCGGTCCCGGCCGCGACGAACCCCGTCACCCCGGGCGTGTTCCGAACGACGTACCACGAGTCGTTGTCGTAGACCATCTTGACGAGGAGATACCCAGGGAAGACCTTGCGCTGGACGACCTGCTTCTTTCCGCCCTTGATCTCCATGACGTCCTCCATCGGGATGTGGACGTCGAAGATCTTGTCCTCCATCTGCATCGTGTGGATCCGCGACTCGAGGTTGGTCTTGACCTTGTTCTCGTAGCCGGCGTACGTGTGCACGACGTACCAGTCGCCGGGGCCCCGGAACGGATCGCGCCCTCGGTCGGCGTCGGCCGCCTCCTCCGCCGCGGCAGCGGCGGCGGCCTTCTCGGCCTTCGTGCTCTTCTTCGCGGCGGGCGTGGGCTTCGGGGTCGGCTCGACCTCTTCGGTCGCCTCGACTTGCTCGGTCGCTTCGGCCACCTCGGTCGCTTCGACGTCGGCCGCGATCGACTCGACCTCGTCGGCGAGGTCGCTCAGGATCGCGGCATCGCTCAGCGCCTCGACCGCCTTGGCGTCCTCGACCGCCTCCTCGACGGTCTCCTCGAGCGCCTCGATGATCACCGCGTCCGCGATCGCCTCCTGCACGTCGGCGTCCTCCGCCGCCTGCTCGACGGCGTCCTCCAGCGCCTCGCCCTCCAGGCCCGCGTCGACGGCCTCGTACATCTTCTCCTCGAACGACTCCTCGATCGCGGCATCGGAAGCCGCCTCGATGGCCGCCGCGTCCTGGACCGCCTCGACGACGGTCTCCTCGAGCGCGGCCTCGATCGCCCCGTCCGCGATCGCCTCCTCCTCGGCCGCTTGATCGAACGCCTCCACCACACGCTCGGATGCGTCCTGAACGCCGGTCTGATCGTTCGACGGCGCGTCAGCGTCCGCATTCTCGGACGGCTCGGGGGCGGCTTCGTCCGAGGGGTCGATCGGGGATTCGTTCATGGGGTGCGCGCCTCTAGTTCGTGAAGACGTTCAGGACCAGCCTCGAGAAGAGCACGTCGAGACCGAACACGTACGACGTCATGACGACGACCGTGACGAGCACGACGATCGTGTACGTCGTGAGTTCCTGACGAGTGGGCCAGATCACCTTCTTCAGCTCCTGACGGACCTCCTTCAGGAACTGGCGGGCGCCCGTGCGTTGCTTCTTCTGCTGGAGCTGCGCCCGACGCGTGGCGGCAGCGGCCTGGGCACGCTCGACCTGGGTGCCCTGACGGCGCTGCGCCCGCTTCATCTCTCTGTTCATCGTGCTCCTTGCAGGGGCGGAGGGACTCGAACCCCCAACCGCCGGTTTTGGAGACCGGTGCTCTACCAGGTTGAGCTACGCCCCTCCGCAAAACCGGTCCTGCCGGAAGGCGGGGACTCGGCTGCCAAGTATAGGGCGGGCCCGATGGTGCGGCAAAGGAACGCTCGCCGGAACGGCCGCCGCGCTCCTCAGGTTCTCGCAGGTCAGTCCGATAATCGGCCCGTGGAAGCCGGTCGCCCGATGGCCCTCGAGGCCGCCCTGTTCGTGCTGATCGTCGCTCTGCCGCTCGCCTTCTTCCCGCAGTCGCGCGGCGCCTTCCTCCACGTGAAGATCCTGCTGCTCGCCGGCGGCAGGCTCCTGAGGCGTGGATCCGCGACCAGCTCGCGACCTTCCCGAACGACTCGGTGATGGTGCCCGCCGCGGAGCCCGGCCTGACGCCCGGCTGATCGACGCGGTCCGCCGGTCCCTCGCCTCCGCTCCACGCTCGGAACGTGCCTGATCCGAGATCGCCGATGTGCGTGATGTTGCACCCGGCCTCTCCTACACTCTCCCGGACGCGCCGCGCCGGCCCCGGAATGCGAGCGCCCACATGCAGGATCGGGACCCTTCCCCCCCGCCCGGTGATCGGGCGAGGAGGCGCAGCCTCTTCGGAGGCCGTGCCGAGACGACCCCACCGCGCCTGACGGCGGGTCTGTCGCCGTCGGCCGCCGAGCGGACCGAGCTCGTGATCACGGCCTACCAGGAGATGATCCAGGAGCAGCTCGACGAGGGCCTGAGGTCGATCCAGCACACCGCCAACACGCTGATGCACGAGATAGCCGGCGAGGTTTGGCGGAGCGCCGGGGGCGACAAGGAGGCCGTCGCCTCGACGATCCTGCAGGAACTCTCGCGCGACCAGGCGATCCGGGCCCTGATCGCGCATTCGGACGAACGGTTCCAGGCCCTCGCGGCCAGGACCGGCAGGGTCGAGGACACGATGAACATGCTCGCCGAGTCGGTCCGCACGGCCCGTGAGCAGATCGCCCGCAGTGCCGACGCCCTCGAGTCCGGCGCCGGCGGCGGCCTCGGCGCTTCGCCGCTCGGCGTCGATCAGATCCGCGCACAGCTGGACGAGGTCAGTCGGCAGGTGGCGGCAGCGTTCCAGACGCTCGCCGACCGCGACCAGGAGATCGTCGACACCCTCCAGGTGCGGATCCGCGAGCACGGCGAGCTGGTCGTCCAGGAGACCGCTCGGATCTCGCAGGCGATGCAGGAGTACGTCCAGCAGGGTGTTGAGACCATGGGCAACCTGGCCGGCAGCGCCGACTCGAGCCTGCAGGCGATGTCGGCGCACGACGGGGTGACGGATCAGACCGTCCGCTCGGTCGATCAGCAGATCGCCGAGCTAGCCGAGCAGTTGCAGCTCCTGTACGACCGGACCGGGATCGCGATGAGCTCGCTGCACGAGTCCGTGACGTTCCTCGGCGACCGGATGGGGGTTGAGTCGCGCGAGCGGCTCGAGGAGATGAACCGCGCGTTCGAGGCCAAGGTGATCGGGCTCGCGAACCTCGTCCGTTCCGACTCCGAGGCGCTGCGCCGGGAGATGGTGACGACCGCGGAGGCCCACGACGGAGAGATCGCCCGGATGCTCGACGAGCGGCTGACCGCGGTCACCGAGACGCTCGCCGATTCGGTGGTGGCCTCGATCGAGGCGAAGCTCGACGGATCGATGGCGGCCCTGGCCGCCCGGACCGACGAACAGGCCCAGCTGATCGACGCCCGGACCGGCGAGACCGTGTCGGCGATCGACCGGAACCTCATCAGGATGGTCGACGCGCTCGACGAGCATTTCGAGCGGCTCGGGGCCGGCGTGGGCGACCGCGCCGCCAGCGCCGCCGAGCTCGCGATCGGCGCCCGTTTCGACGACGTGCTCGCGCGCCTGCACGCGGCCGCCTCGGTGATCGAACGCGAGAACGCCGAGACCCGCGGCGCGATCGAACAGACGTGGAGCCACCTGGACGAGACCCGGAGCGCCCTGGACACGCGGTTCGTGGCCCTGGCCAAGCTCGTGCGTTCGGACAGCGAGACGCTCGCGGGGCAGATCGTGGCCGATCAGGACGTCACGAAGCAGGCGCTCCGAGCGATGAAGGAACTCCAGGCGAGCCTGCCCGCCGAGGTCATCCAGATGGTCGAGCAGCGGTTCGGTTCCCTCGCCGAGTCGATCGAGCGCTCGAACGAGATGCTCGCGGCGCGGATCGACCGGATGGCGGACACGATCGGCCAGCGGCAGAACGACGACATCCAGATCGTGATCGATCGCATGGGTGACGCCATGCACGCGCTCGCGAGCCTCGGGAAGGAACCGGGGTCGCGCGGGTCGGGGTCGCGGATCGAGATCGACTGACCGGCCTCGCCGGCTGCACGCTCAGTCCAGTCGGACCTCGGCCTCGCTCTTGCGGATCGGCCACACGTCCGCGCCGTCGCGTTCGACCCGGACCCAAACCTCGAGTACGGCCGTGCGGCTCTGCGGGTCCAGCGACCGAACCTTGCCACTGCATTCGATGGATTCGTCGACGAACACCGGGGCACGGAAATGGACCCGGAGGCGGAGCAGTGCGGCGGGATCGCCCAGCCAGTCGACGAGCCAGGAGGTGAGGGTGCCCATCGTGTACATGCCGTGGGCAACGACGCGAGGGAAGCCCGCCGCGCGCGCGACGTCATCGTCCTGGTGCAGCGGGTTCTGGTCGCCCGACGCGTCGGCGTACGCCTTGACGTCCTCCCGCGTGACCAACCGCGAGGATGACGGAAGGTCCCGCCCCACCTCGAGGTCGTCGAATCGAACGCTCACCCGTCGCCCCGGACGATCAGCGTCGACCGTCCGGATGCGACGAGCGCGCCGGCCTCGTCCCGGACCTCGGTGCCAAGGACCACGAGGCGCATCTCGCCCTTGTCGCGAACGCTCTCGATCGTCGCGGACGCGGTCAGGGTCTCCCCCACCACGACCGGTCGCGACCATCGATACTCCTGTTCCCCGTGCAGCACGCGGGACAGTTCGATCCCGAGGCGTGGATCGGAGACCACATGGTCGAGCCCTGCGGCGATCTCGGGCACGGTCACGATCGTGGGCGGCACGCCCGGCCCCCGTTGCCCGACGGCGTCGGCGAACGCTCGCACGCGTGATCCGTCGACCTCGAACCGCACGGGCGGGTACGTGCTCCCCTCGACGTCGGGGCTTAGCGCCACGACGCAACCCGACGTTCGGCCGACATCCTTGTGGGGCGCACGGCCGTCTCCCGGCCGACCGATTCACACGGCGTCGACACACTGCGAACGTACCGACCGTGCGAGGGCACAGCAAGTCCTTAGCGTTGCGCGAGAACGATCGCGCTTGCTTCCGTGACTCGGGACCTAGAGGGCCCTACGATCGTCGAGCCCATGGCCGGTAACGGGAACGGATCCGGGAGCGGGAACGGGAAGGCCAACGGGGCTGCCCGCAAACCCATCACGGTCCTCATCGTCGACGACGAGCGCACGTTCGGCGAGGCGCTCGAGGTCGCCCTCGATCGGGAGAAGGATCTCCGCGTCGTGCACGTCGCGACGGACGGTCCCGAGGCCGTCGCGTCCGCGACCGAGTTCCATCCCGACGTCGTGCTGATGGACGTCTCGATGCCGGGGATGAACGGGCTCGAGGCGACGAGGCGGATCAAGCAGGACGACCCCGAGGCCGCCGTCGTGATCCTGTCCGGACACGACGACGAGTACATGCTCGCTCGCGCCGTACAGGCGGGCGCGGCCGGTCTGCTCCGCAAGACCCAAGCGGTCGGCGACGTCGCCTCGACCGTTCGGCGGGTGCACCGTGGCGAGGCGATCCACGACCAGAGCGAGGTCGAACGTGCGCAGCGGCGGCTCCGTCACCGACGGGACGTCGACGGAGACGTCAAGGGCCGTCTCGAACGGCTCACCCCGCGCGAGATCCAGATCCTCGAGGCGATGGCGGCAGGGCGTCAGCCCGAGGAGATCGCGGCGGAGCTGGGGATGAGCCCCAACACGCTCCGCACCCACACCCAGAACGTGCTGACCAAGCTCCGGGTGCACTCGAAGATGGAGGCGCTCGTGCTCGCGATCCGCCACGGCAAGGTGGCGACGGTCGACCTCACCGAGATCGTCTGAACGGTTCCTATCGCGTCTCGCGGTGGAGCGTGTGCTTGCGCTCCCAGCGGCAGTACTTCCGCAGCTCGATCCGGTCCCGGTCGTTGACCCGGTTCTTCACGGTGACGTAGTTCCGTCGCTTGCACTCGGTGCACGCGAGGGTGATCGTCGGTCTGTTGTCGCCCTTGGCCATCTCGTGGTCCTCCGAACCGTCCGTGTCGTGGTTGCGCGCCTTGGGGGGCTCACTCGTAGCGGGGGCGGGAATCGAACCCGCGACACAGCGATTATGAGCCGCTTGCTCTGCCTCTGAGCTACCCCGCCCCGGTGACGAGCAGTCTACCGGCCGCCGCCACCCTCGCCACCTGACCTGCGGTTTCGTCGCGCGATCCCGCGGCGGTCCGAGCCGGAGAGGGGACTCGAACCCCTGACCCCCTCCTTACCATGGAGGTGCTCTGCCGACTGAGCTACTCCGGCGTGTTGCACGGCGCGGGCCATGATACCGACAGACCATCCAACCCTCCGGCCCGTGGGACGATGGACCGGTGCGGCTCGCCTGCCTGATGCTGCTCGTCGCCGTCGCCTGCGGATCCGCGGACGCGTCGGACCCGAACGCGACGGCCGCGCTCTCGATCCGGACCGAGGACGGCACGGTGTCGCTGGACGTCCAGGTCGCCGACACACCCGCCGAGCGATCGATGGGTCTGATGGGGCGCGAGAGCCTGTCCCCCTACGACGGGATGGCGTTCGTGTGGGAG
>Ga0207708_10003012_pt1 | contig 12419 bp, 11 predicted proteins | sample KBSK5101metaG_FD_184340 | JGI IMG/M metagenome (GOLD analysis project Ga0207708, IMG submission 184340) | Corn, switchgrass and miscanthus rhizosphere microbial communities from Kellogg Biological Station, Michigan, USA - KBS K5-10-1 metaG... | ecosystem: Host-associated > Plants > Roots >...
TACCGCGGCCGCTACCAGCTCAAGCTCGACGAGGCCAACGGCCTGCTCGGCCAGGCCGCCTCCGCACCCCCCGCGGCGCCGGTCGCCGCCGCGGCCGGCGCACCGGCCGCGGCCGAGCAGGCGAGCGCCGCCGACGCCCCCAAGCGGCACCGCGGGGACGAGATGGAGTTCATGGCCCCCAAGGGCGAGGCGGCAGAGGCGGCGGCGCACAAGCACCGCGCGACCGTGCAGTTCATGAAGGCGGTCGAGGCCAAGCCGGCGAACGCGCCGGTCGCCGCCGCGGCCGCTGCCGGCTCGGCCCCGCCCGAGGTCGCCGCCGCCGCGAGCGGCCCGACCGCCGCCGAGGACGCCGCCGCCAACCAGGCCGTCGGCGCGCCGGTCCCGGAGGGCGAGCTCGCGCTGCAGAACGTCGGGCCGATCGGCACCTACCCCGGCGACAGCGCCGGCCAGGCCCAGCTCGCGCAGTGGCTCGCCGCCGAGGCCAAGAAGGCGGGCCTGCCGCCGGAGCTGCCCGTCATGGCCTCGCTCGTCGAGTCCGGCGTGAAGAACCTCAAGGGCGGCGACGCCGACTCGGCCGGCTTCTTCCAGATGCGCGTGGGCATCTGGGACAACGGCCCCTACCGGGGCTTCCGCATGAACCCGCAGCTGCAGGCGAAGTGGTTCATCGACAACGCCCTCGCGGTCAAGAAGGCGCGCCTGGCCGCCGGCAAGTCGGTCACCGACCCGGGCTCGTTCGGCGAGTGGATCGCGGACATCGAGCGCCCGGCGGCCCAGTACCGCTACAAGTACCAGCTGCGCCTCACCGAGGCGCGCAAGCTGATCGGCGGCTAGCCGGCCGGGAGGCCGGCGGCGGACACCGTGCCCGCCGCCGTGCCGGCGGGGCCCTTAGCCCTCGCCGACGCCGCCGCTGCCACCGCCGCCGCCACCGCCGCCACCGCCGCCACCGCCGCCGGTGGGCGGCGCTGCCGTGGGCTGCGGGGCCGGGGCCGGGGCCTGGGTGGGTGCCGGGGCCGGTGCGCTGGTCGGTGCGGGCGTCGGGCTCGAGGGCGCGGGGGTGGAGGAGCCGCCACCGCCGCCACCGCCGGAGGAGCTCGAGGACTCCTTCTTGGCCGTCTTCTTCTTCTTGGGCTCGGACTTCAGCGTGGGCAGCGGCGCGGCGCCGGCCATGCTCACGGTCACCGACGCCGAGGCGAGCTCGACGGACTCGGTGCCCGGCGCGTTGGACTTGGCGGCCTTCTTGCCGCCGCTGTCGGAGCCGCCGCCCGAGGCGCCGGCGATGCCGAAGGCCGCGGCGAAGGCGACGACCACCACCCCGACGACGATTGCGATCTGACGTGGCTGCATGGTCTGGTGTCTCTCTGTTCTCGTGGTGTTAGGAGGCCACGTCGTATCCGGCGGCCTTGAGCCCCGCGAGCGCGCCCGCGACGGACTTGCGCGCCGCGGAGATGTCGCCGCCGGCCTTGTTGAACGCCGACTTGTTCTTCTTCGCCGCCGCCGAGGCGGCCTTGCCGTACGCCTTCCCCGTGTCGCTCAGCGCCGTGACGAGCAGCTGGTTGACACCGCGGTCGGCCGGGCTGAGGCTCTTCTCGCCCGCGAGCGTCTTGGAGGCCTTGCCGAACGCGCTGCTCAGCGAGCGCGCGGCCGCGGCCTGGTCGCCCGGCGTCTTGGCGCTCTTGAGCTTGGCCTGACCCGACTTGTCCGCCTTGCCGAGCGTGCCGAGCGCCTTGCTCACCGTGGCGGCGTAGTCCTTGCTCGGGCCGACGGGGAACGGGTCGCCCTTGCTGAGCTCGAGCGTGTTGGCGATCTGGTCGCAGGTCGTGGCGAACGAGTCGGCGTCGGCCTTCGGCGACACGCACGCCACGGTCGCCACGCCGGCCGAGGTCGGCGCCGCGTAGACGGTCACGGCGCGGTCGAAGTCCTTGGGCTCGAGCGCGTTGTAGCGGTAGGCCTGCACGTCGCCGCCGCCGATCGTGACCGCGCCGCTCGGCTTCGGCACGGTGTCGAAGCCCTCGAGGAACGTCGCGGGCAGCAGCGTCGAGTTGTTGGCCGACTTGTCCGCGGTGCCGACCATGACGGCGAGGCCGCCGTCCTTGCCGCCGGGCGCCGCGGCCTTGGCGTCCGAGAGCGTGAGGCCGGGCACCTCGGGCGGCGAGCCGAGCTCGGTCCAGCCGCCCGGCACCTTCACGGACGCGTTGCCGGCCGCGGCGGAACCGGTCAGCGCGCCGGAGTCGGCGGCCGGCTCGCTGCCGCCCCCACCGCCGCCGGAGCCGCCGAGCATGAAGCCGAGCGCGAGCGCGAGGACGGCGCCGACGCCGAGGGCGATCGGGAACGCCTTGCTCTTGGGCTTCTCGCCCTCGCGGACCGGCTTGGCCTTCGGCTCGGCCTTGGGCTTGGCGGCCTTCGGCTCCTTCGGGGCCTTCGGCTCCTTCGGCTTGCGCTCCTTCTTGGGCTTGGTCTTCGGCTCGGGCTTCTGGCGCAGCGCCTCCGGCATGACCGTCGCGTTCGGGTCGTACTCGTAGCTCGACGCGGCAGCCGCACCGGCTCCGGCGGCGACGGCACCGGCGCCGGCCGCGGGCTCGGGCTCCGGCTCGCGCGCGGGCTCGGGCAGCGGCTCCGTCGGCGGCTCGGGCGGCGCCGGCGGCGCGGGCGCGGCGGCGACCGGCTCGGGCTCCGGGGCGACGGGCTCGGGCGCCGGCGGCTCGGGAGCTGGCGCCTCGGGCGCCGGCGCGACGCCCTGCAGCGCGTCGGTGCCGGGGTCCTCGCTCGGCGGCCGCGGCGGTGGCGGGGCGATGTAGGTCTCGAAGCCGGCGTCGGCGGCGGGCTCCTCCGTGGTCGCCTCGGCCTGCGGTTCGGGCTCTGGCTCAGGCTCCGGCTCGGGCTCGGCGGCGACCTCGGGCTCGGGCTCCGGGGCAGGGGGTTCCGGCGCGGCCGGCTCCGCGGGCGCCTCGGCCGGCGGGGCGTCGGCGGGCGGCGGCACCAGCGCGTCGGTCGGCGGCGCGGGCGCCGGCTGGCCGAACGTCACGAAGCCGGAGTCGGCGACGGGCACGTCGCTCGGCGCCTCGGGTGCGGGCGCCTCGGGTGCGGGCGCCTCGGGTGCGGGCGCCTCGGGCGCCTCGGGCGCGGCCGCCTCTGACGCGGCTGCGGCAGCGGCCGCCGCGGCTGCGGCCCCGGCGGCTCCGGCGGCGGCGGGCGGCGCCTCGGGCGCCGGCGTCTCCTCCATCGGGCCCGACGGCAGGTCCTGCGGCGGAGGCGTGTACGGCGTGGACGCGGCGGACCCGTCGGTGTCGGCGGCGGGCTGGCCCCACGCGAAGCTCTGGAACTCGTCCGAGGCGGCCGCGCCCGCGGTCGTGCCCTGGAACGGCGCGGGCGTGAGCGGGTTCGGCCCCTCGGCCGCGCCCGACTCCCCGCCGAGCCGCGCCTTGCGACGCCAGCGCGGGCCGAGTAGCCCGATGATGATCTCCTCGAAGTCGTCCCACGCATCGGCCGCCGACTGCGTGCGCTGCGTCGGATCCTTGACGAGCATCGCCTCGACCCAGTCCGAGATGCGCTGGTCGACCTCGGGGTTGATCGACTTCACGGGCGCGATCGGCTCGTTGACGTGCCGCAGCAGGATCGCCATCGGCGCGTCGGAGTCGTGGAACGGGACCTTGCCCGTGAACATCTCGAACGCCATGCAGCCGACCGAGTACAGATCGGTCCACGGGCCGATGTCCTGCGCCATCGCCTGCTCGGGCGCCATGTAGGTGGGGGTGCCGACGGTGGTGCCGGTGGCGGTCAGGAACGCGCCGGTCTGCATCTTCGTCGTCGCCTTGGCGATGCCGAAGTCGGCGATCTTCACGCGCCCGTCCGAGGTGACCATGAGGTTCTCGGGCTTGAGGTCGCGGTGGACGATGCCGTTCTGCTCCGCGTTGGTGAGCCCTGCGAGCAGGCCCTCGAGCACGCCGCCGATCTGCGAGATGGTCATCTTGCCGACGTACGGGCGCAGCGAGCCGCGCTCGACGTACTCCATCGCGATGTACGGCGTGCCCTCGTGCTCGAAGTAGTCGTGCACGGTGACGATGTTCGGGTGGCTCAGCGAGCCGGCCACGCGGGACTCGCGCAGGAAGCGCTGGGCGAACGAGGCGTCGGAGGCGTGGAAGGCGCCCAGCTCCTTGAGCGCCACGAAGCGGTCCAGGTCGGTCTGTCGCGCCAGGTAGACGAGGGCCATGCCGCCCCGTCCCAGCTCGCGCAGGATCTCGTAACGGCCGACTGTCTTCATGACGTCCGGCATCAGGGTCCGTCCCTCCTCGTTCTTCCCGACTCTTCCCCTGCCGGGACAGCCGCTCGTGTCACGCACTTTCCTTGCATCGGTGGCGGGCGTAGTATCGCCCCAGCCCGCAAGCACGGCAACCCTCTCAGGCACGGATGCAGACGTCGGACAAGGCAGAGCGCAGTTGAAGCTGTTCGTCCTGGACACTCATACGATCTACCGGCGTGGCCTGGCGGCCTGCCTCGAGCAGCTCGACGGCGTCGAAGGGGTCGCCGACGCCGAGTCGATTCGCGAGGCATGGGAGTCCCAGGGGCTCTTCGACGCCGACCTCGTGGTGCTCGACCACGCGATGCCGGGCGGCAAGGACTTCATCGGCGCGGTGTCGGAATCGACGGGCGCGCGCGTGCTCGTGTGCACGTCCGACTGCGCCGAGGACAGCGTGCTCGCGGCCATGCAGGCGGGCGCGATCGGGATCCTGCGCAAGGACACGCTGACGATGGAGGGGCTGGCCGCTGCGGTCCAGGCCGCCGCCAGCGGCGCCGGCGTCGTGACTCCCGAGCTGCTCGGCGGGCTGGTGCGCAGCGCCGCCGGAGCGGCCAACGGGCTCAACGGCCGCGCACACCAAGCAACGCTGACCGACCGCGAGCAGCAGGTCCTGTCGCTGATCGCCGCCGGCCATCCGACACGGGAGGTCGCCCAGCAGCTCTGCTACTCGGAACGCACCGTGAAGAACGTCCTGCACGACGTCGTCACCAAGCTCAACGCCCGCAGCCGCTCCCAGGCCGTGGCGTTCGCCGTCCGCGAAGGCCTGATCTAGGGTCTGAGCCGGCGCCGCGCCGGGCCCGCGCCCCGGGCGCAGATGTCACCTCGCGTACGCTGGTGCCGGTGACCCGCGAGCCGATGTCAGTGCGATGACTTCCGTAGAGTCGTTGCTGGAAGGGAAGCGGATCGTCATCTGCGCGGGCTCCGGCGGCGTCGGCAAGACGACCACGGCGGCGGCCCTCGGGCTCGGGATGGCCGAGCGCGGGCTGCGGGTCGCCGTGGTGACGATCGACCCCGCGAAACGGCTCGCCACCTCGCTCGGGCTCGAGGAGCTCGGCAACGAGCCGCGGCAGGTCGATCCCGCGCGGCTGGCCGCCGGCGGCATCGAGGTGGAAGGCGAGCTGTGGGCGATGATGCTCGACGCCAAGCGCACCTTCGACCAGCTGATCGAGCGGCTCGCGCCCGACGACCGCACGCGCGACGAGGTGTTCGCCAACCGGATCTACCAGCAGCTCTCCAACGCGGTCGCGGGCTCCCAGGAGTTCACGGCGATCGCGAAGCTCTACGAGCTCGACCAGGACGGCGGCTTCGACCTGCTCGTGCTCGACACGCCGCCGTCGCGCAACGCGCTCGACTTCCTCGACGCGCCCCAGCGGCTGAAGGGCTTCTTCGGCGGGCGCGCGATCCGGATGTTCCTGCGCCCGGCGGGCCTGAGCGGCAAGGTGCTCGGGCGCGGGACGGGGATGGTGTTCGGGCTGCTCCAGCGCGTCACGGGCGTCGACCTGCTGCAGGACCTGTCGGTGTTCTTCCGCACGCTCGGCGGGATGATCGACGGCTTCATGGAGCGCGCCGACCGCGTCGGGGCGCTGCTCGAGGATCCGGCGACGACGTTCCTGATCGTCACCTCGCCGCGCCACGACCCGTCGGAGGAGGCGATCCACTTCCACCGCAAGCTCATGGATGCGGCGATGCCGTTCGGCGGGCTGGTGGTCAACCGCGTGCACCTGGCGCCCGAGATGGACGGCGGCCCGCCGCCGGAGCTCGCCGAGGCGCTCGGCGAGGACCTCGCGCGACGGGTCGGGGAGTCCGCGCACGAGTTGGCCGCGCTCGCCGCCGGCGACGAGGCCGGCGTGGAGCACCTCGTCGCGGCGCTCGGAACGCCGCCGTCGATCGTCGTCCCCGAGCTCGAGGACGACGTGCACGACGTCGGCGGGCTCGCGCAGGTGCGCGAGCACCTGTTCGGCGTGGACTAGCTAGTGCAGGGTGTCGACCGCGTCGGGCTGCTCGGCGAGCAGCTCGTCGGCGACGCGCCGCAACTGCGGCTCGAGGTGCCCGCAGAGCACGTCGCGCAGCATCGCCCGCAGGTTCGCGCCGAGCTCTGAGATCAGCTCCTCGACGTCGGGCTCCGGGCGCACGAGGCCGGCGACCGCCGCGCGCTCGAGCGAGATCGCGTCGCGGATCCGGATCTCGGCCTGCGCCCGGTCCTCGGGCGCGGCGCAGATCGCGGACATCCGCGCGGCCACGCCCTGGTAGCCCGGCTGGTCGGGATCGGCGAGCAGCGCGCGGGCGGCGAGCAGCCAGTCCGTCAGCGCCTCGACGGCGCTCGCGCGCTCGCAGCCCAGCTCGAAGCGGCGCAGCGCCCACGCGAGCTCCCCCGCGCGCGGCGTGCGGCGCGAGACGAGCGAGCAGAAGGCGCGCAGCGCGTCCTCCTCCTCGGCGGCGAGCAGGCAGTCGCCCTGCGGGCGGCGGAAGCCGGTCGCGAGCGGCACGGTCCACCACGCGCTGCCGTCCGTGCGCGCCCAGGCGGTCGGGCCGAGCGCCGGCTCGGCGTCGTCCCACAGGCGCAGCGCGGTCTGCAGCCGGCGCAGCCGGCGGCCGGCGTCCTCGAGCGCGCGGTGGTCGCCGGGCGCGCCCTCGAGCGCCAGCAGCGCGACGGTCGCCATCTCGTCGTGGCCGATGTCTCCGGGCACGTCCTGGAGCGTGCCCGCGCGCACGAGCGCGAGGCCCTCGCCCAGCGGCAGCTCCTCGGACTCGATCATCAGGCCGTCGACCGGCGCGAGCACCACCGACAGCGTGCAGCCGTCGTAGGCGAGGGTCTCGAGCTCCGCGTAGGCCTGGGCGAAGCGCGTCGGGTCGAAGCTGAACTCGGTCGCCTCGGTCCAGACGGCGGTCAGGAAGCACTGCAGGGCGGCGTCCGCCTGCGAGCGCCGGTCGGGTCCGGGCGTGCGGCGCCCGCGGGCCTGGAGGTAGGCGGGCAGGTCGGGGAGGGTGGCGAGGCCCTGGGCGGCGGCGGGGTAGGAGGGCAGTCGCGCGAGCACGCCGACGCGCTCGGAGATGAAGGCCCCCGTGAGCGGCCGGTAGCAGTACAGCGGCGAGGCGGTCCGGGCATGGGGGCTCATCTCCATCAGCTCGAACGGGACCTCGGCGCCGCCGGAGACCTCGTCGGCGAGCTGCCGGGCGGCCTCTTCGACGAAGGCGGCGAGCGAATCGTGCAGCGCGCGGTTGTGCATGCGCTGCCGGTTCGCCGCAGCGGGCGGCGATCCTCCCGCCAGCACGGGCGCCGGACGGAATGCAAGCGCGCTGTCAGTCGCGATCAGGCGGCGGCGACGACCAGCGGGACCTCAGGGGTCTCGCTGCAGGCGTCGGCGGCGCCGAGCCACTCGGTGCCGTAGGAGCGCATCGACTCGATGATCGGGACGAGCGCGCGGCCCTTCTCGGTCAGCGCGTACTCGACGCGCGGCGGGACCTCGGGGAAGGTCTGGCGGGCGACGATGCCCTCCTCCTCCAGCGCGCGCAGCCGCAGCGAGAGCGTGCGGGGCGAGATGCCGGCCAGCGAGCGCTCGAGCTCGCAGAAGCGCGAGCGGCCATCGGCGAGGTCGCGGATCACCAGCAGCGTCCACTTGCCGCACACGATGTCGGCGGTCCGGCAGACAGGGCAATCGGAGTTCGGCACGAGCGTGCAGTCTACCGCAAGACTTCAACAACTGAAGTGGCTCAGCCGAGCGGGACGTCGACGGTGCGCTCGTCGCTGCCTCGCACGATGCCGAGCTCCAGCGTTCCGCCGGCGGCCGCGTCGAGTGCGTCGAAGAGGTCGTCGATCGTCGCCGGCTCGCGATCCCCGGCGCGCACGATCAGGTCGCCGCGCGCGAGCCCCGCGCGCTCGGCCGGGCTGTCCTCGACGATGCCGCGCACCAGCAGCCCGTCGCGCTCCGGGAGCCCGACGGCGGTGCGCAGGCGCCGCGCGTGGCGGGGCGACGCGAGCGCCACGCCCAACCGTGGGCGCCCGGCCGCCTCGCCGCGCGCGAGCGCCGCCACCCGCGCGTGCACCGCCGGATCGGCGGGCACGGCGAGGATCAGGCCGCCCTCGCGGCGGACGGCGTTGAGCCCGAGCAGATGCCCGGAGCGGTCGACGAGCGGCCCGCCCGAGGAGCCGCGCGGGAGCGGCGCGGTGTGCTCGATCGAGCCGCCGACGCGGCGCCCGCCGGGCCCGCGGAAGCTGCGGCCGGTGGCCGACACGAGGCCGAAGGTCACGCGCAGGCCGCGCCCGCTGGGATCGGCGAGCGCGAGCACCGGCGCGCCGTAGCTCAGCGCGGCCGCGCGCTCCGGCTCCCACGCCACCGCGGGCGCGTCGCCGGTGTCGACCGCGACGGCGGCGAGGTCGAGGCCGGCGTCGGCGCCCGTCACGCGCCCGTGCTCGGTGCGCCCGTCCCCGAACGCGACCGCGACCTCCTCGCCGCGCAGGACGTGGGCGCACGTGAGCACCACGCCGGGCTCGATCACGACCCCGGACCCGCGCCCGAACCCGCGGCCAAGGCCGACCACCGACGGCCCGACCCGCTCCGCGGCGTCCGCGACCGCCTGCTGCAGCTCGTCGATGAGTGACTTGCTCATTGCAAGTCACTATAGCCCACCGCCCCGCCGGGCCCTCCCCATAGGGTGTCGGGGGTGGGCAAGCCCAAGCGTGTGCCGTCGTCGCCGCTCGCCGACGCGCTGGAGCGGGTCGGCGATCGCTGGACGCTGCTCGTGGTCGCCGCGCTGCTGGACGGGCCCAGGCGCTTCAACGAGCTCCAGGAGGAGCTCGAGGGGATCGCGCCCAACGTGCTCAGCGCGCGGCTGAAGAGCCTCGCCGAGCAGGCGCTGGTGGTGCCGCAGCCCTACTCCGAGCGCCCGCCGCGGTTCGCGTACGAGCTCTCGGAGTCAGGCCGCGAGCTGGCCGGCGCGCTGCGGCTGCTGGCCGACTGGGGCGCGCGCTCGGCCGGCGCCGAGCCCTACCGCCACGACGCCTGCGGCAGCGCGCTCGAGGCGCGCTGGTACTGCCCGGCGTGCGAGGTCGTCGTCGACGACCCCGACGCCGAGGACGTCGTGCACCTGTAGGCGGCCGCCCTACTGGTTGAGCAGGCCGCCCAGGGCGCCGCCCGAGCTCTGGCCGACCGCGCCGGCGACCCGGCCCTCGGACGGCTGCACGAGCACCCAGCCCTCGCCCTGGAAGGACATCTGGATCGACTCGCCGGAGCCGCGCCCGACCAGGTTCTTGAGGTTCACGTCGGTCTTGATGCCGGTCGTGACGCCCGAGCTCCAGGTGATCGCGGCCTGCGCGTCGGCGAACGTCGGCGCGCTCGCGACGTTGAGCAGCACGGGCGGCCCGTCGGAGAGGATCGCGACCCAGCCCGTGCCCTGCAGCGCCATGTTGAACAGGCCGCCGCCCATCATCGAGCTCGCGCCCTGGACGCGATGGATGTCCCAGTCGATGCCGGAGTCGAACGCGAGCAGGTTCGGCCCGTTGACCGTGATGAGGTCGTTCTCGAGGTAGATCAGGTGCACGTCCTGCGCCTGGTGGGCCAGGAACACCTCGCCCGAGCCGGACATCTTCATCAGCTGCGTGCCCTCGCCGGACACCGCCTTCTTGAGCATCCGCCCGAGGCCGCCGGAGCCGGCGTGCTCGAAGCGGACGTCGCCCTGATAGGCGACCATCGAGCCGAGCTTGGCCTGGATCGTGACCTGGTTGAGCTCGACCTTGAGGAGCTTGGAGTTCTGGAGCGAGAACGCGTTCGGCGACTCGACTTCCCGGAAGTTCGCAAGGGTGGTCTGCATGGGGCGAACCTTCCCGTCAGGCCCGATAAACGTCAAGGCCGGCGCTGTCGCGCCGGCCTTGGTGCAGCGGGGCTAGTAGCTGGGCGGGCCCGGGGGCGGCGGCGCCGAGGGCGGCGGCGGCGCGGACGGAGCCGAGGCGGCCGGGACCGGCGGCGGCTGGTGCGCGACCGGGGCCGCGGCCGGCGGGGCCGACGGGGGCGCCTGCTGCGCGGCGGGCGGGCTCGCCGGCGCGACGGGGGCGGCCGGGGCGGCCGGCGGCGCCGCGGGCGGCGCGGACGGCGCGGACGCGGCGGGCGGCTGCGCGCCCTGCGGCAGCGGCGCCGGGGCGGTCTCCGACGTCGGGTTCTCCTGCGCGGCGACCATCAGCTTGAAGTCGTGCGGCGAGGTGGCGACGTGGAGGGCGTCCTCGTACGTGATCCGGCCGGCCTGCAGGTGGTGCAGCAGGTGCTGGTCGAAGGTCTGCATGCCGTAGTAGGCGCCCTCGGCGATCACCTCGGGCAGCTGCCCGGTGAGCTTGGGGTCGAGGATCATGTCGTGCACGCGGCCCGTCATGACCATGATCTCGCAGCACGCCACGCGACCCTTGCCGTCCGCCGTGCGCACGAGGCGCTGGGAGACGATGCCCTTCAGCGTGCCGGCGATCATCGCGCGGGCCTGCTGCTGCTGATGGGGCGGGAAGAAGTCGATGATGCGGTTGATCGTCTCGGCCGCGTCGACGGTGTGGAGCGTCGAGAGGACGAGGTGGCCGGTCTCGGCCGCGCTCAGCGCGGTGTGGACCGTCTCCTCGTCGCGCATCTCGCCGACGAGGATCGTGTCGGGGTCCTGGCGCAGGACGCGGCGCAGCGCGCGCTTGAAGGACGCGGTGTCCTGGCCGACCTCGCGCTGGTTGACGATCGAGCGGCGGTCGCGGTGCAGGAACTCGATCGGGTCCTCGATCGTGACGATGTGCTTGGACATCGTCCGGTTCATGTGGTCGATCATCGCCGCCAGCGTGGTCGACTTGCCGGAGCCCGTCGTGCCGGTCAGCAGGATGATCCCGCGCTCCTCCTCGGCGAGGCGCGTGACGACCTCGGGCAGCCCGAGCTCCTCGACGGCCTTGATGATCACCGGGATGGCGCGCATGACGATCGAGATCGAGCCGCGCTGCAGGAAGGCGTTGACGCGGAAGCGGCCGAGGCCCTCCACGGAGTAGGAGAAGTCGACCTCGTTCTCGGACTCGAACTCCTCGAGCTTCTCCGGATCGTCGAGCATCTGCTCGAGCGCCCGCTGGGTGTCCTCGGGGTAGAGGCGCTCCGTGCCCGGGATCACCTCGAGCGATCCGTGCAGGCGGACGAGGGGATACGACGGAATCTTGAGATGGAGGTCCGAGCCCTCCGCCGCGATGAGGTAACGCAGCGCGTGATCGAGATCAAAAGCCATGACGAGACCTACATCGGCCCCGTCATGGCGAGCCTTGAGTCAGCTGTAGAAGTATGGGTCGAGGACCCGAACCTCGGTGATGGTGTCGACCGGCAGCATGTTCGTCGTGGCGCTGCGACGGATCGACTCGGGGTCGGGGGCGTCGTAGACGCAGAACGTCGTCTGCTTGTCCGGGGTGACGTAGGAGTGCACCCACGTCACGCCCTCGTCGGCGTTGCGGTCGACCACGCCGCGCATCGCCGCCGCGCCATCCTCGTCGACGGGGATGTGGAGGCCTTCGGTGAAGGTCCGCTGGACCATGTATCTGGGCATGCGGCGAGGATCCACCGAACGGTCCGGCGCGACATCGGCAATCCTGCCCATCTTGGCTAGCCGACGATGCCGAGCCGCGCCGCCTCCGCCCGCGCGCGGCCGCGGTTGGGGGCGCCGAGCTTGCGCAGGATGGCCGAGACGTGGTGGTCCACGGTGCGCACGGAGAGCACCAGCCGCTCGGCGATCTCCGCGTTCTGCAGCCCCTCGCCCACCAGCGCGAGCACCTCGAGCTCGCGGGCGGTGAGGCCGGCGGGGTTCTCGCGGGTGCGCGGCTGCGGGCCGCGCGGGACGCCGCGGACGCCGCGTTCGCGCAGGCGGCGGGCGATGACGCGGGCGGCGGGGCGGGCGCCCATGGCCTGGAGCTCCTCGATCGCGGCGCGCACCTCTTCGTCGTCGCCGGTCGCGGCGCGCGCGAGCGCCGCCTCGTAGGGGCAGCCGACGTCGCGCCAGTACTGCGCGGCGGCGCGTGGGTCGCCTTTGAGTGCGAGGCGGTAGGGCTCGGCGGCGAGCAGGGCGCGGTCGCGGACGCCGGCCTGGTGGCGCCAATACGCGAGCTCGCCGGCCGCCCACGGGGCGTTGCGCTCGA
>Ga0207708_10003013_pt1 | contig 12419 bp, 1 predicted proteins | sample KBSK5101metaG_FD_184340 | JGI IMG/M metagenome (GOLD analysis project Ga0207708, IMG submission 184340) | Corn, switchgrass and miscanthus rhizosphere microbial communities from Kellogg Biological Station, Michigan, USA - KBS K5-10-1 metaG... | ecosystem: Host-associated > Plants > Roots >...
TTCGGCATCGGCGGTACTAACGCGCACGTCGTAGTCGAAGAAGCACCGGAACGCGAGGCTGCGACCAACTCGCGGCCCTGGCAATTATTCCTGTTGTCGGCCAAGACCGAGGGAGCGCTGGAAGCTGCCACGACGAATCTCGCAGCATACCTACAACAGCAGCCGGCCCAATTAGCCGACGTTGCTTACACCCTACAAGTTGGGCGCAGAGCTTTTAAGCATCGCCGCATGTTTGTTTGTAGCGATCTGGAGGATGCGGTGAGCGTGCTCGAGAAGCGGAGTGCCACGCGGTTGCTGTCACAGGTTCATGAACCGCGCTTGCGGCCCGTGATCTTTATGTTTGCCGGGCAGGGCACGCAGGAGGTCAACATGGGCTTGGAACTCTATCGCCAGGAGGCGATGTTTCGGGCTGAAGTTGATCGTTGTGCCCAACTGTTGGAGCCTCATCTGGGGAGTGATTTGCGTAGTGTGCTCTACCCGCCTGAGGAACAGATTGAAGCCGCAGGCAAGCTGCTGAACCAGACGCAATATGCCCAGCCTGCACTGTTCGTCGTCGAGTATGCGCTCGCTCGTCTATGGATGGAGTGGGGCGTACGGCCTGCCGCGCTGATCGGCCACAGCATTGGCGAATACGTGGCGGCGTGTCTGGCCGGCGTCCTCTCGCTGGAAGATGCGTTGGCCCTGGTCGCCGCAAGAGGACGCCTGATGCAGGAATTGCCCGAAGGGACCATGATGGCTGTCGCACTACCCGAGTCGGACGTTTTGCCGCTGCTCGGCAGTCAGCTTTCGTTAGCGTCGGTCAACGCGCCCGATCTTTGTGTGGTTTCGGGCGCAACGCAGCCAGTCGATGAGTTTGAAAGGCGGATGATATCGCGCGGCGTGTTCTGTCAGCGATTGCAGACGTCGCGTGCATTCCATTCCGCGATAATGGAGCCGATCTTGCTGCCGTTCGTCGACCACGTGAAGAGAGTGAAATTGAATCCGCCCCTCGTTCCGTATATTTCCAACGTCACCGGCGCATGGATCACGGCCGCCGAAGCCACCGATGCAAATTACTGGGCCAGGCACCTGCGTCAGACAGTTCGCTTCGCTGAGGGTCTCGGGGAGTTGATCAAAAAGCCGAACCACGTGCTGCTGGAGATAGGGCCAGGCCAGGTCTTGAGCGGACTGGCCAAGCGCCAGATAGAAGCGGCGGAGCCAGTTGTGATCAGCACGTTACAGCGTCGGCAGGCAGGACATTCGGATGTGGAGAATGTCCTAAGAGCATTGGGCCAGCTTTGGCTGACAGGCGTCGGTATTGACTGGGAGGGGTTCAACGCCCGCGAGCGACGCCAGCGGGTTGCGTTGCCAACCTATCCTTTCGAGCGGCAACGATACTGGCTTGATCGAGGCGACGCCACAGCCGCGGCGAAGTCGGCAACGTCGCCGACCCAAAACGGATTCTCTATGCCTTCGGCAAAGCGGGCAGCAATGTCGCGGGCTGAAGAAGAGATTGGTGAACCGAAGGTTTACTCCAACGAAGTAAATGTGGACCAGGGTGCGTTTGCCCAACAGCAGAGGGAAACTCCGGACGGTAGACCACCGCAGCATGCGGTCCACGAAAACGGGCACTCGTCTCCGGCCGGCGACGCCCGGCAACGACTTGTGACCGAGCAACTGCATCTCATGTCGCAGCAGTTGGACCTTTTGCGCAAACAGCGCTCAAATTCTTAGCGACAACTTCAATGTACTTACGCTAGCAGTTGGACCTGCGGTCACTCCACTACCGTGGGTGGGATTTCCGACTTTTGAGGCAAGCCCAGCTAAAAAGCAGAACTCACAATCAGTCCGGACAGATGGCTTCATCGAAGCCTTCGAGACAAGGAGGTCTTTATGACCACATCCCATGATCCCGCCGCGCGCAAGGACAAGATTCTCGCGGAGCTTAAGACAATCATTAACAGCCTGACCGGGATCGATCCGGCCGGCATCGATGTCCACGCGGATTTTCTTGAACTGGGTATCGAGTCGCTGTTGATTATTCAAGCCACTCAAGTCATTCAGGACAAGTTCGCAATCAAATTGTCTGTCATCCAATTGCTCGAAGAACTCACTACAGTTGATGCGGTCGCCACCTATCTGGATCAACAACTGCCACTGGACGATGTGCTCGTGATTCAGGATGCTCCGATCACAACCCCGCGTGCTGAGATGTCGGCGGACGTCTCGAATGTATCGAGTCCTCAGAGGCCGATGCCGCTGGAGGATTCTCCGTCGGCTGCCTTGCCACAGGAAACTCAGATCGCAGAGCGGCCGCCCGCCGGTGTTGAGCCGCGCTTCATCGCGACACAAACTTCTTACCCGCCTTCTCAACCGCAGAGTTTTGCCCGAGCTGACGCTCCAGGGCATTCGCAGGACAACGGTGTCAGGTCGGTGAATGGCGGGGCAACGCCGGCTGTCTCGGCTTCCGCGTTGGAGCAAATCATGGCGCAACAGCTTCAGGTGATGGCCCAACAGTTGGCGATGTTGAGCGGTGGTGAGACGAACCACGGGCCGCGCATTTCATCGTCCTCGGGGCAGTTTGCGGTGCTTGAACAGATGGCGCCAACTGAGGCTCAACATTTGAACCAGCCTATGATCAGTGCTGGTCAGCCACTTGTGGCAACGGCAGCTCCAACGGCGAGTGGGCCCTCCTCGAATGAGAATCCCGAGGAGGAGCGTCTGAAGATTCAGCCTGAGACCTTCATTCCCTACCAACCAATTCAGAAAGGCGCAACCGGCGGACTGACCCCGCACCAGCAGCAGCACCTCGACGAATTGATTCGGAGTTACACCAGCCGCACACGCGAATCGAAACGCCTGACCCAACTCTATCGTCCATACTTAGCCGACAGCCGCGTGTCGGCCGGCTTCCGTCTGTTGTGGAAGGAGATGATCTATCAAATCTTTGCGCAGCGTTCCCAGGGCTCGAAGATTTGGGACGTCGACGGCAATGAGTACGTAGATATTACGATGGGTTTCGGGCTGCACCTGTTCGGTCACTCCCCGAGCTTTATCACTGACGCTATTCAAGAACAGCTCAAACTGGGTATGGAACTTGGCCCACAGTCGCCGTTGACGGGGAAGGTCGCCAAGTTGATTAGCGATTTGACGGGACTTGATCGGGTCAACTTTTGTAATTCGGGCACAGAGGCCGTGATGGGTGCGCTACGCGTGGCCCGCACGGTCACACGCCGCAACAAGATTGCGCTTTTCGCCGGAGCCTACCACGGTTGGTCAGATGCGACTCTGGCCCGCAAAGTCTCGTCGGATGGCACACAGTCGGCGGTCCCGATGGCTCCGGGCGTGCCGCCACTGGCTGTTGAAGATACCCTGGTACTGGATTGGAATGATCCGAAGTCGTTGGAGATTCTGCGTGTGCATGCCAACGAACTTGCCTGCGTACTGGTTGAACCCGTGCAGAGCCGGCGCCCGGACATTCAACCAAAGGCTTTCCTCCATGAGTTACGGCGTATCACCGAGCAGTCAGGCAGCCTGCTGATCATTGACGAGATGGTGACTGGCTTTCGGGTGCATCCAGGAGGCGCGCAAGCGTGGTTCGACGTGCAGGCCGATCTGGCGATTTACGGCAAAGTGGTCGGCGGTGGCTTGCCCCTGGGCATAGTGGCCGGCAAGGCTGCTTATATGGATGCTTTTGACGGTGGCCCATGGAACTACGGCGACGCTTCGTATCCGCGAGCCGAGAAAACACTCTTTGCCGGCGCTTACTTCAAGCATCCACTGACGATGGCCGTGGCCCATGCCATCCTAACGAGGCTGAAGAACGAAGGACTTGAACTGCTCGCCGAGTTGAATGAGCGCACCACGCAGCTCACGCAGGCGCTGGATAATATCTTTGCGCAGCAGCGAGTGCCCATGCGCGTTGCTAATTATGGTTCACTGTTCCGGCTGCTCACCGCGCGTGAATTCAAATACGTAGACATCTTCTATTATCACCTGCAAGAGAACGGCGTCTTTGTTTGGGAAGGGCGCAACTGTTTTCTCTCCACCGCGCATACGGATGAAGATGTCGAACACATCATTGAAGCGGTGCGAAAGAGTATCGAGCAGACGCGCGCGGGTGGTTTTCTTCCGGACGGGCCCCCGGATTCACTCGGCAGTGACAAACCTTCCGCCAGAGCAGTGGCGAATCAAGCCAGGGCATCGGCGCTAAACGGGGGAAGTGCGCACGACACTGCAACCCTTCAGCAGCAAACAAAGGAGCCTGCCGTTGTAGTTAGTCGCGCCGCGCAGCCGACACGCTCGGCCCCCATGCCCGTAAATCAGAATATTCAATTCAGTCTCTATTACTTCGGCAATTATCCAACCGAGTTTTATCAAAACAAATATGAATTGGTTTTCAAAGGGGCCAAGTTTGCCGACGAACACAATTTCACAGCGGTTTGGTTGCCCGAACGTCACTTCAATTCGTACGGCGGCTTCTCACCCAATCCAGCCACGATCGCGGCCGCACTGGCCGTAGAAACAAAGCGCATTCAACTACGCGCCGGCAGTATCGCTTTGCCGCTGCATCATCCGATTCGCGTGGCTGAGGAGTGGTCGATTGTGGATAACTTGTCCCAGGGCCGAGTGGCCATGTCGTTTGCTTCGGGCTGGCATGCCAACGATTTTGTGTTTGCGCCGGAGTCTTATGAAAACCGGCGTCAAGTGATGGACGAAGGGATCGAAGTGGTTAGAAAGCTCTGGCGCGGCGAGTCGATTCAGGTGCGCGACGGTAAAGGCGATACCATCAGCGTCAGCTTGTCGCCGATGCCCATGCAAGCCGAACTGCCGTTCTGGTTGACAGGCGCCAGCATTGGCACGGCAATCAAAGCCGGCAAAATTGGCGCGGGCTACCTGACAAACCTTCAAGATCAGACTATTGACGAGTTGGCTGAAAAAATTGCAGCCTATCGCGCCGCGCTAAGTGAGCACGGCCATGCACCTGAGGCGGCGCGGGTGACGGTCTTGCTACACACCTTCATGACAGATGATGTGGCGAAGTCGATCCAAAAAGGACGGCAGCCGTTCCAGAACTACTTGCGCGCATCGATGGGGTTGCAAGTCAAACAAACGCGCAAGCACGGCCCCCGCGTAGACTTCGATCGAATTTCCGATGCGGACCTCGACTATCTAACCCTGGCTTCATTTGAACGCTACTTGCGTGTCGGGACTTTGATCGGGACGCCGGATTCCTGCTCGGACATCATCGACAAGCTAATCAAGAGCGGGGTCACCGAAGTCGGTTGCCTGGTCGATTTCGGCGTCCCGGTAGACGAAGCACTGGAGAGTCTCCATTACGTCAACCAACTGCGGGAGCGCTATCAGACATCTCCGGGCGCCGCAGCAACACTCGCTCTCGCCGCGGCTGCTGTCTCTGGCACGCGAGCGCAGCAGCACTACCAACCTGAAGTGCCGGTGATTGATGATGACCAACAAGCGCCGCTTGCGGTCGTCCCCAAAATCCCGTTGACGGATACGCAGAAGCAGTTCTGGGCTCTGATCCAACACGGCGATCACATTTCCAGCGCCTACAATGAATCGACCACACTACACCTGCACGGCCAGTTCGACGCCTCGGCAATGCGGGAGGCGCTTCAGTCCGTGTTGGACCGCCACGATGCTTTTCGCTCAATCTTTAGCCCGACCGGTGACTACCAGGAGATTCAGCGCACGATGCAACTGGACATCCCGCTGCTCAGTTTCGAGCATTTGCCCGAAAGCGAACGCGCAGCCCAATGCGAGGCGTGGACCAGGGCTGAAATGCAAAAGCCTTTTGACTTCGCGCGCGGGCCGCTGCTGCGCGCTCAGATCGCCAAACTGGATGAGTTGCATCACGTGTTGTTAATCACGACCCATCATATTATCGCTGACGGTCAATCCTGGGGTGTGTTACTCAAAGAGTTGAGCACACTTTACTCGGGCAAGCGCCAGCGGTTGACCGTCGAGTTGCCGCCGCCCGTGTCGCTCAGCGAACAGGTGCAACCGCAGCTAAGCGGGTCGACTAACGGGGAAACTGCGCAGGCTGAAAGCTACTGGCTGAACCAATTTGCCGACGGAATCCCGCGCGCGGATTTGCCCGCCGATCATCCACGCCCGCGAGTGCCGACTTATGAGCGCGCCGCGTCCTTTAAGATAGTTGATGCCGCGCTGGGTCGACAGTTAAAAGCCTTCAGCAGGCAACATGGCTGCACGCTCTTTGTGACCATGCTGGCCAGCTACGAAATGTTGTTGCATCAACTGACGGGCCAGCCCGATCTGGTCGTCGGCATAAATGCCGCCGCCCCTGCTTCGGTAGGGCGTAAGGCCGCTATCGGTTATCGCGTTACCCCCCTCGCGGTGCGCAGCAAGATCAGCGGCGACCCAACCATAAAAGAGTTTCTGACTACCGCAAAAAAGTTAGTACTGGGGGCTTACGAGAACCAGAATTTTTCTCTTACCAGGCTGCTCAAGCTCGCGATTGTGCGGCGCGATCGAGGCCTGTCGTCTTTCGTCGCCGCCGGAATAAACCTTGACCGCGGAATCCCAAACTTGGATGGCTTCCACGACCTGGAGGTGGTGACCAGCACCCACAGCACCAGCGCGCCCTCACTTGATCTCTATTTGGACATCACTGAAAGTCGCGATGAACTACGGCTGAAATGTAACTACAACACGGATCTTTTCGAGGCCGGCACAATCGAGCGTTGGCTGGACCATTTCGAGCAGTTGCTGCAAGCCATGGTGGCGCAACCAGAGCAGCCAATCTCCCACTTGCCGCAGTTTCCCGGGCCGCGTCCGCGGGCGACCGAGCCCGCCACCGTTGAAGCCGAATGGGCCGAACGCGTGGCCCCACGATCGAATCTAACGAAGTATCAACTCTTGTTGTGGGCCGGGCAAAAGCTCAATCCGGACGCGGCCATCTTTATAAATGCCGGCTTGGTCTACCTCGACCGCGCATTCAATCCCAGCCATTTGCAAGAAGCGTTTCAGGCGCTCATCGATCACAGTGATGCCCTGCGCACCGTAATTGATGAAGTCGATGGCGTGCCTCAACGGCGCGTCGTCGAAACTTTCCCCTACCAACTGGAGTTTCTCGATTTTTCAAAGGTCGCCGAGCCGCAGGCGGAACTCGACCGGTGGGCGCAAGCGCGCTGCCGCCGATCCTTCGATATGTCGACGCGCTTATTCGACGCGGCGGTGATTAGGCTCGGGCCGGAGCAGTTTGCCTGGTATCTCAATACGCATCACGTGATTGCTGACGTGGTCTCGGTGACGGTCGCGGTGGGACTGGCGCTGAACTACTACGAGGCGGTGCTGGAAAAGCGCCTAACGACACAACCAAATCCACCGCAGTTTGAAGATTTCATCGCGTATGAACAGGGACTCCTAAAGTCACCCAAATACCGCAATGCCGAGGTCTACTGGCGCGAGAAACTGGCTGAGCCGGTGGAGCCGCTCGCCTTTTACGGCCAGGGCCGGGTCAAGGGGACCATTAATGTGCAACGTATTGTGCGCCGGCTAGGCCGAGAGCGCACGAAAAAAATCAAAGAGTTGGCGGCGCGCAAAGACCTATTCATGATCTCCCAGGACGCAACGCTGTTTGGTATCTTCGGCGCATTATGGGTGCATTTTCTTTGTAGCATCTCCGGCAATCGTCGTATCGCGCTAGGCGTGCCGTTTCACAACCGAGGCAAAAAAGACTTTCGGGAAACCATCGGGCTGTTCATGCGGATTCTGCCGCTGCGCGTCACCGTGGCCGAGTCTGAAACCTTTTTGACGCTAATCAAAAAAATCAACCGCGAGTTCTTTGCGGCGCTGCGCTATCATGAGTTTCCCGTCGGCAATCCACTGCAGAACCCGTCTTACGAAGTTGAGTTCAACTTCATGAATCAAGTGATGTTTAGCCCGGATGGAAAGCCAGTGCGGTGGGAGTGGGTCCATTCGGGCCATTCCAATGAGAGCCTCGCCTTGCAGATTCACGACCTGGTGCAGTCGGGTAACCTATCGTTGAACTTTGACTTTAATTGCGATGTCTTCAGCGAAGAAAAACGCGCGCGCGCGATTGAACACTTCCTACAAGTGGTTGACGAGTTCATCGCAGACCACACTAAGCCTCTGCGCGCAGTCAGCGTAATCACGCCAGCGGAGAGGCAAAGACTTCTCGTCGAGTTAAACCAGACCGCGGTGAGCTTCCCCTTACAGCAGACCTTTACCGAACTGTTCGAGGCGCAGGTTGCGCGCTCGCCGGAGCGCAGGGCGGTTGTCTGTGGGGCGGAGGCACTGACCTATACCGAGTTGAATGCCAGGGCCAATCGCGTGGCGCAACACCTGCGCGAAGTCGGAGTAGGGCCGAACGTCGTCGTGCCGCTGTTGGCCTCGCGCGGTGTGGATTTCTTGACAGGGCTGCTCGCTATATTCAAGGCGGGCGGCGCCTACCTGCCACTCGATCCGCTCTATCCGGCCCACCGACTCACCAGGCTGCTCAGCCAGAGTCAGTGCTCACAAGTACTGACCACGAAGGAATTCAAGAGTACGCTCGCGCACTGGCTTGACGATGCAACGAGCGATGCGCGGCCACAGGTGTTGGAGCTTGAAGAGCTGTTGCAGCGTGCCGGCCCCGAAACAAATCTCTCAGGCCCTGCCGGGCCGGGTGATTTGAGTTACGTGATCTACACCTCCGGCTCAACGGGTGTCCCGAAGGGCGTGATGATCGAACAGCAGGGTATGGTGAACCACCTGTATGCAAAGATCACCGATCTGGGCCTTACCGAATCAGATATCGTGGCCCAGACGGCATCACAGGCATTTGACATCTCCGTGTGGCAATTTCTGGCCGCGTTACTCGTTGGCGGCCAGGTGCTGATCGTCAGCGATGAGGCGTCGCGCGATGCTGCGCAGTTGTTGACGTTAGTTGACGACCAGGCGATCACAGTGCTCGAGACTGTGCCTTCACTCCTGCGCGCGATGCTGGCTGCGATTGATATACCCGGTGCGATGCGTCCCGCGTTGTCGACCCTGCGTTGGCTGTTGGTAACGGGCGAGGCGCTGCCACCGGACCTTTGCGAAAGTTGGCTGCGTAGCTATGCGAATGTTCCCCTGCTGAATGCCTATGGACCCACCGAGTGTTCGGACGACGTGACCCACTACGTCGTCAAACGTAAACCCGCCCACGCAACTCCGATTGGCCGGCCCATCGCCAATATGCGGACTTACGTGTTGGATCAAACTCTGGCGCCGGTGCCGCTGGGTGTGCCCGGCGAGTTGTACGTCGGCGGCATCGGCGTCGGGCGCGGCTACTTGAACGATCCGGCCCACACGGCAGAAGTATTTATCCCCGATCCTTTCTCGGCCCAGCCTCAAGCGCGACTCTACAAGACCGGCGACCTGGTGCGTTATCAGTCGGACGGAAATCTTGAATTCCTGGGACGCCTGGATCAGCAGGTGAAGATTCGCGGTTACCGGATCGAGTTGGGCGATATCGAGACAATGCTCAGGGAACATCCCAGTGTGCAGCAGGTTGTCGTGACGGCGCGGGAAGACGTGCCCGGTGAGAAACGGCTGGTGGCCTATCTCGTAGCATTGCCGGGGCACGACGCATCCGTCAACGAACTGCGCAACTTTTTGCAGAAGAAGTTGCCTGAGTACATGCTACCGGCCGCGTTTGTGATGCTCGACGCGTTGCCGCTAACCCAAAATGGCAAGGTGGACATCAAGAAGCTGCCTGCGCCTGAGCCGGAGCGGCCTGATTTGCAGGTTGTCTTCGTCGCGCCCCGCACCCCGGCCGAGGAAGCCTTGGCGGCCATTTTCAAACAGGTCTTACATCTCGAGCGCGTCGGAGTGCATGATAACTTTTTCGAGCTGGGCGGAGATTCGATCCTCAGTATTCAGATCGTCTCGCGCGCTAATCAGGCAGGGCTCCGGCTAACGCCTATGCTGCTCTTTCAACATCAGACCATCGCGGAACTGGCGGCGCTGGCCAACCTGGCGCCGGCGGTTAAAGCCGAACAAGGCCTGGTCACGGGTCACTTTCCACTGACGCCGATTCAGCATTGGTTCTTCCAACAGGAACTGACTAATCCAAATCACTACAACCAGGCCGTACTGTTGCAAGTGCAGCCGCCGTTTGACGCCTATCTCCTGGAGCGAGCAGTTGGACAACTTCTGCAGCACCATGATGCCTTGCGGCTGCGGTTCAAGCGCCAAAACTCATACTGGGAGCAGCAGTGTATAGAGGTCGAGGAGTCGGTCCCGTTCAGCCGCCACGACTTGTCGATGTTGCCCGAGGCCGAACAGAAGGCCGCCCTTGCGTCGGAGGCCGCGCGCTTGCAGGCGAGCCTCGATTTGTCTGAGGGGCCGATTATGCGGGTGGCGTGCTTTGACCTGGGCGCAGAGCGACCGGGGCGTCTGTTACTGATCATCCATCACCTTGCGGTGGACAGCGTCTCATGGCGCGTTCTGATAGAGGATCTGCAAATGGCTTACGAGCAACTAAGCCGGGCTGAGACGGTGCAGCTTCCACCGAAGTCAACCTCATACAAGGAGTGGAGCGAGCGACTCACAGCCTATGCGCGGTCGGATGAACTCACCGAGGAACAGGAGCACTGGCTCGTCGCGCCGCGCGTTGAGATTAAGGCACTGCCGCTGGACTACGACGCGGGTGAAAATCTGATGAACTCTGCGAGCGGCGTCTCCGAGTCGCTCCTGGCAGACGAGACCGAGCAACTGCTTACGCGGACGCTCGCGGCCCTCGACGCGCAGATCAACGACGTTCTGCTTGCCGCGTTGGCGCAAGTCATCTCGCGCTGGACGGGTGGCCGCGCACTGCTGGTCGACCTCGAAAGCCACGGGCGAGAAGAACTCTTCCCCGAAGTAGATCTCACGCGCACGGTCGGCTGGTTCACGACGATGTCGCCCGTGCTTCTCGATTTGGGCGGCGCCGCCACGGCGGCCGAAGAATTGGAAGCCGTGAAAGAGCAGGTGCGCCACGCGCCACGCCACGGCGTGAGTTATGGGGTGTTGCGTTACTTGCATGAAGACGCGGCGCTCCGCGAGCGATTACGCAACTCGACCGAGGCCGAGATAAGTTTCAACTACCTGGGCCAGATCGATAAGTCAATGCCCAAGACGCGCCTGTTCAGCCTTGCCGCAGAGCCGACCGGCCCACCGACGAGTCGAGACGGTAGACGGCCAAGTGTGCTTGCTGTGAACGGGCTCGTCGTCCGCGGGCAACTGCGCTTCGATTGGTCGTTCAGCCAGAACCTGCACCGCCGCGAGACGATCGCAGCGCTGGCACGCGACTTTGTCGACGCTATTCGCTCATTCATCCACGAGGCTGCGTCCGGTGGAACTGAGAACCTGGCAGAGTCGAGGCTCGCGGATTTCAAGTGGGACCAATCTCAGGTGAACGACGTTGCGGCGGCGCTCAACAACCTCGAATCATGAAGAACGTTGAAGACTTCTATCCGCTCTCGCCCATGCAGGAGGGAATGCTGTACCACACTATCTACGCTCCGGGCTCGGGGGCTTACGTGGGTCAGGTGAGCTTCAAGCTGAAGAACGTCGATCTCGACGCCTACAAGCGCGCGTGGCGGACCATGCTCGAAAGACATCAGGTCCTGCGCACGATCTTCTTGTGGAAAGACGTGAAAACACCGGTGCAGGTCGTGCGGCGGGAAGTGGAACTTCCGTGCGAGCAGCTAGACTGGCGCGGCCTGAGCCCGGAAGAGCAGAAGTTGGAACTGCGTGCCTACCGCGCGCGCGAGCGCGCACGCGGCTTCGATTTAACCGTTGCTCCGCTCATGCGTCTCGCCATTATGGAACTCGACGACGCGTTTCACTTTGTCTGGAGCTTTCACCACCTGCTACTCGATGGCTGGTCGGTGTCCCTGCTGTTCAGCGAGCTCTCCGCCTGCTACCGCGCCTTTGCGCAGGGCGCTGAGGCGCCGCCTCTCATACCAACGCGACCCTACCGCGACTACATCGTCTGGTTACACAATCAGGACGCGGCGGCGGCCGAGAAATTCTGGAGGCGGGAACTGGCAGGGGCCAGCGTGCCGACGCCGGTGCCTGCCAGGATTTCGCCTGGCGAGACCGCCGATGTGCGAGAGAAGCGTCAGCAGATCAGGCTGACAGCCGCCGAGCTTTCAGCCCTGCAGGCGTTCGCGCGACATCACCGGGTGACGGTCAACACCATTGCGCAGGGCGCGTGGGGACTGCTGTTGGGTTACCTCGCCGCCCGGCCAGACGTCGTTTTCGGTGTGACCGTCTCAGGCCGGCCGCCAGGGCTCGAAGGTGTCGATTCCATGATTGGAATGTTCATCAACACTCAGCCCGTACGCACGAAAATGACTCCTGATGACGTGCTCGGGTCGTGGTTACAGTCGCTGCAAGCGCGGCAGGTAGAGTCGCGCCATTACGAG
>Ga0207708_10003017_pt1 | contig 12414 bp, 9 predicted proteins | sample KBSK5101metaG_FD_184340 | JGI IMG/M metagenome (GOLD analysis project Ga0207708, IMG submission 184340) | Corn, switchgrass and miscanthus rhizosphere microbial communities from Kellogg Biological Station, Michigan, USA - KBS K5-10-1 metaG... | ecosystem: Host-associated > Plants > Roots >...
GCAGCAAGCGGCCGCGACGACCGGCGAGCTGATCCACGTGCGCACCGACGTCCTCGACTTGCAGATCGCCTCGCAAGGCGGCGACCTCGTGCGCGCCGATCTGCTCCAGTACCCCGTCGACAAGGACGTGCCCGACCACCTCGTGCGGCTGCTCGACGACAGCGGACCGACGCGCTGGGTGTTCCAGTCGGGCGTGTCGAGCGCGGTCGGCGGCGCCGAGCCGACGCACTTGGGAACGTTTCGCAGCGCGAGCAACGAGTACGAGCTCGCGCCGGGGCAAGACGAGATCGTCGTGACGCTGGATTGGGTAGGCGACGGGCCGATCAGCGCGCGCAAGACCTACACGTTCCGCCGCGGCCGCTACGACGTCTCGCTGAACATGACGGTGACGCCGGCGGCGGGCGGTAGCTGGCAGGGCACGCCCTACGTGCGCATGGAGCGGCTGCACATTCCGGCCAAGCGGTCCTACACGTCCCCGGACTCTTACTCGTTCAAGGGCCCCGTTCTCTACAACGGCGACACGTTCACACGCATCAAGTTCGACGACCTCGTCGGAGCGCCTGAAACGCGAAAAGACGTGAAGGGCGGATGGTTCGCCTCGATTCAGCACCACTTCCTCGCGGCGGCCGTGCCCCCGACCGGCGACGTCTACAACTACGAAGCGACGGCGAGCGGCCAGACGTTCCTGTTGACGGCGCTCGGTCCCACGACCGAGGTCAACGCGGCGATGCCGTTGAGCACGACGTTCACGCTATTCGTCGGGCCGAAGCTGCAAAAGCAATTGCAGGAAGTCGGCGGTGACCTCGAGCGCACCGTCGATTACGGCTGGACGAGGCCGCTCGCTCAGCCGCTATTCACGGTGCTCGACTGGGTGCACAGCTGGGTCAACAACTGGGGCTACGCGATCATTCTCGTCACGATCCTCATCAAGGCATTGTTCTACAAGCTCACGGCGATGAGCGGGCGCTCGATGGCGAAGATGCGCAAGATCGGGCCGCGCATGAAAGCGCTGCAAGAGCGCTACAAGGACGACCGCGAAGGGCTCAGCAAGGCAATGATGGAGCTCTACAAGAAGGAAAAAGTGAATCCGGCGGCCGGCTGCTTGCCGATCCTGATTCAAATGCCGTTCTTCTTCGCGTTCTACTGGGTGCTCGTCGAGAGCGTCGAGATGCGGCAAGCGCCGTTCGCGCTGTGGCTCCAGGATCTCTCGGCGCACGATCCGTTCTACGTGCTGCCGGCGTTGATGGCCGCGGCGATGTTCTTCCAGACGCGCATGAGCCCCGCGCCGCCGGATCCCGTGCAAGCGCGCATGATGCAGATCATGCCGCTCGTGTTCGCGGCGTTCCTCGTCGTGTTCCCCGCGGGTCTGGTGCTCTATCAGTTGACGAACACGTCGCTGTCGATCCTGCAGCAGTGGCGCATCAACAAGATCGTGGCGCGCGAGTCGGCAGCGACTTGAGAGAAGGGCTCGGAGATCACGCTTGGCACTGCGGCGCGACGACACGATCGCAGCGCTCGCCACGCCACCCGGCATCGGCGCGCTCGCCGTCATCCGCGTTTCCGGCGGAGCAGCGCGCGACATCGCGCGTGCGCTGACGGGTAGGGAGCCGCGCCCGCGCGTCGCCGACCTGCGGACGTTTCGCGACGCCCACGGCGCGACGCTCGACCGAGGCCTCGTGCTGTTCTTCCCGGGCCCCGGCTCGTTCACCGGCGAGGACGTCGTCGAGCTGCATTGCCACGGCGGCCGCGTCGTCAGCGACGCGGTGCTCGCGGCCGTGTTCGGAAGCGGCGCGCGCCCCGCGGAAGCGGGCGAGTTCACGCTGCGCGCGTTCCTGAACGACAAGATCGATCTCGTGCAAGCCGAGGCGATCGCCGATCTCGTCGCGAGCGGCTCCGCGGCGGCCGCGCGCGCGGCCGTGCGCTCGCTCGAAGGCGAGTTCTCGTCGGCGGTCGCGGAGCTCCAGCACGCGTTGACGACCTTGCGCGTGCGCATCGAAGCGTGGCTCGACTTCCCCGACGAGGAGCTGCCGTTCGACGCGGCGCCCGAATGCGCGGCCGAGCTCGGCGCGCTCGTCGCGAAGCTCGACGCGCTGCGAGCGCGCGCAAGCTCCGGCCGCGCGCTGCGCGACGGGCTCAGCGTCGCGATCGCGGGCGCGCCGAACGCGGGCAAGTCGAGCTTGCTGAATCGCCTCGCCGGCTACGACGCGGCGATCGTGACGGAAGTGCCCGGAACGACGCGCGACCCGCTGCGCGAGCATCTGTCGCTCGACGGCCTGCCCGTCACCGTCGTCGACACGGCGGGGCTGCGTGAGACGGACGACCCCGTCGAGCGCGAGGGTGTGCGGCGCGCGCGGCTCGAGGTCGCACGCGCCGATCGATTGCTCTGGGTCGCGGATGTCCGCGAGCCGCTCGCCGCAACGCTCGCGGCGGCGCGCGCCGCCCAAGGCAGCAATGGAGAGGTCACCGTCGTGGCCAACAAGATCGATCTCGCCGCCATGACGCCGCAAGTGCGGGTAGAGAAGGGGACGCCGATCGTCGAGGTCTCGGCGTTGACGGGCGCCGGCATCGACCTGCTCGTCGCCCATCTGAAGCAGGTGGCGGGCATCGTCGGCGAGCCGTCGGGCACGTTCAGCGCGCGCCGGAGGCACCTCGAGGCGCTCGAGCGGACGCGGGCCGAGCTCGGCGCCGCGCGCGCGTTCCTCGGCGACGCGCTCGAGATCTCCGCCGAGCATCTGCGCAACGCTCAAACTGCGCTCTCCGAGCTCACGGGCGAGCTTTCGAGCGACGACTTGCTCGGCGAGATCTTCGCGACGTTTTGCATCGGGAAGTGACTGGCGCCGCGCGGCGACAGGGTTCACAAGATTTGAAAGCGCCCCGTCGGTGCCGACGCGCGCAACGCATTGTTTTTTCGCGGCTCTCGGTTGGCACGGAACTTGAAATGCGCCTCCCATGGAAAGACGAATCGACAGATGCTTGGAGCTGTGCCGGCATTGGGCGGAAGGGCGCGTCGCGACCGGCAACGAGCCGCCATGGGCTTGGTATCAGTACATGAAGCTCATCGAGACGGTCTCGGCGATCCAGACGAGCCGTGCCGCAGTGTCGCCCGCGGGCGGAGGCACGTTAGCCGTCCGTCAACGGCCGGCGCCTTCTCACCCCAAGGCGGACCCGGTCGCGGACATCGGCGCGCAGCGGCGCCGTCGGAAGCCCGATGACGATCACGACGACGACGGGGAGCCGCCGTTGCCGATGTGACCCGGCCGCCGCAGAGGGCCGGCCGCCGCAGACGGCGATCTCAGTGTGCAGCTAAAGAGAAGGCGAGCCGGGACGGCGGCGCGCGGGGTCGCTAGTCGTAGAGACCGACGACCTTGGCGCGCTCGACGCGGCTCGGCGGCGCGCTCGCGACCTCGACGCGGTCACGGCCGAACTGCTTCGCCAGATGCAACACGCGCTCGATGCGCGCGAGCAGCTCGTCGAGCGATTCGCCGATGCGCAGCTGAGCGACGCCGATCGAGACGGTGGCGCTGATCCGATCGGCCAAGGGTTTCTCGGCAGCCGCGAATCGCAGCGCCTCGGCCAACGTCTCGGCCTGGCTGATCGCGCACGGCCGCGCGAGCACCATCAAGGCGCCGCCGTCGTAGCGACCGAACGAGTACTCGGAGCGGTGCCACGCCGGTTCCGCGATGACCTGGCGGCAGCGGTCGGCAAGCCCGACGAGCACGCCGTCGCCGGCGGCGACGCCGTGACAGTCGTTGATGTTCTGCAGGTGATCGACGTCGAGCAGCAGCAGGGAGAACACGTTACCGCTGCGCGCCGCGAGCTGCGCCTGCTCGGCGAGCAGCGCAAGGAACGCGGGACGCGTCAAAGCCAGCGTCAGCGCGTCGAAGGAGGGCGGTTGGACGGTTCCTGGAAGCAGCGTGTCGGACATCGGACGGTCGATCTCGAAAAACGTGTCAACGGCAAGCACTTTGCCGCGCGCCGGCTCGAACGGGCGTGAACCCTCTCCCAGAAGCGAGAGCGCCGCGTTTACATAAACTCGTTCGAGTCCCTAACCGAGAATTGCTTCGCGCCGGTAGAGGCGCACGGCGAGCCAGCCGAGCAGCGCGCCGAAGGCGAGGGTGCTGCCGATCGACAGCGCCACGAACGCCGGCGTCAGCGGCTGGTCCTTGATCAGCGTCGTGACGAGCAAATGCTGGCTCAAGCTCGGGATCCACATCAGCTTCCGCTCCGGCTCGATGTTCAGCATGGTCGCGAACGCGAGCGGCAGCGTCGGAATCAGCAGCACGAACGTGAGGTAGGTCTGGGCCTCGCGATAGGTTTTCGTGAACGACGCCACGGTCGTCATCAGCGCGGCGCCGAGCGGCGCGAACGGGGCGAGCAGCAGGAACGCGACGGCCGCCGTCGCGAAGCCGAACGTCGAGCTCATGCCGATCTGCTCGAGCGGCATCTGCTTCAGCGCGATCGTGAACGCGACCAGCGTCAGCGCGAGCGACGCCAGCATGTAGCAGACGGTCGCGGTCATCTTGCCGACGATCAGGCTCGCCCGCGGCACCGGCAACGTCAGCAGCGGCTCGAGCGACTTGCGCTCGCGCTCCCCGGCCGTCGTGTCGATCGCGAGGTGCAGCCCGCCCGTCAGCGTCGCGAACAGCAGGAAATACGTCAGCACGCCGAGCATCAGCGCCGAGCGGCTCGCCGGCGTCGAGACGTCGAGCTCGTCGACGACGAGCGGCCGGAGCAGGCTCGGGTCGACGCCGTTCGCGACGAGCCGCAGCGTGCCGATCTGCTGCCCGTAGCCTTCGACGGCGCCGCGCACGCGGCTCACGCGGCTCGCCGCGCGATTTTTCGAGCGGTCGAAGACGAGCGCGACGCGTGCGGCGTGGTCGGTGCCGAAGTCCTTGTCGAACGCGTCGTCGATGACGAGCACGACGTCGTACACACCCGTCGCGACGAGCGCCGCGGCGTCCTCGACATTCGCGATCTCGTGTTTCTCGAGCGGCTGGATGCTGCGCGCGCGCAAGAACGCGATCAGATTCGGCGCGTGCTCGGCGCCCAAGGTCGGCACCTCGAGCACCTCGTCCTGCGACGAGAGATTGCGCGAGACCATGACGTTGATGAGCACCGTGAACAGGATCGGGCCGAACAGCGGCCCGAGCAGCAGCGAGAACAGCGTTCGCCGCTCGCGCAGTGTCTCGATGATTTCCTTGCGGCACACGGTGAGGAGGGCGCTCATGCGGCGGTCTGCTCGGTGCCGCGCACGGCCTCGACGAACATCTCCTCGAGGCTGTGCCCCGGGAAGCGCTGCCTGAGCTCGCTCGGGCTGCCCGTCAACGTGACGCGCCCCGCCGCGATGATGACGAGCTCGTCGACGAGCGCTTCGACCTCCTGCATGACGTGGCTCGACAGCAGCACGCAACGCCCTTGGGCGCGCAGCTCGCGCAGCCAGTCGCGCAGGTGCCGCGTCGCCATGACGTCGAGGCCGCTCGTCGGCTCGTCGAGCAAGAGGTGCTGCGGGTCGTGCACCAGCGCGCGAGCGAGCGCGATCTTCGTGCGCTCGCCCTGCGAGAAGCCCTTCGCCTTGCGGTTCGCGATCGCGCCGAGATCGAGCCGCTCGATCAGCGCGTCGACGCGCGCGGCGAGCGGCTCCTCGCCGAGGCCATGCAAGCGGCCGTAGTACTCGATGTTCTCGCGGCCCGTGAGCTGCTGATAGAGGCCCGAGCTGTGCGGCAGCACGCCGAGCACGCGGCGCGCGGCGAGCGGCGAGGACTTGAGATCGATGCCGCCGACGCGTGCGGTGCCGCGATCGGCCTCGAGCACCGTCGACAGGATTCGCAGGCACGTCGACTTGCCGGCGCCGTTCGGCCCGAGCAAGCCCGTGATGCGTCCGTCCTTCGCTTCGAAGCCGACGCCGTCGAGCGCGCGCACGGCGCCGAAGCTCTTGCTGATGCCGTCGATCTCGATCATGGCGCGGGTCCGAGCAGCGTCAGAAAAAACGGCGTCGGTGGCTCGAGCTCGAGACACCCGGCGTCGAGCATCGCGGGCGCGGGGTCCTCGAGAAACGAGCGCAAGATGCGCGGCACGCAGCCGACGCCGACGAGGCCGTGGCCCTGGCCGCGCCCGACGAGGTGCGCGCTGTTGCGAAGCCCTTCGGCCTTCACGCGCTCCGCGTAGGCGGGTGGGGTGATCGGATCGTACTCGCCCGACAGCAGCAGCACGGGCGTGTCGCTGACGACGGGCGTCTTGAAGCTCGCATCGATCGATCCCACGGGCCAGCGCGCGCAGATCTGCTTCAGCGCGTCCATGATCGCCGTTCCTAGGTACGTCGCAGCGAGGTCGCCCGTCGCGCCGTCCGCGTACGGCACGTCCTCCGTGCAGGTCACGGAGTTGCTCATCGGGAAGCTCAACGATTCGGGCAGCTCGCGCAGCAGCGTGCGGGCCTGACCCGCGAGCGGCGCGTAGTTGCCGGCGTGCGCCTCGCTGATCAGCACGGGCAGCAGCGCAACGGTCGCCGCGCTGTAGCTCATGAACCGCACGAGCGCGCGCAGCTCGAGAGCGGTGAGCGGCGGCGGATCGGTCTCGTCGGCGACGCCGGCGTCGAGGCGCGCGAGCACCTCCGTGAAGAGCTGCGGCAGCGCCGCGAACCGCGATCCGCACGCGGCGTCGGCGGCACAGCGCGCGAAGATCTGCTCGAGCGCGCGCTGCGCCTCGCGCGCGACGTCGGGCCCGAGCGCGAGCGGCGGCGGCACGACGCCGTCGAGCACGACCGAGCGCACGCGCTCGGGATACTGCCGCAGGTAGTGCTGCGCGACGCGCGTGCCGTACGAGACGCCATAGACGTTCCAGCTCTCGATACCGAGCGCCGCGCGCACGGCGTCCAGATCGCGCACCGCGACGGAGGTCGTGTAGAAGCGCGGGTCGTGCTTCAGGTCCGCGACGCAACCGTCGATGACGCGCGCGAGCACGTCGGAATCCGTCGTGTCGAGCGACAGATCGTCGGGTGCTTCGCAGGCGAAGCCCTCGGCGGACCGGCCCGTGCCGCGCTGGTCGACGAGCACGATGTCGCGGTCGCGGCGCGCCTGCTCGAACGCGCCGCGCAGCTGCAGGTAGAAGTCGACGGTGCTTTGCCCGGGACCGCCCGCGATCAAGAGCAGCGGGTCGGGGCGCGGCTCGGCGCTCAATGCCGCAACTCTGGCGACGAAGATCTCGATCGTCTCACCGTCCGGCGCCGCGGGGTCGAGCGGCACCGTCAGCGTGCCGCAGCGCGCGTAGGCCGCGGGCAACGGGTCGGCGGCCAGCCGGCAGCGCTCCTCGCTATGCCATTCGGGCTGCGCGGCGCCCGAAAAACCGGGCCAATACAGCACGACGGCGGCGAGCACGGGTGGCAGGCACTTGCGCATGGGGGCGCATGTTCGCGCATTCGCCGGTGCACTTGCCAGCGGGAAACTTGTTGATTCTTGGTGGCCAGGGCGGTGCGGCGGCGCCTAGAATCACGCCCACTTATGGAGTACCCGGTCCGTTACGGTTGCATCGTCGTCGGCGGAGGCCATGCCGGCACCGAGGCCGCGCTCGCGGCGGCCCGCATGGGCGTGCGCACGCTGCTCCTGACGCAGAACATCGAGACGCTGGGGCAGATGAGCTGCAACCCCGCGATCGGCGGCATCGGCAAGGGCCATCTCACGAAGGAGATCGACGCGCTCGGCGGCGCGATGGCGCGCGCGATCGACCGCGCCGGAATCCATTTCCGCATCTTGAACGGCAGCAAGGGCCCGGCCGTGCGCGCGACGCGCGCGCAGGCCGACCGCGTGCTCTACAAGCGCGCGATTCGCGAGTTGCTCGACGCCGAGCCCGACCTGACGCTGCTGCAGCAGAACGTCGACGGGCTCATGCTCGACGGCGCGCGCGTGCGCGGCGTCGTCACGCAGGCCGGCATGAAGATCGCGGCCGACACCGTCGTGCTGACGGTCGGCACGTTTCTCGACGGCAAGATCCACGTCGGCCAGGTCAATTATTCGGGTGGCCGCGCCGGCGACCCCGCGTCGATCGGCCTCGCGCGCGGACTGCGCGACTTGGGATTAGCCGTCGGCCGCTTGAAGACGGGCACGCCGCCGCGCATCGACGGCCGCACGATCGACTACACGAGCCTCGCCGAGCAGCCCGGCGATTCGCCGACGCCGGTGTTCTCGTTCCTGGGGTCTAGAGCCGAGCACCCGCGGCAAGTCAGCTGCCACATCACGCACACGACGGAGCGCACGCACGAGATCATCCGCAAGGGGCTCGACCGCTCGCCGCTGTTCACGGGCGCGATCGAAGGCGTCGGGCCGCGCTATTGCCCGTCGATCGAGGACAAGGTCGTGCGCTTCAAGGATCGCACGCACCACCAGATCTTCATCGAGCCCGAAGGGCTCACGACGCACGAGATCTATCCGAACGGAATCTCGACGTCGCTGCCGTTCGACGTGCAGCTCGAGCTCGTGCATTCGATTCCCGGCTTCGAGAACGCGCACGTGACGCGGCCCGGCTACGCGATCGAATACGACTTCTTCGATCCGCGCGATTTGAAGTCGTCGCTCGAGACGAAGGCGATCGAGAACTTGTTCTTCGCGGGCCAGATCAACGGCACGACGGGGTACGAGGAAGCGGCCGCGCAAGGCATCGTGGCCGGCATCAACGCGGGCCTTCGCGTGCGCGGCCGTGAGGCGTGGTCGCCGCGGCGCGACGAGGCGTACATCGGCGTGCTCGTCGACGACCTCATTACGCGCGGTACGAGCGAGCCGTATCGCATGTTCACGAGCCGCGCGGAGTTCCGCCTGAGCTTGCGCGAGGACAACGCCGACTTGCGCCTGACACCGGTCGGCCGCGAGCTCGGGTTGGTGCCCGACGAGCGCTGGCGCGCATTCGAAGCGCGCCGCGACTGGCTCGCGAAAGAAGCCGCGCGTCTCGACGACGTCGTCGTGAAGCCGGCCGACGTTCCGGCCGGCGGCGTCTTCGCCGAGCCTCTGGCGCGCGAGGCCACCGCCTACGATTTGCTGCGCCGGCCCGGCGTAGGCTACGCGGACGTCGCCGCGCTGCCGCCCGTCGGCGAGTCGGCCGAGCTGGCCGCGCTCGACGCGGAACGCGTCGAGCAGTGGACGGGCAGCCTCTCGATCGACGCGCGCTACGCGGGTTATGTCGAGCGTCAGAGCGTCGAGATCGAGCGGCAAAAGCGCGAAACCGGCACGGTGTTGCCACAGGATTTCGACTACGGTGGCATCGCCGGGCTCTCGAACGAGCTGCGCGAGAAGCTCGCGCGGATCCGGCCGAGCGACATCGGCCAGGCGGCGCGCATCTCGGGCATGACGCCCGCGGCGCTCTCGCTGCTCTTGATTCACGTGAAGAAACGCCGGCGGCTGACGGCCTGACCGCGCCGAGGAGACGTAGATGAGGAAGACCTACCGCGCTGTGGCGCTGCTCGCGGCCGCGCTCGTCGCGAGCTGCGGCGGCTCGGGCGGCGGCACGGCCGGCGAGCCACACGCCCAGATCGGCGGAGCGAGCGGCACCGAGCTTGCGGAGCATCAAGCGCTGCACGTCGGCAACGGCGCCGAGCTGCAGACGCTCGATCCGCATCGGGCCGAAGACACCTCGAGCTTCAGCGTGCTCATCGACATCTACGAAGGGCTCGTCGGCGAGTCGCCGGGCGGCGATCTGATCCCGGGCGTCGCCTCCGCGTGGACGATCAGCGACGACGGCAAGACCTATGTCTTCAATCTACGGCCCGAAGCGCGTTGGTCGAACGGCGACCCCCTTACCGCGGACGATTTCGTGTTCTCGTTCCGGCGCGGCGTCGATCCGAAGACGCTCAGCGTCTACAGCTACATCTTGTCGCCGCTCCTGAACGCCGACGACATCACGGCCGGAAAACGCCCGCCCGAGGAACTCGGCGTTCGCGCGATCGACGATCACACGCTCGAAATCAAGGTGGCGAACCCGACGCCGTATTTCCTGGGACTTCTCGCTCACTCGATGTCGTATCCCGTTCACCGCGCGTCGCTCGAGGCGCACGGCGATCAGTGGACGAGGCCGGGCAATCTCGTCGGCAACGGTGCGTTCAAGCTCGACGAGTGGGTCGTGCAGTCGCACCTCAAGGTCGTACGCAACCCGTATTACTGGGACAACGCGAACACGAAACTCGAGGAGGTCACGTTCTACGCGACCGAGGACAAGACGGCCGAGATGCAGCGCTTTCGCGCGCAGGAGCTCGACCTCACGGAGATCATCCCCGCGGCGCAGATCGGCTTCATTCGCGAGAACCTTGCCAAGGAGCTCGTCATCGCGCCGTATCTCGGCAGCTATTACTACGGCTTCAACGTGACGCGCCCCCCGTTCAAGGACAACCCGAAGCTGCGCCGCGCGCTCGCGCTCGCCGTGAACCGCGACATCATCACGAAGCAGGTCTTGAACTTGGGGCAGGTTTCGTCGTTCGGCTTCGTGCCGCCGATCCACGGCTACACGCAGCAACAGATGCCGGAAGCGAGCTGGACGCAACAGCAGCGCGAGGCGGAGGCCAAGCGCCTCTACGCCGAAGCCGGCTACGGAGCCGACAATCCGCTGCGCACGCAGATCATGTACAACACGCAGGAAGACCATCGCCGCATCGCGGTGGCGATCTCGCAGATGTGGAAACAGGTGCTCGGCGTCGAAGCCGAGATCCTGAATCAGGAATGGAAGGTCTTCATCGACACGCGCAACCAGAAACGTGACACGCAGGTCTATCGGCAGGGTTGGATCGGCGACTACAACGACCCGTTCACGTTCGCCGAGCTCATGCGGTCGACGGCAGGGCAGAACGACACGGGCTACAACAACCCCGAGTACGACCGGCTCGTCGCGGCCTCGCAGAGCGCGCACGATCCGCACGCGCGCATGGAGCTCCTGCAAGAGGCCGAGCGCGTCCTGCTCGCCGACATGCCGATCCTGCCGCTGTACATCTACGTGCGGCCGCGTCTCGTTCAGCAGTGGGTGCGCGGCTACGAGCCGAACATCATGGACCACCACCGAAGCCAGTACGTGTACGTTCTGAAGCACTAGCTAAAGCAATAAACGCGGCACGCACGACTTGTTCTCCTACACGATACGGCGGCTGCTCGGCGCGATTCCGACGCTGCTGATTCTGATCGGCATTTCGTTCCTGTTGATTCGCGCGGCGCCCGGCGGGCCGTTCGACCGCGAGCGCAGTCTCTTGCCCGAGATCGAAGCGAACTTACGCACCGCGTACCACCTGGACGAGCCGCTCTACCAGCAATTCGCGCGCTATCTCTGGGGCTTGCTCCACTTCGACTTCGGCCCATCGTTCCAGTACCGCGACTACACGGTCACCGAGCTCATTGCGTCGGGCTTCCCCGTATCGCTGACGCTCGGCACCTGCGCGCTTCTCGTCGCGGTCCTGGTCGGCGTCACGGCCGGCTCCGTCGCCGCGCTGCGGCAGAACTCGGGCGTAGACCACGGCGTCATGGCCATCTCGATGACGGGCATTTCGATCCCGAACTTCGTCATGGCTCCGCTCCTCGTGCTCGTTTTCGCCGTCTATTTGAGATGGTTGCCGGCAGGAGGTCTGGGCCAAGGCAACCTCGTGCTGCCCGTCATCGCGCTCGCGTTGCCGCAGATCGCATATCTCTCGCGTCTAACGCGCGGCAGCATGATCGAGGTATTGCGCAGCAACTTCGTGCGCACCGCGCGAGCGCAGGGCCTGCCAACGTGGCAGGTCATCGTCAAGCACGCGTTGAAGCCCGCGCTGTTGCCCGTCGTTTCGTATCTCGGGCCCGCCACCGCGCACATCATCACGGGCTCGGTCGTCATCGAGCAGATCTTCAGCCGCCCGGGCCTCGGGCGGTACTTCGTCGCGGGCGCGCTGAACCGCGACTACACACTCGTCATGGGCGTCGTCGTCTTTTACGGCGTGCTCATCATCCTGTTCAACTTCCTCGTCGACCTCGCATATGCGTGGCTCGATCCGAAAGTGAGGTACCGATGAGCGCAGCCGCTGCGTCGGTTCCACCGCAAGTCGCGGGCCGCAGCCTCTGGGCCGACGCTTGGCTCAAGCTCAAGCGCAACCGCGCCGCCGTCGTCAGCGCCTGGGTCATCGGCCTGATGGCCGTGCTCGTCATCGTCGGCCCGTATTTCAGCCGCTACGCGTTCGACTTCACGGATTTCGCGAGCACGTCGATCGGCCCGAGCTGGTCCACGGGGCACTTCTTCGGCACGGACACGCTCGGGCGCGACCTCTTCGTGCGCACGCTCTACGGCGGCCGGATCTCGCTGCTGGTCGGCATCGTCGCGACGGCCGTGAGCCTCTTGATCGGGGTCACCTACGGTGCCGTTGCCGGCTACTTCGGCGGCCGCGTCGACAACGTGATGATGCGCATCGTCGACATCCTCTATGCGTTG
>Ga0207708_10003020_pt1 | contig 12411 bp, 14 predicted proteins | sample KBSK5101metaG_FD_184340 | JGI IMG/M metagenome (GOLD analysis project Ga0207708, IMG submission 184340) | Corn, switchgrass and miscanthus rhizosphere microbial communities from Kellogg Biological Station, Michigan, USA - KBS K5-10-1 metaG... | ecosystem: Host-associated > Plants > Roots >...
GCGACGACGTGCATGCCCTCGTCGTGCAGCCGCTTGCCGTAGCTCAGCGTGTCATCGCCACCGATCGGGATGAGCACGTCGACACCGATGTGCTCGAGATTCCTGAGCACGTCTTTCGTAACGTCGTTGGTCTTCTGGTCGTAGCCCGAGTAGTGCTTGGGTACGCGCCCGCGCGGCAGGTGGCTTGGCCGGGTCCGGGAAGTGTGCAGGAAAGTTCCACCGGTGCGGCCTGCCCGGTTTACCTCGGCCTCGGACAACTCCTGGACGTTGTCCGAATTGTCGGCGTTCTTGTCGTCGCGATTGTAGTCTACCAGCCCTGCCCAGCCGCGCCGGATGCCGACGACGCGGTACCCTTCGCGCAGCGCACGAATCGTGATGGCTCTTATCGCGGGGTTGAGACCGGGAACATCACCGCCGCCGGTGAGGATCGCGATCGTTCGTTGATTGCTCACTGATCCAAAAATTAGCGGGCCGGGACGAATCAGCCAGAGAGGCTAGCCAGTTCCACAGCTACTAGCATATTGAGCTGAACTGCAACTGACCGGATGCGGGGTTGGGGTAGTCAGGGTGCCGGTTACGGGATCACCCGCACCCCGCAACCTACCTACGCACATCCCGCATCCGGTCGGTTGCAGTTAACCCTTAATCCGGGGAGACGCTTTGCTGCGATTCCGAATCTCGATGTCCCTCGACTGCTTCGTCGCCGGTCCCGAGCAGAGCGTGAAGGAACCGCTTGGAGTCGGGGGCGAGGACCTCCACAAATGGCTGTTCCCCCTAAGGTTCTGGTACAAGATGCAGGGGAAGCCCGGCGGCGAAGAGAACGCCAGCAACGATTTCATCGAAGAGTCGTTCGCCAACATCGGCGCGACGATTATGGGTCGCAACATGTTTGGGGGCCATCCCGGACCATGGAAGCGCGACAACCCCTGGACGGGTTGGTGGGGCAAGAATCCACCGTATCACCATCCCGTTTTCGTGCTCACGCATCATCCGCGCGAGCCACTGCGGCTGGAGGGTGACAACACCTTCAACTTCGTTACCGATGGAATCGAGTCTGCGCTCGAGCAGGCGAAGCGAGCGGCGGGTGCAAAGGATATCTGTCTGGCCGGCGGTGCCAGCGTCGCCAACCAGTACCTCAAGGCCGGTCTCGTCGACCGAATGGATTTGAGCGTCTCGCCATTCGTTCTTGGCGCCGGCGAGCGATTGTTCGAAGGCGTCACCGACCTGCACGGTCTCGAGCTGCAGCGCACGGTCGCAGCGCCGGACGTTACCCATTACAGCTTCGTGAGACGCTGATGAAGAAAGTTCACCTTTTTGTTTTTCCGGGCTTCGCCGACTGGGAGCCGGCCCACGCAATCGCTGAGCTCAGGCGGAATGGAAATTATGATGTCGAAGTGGTAGGGATCTCTGTCGAGCCGGTGGTGTCGATGGGTGGAATGACCGTCCAGCCGACACGCGACCTGTCGCATGTCCACACCGACGACGTTGCCGTGTTCATATTGCCCGGTGGCGATAGCTGGGAACACGAGCCGGTGAACGCCGAGCTGACAACGCTTCTTCGCAAGCTGGACGAGGCGGGTGTACCTATCGCTGCCATCTGCGGCGCCACGACTGCTGTCGCGCGAATCGATCTACTACACGGGCGTCGTCACACCAGCAATGGGCTCACCTATATGCGTGAGCAGGTCCCCGACTACTCGGAGAATGCCAACTACGTCGACGCTCCAGCGGTCCGTGATCGCGGCCTCATCACCGCCAGCGGTCTCGCCGACGTCGAGTTTGCCGCCGAAATAATGACAGAGCTCGAAGTACTCAGTGCAGCCGATCGCGCGCTTTGGACGGACATGTTCCGCAGTGGGCGCATTCCAGACGGAACACCGTCGAACGCGTGAGATGGCGTCCAGCAGGTATGAATGACTCCCGCGTCGACAGGGTGCTGTTGGTAACCGTCATTGTTTGTCTGGCGAGTTCGGCCACTGCCCAGACTGCACCGTCACCACCCGCTGCGTCGCAGAATCCGTCACCGATGGTGGAGGCAACGCGCAGTCACGAGCGGCTCACGCAGCGAGCAATTGGCGGTGATACGGCGTCGTTCGTCGGCCCCGGCGGAAAACCGGTGAGTGTGTGGATTCCGGGCGACGCGCGATCGAAAGAGTCAATCGATCTGGTCATCCATTTTCTCGGTGCGGCGTGGTTGCCGGAGCAGGCTGTTTCGGACCTCAAAGGTCCGGCGGCAGTCGTAGTCAATCTCGGCGCTGGCTCAGGCATTTACGACCGAAGTTTTTCTGACGCGACCGCTTTCGACTCACTTCTCACCGGCATCACGCGAACGATCAGTGGGATGACCGGGAAGCCAACGCGAATCGGCCTGATAACGCTGTCCGGATTTTCCGCGGGACATGGCGCGGTGCGCGCGATCCTCCGCCAGCCACGACACTTCGATCGCGTTTCCGCGGTACTGCTCCTGGACGGAATGCACACGTCGTACATCCCTGAAGCCACTCCGCTTGCCAGGGGCGGTGCGATCGACAGCACCAACCTCGTCGCCCTGCGAGACTTCGCGCGCGCCGCGATGCGCGGTGAGAAACGCTTTCTGGTGACACACTCAGAGATCTTTCCGGGTACCTTCGCCAGCACGACCGAGACCGCCGATTGGATTCTCACCTCACTCGGGCTGAGCCGAACACCCGTGCTCAAGTGGGGACCGCGCGGCATGCAACAGCTCAGTGAAGTTCGCGTCGGACGATTCGAGCTGCTTGGATTCGCCGGCAACGCGGGGCCTGACCACATCGATCAGCTTCACGCAATGCCGGAGCTGCTGGCGAGGCTGCTGAAGAAATGAGAGTTCTGATCTTCGGAGCGACCGGAATGGTTGGCGATGGCGTCTTACACGAATGCCTCGCCGATTCACGTGTGACGAGCATCCTCGCAGTTACGCGATCTCCACTCGGCATCACGAATCCAAAGCTGAAAGAGCTTCGCCGCACTGACTTCTTCAACTACGACGACCTCGCTCGCGAATTCTCTACTATCGACGCCTGTTTCTTCTGTCTCGGCGTATCAGCGGCAGGAATGAAAGAAGCACAGTACCATCGACTGACTTTCGATCTCACGCTCGCCGCCGCTCGAGCTCTCGCCAAAGCGAGGCCGGGCGCAGTTTTCTGCTATGTCTCCGGCGAGGCAACCGACAGTACCGAGCGCGGGCGCACCATGTGGGCGCGGGTGAAAGGCAAAACCGAGAATGCAATCCTCGCGCTTCCGCTCAAGGGATTCATGTTTCGTCCTGGGTTCATCAAGGCCAGGCCGGGAGCGAAGTCGAAGACCTTGCTTTACCGACTGCTGTACGTGATCGGCGAGCCGCTGTATCCGGTGCTCAAGCGGATCGCGCCAACCCACGTAACAACATCCGAGAACCTCGGCCGTGCCATGATCGCCGTGGCGACCGTCGGATACTCGAAGCAGATTCTCGAGAACTCAGACATCAATAAGATCGGTGAAGCTTAGGATCGAGTTGACGCTGCTGGCGCTTCTGGCGACCACACCTGGCTCTGCGCAAACACAGAGTCGGCGCACATATGCGAACCCAATCGATATCGATTATCGCTACAACTTCGAGCAGAAAGATCAGGGGATTTCTTACCGCTCCGGCGCCGATCCCGTGATCGTCGTTCAGGGCGGCCAGTACTACTTGTTCGAAACAATCGGCGAGGGCTACTGGCGCTCGCGCGATCTGGGGACCTGGGAACACATCACACCATCGCGCTGGCCGCTCACTGATATAGTCGCGCCCGCCGTGCTGTCTGTGCGCGATACCATATACCTGCTGCCGAGCACGACAAGTCCGATTCCGATATTGATGCTGACTCAGCCGTCGAGTGGTCGCGTCGACTTCTACAATCGCGATACTCCATGGCTGCCGATGGCGCGGGCTCGGGAGGCGGAGGGGATCTTCGCAAAACCCGATTCAGTCCAGCCCGGCCCCTGGGACCCACAGTTCTTCTACGACGCGGCGACCGATCGCTGGTTCCTCTACTGGAATTCTTCCAACGTCTATCCGCTCCACGTGATCGAGCTCGACAAATCAAAGAAGCTCGCCTACAGGGGAACTCCGAAGTGGCTGTTCGGCCTCGATCCGGTGCACCACGGCTGGGAGCGATTCGGTCAGGATCATCGTGACACGACGATCAAGCCGTTCATCGAAGGCGCGTGGATGACGAAGCACAACGGCCGGTACTACCTCCAGTACGGCGCGCCGGGGACGGAGTACAATGTCTATGCGACCGGTGTCTATGTCGCCGACAATCCGATGGGTCCGTTCAGTTACGCGCCGTACAACCCGGTCGCATACAAGCCTGGCGGATTCGTCCACGGCGCCGGACACGGCAACACATTCCAGGACGTCTACGGCAACTGGTGGAACACAGGTACGCCCTGGATCGGCTACAACTGGAACTTCGAGCGCCGCATTGGACTCCACCCCGCGGGTTTCGACGACGATGGCCAAATGTACGTCGACACTCGCTTCGGAGATTTTCCGCACTATCTCCCTACGAAAACTCGAGGGAAAGGCGATGATCTCTTCACCGGATGGATGCTTCTCTCATATCATAAGAAAGTCGTCGCGTCTTCCGCGCGAGATAGTTTTCCGGCGAGCAACGTCACTGACGAGAACAACAGGACTCTCTGGGTTGCCAGGCAGAACCGCCCGGGAGAAGCGCTCACGATCGATCTGGGCCGGATTTTCGAGGTGAAGGCGGTTCAGGTGAACTACGCCGATTACAAATCCGGTCTCTACGGAACAGACTCCACTGTGTATACGCAGTTTAGTCTTTCGGTCTCCGAAAATGGAGAACGTTGGAAGCTGGTTGCGGATACGCGTCAGCCTCGGCGCGACCGGCCAAACGCCTATGTGGAATTAACACGGCCGCAGCGCGCCCGATTCGTTCGTTACGACCACATGCACGTTGGTGCTGCGAATCTCGCGATTAGCGACATCCGCGTCTTCGGAAACGGCGACGGCGCTCGCCCTGCAACACCATCCGGCCTGTCGGCAACGCGCGATCGCGATCAGCGCAACGCAGCTTTATCGTGGCAATCTGTACGAGGCGTCGTCGGCTATAATCTTCGGTGGGGAATCTCACCAACGAAGTTATATCAGACTTACCAGCGCTTCGCCGACGAGGGCACGACGCTTGACCTGCGCGCGCTGACCGTCGGCCAACGGTATTGGGTTGCAATCGAGAGCTTCGATGAGAATGGAGTCTCCAATCTCAGCCCGGTCATCCCGATTCGCTGAATGAAAAGAGAATCGCCAACAGACCACGACGGGCGCTACGCGAAACAGTTTCTTGCCGGCTGGCGAACCATGGACGCCAATGGCCATATGGGGAACACGGCGTATCTCGACCTCGCGGCTGATGTGCGGATAGCGTTCTTCGCCGAGCATGGGTTCCCGGCGAGCGAGCTGAAGCGGCTGGAGATCGGACCGGTGGTGCAAAGGGAGGAGATCGAGTACTTCCGTGAGATCGGCCTGCAAGAGACCGTCACCGTGACCTACGCCCTGCTGGCCATGAGTGCCGATGGCGGGCGCTTTACCGTAGAGAACGAGGTCTGGACGGAGCGTGGAGAACGGGCCGCCGTGATCCGCTCGACGGGCGGCTGGCTCGACCTGCGGGCCCGCAAACTAATCGCACCGCCTCAGGCACTCCTCGCTGCGTTTTCCCGGGTTCCCCACGCGCCAGACTTCGTCGAGTTACCTGAGCGCACCAAGCGCAAATAGCTGAAAAAGAATTTCACGCGTTTGGTTAGAGCCGCAGAGCGGCGCATAACGTCGATTTACTTGACGGTGCAAACAAACGGCGGGTATGCCTCTTGTAATGCTTATCCTGATGCCCAACAACGGGCAAAGCTCATCAGGAGGCAGGATGCAAAGAAATACCCTAATACGATGGAGAACGGCGCTGGGCGGGCTAGCTCTCGGAGCCCTGGCGACGACGGCAGCGTCGGCGCAATCCCGCGTTGTTCTTCCCGCTGGTTCAGTGCTGATCGTTCGCACGACCACCCCCCTTCAGTCTTCGACCGCCAAGGTCGGGCAGACATTTAACACCAGAGTCGACGAGAGCATCGGCGTCGACGAGTTCACAGTCATTCCCGCGGGTAGCACCGTTCGCGGCAGAGTCACAATGGCGACGCCAGCGACGCGCCAGCAATCGGGCGTCATCGACGTTGTCTTCGACCAGCTGACGCTGGCCAACGGACAAACCTTCCAGATCCAGGGCAAGCTCACGAGCACCGATTCGGCGGAGCGCCGTCAGATCGACGCCGATCCGAACAACTCGCACGTCGTGCTGGTTGGTGAGCGCGGGGGCATCGGCGCAGCAATCGCCGGCGCCGGATCGAGCGCCAGCAACAACTCCATCTTTGCGGCGCTGGGCAGTCTCCTCTCCGAAGGCCGCGATGTGAGCGTACCCTCCGGAACTCCACTCGCTGTTGAGCTCGAGAGCGGCGTCACTCTTCGCGGTGGCACACGCCTCCGTGGCGTCGAGAACTCCACGATTTATACCGCAACCGAGCGTGTCCGCGCGGCCCAACAGGCACTCGCGCAGCTCAATTACTATCGCGGTCCGATTTCCGGGCAGCTCGACGACGCAACTCGTCAGGCGCTGTTCCAGTACCAGGTCGATCGCGGCCTGAGCAGGACCGGGAATCTCGACGGTCGTACCGCTCGCTCGCTTGGAATCAACCTCGGCACTGGTGTCGCGCTTTCGGGCAACGTGCTGAGCGCCAGCCAGGCGGCGATGCTGCGTCGTGATGCTCAGACGCTCGTTGCACGTGAGCGCAGCGACCTCGGTGGGTCCGCCTATGGCCAGCTGAACACGAATCGCGCGTACGCCCAGGGCGATATCGATCTCTGGTTCGCGCTGTCAGCATTCGCGGACAACGCGGCGATCTACGAGCAGCTCACCAGCAGTGCGAACAATCGCGACGCGGCCGTGCTCGCTGGCCGTTCGCTCGTGAACGCAGCCCGTCGGGTAGACGCGGCAATGCAGAGTGCACGTCCGTCGTCGACGGTGCAGAACGCGTGGATGTCGATTCGTCGACAGATCACCACGCTGGATAACGGCTCGATGACTACCGAGTAATCGCAAGAAATAGCATGATTGTGGGCGTAGAGCTTTCCGCTCTACGCCCACTTTTTTTGTCTGGCCCCGATGCCACTGCGAGTCGGCGTAGTCAAATACGCGTCGGTCGGGAGCGCTATTGCGCGTGCGCTCGGGGTCGACCCCTCTCCGGAAGTCTACCTTGGACAGCGCATAACTTTGACCTTCCGTCGCCTTGGTGCGACGCGCTGGGATGAGGCGCAACAGACTGACTTCGCTCTCCGCATCGCGGCCGTCGCGCGGGAGGTCCTGGCCTCGGATTCACGGCGCGCAATCCGCGGCAGGAGTAAGACGCGCGCGATAGTTGTCGTATTCGAGGACGCCAGATTGGTTCACGGGTGCTCTGTTCTCGCGCGCTGGGAGTGCGTTGTGCCCGCTCCCTAGGATCGGCAGATTCTCGTGGTTCCACAACCAGGACGGGAGCGATGCCGCCGAAGATCGGAAACGGGAAGATCTGCTACCTCGAAATCCCGACCAACGACATTCCGCGATCAGTAAGGTTCTACGAGAAGGTCTTTGGCTGGAAGACGAGGAAACGCGGCGATGGCGCTACCGCGTTCGACGACGGTGTCGGCGAAGTAAGCGGCGCGTGGGTGAATGGCAGGCCACCGTCGACCAGCGTCGGGCTCCTACTATATGTAATGGTCGACGACATCCGCGAAGCGATTGGCTCCGTAGAGAAAAACGGCGGGCGGATCGTCCAGCAGCTCGGAGCAGACGCTCCCGAAAAAACAGCGCGGTTCGCGGATCCCGATGGAAACGTGCTCGGACTATACGAGGAGCCTGACTAATGTCGCCGATTCTCGCAGAACTCCTCGGAACTGCAATACTAATCGTGCTCGGCGACGGCGTCGTCGCCAACGTCGTGCTGCAACGCACCAAGGGACAAAACTCCGGCTGGATAGTGATCGCCGCCGGCTGGGGTCTCGCCGTCACCATAGCTGTCTACTGCGTCAACAGCATCAGCGGAGCGCACCTGAATCCGGCGGTCACTATCGCCCTCGCAACCACCGGAGCTTTCGACTGGGCGAAGGTTCCCGCCTACATCGTGGCGCAGATCGCGGGCGGGTTCCTTGGCGGAACGATCGTCTGGCTGGCATACCTCCCACACTGGAAGGCAACGCCGGATCCGGTGAGCAAGCTCGCCGTCTTCTCGACGACGCCCGCGATTCGCCAGCCTGCCGCCAACTTTCTCTCGGAGTTCATCGGCGGCTTCGCGCTCGTTCTTTTTCTGCTGGCGGTGCTTTCGCCGACCAACTTCGTGCCCGGGTCAGACCTCGCCAAAGGCTTCGGCCCTGAGCTCGTCGGCGTGATCGTGACTGCGATCGGCCTCTCACTCGGTGGCCCGACTGGCTACGCCATCAACCCGGCGCGCGACCTCGGTCCTCGCATCGCTCACGCGGTACTGCCCGTCGCCGGCAAGGGAAGCTCCGACTGGGGCTACGCGTGGATACCCATAGTTGGACCGACTGTCGGCGCAGTCGTCGCCGCTGTCTTCTACAACTCGGTGTGGAAGTGATGAAATACATTCTCTCGCTCGACCAGGGCACCACCAGTTCGCGCGCGATTTTGTTCGATCAGTCGGGTTCGATCGTATCAGTCGCGCAGAAAGAGTTCAGGCAGATTTTTCCGAAGCCCGGCTGGGTGGAGCACGACCCTCGCGACATCTGGTCGACCCAGGCAGGCGTCGCCGCCGAGGCGCTCACGAAAGCCAACGTGCGGGCCGCCGACATTGCCGGCATCGGCATCACCAATCAGCGCGAGACGACGATTGTGTGGGACCGGGCCACCGGCCAGCCCATTCACAACGCAATCGTCTGGCAGGATCGGCGCACAGCCAACATCTGCGACAAGCTCCGCGCGCAAAAGAAGGATCGCATCATTCGGCGCAAAACGGGTCTCGTGCTCGACGCGTACTTCTCGGCGACCAAGGTGCAGTGGATTCTGCAGAACGTGAAAGGCGCGCGGGCCAGAGCGAAGGCCGGCGAGCTTGCGTTCGGAACCGTCGACAGCTGGCTCGTCTGGAATCTCACCGGCGGCAAAGTACACGTCACGGACGCCAGCAATGCGTCGCGAACCATGCTTCTCGACATCGGTAAATGCGAATGGGATGACGAGCTGCTCAGGATCTTTGGCGTTCCGCGCTCGATGCTGCCCCAAGTGAGATCGTCGAGCGAGATCTACGGCCAGACACAGATGCTCGGCGTGCCGATTCCCATTGCCGGCATCGCGGGTGATCAGCAGGCCGCTCTTTTCGGGCAGGCATGCACCAGGGCGGGAATGGCCAAGAACACTTACGGCACCGGCTGCTTCATGCTGATGAACACGGGCACTAAACGCATCGCCTCAAAGAACAATCTGCTGACGACGATCGCATGGCGGCTTGGCGACAAAACGGAATACGCGCTGGAAGGAAGTATTTTCATCGCCGGCGCGGTGGTGCAGTGGTTGCGCGACGGGCTCGAGTTTTTTCGCTCAGCGTCCGATGTCGAAGCGCTGGCGCGCAGCGTCGAGGATACGGGTGGTGTCTACGTCGTTCCCGCCTTTGCCGGACTCGGCGCGCCGCACTGGGATCAATATGCGCGCGGGACGATCGTTGGACTCACTCGCGGCTCGACCAAGGCGCACATCGCGCGCGCTGCTCTCGAGTCGATAGTGCTCCAGGTGCGCGATGTCCTGCACGCCATGGAGGCGGACGCACGCATCAAGCTCAAAGAGCTGCGGGTGGATGGTGGCGCCAGCGCCAACGATCTGCTGATGCAGCTGCAGGCTGACATTCTCAACGTGCCGGTCGTCAGGCCAAAGGTTACGGAGACGACTGCGCTCGGCGCGGCCTATCTCGCCGGGCTAGCGGTGGGATACTGGAAGAACCAGGCAGAGATTGCGCGACAGTGGCAGGTCGACAGGCGCTTCACTCCCACTATGAAAGCCGCTGCTCGTGAGCGCCTTGCCAGGGGCTGGGAGCGCGCATTGAGCAGAGCCAAAGCGTGGGAGCAATAGGCGACAGCACGAGGCCTAGCGTTGGTATTGTCGGTGGCATCGGTCCGGAGTCCACGATCGACTACTACCGGCGCATCCTTGCCGGTTGGTCGCACGATCATCCTGGAACTTCCCCGTCGATCGTAATCGACAGTCTGGACGTCCAAGTCGGGCTACGTCTCTCCGAACACGACCGGCCTGGGCTGGTGGAGTATGTGCTCGCGTCACTGAAACGCCTCGCTGGCGCAGGTGTCGATTTCGCAGCAATGGCGGCCAACACTCCGCACATCGTCTTCGCGGAGCTCGCCTCGAGATCGCCGGTCCCGCTGGTGAGCATCGTCGAGGCGACGGCCGAGGAAGCCCGTCGGCTTGGATTGCGCCGGGTTGCAATCCTCGGCACGAGGTTCACAATGGAGAGCTCGATGTATCCGGAAGTCTGCGGCCGGTACGGCATCCAGGTCGTCGCTCCCGATAAACCGGAAAGAGAAATGGTGCACGATCGCTACGTGAATCAGATGCTCAAGGGCCAGTTCCGGGAAGAGACGAGAAGGGAGATTATCGCGCTCGTCGATCGGCTCAAAAACGAGAAGCACATCGGTGGCGTGATTCTGGGCGGCACCGAGCTGACGCTGCTGCTCACAGGTCCTAGTGTTGCCGGATTACCAGCGCTCGATACCACAGCCCTTCATGTGGCATCAATCCTCAACCGTCTCAGCCGATGAGCTATTACCGGGTGTGTGGACTGACAAGGAAGCTTCTAATGCTAGCGGTCGCAGTGTTGCTCATAGCGTGCAGCCGCCAACCAGGCGATCCGACTCGAGAGCGACTTGCCGATGACATTCGCGACAGCCTTGGGCGAACGTCGAATCCTCAGGTGGGAACGCTAGGCGGTCGCCGCCATCTTCTCCTGAATATTGATACAGCTGCGTTCGCCGGCCTTTCCGAAAATGCCTTCAGTGCGAAAGCGGAGAGCGTCGCGCGCTTTGCGACGCGACACTACAAGGATGTGCGGCATATCGACAGCATCACTGTCGTTTCTCGCTATCCGCTTCAACCTGGCGTTTGGAAAATTGCCCATGAGCAGACCTGGGCAACGAAGGATCTGGGCGCAGCCGAACCCTGATCAGGCTGAGTGTGGGCTGACCTCGCCAACAACCGGTGCGTGGTGCCGCGCCGCCCACTTCAAATACGGAACAGTGACGATCCCGCTGACCAGCACATACAGGAGAACGGCAGCAGGAGCGAGCTTCTGATCGGGAAAGTTGACATGCGCAATCGCGATCGCGATTGCCGGATGACGCGCCGCACTCGAGAGAGCCAGTACCGCGCGATCCTCAGGATCCGGTCCGCCCAGGAGATGTCCGGCTGCGAGCGCAACCACAGCAAGCACGGCCATCACCACGACTGCCCCGTTCCCGACCAGAGACATCATCACCGGCCACACCTTGATGAGGATCGGAATGACTCCGATCAGCAGTGTCACCGTCGCGACGGTGACCACCGGACCCGCCGCGCGATCCGCGAACGAAGGTGCAAGCTGGTGGATCACCACGCCGACGATCAGCGGCAGCAGCAACGACTCGAGGACGAGAATCCATAGCGATGCAGATGACATCTGCAGAGGCACGCCCGTGAACTTGGAGATGAGATCGAGCGCCAGTGGAATGAAAAACACGGCGATCAGAGTCACGGCGACAAAAAGGCCGACAGTGTAGGAGACGCTACCGCCGGCTTTGAGTGGCTTCTTTGAGAACGTGGGAGGAAGCGGCGCCAGCGAAAGCGTGACGAGAGCGATCTTCACCGGCAGCTCGAGCGGGAAGGTGGCGGCGAGTGCGATTGCAACCGCGGGCACCACGACATCCATCGCCACCAACGCGCGCAACAGTTGTCCGGGTCTGCGAAACAGGTAGAACGCGTCTGAGATGGTCGCCTTCAACCCGATGCCCAGAACCAGGAGCATCAGGGACGCTTTGAGGACGATGGACAGGAGTTGCGCTATCGTCGTGGTGATTCCCTCGTTCTAACGCGTCACAACGATCTATGACGGCGAGCTATGTCGCTGGCCGGATAATGCACCGGAAGCCGACGTGACACGTCGACGTGTCTATCGGCTCGGGAAAGCGGGCAGCCGGCCGATAGCGGCGGCAATAGTTCGGCGCGCAGAGATGCGAGCCGCCTTTGAGAACCTTGCGAGGAATCTTTATCTCCGGCTGGCTGGGATCGTAGCTCTGCGTTTCCTTGCCGCCGCGTGGATTGACAGGCGTGCAGCATG
>Ga0207708_10003021_pt1 | contig 12409 bp, 18 predicted proteins | sample KBSK5101metaG_FD_184340 | JGI IMG/M metagenome (GOLD analysis project Ga0207708, IMG submission 184340) | Corn, switchgrass and miscanthus rhizosphere microbial communities from Kellogg Biological Station, Michigan, USA - KBS K5-10-1 metaG... | ecosystem: Host-associated > Plants > Roots >...
TCGCCCGGCAGCGGTCCAAGCTGGCCGGGACGATCCGTGGCTCCTACTTCGTGATCAAGAACGAGTACTGACGCTCACGGGGAGTAGTCGACGGAGCTGAAGCCCCAGCGCTCGCGGAGCCAGCGCGGGACAAAGTCGTCGAGGGCGCGCTCCAGGTCTGAGCCGACCTGGGAGTCGACGACCCACCAGGAGACGACGGCGTCGGCTCCCGGGGCGGAGCGGTCGTCAGGCGGGTCGATGTAGACGCAGCCGAGGAGGGCGGACTCGTCGGCGTCGAGGACCGCGTAGTTGAAGGTCTCGTGGCGCTCGATCTCCTCGGCGTGGCGCTCGAGGTCGGCGCGGTCGGCCTCGTGGGTCATCGTCTCGGTCGGCCAGCCCCACGCCTCGCCGTACTTGGCCCATAGCCGCTCGCGGGAGCCCATCACCGCGGGCATGTCGATGTCGACGTCCTCGCCTCGGATCGGGCGGAGGTGGTGGCCCGTGCCCAGGTCCTCGCGCAGCGGGTGCTCGAAGTCGTCCGGGAGCCAGCTCACCGCAGGACCACGCGCACGATCACGCGCGCCGGGCGGGCCGGGTCCTCGAGCGAGAGGAAGTCGCGCACGGCGCCGCCCGTGCCGCAGAACGGGCAGGCGATCGGATCGGCGGGCCGGACGGGCCCGGCGGGCATGACCGGTGCGTCGCACTCGGGGCAGGCCATCGTGGCCGTGGCCAGCTCGGTGCTGCTGCGGGTGGGGCGCAGCTCCTCGGTGCCGCCGGAGGTGCCGATCGGCTCGCGGTCGATGCGGCGGTGGAACGCCATCGCTGGAGTGTAGGCCTGGACCGACCGTACAACCCGGCCGCGGGGCGCTTGGACCACCGTCCAGAGTTTCTGCGGGAGCGGCGGAAAGTGCCGATGATGCAGGCAATGGGCCACTCCAGCGACAGCATCCGCCTCTCCGTGTCGGCCGCGGACGAGCAGGCGCTCGACACGCGGATCGCCGTGCTCAGCGCGGCATTCCCGGTCGGGACCCTCGTCACGGTCACGCGCGGGACGGTCTTCAACCGTCACGGCATGCCGCCGAGCCCCGCCGCGCTGTTGTGCGCGACGCCGCCGGCGCAGACCGCCTGATCGCGCTCTCAGTGGGCTTCGATCGCCCGCACCATCAGCTTGGCCGCGCCACCGTCGCCGAGCCCCTCGTCGCGCGTCAAGCGCTGCCAGGTGGCGAACGAGATCGCGAGCCCGATCGCGGCGACGGTCCGCCGCCCGCGCCGCGTGCGTCCCTCCACGAGCGCATCGCGCATGGCCTGCTCGTGCTCCCCGAACGCCTTCCCGAAGGTCTCGGCGAGCGCGGGGACGACCTCGACGTCGCGCGTCAGGTGCCCGAGCATGGTCGCGTTGGCGCGGTAGTAGGGATAGAGCTCGTCGAGCGCCTCGCGGATGCGCCTCGTGGGCTTGAAGACCGCCGCCCACTCCTCCGGGTCCGGCGGCGGGTGCTCTGCGAGCCACTGCGCCGACGTCGCCGAGAGCAGCGCGGCCTCGTCGGGGAAGTGGTTGTAGACCGTCACGCGCCCGACGCCGGCGCGGCGCGAGACCTCGGTGATCGCCGTGCGCGCGGGGCCGACCTCCTCGTGCAGGGCGAGCGTGGCGTCGACGATCCGCTGCCGCGTCGCCTCGAAGGCGACGGCGCGGGCCTTCAGCTCGTAACGACGGGGCATAGGTGATGATGATACGCCTCGTTCGGCCAAAATCGCGCTAGCGTCCCGGCCATGCCCCGGCGCGTGTACTCCACGGACGACGGCGATCTCCGCAAGGCCCGCCCGCAGCAGAAGCGCGACCACGTCGCCGGCGGCGGCCGCGTCAAGGTCCGCCGCGAGACCGCGGGCCGCCGCGGCAAGGCGGTCACGACCGTCACCGGCGTGCCGGTCTCCGATGACGAGCTGAAGGCGCTCGCCGGCCGGCTGAAGAAGCGCTGCGGCGTCGGCGGCTCCTCCAAGGACGGCGTGATCGAGCTCCAGGGCGACCATCGCGACACCGTCGTCGAGGTGCTGCGCGCCGAGGGCTACGACGTCGTCTTGGCGGGCGGCTGAGCCACCGCGACCTCGCCCGCGAGGGCGAACGGCGGGACCATCTCGATCCGGTCGCCGCTCCAGAAGCGGCCCGGGTCGTACCAGCTCGCGGGCCGGCGCTTGGGGAGCAGGCCCATGTGCTGGTAGGTCGTGGCGACCAGCTCGGCGCAGTAGATCGTCTCCAGCGAGGAGTCGCGCCGGCGCCAGCGGCCGGTCAGCCATTGGCGCGCGAGCCCCGGCGTGGTCGGGAACGAGCGGCCGTCGAAGCGCTCGATGACCTCCATCAGCCGGTCCTCGTGCTCACGCAGGATCTCGCCCTCGAGCCGGCGGGTCCACGCGCGCTGGCCGTAGCGCTCCGCCCACACGCGCACGGCGTCGGCGAGCAGGTGCAGCTGGACGCCGCGCTGGCGCTGCCCGGTCCACACGTCCGGCAGCGAGCGGCCGAGCTCCGCGTGCCAGAGGAGCGGCGGGAGGTCGTCGAGCGCGACCACCATCCCGACGTGGTTGACCGGGCTGTTGGTGACCGCCTGGATCGCGCGGTCCGCGAGCGAGCGCCCGCGGAACAGCCAGACGTCGCGCGTCGCCGCGTCGGCCACCGCCTCCTCGAAGGCCAGGATCGAGCTGCCCACGATCCGTAACCTACGCGTCGGATGCAGGCGAGGACGTGGAAGCTGCTCGGCATCGCCGGGCTCGCAGGGGTGACGGCGACGGGCGTCGTGGTCGCGCGCCGGCGCCGCGCGCACGAGGACTACGACCCGGACGTGCTGCGCTCGAAGCTGCACGCGCGGCTGGCCGAGGTGCCGCGCCCGGAGCCCTCGGAGCGCCCCGCCCCGTGAGCGTGCTGCTCGCCCCGCGTGCGGTCACGTGGCGGATCGCCACGGTCGCCGGCCTGATCGAGGAGAGCCCGCAGGCGGTCACGATCGTGCTCGACGTTCCCGGCTGGCCGGGCCATGTCGCCGGCCAGCACGTCGACATCCGGCTGACGGCGCCGGACGGCTACCAGGCGCAGCGCTCCTACTCGATCGCCTCCGGGCCCGAGGACGGGCGGCTCGCGCTGACCGTCGAGCGGATCGACGACGGCGAGGTCTCGCCGTACCTGACGGCCGTGCTGCAGGAGGGCGACGAGATCGAGCTGCGCGGCCCGATCGGCGCGCACTTCTCCTGGCGCGTGGAGGACGGCGGCCCGCTGCTGCTGATCGGCGGCGGCTCCGGGCTCGTCCCGCTGATGTCGATGCTCCGCCACCGCGCCGCGCGCGGCAGCGACGTGGACACGCGGCTGCTCGTCTCCGCGCGCACGTTCGCGGACCTGCTCTACCGCGACGAGCTCGCCGAGGGGCCCGGCCTGGCGATCCACCGCACGCTCACGCGCGAGCGGCCCGACGGCTGGGACGGCTTCGGCCGCCGCGTCGACCGGGAGATGCTCGAGGCCGTCGGGCCGCCGCCGGACGCGCGCCCGCGCGTGTTCGTGTGCGGACCGACGGGCTTCGTCGAGCAGGTCGCCGACGCGCTCGTCGAGCTCGGCCACGCGCCCGGCGCCGTCCACGCCGAGCGCTTCGGACCGACGGGAGGCTGAGATGGAGACCTGGCTCGACGGCAACGGCATGGCGGGTCTGCTGGGCGAGGTGTTCGGCGCCGAGGTGACCGCGGTCGTGCGCGCCTGCGGCTCCTGCGGCACCGAGGCGGCGGTCGGGGCCCATCGCGCCTACCGCGGCGCGGGCGTCGTGCTGCGCTGCCCGGGCTGCGGCGACGTCGCGATCCGGATCGCCCAGCTCCCGGACCGCAACGTCGTGCTGGTCCGCGGCTCCTGGTCGATCGAGCTGCCGCGCTCCTGAGATGGCCGGCCGCGAGACGCCCGCGACGCGCGCGCTCGAGGCGGAGGGGGTGGCGTTCGAGCTGCGCGAGTACGAGCACGACCCGGCGGCGGGCGCCTACGCGCTCGAGGCCGCCGAGGCGCTCGGGCTCGACCCGGACGAGGTCTTCAAGACGCTCGTCGTCGACCGCGACGGCACGCTGACCGTCTGCCTGGTCCCGTCGGGCGCCCAGCTCGACACGCGCGCGCTCGGCAAGCGCGTCGCGCTCGCGCCGCCCGCTCGCGCGGAGAAGGTGACGGGCTACGTCACGGGCGGGATCAGCCCCTTCGGCCAGCGGCGGCCGCTGCCGACGCTGGTCGACGAGACGCTGGAGATCCTCGACGCCGTATGGGTGAGCGGCGGGCGCCGGGGGCTCGAGATCGGCCTCGCGCCCGCGGACCTGGTCCGGGTGCTCGGCGCCGAGGTCCGCGCGATCGCCCGCTAGGCGGCCGCGGCGGCGGCAGCGGCACGCGAACGCAGGCGCCGCACGTCACCCACCGCGAGCGCCGCGAACAGCAGCGCCAGCACGGTCAGCGAGGCCGCGAGCATCGTCGGCCGCGTACCGAGGGCGGCCGCGACCGCGGCGACGAAGGCGAACCCGAGCGGCATCGCCCCGGCGGTCGTGAACCAGTCCAGCGAGGTGACGCGCGACAGCGACCCGGGCGGGATCTCGCGGCCGAGCGTCGTCTCCCACAGCGTGAAGCCGGCGCTGACGCCGATCCCCGCCAGCAGCTCGAAGCCCGCGATCGCCGCGGTGGAGCCCGCGAAGCCGATGATGATCGGCTGGCAGGCCGCGGCCAGGAAGCAGATCGTGCAGACGAGCATCGGCCGCTCGGCGCGCAGGCGCAGCGCGAGGATCGCGCCGAGGATCGTGCCCGCGCCGAAGCAGGTCACGATCACCGCCCAGCTGCCGGCGCCGCCGAGCTCGCGGTCGGCGATCACCGGGCCGAGCGCGAGCACGCACGGCAGCGCGATCAGGTGGTAGGCGGTCAGCGCGGGCATGAAGGTCCACATCCAGCGCCGCCGCCGGACCTCGGCGACGCCGCCGCGCAGCTCGGCCCAGAAGCCGCTCACCGCGTCCGCCGCGCGCTGCGCCGGCGGGGAGCCCATCCGGATCAGGAAGATCGCGCTGACGAGGAAGCTCGCGGAGTCGACGCCGATCGCCGCCCCCGGCCCCACGGTCACGACGAGCAGGCCGCCGAGCGTCGGGCCGAGCACCGTCCCGACGTTCTGGGCGAGGCCCATCAGCGCGTTCGCCTGCTGGAGGTGCTCCGGCCCCGCGACCTGGGGGATGAGCCCGCCGGCGGCGGGCCGGAAGAACGCCTCGAATACCCCGTAGAGGGCGACCAGAGCGACGAGCATCCAGAGCTCGGCGGCGCCGGCGAGCAGCAGCGCCGCGACGACCGCCTGCACGACCATCCGCCCGAAATCGGAGACGAGCATGAGCCTTTGCCGTGGCAGCCGGTCGGCCCACACGCCCGCGACCAGGACGAGCAGGGCGAGCGGGAGCGCCTGCGCGGCGAGCACGAGGCCGAGCTCGCCCGCCGTTCCGTCGAGCTCGTCGAGGACCGCGAAGGCGAGGGCGACCGGGAACAGCGCGTCGCCCACGAACGACACCGCCTGCCCGGCCAGCAGCAGCCGCAGCGGGCGGACGCGCAGGGCGGGGAGGAGATCGGCGAGGCGGGCGGTCGACACGGCGCGGCGAGGCTACGGATGCGCCGGGCCCGCGCCAATGGAGGCAGCACCACCCCGTACTATGTATGTATGACTCATGCACATGAGCTCAACGCGCTCGGAGCGCTCGCGCTCGAGGTCGCGCGCCGGGTGCAGGAGGCCGGCGAGGCCGCCAGCCCGCATGGCGCCACGGTTCCAGCCGCCTTGGTGGCGCTGCACGGCCTCACGGGCGGGCAGTCGATCGATGCGCTCCGGCGCGTGGTCGGCCTGACCCACTCGGGCGCGGTCCGGCTCGTCGACCGGCTCGCCGCGGCCGGCCTGGTCGAGCGCCGCGTCGGCGCCGACGGTCGCGCTGTCGCCCTCCAGCTGACCCCGGAGGGGCGGCGGGCGGCCCGCCGGGTGCTCACCCGCAGGGAGGCCGCGCTCGAGAGCGTGCTCGCCCCGCTGACCCCCCGCGAGCGGGCCGAGCTCGCTCGCCTCGGCGAGCGTGTCCTGTCCGGGCTGACCGACGGTCAGCAGGACCGGCGGCGGATCTGCCGGCTGTGCGACGTCGAGGCCTGCGGCCGCGACTGTCCCACAAGACCTGAACGCTGAGTCTCAGCCTTCTGCCGAGGTTCAGACATCCATGCGAGCGCGCTCGATGCGCCGCGCGACGACCTCCGACCAGGCCTCGCCGATCGCCCGGACGCGCGCCGCGCTCGCCGCATGGTCGTACTCGACCCGGCGGTGCTCGATCCGGCCGTCGTCGCCCAGCAGCGCGTAGGCGGCGCGCGGGTCGCCGTCGAAGGGCATCCCGACCGAGCCTGGGTTGACGAGCTCGACGCCGGAGCCTGTGGTCCGCGCGAACGGCAGGTGGGTGTGGCCGAACAGCACCCGCCGGGCGTCGCTGCCGTCGAGCAGCTCCTCGTCGCGGGCGTCGTCCCCTGGCGCGAAGGAGTCCACGTCGCTGAGCGGCGATCCGTGGCAGACCAGGATCCCCTCGCACGGGAGCGAGAACGGCAGCGAGGCGAGGTCGTCGACTGTGTCGTCGCCGAGCGCCGAGCGGGCCGCTGCGGCCGCGCCGGGGACGATCGGGTTGCCGGCCGCGGCGTCGGGGTCCGCGGTCCAGCGTTCGCCGTTGCCGCGGATCCAGCTCGCGCGCTCGAGCGTGCGCAGGCGCTCGACCGTCTCGGCGGGCCAGCCGCCGAACAGGGCGTAGTCGCCGCCGAGGATCCAGCCCTCGGCGCCCGCCGCCTCGGCGTCCGCGATCACCGCGTCGAGCGCCGGCAGGTTCCCGTGCACGTCGTAGAGCAGCGCGAGCACGTGTCGTTTGTAGCAGCGGGTCGGGGGTACTGGTGGCCGTCGAGGGGAGTCTCCGGCATCGAAAACCGGAAGACGCCAACCATTCCGCCGGTGCGGGGTGGAACAAAACACAGAATCTGAGGCTGGGGAGCCTTCCGGACCACGGGCCCAGGAACCCGCGGTCCGATGCTCGCCCGCACGACGACCTAGGGGAGGTCGCGATGTTGGTGCCTGCCGTCAGGAGGACTTCCAGTACCCGTGCCGCGCTCGGCGCGGCCGTCGCAGTGCTCGCCGCCGTTCCCGCCACCGCAGCGGCCCAGGATCCGCTCCCGCTGCCCACGGTCCCGTCCGTTCCCTCGGTGCCGTCGATCTCGCTCCCGCTGACCGTCCCGGCGGCCCAGCCGTGCCCCGGCGCCCGCCGCCGCTCCGGCGCGCGCGCCCGCCGCGTCGCCGTCGGCTGCCTCGTCAACAAGGCGCGCACCGCCGCCGGCCTGCGCGGCTTCGCCTGGAGCCGCTCGCTCGGCCGCGCCGCGACCCGCCATGCGCGCGACATGTCGCGCCACCGCTTCTTCGCCCACCAGCGCGCCGGCGGCCCGTCGCTGGCCCGCCGCGCCCGCGCCGCGGGCTTCCGCGGCCGCAACGTCGGCGAGGCGATCGGCTACGGCTGCGGATCGCTCTCGACGCCGGCCGCGATCGTGCGCATGTGGCTCGCGAGCCCGCCGCACCGGGCGATCCTGCTCTCGCGCCGCGGGCGCGTGGGGATCGGCGTCGCCGGGCGCCCGCCCCGCAGCTGCGGCGGCCGCGGCGCCACCTACGTGCTCGACGCGGGCTGAGGCCCCGCTAGTCCCGGTCGCGCCCGGCTTCCCAGCTGAAGCCGCGGATCGCGAGCAGGAGCCCGACGGCGGTCCACAGCCCGAGCACGAGCAGCGCCACGAGGTGGTCTCCGACCCCCTCGCCGTGCACGATCGCGCCCGACAGCCCGTCGACGAGGTGCTTGAGCGGGAGCACCTCGGCGATGTCGCGCAGGAACGCGGGCGCGTCCTGCTCGTCGTAGAAGACGCCGGCGATCATCAGCATCGGCAGGAAGACCGCGTTCACGTACGCGGGCGCGGACTCCGAGTTGGGGATCGCGTGCGAGAGCGCGACGCCGAGCGAGGCGAAGCAGACGACGCCGACCGCGGTGAAGACCGCGAGCGCGACCCAGTCGCCCGGCCACGCGACGCCGAACACGAGGTGCCCGGCGCAGATGACGATCGTCAGCTGCAGCACGACGTTGGTGACCGCGCTCGCCGCCACGCCGGCCATGTAGGCGGGCACGGGGAGCGGGGTGCCGCGAAGGCGCTTGAGCACGCCCTGCTCGCGCAGGAACGTGAGGTTGTAGGCGAGCGCGATGAAGGTCGCCGACATCACGCTCACGCCCGCGATGCCGGGCACGATCACGTCGAGGTCCTCCCGGCGGCCGGCGAACACGGCGCCGAACAGCGCCAACAGAAGCAGCGGCAGCAGGAAGTTGAAGAACGCGGCCGTCGGGTTGCGCCAGAACATCCGGCGCTCGAGCCGGAACTGGTGCCAGGCGAGCGACATCATGCGTTGGCGGGCTCCGGCTCGCGCGCCTCCGCCGTGAGCTCGAGGTAGACGTCCTCGAGGCTCGGGCGGCTGACCGAGAGCTCCTCGAGGCGCTCCCCGCGGGCGAGCGCGGCGGCCGTCGCCTCGTGCAGCAGCGTCGTCGGGTCGTCGGTGACGCGCTCGACGAGCTCGTCGCCGATCCGGTAGCTGATGCGGTAGCGCGCGGCGCCGGCGATCAGCTCGCCCGGCGGGCCCTCCGCGAGGATCCGGCCGTCCTTGACGATCGCCACGCGATCGGCCAGCGCCTGGGCCTCGTCGAGGTAGTGCGTGGTCAGCAGGACGGTCTTGCCGAGATCGCGCAGCGCGCGCACGACCTGCCAGGCGGCACGCCGCGCCGCCGGGTCGAAGCCCGTCGTGGGCTCGTCGAGGAAGATCAGCTCCGGGTCGCCGACGAGCGCCAGCGCGAGGTCCAGCCGGCGCCGCTGGCCGCCCGAGAGCGTGCGCGCGCGGCGGTCGGCGGCCTCCTGCAGGCCGGCCAGCTCGATCGTCTCCTCGACGCCGCGGGGGGCGGGATAGAGGCGCGCGAAGTGCTCGACCGTCTCGCGCACGGTCAGGTGCGGGTAGGTGCCGCAGCTCTGCAGCACGATCCCGACCCGGCTGCGCAGCTCGGGCGCGCGCAGGGCCGGGTCGTGGCCGAGTACCGAGACCTCGCCGCCGTCGCGGTGGCGGTGGCCCTCGAGGATCTCGACGGTGGTCGTCTTGCCCGCCCCGTTGGGCCCGAGCAGGCCGTAGACCTCGCCGCGGCGGACCGAGAACGTCAGGCCGCGGACGGCCTCGTGGGCGCCGTAGGCCTTTGACAACTCGTTCACAACGATGGCCGCGTTCGCCGTCACGCTCCCATCATGGCAACCTCCCGCCCATGGTCTGCGGCTGCATCGACATCGGATCGAACACCACGAGGGTGCTCGTCGCCGACGCCGTCGACGGGCAACTGGTCGAGGTTCTCCAGCGCCGGGCCTTCACCCGGATCGGCAAGGGCCTGAAGCCGGGGGCGGAGATCCCGCGCTCCAAGATCGAGGAGGTGGCAGGCGTCGTCGCCTCCCATCGCGAGCTCGCCGAGCAGGCCGGCGCCCACCCGGTCCGCACCGTCGCGACGGCCGCGATCCGCTGCGCCGCCAACCGCGAGGAGTTCATCGAGGTCGTCGGCGAGCGCGGCGGGGTCGACGTGACGATCCTGGAGGGCGAGGAGGAGGCGCGGCTGGCGTTCCTCGGCGCCACGCGGACGCTCGGGCGCGCGCTCGGGGGCACCGTCGCGGTGGTCGACGTCGGCGGCGGGTCGACCGAGGTGGCGCTGGGCACGGTCGAGGGCGGGGTCTCGTGGTGGGCGTCGGTGCGGCTCGGCTCGGGGCACCTCGCCGACGAGTACCGGCTCGGCGACCCGCCCGACGAGGGGCAGCTGCGGGCGATGCGCGAGCACGCCGTCGGCGTGTTCGCGGGGCTGGACGTGCCGCGGCCCGACGCGGCCGTGGCGGTCGGCGGCAGCGCCGCATCGCTGCGGCGGCTCGTCGGTCCGGTGCTCGAGCGCGAGGCCACCGACCGGGCGCTCTGCACGCTCGCCGGCGCGCCGGCCGCCGAGGTCGCCGAGCGGCTGGCGATCGACGAGCAGCGGGTGCGGCTGATGCCCGCGGGGATGCTGATCCTGGACGCCGCCTCGCAGATGCTCGGCTGCCCGCTGACGATCGGCCGGGGCGGCCTGCGCGAGGGCGTGCTCCTGGAGCTCGCGGGTGGCATGATCGGAGGGGACCGATGACCGATGCGACCACCGTCCGCGACGCCGCCGCCGAGATCGATCTCGACGATCGGTCGCTGTACTTCAACCGCGAGCTCTCGTGGCTGCAGTTCAACGCCCGCGTGCTCGAGCTGGCGGAGGACTCGCGCACGCCGCTGCTGGAGCGCCTGAAGTTCTGCGCGATCGTCTCCTCGAACCTCGACGAGTTCTTCATGGTCCGCGTGGCGGGCCTGCACGACCAGATCGACGCCGGCATCGAGACGCCGCTGCAGGACGGGCGCACGCCGAGCGAGACGATCGAGCTGATCCGCGCCACCGTGCGCGACCACATCGGCCGCCAGGCGCGCGTGCTCGAGCAGGAGCTGCGCCCCGAGCTGGCCGAGCACGGCATCCGGATCGTCGGCGTGGGGGAGGTCGGCGCGGCCGAGCGCACGGCGCTCGACGAGCGCTTCCGGCGCCAGATCTTCCCCGTCCTGACGCCGCTGGCCGTCGGCCTCGGGCGCCCGTTCCCCTACATCTCCAACCTGTCGCTCTCGCTCGGCGTCGTCGTGCGCGACCCGGTCGGCGGGGTGGAGGCCTTCGCGCGGGTGAAGGTCCCGAAGGAGATGCTCCCGCGCTTCGTCCCCGTCGGCGACGGGCGCACGTTCGTCCCGCTCGAGGACCTGATCGCCAAGAACCTCGACGTGCTCTTCCCGGGCATGGAGATCGTCGACCACGCGGTCTTCCGCGTCACGCGCGACGCCGACTTCACGGTCTCCGACGAGGCCGACGACCTCGTGCGCGCCGTCGAGGATGAGCTGCGCCGGCGCCGCTTCGGCGAGGTCGTGCGGGTCGAGGTCTCCGCGTCGATGAGCGCCGCGATGCGCGAGCAGATCACCACCTCGCTGGCCGCCGAGGAGGAGGACGTCTTCGAGGTCACCGGCCTGCTCGACCTGCAGGACCTGTGGGACCTCGTGAAGGTCCCGGGCCACAGCGACCTGCGCGACAAGCCGTGGACGCCGGTCACGCAGCCGCGGCTGCAGCCCGACGAGGACGAGTCGCCCGACGTCATGGCCGCGATGCGCAAGGGCGACATCCTGCTCCACCACCCCTACGACTCGTTCTCGACCTCGGTCGAGCGCTTCGTCGAGCAGGCCGTCGCCGACCCGAACGTGCTCGCGATCAAGCAGACCGTGTACCGCACGAGCGACGACTCGCCGCTCGTCCCGGCGCTGATCCGCGCCGCCGAGCGCGGCAAGCAGGCGGTCTGCGTGGTGGAGGTCAAGGCGCGCTTCGACGAGCGGGCCAACATCACGTGGGCGCGCGCCCTCGAGCAGGCGGGGGTGCACGTGGTGCACGGCCTGCCGGCGCTCAAGACGCACGCCAAGTGCCTGCTGATCGTGCGCCGCGAGGGCGACGGCGTGCGCCACTACGTGCACGTGGGGACCGGCAACTACCACCAGAAGACCGCGCGCCTGTACACCGATTTCGGCCTGCTCACCTGCGACGAGCAGATCGGCGCCGACGTGGCCGACATGTTCAACTTCCTCACGGGCTTCGCGCGCCCGCGCCGCTATCGCCAGGTACTCGTCGCCCCGGCGCACCTGCGCGACGCGATCCTGGGCGAGATCGAGGCGACGATCGTCGCCCGCCAGGAGGGCCGCCGCGGGCGGATCCGGATGAAGATGAACTCGCTCGTGGACCGGCGCTGCATCCAGGCGCTCTACCGCGCCTCGCAGGCCGGCGTGGAGGTCGAGCTCAACGTGCGCGGCATCTGCTGCCTGCGCCCGGGCGTGCCCGGGGTGTCGGAGAACATCCGCGTGCACTCGGTGGTCGGGCGCTTCCTCGAGCACTCGCGCATCTACGCGTTCGAGCGCGACGGCGCCTGCACGGTCTACATCGGCTCGGCGGACCTGATGCCGCGGAACCTCGACACGCGCGTGGAGCTGCTGACGCCGGTGCGCGACCCGGCGCTGAGCGCCGACATCACCGACACGCTGGATCGCTGCATGGCGGACGACACCAACGGCTGGGCGCTGCGCGAGGACGGCGAGTGGGAGCGCCGCAGCCCCGATCCGCACGAGCCGCGGAACGCCCAGCAGGAGCTGATGGACGGTCACGCGGCTCGCGCGGCAGAGGCGCAGCAGACCTAGCGCGCTAGCGGGCGAGCCTCAGGCTCACCGTGCGCGAGGCGACGGCCACGTTGCCGGCGGCGTCGCTGGTC
>Ga0207708_10003026_pt1 | contig 12397 bp, 8 predicted proteins | sample KBSK5101metaG_FD_184340 | JGI IMG/M metagenome (GOLD analysis project Ga0207708, IMG submission 184340) | Corn, switchgrass and miscanthus rhizosphere microbial communities from Kellogg Biological Station, Michigan, USA - KBS K5-10-1 metaG... | ecosystem: Host-associated > Plants > Roots >...
GGCCGAAAAATTGACCCGAGCGCAGGAGAATGCCCACAACAAGGATCAGACCGACGAGGACAAAGAACGCGACTCTCTTCGAAGAGTACGCAACGCGCTTCGAAGAGGACGCGCCCTGCTCGGACAGAGCCTTCCAAGGTACTCTTAAATCCATGCTCTGATCATGGCACAGCCATGTTTTTCGATCTACAGGGGCATTTTCCCAGCGGCAGTGAAGCACTGGCACTTAGCGGACACGATTAGTGGCCGCTGACTACGTCCGCTATTGGGAGCAAAGCAGACCGCCGTACAGCTATTCAATTGAGGTCTATTTTATGAGTACACGGCCCAGGCTCAATGCTGCGTCTTTCGCACGCCGCCCGCTTCGATAACCCGGTATCATCTGGAAGCTACGCGTCTGCCACGCACTGGCATTATCCCGGCTGATTTTGGGTTGGAACGAAGGCTTTTGCGTTCAGTATCGCTGAGACGCCAGCGCGGTTGACGAGGCGCGGGTCTGCGACGCACTTTGCTGTTTCCGGCTGTTTGGGGTCAGGGTTGCTTCCCGGCAGTGTGCTTTGTCGGAAATTGGGGGCAGGATTAAATCCGCAAAATTGCGGAATTCAGATGGACCCTTGCGACCCGTCCTAGTGGTTCGTTAGGGTTTCCAACATCCTCCACCGAAGGGGTTTTGGCGAATGATCGGTGGGTGAGCAATTTTGACCGGCTACGGTGGGTATAGGCATTACGGCTATAGGCCCTACGGCTACGAACATTAAGGTAGGTAAGAACATTGGCTACTGGACGGGAGAGTTGCGTTCGCAGGTGCCATACCTATCCAGACAACAACCGGCAATCACTGCGGTACTGAACACAAGGGTCCGCATCGACTTCGCCTCACTCACGCTTAAGCCCGCTACGGTCCCCTCTTCAAGCGAGGCCCTATGGGGGGATCCCCTGGGGGTCAATTCTAGGGCGCGTACTCATAAACCGACAGCCAAATGCTGACTCGGATGCGCCGCCCAACGTCCGTTATTGGGGGTAAAGCGGACATGGCGCGGACTTATCAGTATGTCCGCTTATGACCCAAAGCAGACATCGAAATGGCTCCTCTAATCAACCGGATGATCGTTGACGCTTTCTGCCTGGTCATCTTCGATGTCCGCGACATTCGGCTTCGGCTCATCGATCTCCAGAGCGCGAGCCTGGGCGCGATCGTCGCTCGGGCTGAGCGTTGGCGCCCCCGACAGGAGCCTGCTGATCTTTTCCAGCACCCTACGCGTCGCGCTCGACATGTCCCTGACGGTTTCAGGGGTCGCGGCTGGTCTGATCACGTTGGAGTCGGCGGCCGCAGCCTGCTGCAGGCGCTTCTGCTCAGCCACTTGGGCCGGGTGCGCAGTCAGTCCCGGGATGGTCGGGATGTTATCGGTGTCATGCGCCGCGACCATGAAATTGTGCCAGGCCTCGGCCGGGAAGCTGCCGCCGGTCACGCGCGCCATAGGGGTAAAGTCGTCATTGCCGAGCCAAACGCCCGCAACGTACTGGCCAGTAAAGCCCATGAACCATGCGTCACGATAGTTCGAGCTGGTTCCAGTCTTGCCAACACTATGGGTGTAGTCGAGCTGCGCCCGCTTTCCGGTGCCGGAGGTGACCACGGCCTGCATCATGGTGTTGAGGGTTTCGACCACCTTGACATCGAAGAGCTGTTTGCGGGCCGGTCCGTCATTCACGTGGGAATAAAGCAGCCGGCCTTGCAACGCGTAGATCGCTTCGATGCCGTAGGCGTGCGTCTCAAGACCGCCACTGGCGAAGACGGCATAGTTGGTCAAGTGCTCGAGCGGCGTCATGCCCTGATCACCAAGCGCTAAGGAGCAAGTCTTTTTCAAATGGGTGACGCCGAGCTTCCGCATGTTGGCCATCACCTTCTCGCGCCCAACCTGGAGAGATAGCTTGACCGCGATGGTGTTGATCGACTTTGCCAGAGCGTCCTTCATCATCATCTGGCCACCGCGGTCACCGGAATAGTTTTTCGGCGCCCAGCGCCCGCATGCCGCACCGGAGCCGCTGACGACGGTGGTCGGCGTAAAGCCATTCTCCAAAGCGGTGAGATAGACGTAAGGCTTGAACGAGGACCCGGGCTGCCGATACGCGTGGGTGGCGCGATTGAATTGGCTCTCGCCATAGTCCTTGCCGCCGACCAAGGCGCGCACCACCCCGTCGGTTTCCATGACGACCATGGCGCCTTGCTCGAAATGACGGGCGCGTCCCGAGGTTGCGATCGTCGTCTCGAGCGCGTCTTCGGCCATCCTGTGCAGCCCGGTGTCGACCGTCGTTCGGGCGACGAGGATATGATCCTCCTTGCCGTGCATAATCCGCTGCACCTCCTCGAAGGCCCAGTCGAGGAAATAGTCGGGCGTGTTGGTGTCGGTGCGCTCGACGATCTTCGCCGGATTCATGCGCGCGCCATAGACCTGGCCTTCGCTCATATAGCCGGCCTCGACCATGTTGCTCAGCACCTCGTTGGCGCGGGCGCGCGAGGCGGCAAGGTTGATGTGGGGAGCGTAGCGCGTGGGCGCCTTGAACATGCCGGCCAGCATCGCGGCCTCGGCGAGGTTCACGTCGCGGATGGACTTGCCGAAATAATATTGTGCCGCGGCCTCGACGCCGTAGGAGCCGCCGCCGAGGTAGGCGCGGTCGAAATAGAGCTTGAGGATCTCCGGCTTAGTGTAGTGGTTCTCGAGGTAGACAGCGATAAGGGCCTCTTTGATCTTGCGGCTCAAAGAACGCTCGGGCGACAGAAACATGTTCTTGGCGAGCTGCTGGGTGAGCGAGCTACCACCCTGGACCACCGTGTCATGGCGGGCGTTGGCGGCTAGGGCTCGGAACGTGCCCATAACGTCGACACCGAAATGCTCGAAGAAGCGACGGTCCTCGGTCGCCAGGGTTGCCTTGATCATGATGTCGGGAATTTCGTCGAGCGGCACAGAGTCGTCGCGCAAGAGGCCGCGCTTGCCGATCTCTTTGCCATAGCGATCAAGGAAGGTAACGCTGTACTCGTCCGAGAGGTTCATCTTGCCTTGCGCGATCTCGAAAGCCGGGAGCGCGAAGGCGGCGAGCACGAGCAGGGCGCCCGCGCCGAGCGTCAGCCCTTCGCAGGCAAGCTCATTCAAAACGCGGACGAAGCCCTTGACCTCGAACTTGTTGAAGAAGGAGGAGTAACCGCTCCACCAATCGAGGAAACGTGTCCACGAGTTGTACAGGCCGGAGTCGATCCACGAATCGATCTTGAGCCAATCGATGAGCTTGCCGCGATTACCTTGTAGAAAGTCCCGCAATTACCCCAGATACCCCCGTGGTTTGGCTTTCCTAATCCGGTCCAGAGACAGAACAAGATAGCAATACGAGCGTGCAATTCAACCCGCTGTAGGCATGTCTGCTCATGGCACTTAGCAGAGATTCGTTTTGATTGTGAACATGTCCACTTTTGGAGGCAAAGCAGACATCCGTGAAACCACGATCTCAATGTCCACTAATGACCCAAACCGGACATACACGTTCTTGGCTCTCCTTAGAGAGTAGCCAAAGACAGCCGCCGTCCGCAACTAAGCCACGCCCAGGGTGTTGTTTAGCAAACCGATTTTTAAGGAGCCTGACCCATGAAGACCAAGCTAACCGTGGCGGTCGCCCTTGGCGGCACTCTACTCGCCACATGCTTTGTATCGGGGTCGGCACAGGCAACCTCTGTGCCGGTTCTGAAAAGTGACGCCGGTATGGTAACGCTTGTCGGTCGTGGCGGCGGCCGCGGCGGAGGAATGGGCCGCGGTGGTGGCGGTGGCGGCGGGGGTCGTGGATTGAGCCGCGGCGGCGGCGGTGGCCGGTATGCTTATGGTGGCGGCGGTGGCGGCAAGCGCTACCATGGCGGTGGCGGTGGTGGCCGGTATGCTTATGGTGGCGGCGGTGGTGGCAAGCGCTACTATGGCGGCGGCGATGGAAGGCGTTACTACGGCGGCGGTGGGAAGCGCTACTTCTATAAAAACCGCGATCACGATTATCACAAACGCTATGGCCACTACGGTAAGTATCGCCGTTACGGTTCTTACGGCCGGTATGGCCTGCCATACATCGCTTACGGCTATGGTGGCGGGTGTGGATGGCTGTATCGCAATGCTATAGCCACAGGTAGCTCCTACTGGTGGAACCGCTACTACGAATGCACTGGCTACTATTAAGCCCAAACCGGCTGTAGCCTGAAAGCGAAAGCCCTCATCCTTGATGAGGGCTTTTTGCTGTCTCTCACGCGAGAGGATTGATGTCCGCACATGGCACTAAGCAGACATGCTCAATGCGCTGAGGAATGTCCGCTTTTGGGAGCAAACTGGACATTGACCAAGCGCTGGGTACCAATCTCAATTTATGAGTACACGGCCTGGGCTCAATGCTGCGTCTTTCGCACGCCGCAAGCTGAGTCGATAACCGGACAGTCAGTTCCTGCGTCTGCAAGGTCAACGACTTCGATCCTCACTGCTCCCTGCGTCTGAGTGGCTTGCAGCCGTGGATGCAGGTAAGGGGCGGCCGCCATAGCCATACGGTCACGGCGCTCGTCGCTCTCGTTGGGGTCGCGCATGATGCGAAGAAAATACTCAAGCGGTAGCTCGCCACTGGCCTCCGCCTCCGCTCGCATTTCCGCAGTCGCTTTTCCGAGACTTCCCGGCTTGCGCCCTGCACCTTCGCGTTTACCGCCTCTTGGCATATCTGATTGTTTGATTGTTAATCAAATGTCGTTCTTTCAGCTAACGGGGCCGCTCTTGCCGCTTCTGCCAACTTGGATCGATGTGAGTGATTTGCGCGGTATGTCCCGCTCTAACACCGAACGTTAGGGCCGCAGGGCTTCAGCGTCCCATAGTACTCAACGCAAAAACCTTCATTCCATTGCACACACCTGTGCTGGGATGGGGAGACATGGCGGGCCCAAAACTCGCAGCGACCATTAATTCGTATCTGGTTCGGGTCGTAGCATGGGCGGGTCCGGCGGGCTTGGCGGATTTCCGTGATCATGGCATCCGGCTCATTAAGCGGCGCGGGCGACATGGCCTCTGCCGACGTTGCAACGGCTAAGCCGGCGACACTGATCAACAATCTGATCATTGTTTCCTCCCATGTGAGGTTTTTAGCTACCAAACCTTACAGACAGTCTTACAGACAGTTTTGGAGCGAGAGGACAAAAATGCCTACGCTTGACGCCTTGTATTACCCCTATATCAACGTGCGAAGCGTCAATTGGCTGAAAGCAACGCTGCTTTGTTTCCCTCACGTACTACGGATGATGCCACAGGGCTACATCCGACGCGACTCCCGAGAAATGCTGCAATTTTCAGAAACCGCAGGCGAGTCGGGGAGACCGTTACTTGAGCCCGTCAATGTTCTCGACCATGCCTATATCGGAGCCCAGCAGGAGTTCCTGGCCAGACTTCAGGCTCACTTTGAATGTAAACCTGATTTTCTGATCCGGAGGTTTTCCCGCGATCGAGCAATCGCGGATTACGGCGAGACCGCCACTTCGTTCTTTCCGATCCACATCGGAAAATTCTCGATGAGCCTCGTTAACTTTCTTCGCGAGCGACACCTAGCATGGGAGCCCATTAGTGAGGTCGATTCCGACTCGTTCCATCAAACCTGGCGCAGAACTAGAAACCCGGAGAACCGGGTCGCGGTGCACCCACTTTTAGGTCAGGCTATTATGTCAACTATAGCTGCCGCTGTGGCAACAGATCGCGAATGCGATGTGGTAACCGACTGGGGAAGGTGCATGCCGCCCTGGCCAGTAAACAGCCGTCGGCAATCTATGACGAGCTAATAGGCACGCGAAGCCCGCAACAACAATGTGACCTCAACCGAATACGGTGCTTCAGTTTGTGTTCATGACGAATTTCAATCTCGACCGTGTCACTCCTGCCGAGATCGCAGAGCTATCGCGGGATAGAGAGGTAAGCCCCCGCAGTTCAACACCAGCGATGCCACCAGCTTCCGCAAGGCGGTGGACATGAGTGACGACGAGCTTGCAGCGATAGCAGCACGAGCCAAGCTCACCCTGGTTGAGGGTTAGCTAGGGCGTGTACGCATAAACCAACAGCCAAATGCTGACTTGGATGCGCCGCCCAATGTCCGTTATTGGGGGTAAGGCGGACATGGCGCGGACTTGTCAGTATGTCCGCTTATGACCCAAAGCGGACATGCCCGCTCAATTGGCGCGGGTGCTGACGATGCTGCGCTTCTTTGAGCCGCCCTTGCGACTGGCCTTGCGACTGACCTTGCGCGTACCGGACGGCTTAGGTTTGGCGACGCCGCAGATGGCGTCCTTCAAATGCGCCGGCCCATCGGTCAACGAGGCTTGGATCGCCAGCCCATCGATGCTGGTGCCGAACAGCGATTTCCAGAAATAGCGCTTGAAGCCGTTCTCCAGCAGGTCGGTTGCGCGGACACGGCGCGTAACTCTCGATTGCTCGCCGAGCACCACGGCGACCAGCCTGCGCCCGTCGCGGGTGGCGCTCGCCACCACATTGTATCCGGAGTCGCAAATGAACCCGGTCTTCATGCCATCGGCGCCGGGGAGACTCACCAACAGGCCATTATGCGTGCGCATGATCTGCTTGCCCACCTGAACCTGGACGGTGGTGAACAGATCGGCGTGCTCGGGGAACCCGATGATGATGGCGCGCGCGAGCTTGGCAAGGTCGCGGGCGGTGGTGACTTGGCGGTCGTCGGGCAGGCCGTTGACGTTGGCGAAATTGGTCCGGCTCATGCCGAGTTGCCGTGCCGCCTCATTCATGCGCTGGACGAACGCCTCCTGACTGCCGGCGACTCCCTCGGCAATCATGACGGCGACGTCGTTGGCCGACTCGACGATGAGGACCTTGAGCGCGACGTCGAGCGTGATCGACTCGCCCACTTTCAGCCAGAGCTTGCTTGGGGCCTGCTCCGTCGCCTCCTTGGAGCATATGAGCTTGGTGTCGGGCGTGACGGTGCCTGCCTTCAGAGCCTGGAAGGTGACGTAGGCCGTCATCAGCTTGGTGAGGGAGGCGGGAAACCACTGGGCGTCGGGATCTTCGGCGTAGAACACCGTGCCGTTATAGGGCTCGAAGACAAGGGCTGGACCGGCGGACGCGCCTGACGAGGCGATCAAGACCGCTCCGACGAGAAGGCCAAGGCCCGCGCGTCTCAGCATCGTTCCGTCCCTCATTTAATCGACGCCAGTCCCCCAATAGCCCGGGTCGCCGCTACACGATGCAGGGGCAGAGTCTCGTCATAAATAATGTCGTTTTCTGGGGCATCAGTCTTTAGCCCGATCAGAACACATGATTGGATTTTGCAGAGGCGCCCGCGAGGCGGTCTTTGCTTTTGTCTAATTTGACTGGTGTCGCCTATGGGCACTGAGCGGACTCTTTGAGCGGGCTCGCCGCACGTCCGCTATCGGGGGCAATCCAGTCATAGAATGGTGCTGAAGAGAGTCCGCTTTTGACCCAGAGCGGACATTCAGCATGTCAGTTGGTCGCTGTTGCGAGCGGCCCCACAGACCATACTTCACATTCGGTGTGCGCCTAAAGGGTCGGAGTAAATGCGCGACCTTTCTGCTATGAAATTTGACCCCAGGATTTCCCGGCAATCCCTTCACCGTCAACCTGGATGAGAAGAGACAACTCGTCCGTCACGAGCGATTAATAGTGACCGCCTAGAATCGCCGCGTTATCCTGTGGTGAGCTCTTGAGGCTTTGACTTCGCGACGCTAGTCGCCTTGCAAGATCACCTCAGGGCAGGTGAGGTGCGGCGTGTACGAGTACGGGAGGGGCGGCGCGCAGAAGCTCGCCCGTGAGGCTGCGTCGGTTATTGCAACATACATCGGCCTGGCTGCTCTTGTGATCGCCGTTAGTCTCCCAGCGGAAGCGAAGAACAAGGCGAAATCCCCCATCACCGAAGTTACACTTCCCGATCCCGCAAATGGCGAGCCGATGACGCTCATGATTTCGCTGCGTGATCAGACGCTGGATGTCTACCGAGGCACTTCGCTCATCGCGAAATCGAAGGTGTCAACTGGGATGCCAGGCTACGCCACCAAAGCCGGGGTGTTCAGCATTCTCGAGAAGCGGCGGCGTCACCATTCCAACATGTATAGCGCGGCGCCGATGCCCTGGATGCAGCGCGTCACATGGTCGGGGACGGCACTCCATGGCGGCGTCGTGCCGGGCTATCCGGCCTCCCATGGTTGTATTCGGCTGCCTTTCTCCTTTGCTCCGAAGCTGTTCCAAGTCACCCGGATAGGCGACAACGTCATGATGGCCGCAAACAGGACAATGCCAAAGCTCATTGAGCATCCTGCGCTCTTCCAGCCGCTACCCACTCCAACGGCTTCAGCGGTTATCGCTCAGGACGCCCCGCAGCTGTCACCCAGCGATATGGTCACCAACAAGGCCGCGGCGAGCGAGGCGCTCCCTGCGATTGCATCAGCTATTGAAGCAGGAACGAAAGCCGTGGGCCTCACCATTGCAGAGCCTCGCTCCACGGCACCCTTGCGTATTTTGGTGACGCGACAAACTCAGCGTGACCGCATCATCGATGTGCAATATGCGCTGTCCGCCATGGGTTATCTCAAGCCCCAGAACTTCGACGGCACGCTTGGCGGGCTGACAATCAGCGCCATTAAGGCATTCCAGAAGGAGCAAGGGATGCGGGAAACGGGCGCCTTCACCGAAGTTCTGGTGAGCAAGGTGTATCAGGTTGCGGGCAAGACGGAACCGCCCGACGGACGCATTTTCGTCAGGCAGAATTTCCGTCATGTGTTTGCGGCGCCCATCACCTTCAAAGATAGGAAGCGGCCGCTCGGCACGCACGTCTTCACCGCCATGAAGTTTGCGCCGGGCGATACCAAGACCCGGTGGATGACGATGACTCTTGAGGGTGACGACGCTGGAGTAGCGCTCGACCGCATTCAGATTCCACAGGACATCCGCGAGAAAATCTCCGAAAGGCTCACACCAGGCTCCTCGCTCATCATAGCCGATGAAAGCAGCAACTCGGCCATCTTGCCAGAAGGGGCGGACTATCTAGTTTCGATCAAGGAAACACCGGTTGTGGCTGAGAAGCCTAAGACGAAGCAGTCAGCCAACATTAAACAAGCGAGAGCTAAGAAGGCTAAGCCCAGCCTGGCTAAGCAAGCGAAAGCGAAAAATCCCACGCACGCGAAGGTCGCCGCAGCCCGGAAAATTCGGCGTTCCGCTCCCTACTATTACTACTATGATTTGCCTCCCGAGTTTACGGGGCGCCGTTTCTACCGGTGGTCGCCCTACGGCCTAAGGTGAAGGGGAGGATGTGCTTGAGAGGTCCCTTGTGCCTGCAGGCATCTCTTTCCGCTGTCCGTGACGCTAACGGCAGAGGTTGTGGTTCCGCTGCTTCATATCGAAGTGGAAATGATCTCTGTGCGCCTTATTGGCCCCTGGCCCCAGCACAGTTCCAAAGATGCTGCAGGCGCTCTCATGCGCGCTCACCACGAACCCGGATCTCTGCTGAGTCGCGGTGATGACGTTCGGTAGGGAGACTGCAGCGCTCGCCAAGTGAACCAGGCTCCGATCGACAGATCGGTTATCCCAGTCCTCTCGCACCGTAATGTGCTTCCCCGACGTGAGCTCGAAGCCAGTGAGATCTATGGCATTAGCCAAAGCATGTTGGCTCAAGGGTGGATTAGCTCCGTCATAGATGTTGCGGCAGGCATAAGAGGAAGCACGCAGCTTCGCGACCGCAACACCGAACCGTTGCTTAGCTTCGCGTTGAACCCCATCAATCCACTCGCTTAGCGCCTTTGCTAGATCGCAAGTGACCGTTGCCGGCGGATCAAACTCAACTTTCTGATCGACTCCTAACGATCTCAGCAGGATGGGCGCGGGTGTCCCGCACAGTCCCTGTCGTATCGGTGATAGGGGCTCGAAGTCGAGCCTAACCCCAGACAGCGTCGCGGTGCATTCCGCCTTTGCAGCAGCAATCTCACCATCAGTCCACGGGCTGGTTTGTATCTCGCTTGGATGTAGGGGCTTTGGCGTGAAAGCCGAGGCGGTGCGTTTGGTGTTTCGCTCAGGAACGGGTGGTGCCTTGCTCTTGGCCTCAGCAAGGACTGGCAACCAAAGGCTGCATAGAAGGAGGGCAACAGTGAGTGAACGAAGCATCTCCGATTGTCCTTCATCGGTTGGGGGAAGGGCTTAAATCGCGACGAGAAGATGCCGTTCACTCGGGCGTCAGTTAGTCGGAACCGAAGTCTTCTAAAGGCAAAAACAAGGCACAATCGCAGGTGAGAATTTTACCGTCGACAATTTTGCGGCTGAGACGCTTGCCCGGTCTCGCCAGATGCGCCACTGAGAGCGAACCTGCCTTTGAATCGCCATGAGGATCGCGCTGCTCCGGTCGTCGATTCTTCGGTTGCCGCGACATCTGTAGTGGGCGATGGCATCAAAACGCTGGAATGTGCCCATCCAGTATTTCCCGAAGCTGGGTCGACTATCTGTGACCAATCGGAATGACGGGATGTGATGCGACCCGACGGGGCATTGGACACGTCACTGGAAGACGAGAGTCGCCAAATATCTAAAAGGGCGCATTCGGCAACTAAGTCCAAGCCTGCCGCCAAAGCAAAACACCATAGAGCGACCCGTTATTATGGTCACCGGAGGTTCGCGTTCAGATTTTTCTTTAGGGGCTACCGACGCTAACGAGACGAATGTCAGCTTCTGGCACTTTTCGGACATCCAACCCGCACTGACGAATGTCCGTTATTGGGGGTAAAGCGGACATGGCGCGGACTTATCAGTATGTCCGCTTATGACCCAAAGCGGACATTTGCAGCAACTCCGGTCATGAAGGCTTATGCATGGGAAGCCCCCAGTGCTGCAATAGCCTACCAGCAGACCTGGGCACCTGAGGTGCAGACATAAGTCGAGATCACGCCTTGCCAACAAACGGTGTAGGATTTCTCAGTGACGATGTCAGGATGGTACATCATGTTCTCGCTCACCCTACCGCGCCAATAAGGCTGCGGTTCTGCGCGCATGGCACTGACGGTGACCGCGCTGAGATGGTTCTCGGCCTTGTACTGCTTGATATAGTCGTCAAGTGCGAGTTGCGCGCGGCTCACCGCCGTGTCCTTGTCGAATCCATCGGCGGTTCCGGCCAGAACAACACAAGCTGCCGACGCTGGCGTGCCTTGAGCCATGCATAATCCCACCGCCACCAATGCCAGCCTAATGGTCCGCAAATCGCCCTCCCTGAACGTGACGGCAAAAAAAGGCGTTCGATCAGTTTGGGGATGACCGAACGCCTTAGAAGCGCTTTCGCGCGGGTGCCGGGAGGGAAACCGGCACCTGAGGAAGCCACATCTTCGGGCTAGACGGGGGGCACTAGCGATGTACAGACGTGGTCCCACTGAGAATTATAAATCGCTACACGCGGAGGTAATGTGAAAATCTTACGACGTCTCCATTCCGGGGGTGTTTCTACTATCGATGTCCTCAATATCGTACATCGATGAAGGCGATAACGGCGCAACTCGCTTTATGCCATCTTGCGTGCTACTACTCATTTAATTGGCATGACTAGGGCACGTCACGCGTCTGTGCGACTCCCGTCGGGAGAGTGTGTGTCATGCCGGTCAATGAAATTCCCCGCGAACTAAACTCGGAGTCGATCGCGAGAACGTGTGAGGCGGATCGAAACGGACCAGCACGCTTGCGATCATGACATGGGTTTTAGGCGCTAACGCTGCAGGCGCAATTGGACAGCACCTCAATCAAATTATCGTCGGAGCCATCAGCGACTCTATCGAAAGTCAAGCTCTACAGTCGGTTTCTTTGTTTGCTGGGATGAATGGTAGCGGATTCGACTGCGATTCCGTTGCGATCCAGGTTGCGGTCGCCCTGATCAGCGGCGCGTTGCTGGCGATCCTTCCCAGTTTAGTTTCGAAAATGTGTTTGGCACTGAGATTGGAGCGGACAAGCACTCATCGCAGATCGTCATCGATCCATCAGTAGTAGCGAAATCGGAGGACTTGCGATGCAAGAAGTCTTAAGCCTAGCCCCCTCAGACAGCGAGCTCGAAAGTCGCGCGCGGAGCCTTCTTCGCTGGAAGATTCGATTCAATTCTGTCCATGTCGCGGCTGTGAGCGGCCATGTAACACTTTCGGGCGAAGTCATCTCCGCCTTGGACCGAGAAACTGCGGAGCAGACCATTCGCAGACTGAGGGGCGTGGTCGGCGTCACAAATTGCATCATTGCAAGCCCACGGCACCCGGCTCGACATTAAGGTGCCGGAAGCCCGCTTGGACACCTTCGGGAGGAGGAAATGGCTGATAAGACTCAATCAGACTCGGACGCGGCACGTATCAAGC
>Ga0207708_10003029_pt1 | contig 12393 bp, 11 predicted proteins | sample KBSK5101metaG_FD_184340 | JGI IMG/M metagenome (GOLD analysis project Ga0207708, IMG submission 184340) | Corn, switchgrass and miscanthus rhizosphere microbial communities from Kellogg Biological Station, Michigan, USA - KBS K5-10-1 metaG... | ecosystem: Host-associated > Plants > Roots >...
CACCGGCGGAGGAGTTCTGGCCCCTGGTGATCTCCCGGGTCCGCGAGCGGCATCCGGACGCCGTGCTCATCGCCGAGGCGTACTGGGACATGGAGTGGACGCTCCAGCAGCAGGGCTTCGACTTCTGCTATGACAAGCGGCTCTACGACCGGCTGGTCCACGAGGACGCCGGCGCCGTGCGCAAGCACCTCGCCGCCGGTCTGGACTACCAGCGCCGGCTGCTCCGGTTCATCGAGAACCACGACGAACCGCGCGCCGGAGCCGTGTTCGCCGGCGGGCGGGACCGCGCGGCCGCCGTGGCCATCGGCACGCTGCCCGGCGCGACGCTGTGGCACGACGGCCAGTTCGAGGGACGGCGCGTGAAGCTGCCGGTGTTTCTCGGCCGGCGCCCCGACGAGCCGGTCGACGCGGACCTGCGCGGGTTCTACCACCGCCTGGTCGACGGGTCCGCCGCGGTACGGCACGGCGACTGGACGGTCCTCGACTGCCACGGGTGGCCGGACAACCCCACGCACCACGACCTGCTGGCGTGGGCGTGGACCGGGCCGGAGCACGGCGACGTGCCGCACCACGTCGTCGTGGTGAACCTGTCCGGCCATCCGTGCCAGGCCCGGATCCCGCTGCCGTCGCCGCGCGGCGGCCGGTGGCGGCTCACCGACCTCCTCGACGGCGCCGGGTACGAGCGCGAAGGCGACGAACTCGTGGACCCGGGCCTCTACGTCGCACTGCCGCCGTGGGGCGCGCACGTGTTCACTGTCGCTCCGGGCTGACCGCCTCGACCCGCGGGCCGGCCGTGCGAATCCCCGCGGCGGCCAGCAGGCCCACGAGGCTGATCACGCCGAGGACCACCATCGCCAGCGCGTACGCCCGCTCGGGTGTTTTGGTGATTCCGGCGACCAGGATCGTGCCGGCGATCGCGGCGCCGAGGGACGAGCCGAGGTTGGAGACGCTGCGGGACAGGCCGGAGATCTCGCCCTGGAGCTCCTCCGGGAAGCTCGACTGCACCACGTTGACCGACGGGGTCAGCATCCCGCCGAGCCCGAAGCCGATCAGGAACAGCCCCGGCACGAACGCCCACTCGCTGTCGGAACTGCTCACCAACCAGAGGAGAAGCGCGACACCGGCGATGCTGATGCCGAAGCCGGCCATGATGAGCGTCCGCTGCTCGCGCCGCTTCGCGAAGCGCTCGGCGAGGAGCGAGGACAACAGCAGACCCGCCGTCGTGGCCGTGAAGATCACGCCGGTCTCGATCGCGTTGTAGCCGCGCACGACCTGCAGGTAGGCCGAGACGACGAACGACACGCCCATCAGCAGCAGCCACTGGGTGTTCTGCGTGATCAGGCCGAGGTTCGAGGTGCGGTTGCGGAACAGCTGCGTGGAGAGCAGCGCCTCCTTGCCCGCCCGCTCCCTGCTCCGGACCCAGCGGAAGAACCCGGCCAGCACGAGCGCGCCGGCGAGGATCAGGGCGACCATCAGCCAGAGGTTGTCGTCGGCGGCCAGGATGCCGGTGACCAGGAGCAACAGCCCGAGCGCCGACAGGACCGCGCCGACCGTGTCGAACGGGCGCGTCGGGTCGGCGGGCAGTGGATCGGGGACGCGACGGGCCAGGAGGGCGATCAGGGCGACGATCAGTGCCTGGAAGATGAAGGCGGCGCGCCAACTGATCGCCGAGGTGATGAACCCGCCGATCAGCGGCCCGGCGGCCGCGCCGATGCCGCCCATCGCGCTGATCGCGCCGAAGGCGCGGGCCCGCGCGGCCACACCCGTGAACAGCAGGGTCGTCAGGATATAGACGGGCGGGATCAGCAACGCCGTGCCGACGCCCTCGAGGATCGAGTTGCCGAGGATCAGCACGCCGAGGCCCGGGGAGACCGCGCTCAACAGGGCCCCGACGCCGTAGACCGCGAGGCCGACGATGAACAGCCGCTTGCGGCCGTACCGGTCGGTCAGCTTCCCACCCGGAATCATGAGTGCGGCCATGACCAGCAGGAAGATCGTGATCGCCAGCTGCACGCCCTGCACGGTCGTGTCCAGGTCCTGGCTGATGTCGTTGATCATGACGTTCATGTTGGAGCCGGCGAAGCTGCAGATGAACTGGGCGAGGGCGAGCGGGACGAGCGCCCGCCGGAGGGTGCCCGGCGACTGGGCCGACGTGTCCGGAGCCATGCGCACCTGCTTCCGCTCGGGGTCCGACCGGAGCAGCGTCCCCTCGATCCCGCGACGAGACATCACCCGCTCCGCATGAGGCGCCGAGATCGGTCAAGCCGGATGCTGGCGTCATGTCGGACTACCCGCTCATCGCGGACCACGGCCTCATCGGTGACCTCCAGACCGCCGCGCTGGTCGCCACGGACGGATCGATCGACTGGTTCTGCGCCCCTCGGTTCGACTCACCGAGCGTGTTCGGGGCGCTCCTGGATCACGGCCGCGGCGGCCGCTGCCGGGTGCGGCCCGCCGTGGACGTCTTCAACAGCAAGCAGTTGTACTTCCCGGACACCGCGGTGCTCGTCACCCGGTACATGACCGAGGCCGGCGTCGGTGAGGTCGTCGACTTCATGCCGGTGACCGGCGGTACGACCGCCGCGGCCACGCACCGCATCGTGCGCATGGTGCGCTGCGTCCGGGGCCGGATGACGTTCGCGATCGACATCGCGCCCCGCTTCGACTACGGCCGTGCGCCGCACGAAACGCACGTGACCGAGAACGGCGCGGTCTTCCAGGCCGGTGACTCTGCGATGACGGTCCACCTGATCCGGGAGCCGGACGACGAGCGGTTGGCCCGGTACCAGGTCGACGACGGCGACATCCACGCCGAGGTCAGCCTGGCGGCCGGACAGATGCGCGGGCTGATGCTCGAGACCGGATCCGCCGGGCCGATACGCGAGGTCCGGGTGGCCGAGGCGTGGCGGCTCTTCGATGAGACGGTGGCGTTCTGGCGGACCTGGCTGTCCCGGTCGACGTACTCCGGCCGCTGGCGCGAGATGCTGAACCGCTCGGCGATCACGTTGAAGCTCATGACGTACGCGCCGTCGGGAGGGTTGGTGGCCGCGCCGACGGCCGCGCTGCCCGAGCAGATCGGCGGCGAACGCAACTGGGACTACCGCTACACCTGGGTCCGCGACGCTTCGTTCTCCGTGTACTCGCTGCTCGGCATGGGTTTCACCGACGAGGCGGCGGCGCTCGGGCGGTGGCTGCGGGACCGGGTCGACGAACAGGCCGACAAGCCGAACGGCAGCGGCCCGTTGAACATCATGTACCGCGTCGACGGCTCGACCGACCTCCGCGAGGAGGTCCTGGAGCACTGGGAGGGATACCGGGGCTCCGCGCCGGTGCACATCGGCAACGGGGCAGCCGACCAGTTGCAACTGGACATCTACGGCGAGGCGCTCGACAGCATCTACGCCGCCGACGTGCACGGGATCTCGGCCGGCCACCACGGCTGGCTGCGCATCCGTGACCTGGTCGACTGGGTCAGCGACAACTGGGACCAGCCGGAGGAGGGCATCTGGGAGACCCGCGGCGGCCGGCAGAACTTCACGTACGGCCGGCTCATGTGCTGGGTCGCCCTGGACCGCGGCATCCGGCTCGCGACGACGCACGGCAGGCCCGCGCCGCTGGAGCGCTGGCACCGGGAACGGGACGCGATCTACGACCAGATCATGGACCGCGGGTGGAGCACCACCCGGCAGGCCTTCCGGCAGCACTACGACACCGATGTCCTGGACTCGTCGCTGCTGCGGATGTCGTCGGTCGGCTTCATCACACCGACCGATCCGATGTGGACGTCCACGTTGACGGCGATGGACGAGGAACTGGTGACCGACAGCCTGGTCTACCGTTACGACCCCGAGGCGTCACCGGACGGCCTGCGCGGCTCGGAGGGGACGTTCTCGTTGTGCACCTTCGCCTACGTCGACTCGCTCGCGCGGGCCGGCCAGCTCGAGAAGGCGCGGGTGACGTTCGAGAAGATGCTGACCTACGCGAACCACCTGGGTCTGTACTCGGAGGAGGTCGCGCTCACCGGCGAGCAGATCGGCAACTTCCCGCAGGCATTCACCCACCTCGCCCTGATCGACGCGGCGATCAGCCTGGACCGCCGGCTGGACCGGGCCGGGTAGGCCCACCGTTCCGTCGCGTCCGGGCGGCGTCGGCGGCACCGATGATGCCGGCGTTGTTGATCGACCGGGCGAGCCGGACCGGGGTGCGGGGATGCAGGTAGTGGAGCCACTTCTCGGGATTGCGGGTGATGCCGCCGCTGAGCACGAACAGCGTGGGCCAGACGAGCTGTTCCAGCGTCCGCAGGTACCGGTCCGCGTTCGCGCCCCACTGCGCCCAGGACAGGTTGTTGCGCTTGCGCGCGGACGCCGCCGCGATCAGTTCCGCGTCGGCGTTGTCGATCTCAAGGTGACCGAGTTCGCAGTTGGCGACCAGCTCACCGTTGTTGATCATGGCAACGCCGATGCCGGTGCCGAACGTGACGACCAGGACGACGCCGTCCTGGCCCCGCGCCGCGCCGAAGTGTGCCTCGGCCAGCCCGGCGGCGTCGGCATCGTTGAGGAACGTGGCGGGTCCGCACAGGCGGGGGGCGACGAGGTCGGCGAGCGAGACGCCGACCCAGTCGGGGTGCAGGTTGGCTGCGGTGTGTACGACGCCGTCGAGGACGACGCCGGGGAAGGCGACGCCGACGGGCGCGTCGACGTCGAAGTGCTTCGCGACCACGACGATCGTCTCCGTCACGTCGCTCGGGGTCGCCGGGTGCGGGGTGTCCAGGCGGTACCGGTCGCTCACCACGGCACCGGTCGAGACGTCGACGAGCGCACCCTTGATCCCGGTCCCGCCCACGTCGATCCCCAGGGCGAGCGATCCCGTCATGGCTGCACCTTCCGACGACCCCGGCCGCGAACGACCCTTCCGCACGATGTTCGCAGGCCGCCGTGGCGATCGGGCCGCGATGGGCCGAGGATCGGTCAGCGCGCGAGGTCGCCGTGTGTCACGTCAGGTGCTCCCGCAGGGCTGCCAGCGGGCCGTCCCAGTCGCGGGCGAGGGCGGCGAGGAACTGCTGCGCCACCTTCATCGGGGCGGAGTCCAGCCGGTACCGGATCCGGCGCCGCTCGCCCGGCTCGGCCACCACCAGGCCGGCCTCGGCCAGCAGGGCCAGGTGCTTGGCGATGGCCTGGCGGGTGATCGGCAGCCGGGCGGCCAGGTCGGTCGCGGTGGCCGGGCCGCCGGCCGCGAGCGCGGCGAGGATGCCTCGCCGGCTCGGGTCGGCCAGGGCGGCGAAGACCTCCTGCGCCACCGCCTCCAGGTCAGGCTTGTCCATCGAGGTAGGCGACGAGTTCGCCCAGTTCGTTGGTCCAGCCGCCGGTGTTGCCGGAGAAGGCCGCCTTGTGCTCGGCGTCCGGCAGTTGTGCGAACCCGGACTCGACCATGGTCAGCGTGGTGCCGGTGCCGCTGGGTTCGAGCGTGAACTCGACGTAGGTGCGGCGTGGATCGCTGTCCGGAAGGCCGTAGACCGGCCACGTGTAGCCGAACACGTGCGGCGGTTCGAGGCGCTCGATGGTGAGGGTCGCGGTGTCGCCGCTGTCCCAGGCGAGCGTGGCCTGGCCGCCGACGCGAAGGTCGACCTCGGCGCGGTTGCCGAACCACGTGCCGAGGCCCTCCGCGGTCGTCAGGGCCGCCCAGACCCGCTCCGGCGGGTGGGCCAGCTCCAGCGTGCGCTCGATCCGGTCAGGGAATGCCATGTCGATCTCCTCAGTGGCAACCGGTCAGTTGCCATCTAAGCTATAGCAACCCGATGGTTGCGTCAAGCCGTCGTTCGGGACGGCAGCCAGCGGGTAAGCGCGATCGCGACCACAGTGAACGCTATCGACCACCAGAATGCGACGTGGAACGCCGCTGCCCGGCCGGCCACGCCGATCGCGTGGCCCATCGTCGCGCGCTGCAGAACCCGTCACGCTCCCGCCGGCGACGGGGCGTGACGCGGTCAGTCGAAGTTGAACAGCGGCGGGAAGACGAACACCACGATCCAGGCCCACGCGGCGTACACCGGCAGGTAGGCGGTCTGCCAGCGCTCCAGCGCCGCGAACGGCGACTGCCGGCGCAGGAACCGCACCAGCAGCCACGCCGACCAGGCGAGGTTCGCCAGCAGGATCACGTTCTCGCCGAGCGCCGCCGCCTTGTTGGGCGTCGTGCCGAACTCGGTGATCCGCCCGGTGATCTCCAGCAGCACCAGCACGTCGATGGCCAGCGCGCTGAGCACGAGGGCGAGTTGCAGCTTGTCGAACAGGCCCGGCGGGGCCAGCGGATCGCGGGCCGACAGCGAGTACAGCAGCAGCCCCAGGACCACGACCAGCAGCAGGTCGAACAGGATCAGCGCCTCACGCTCGACGTTGATGCCGCCGCCGGCGCGCCCGGTGGCCAGCAGGAAGGCGAGCAGGACGGCGGTGAACAGCGGGGTGAACAGCCGGGTGAGCACCGGAGCGATGTTCTCGACCACGCCCTGCTTGACCTCGACGAGCCAGCCGGCCACCACGACGGTGGCCGAGGCTCCGCACGGCAGCAGCCACTGCGTGATGAAGTCCTCCGGGTCGTTCCCGATGGCGTTGAACGTGCCCGCCGTGAACGCGGTGAGCACGCCGCCACCGAGGGCGATGAGCACGTAGTAGACGAACCATTCGCCGGTGAAGCGGATGAAGTCCATCCGGCGCCGCGACGAGCGCCACTCGTCGGCCACGTAGGCGAGCCCCACCACGAGCCACAGCGCGATCGGCAGGTGCAGGCTGCTCACCACGATCGACTGCGACTCCTCGTCGAGCGGGTAGATGTTGGCCCCGACGGCACCGAGCGCGAACAGCGCGACGATGACCGCGATCAGCGGGCGGCGCAGCCCGCGGCGCCAGCCGAGGAAGCCGGCGAGCCACGGCAGGGCGAACAGGGCGAGGTTCCGACCGTAGAACTCGGCGTCGTCGTCGAAGGTCAACCCGAACAGCGCCGGCACCTTCACCGAGACGGCCGCGCCCGCCGCGCAGCCGACCATCACCCAGAGGTCCCTCCGTGGACCCGCGTCGGCGGCGGGATCACCGGCGCCGCCGGCCAGCACCAGCTGCTTCCACAGGCGCTCCGAGTGCTCCCGCGCGAACTCGCGGGACAGCTCGTCGAGGCTGCCCATCCGCTTGACCGCGACGAGGAACGCCTCGTCGGCGGTCAGCCCGACCGCGACGAGTTCGTCGACGGAGCCGCGCAGGTGGTCTTCGAGCTCGTCGACGTCGGCCGGTTGAAGCTCCCGGCGGCTGCGCACGTACTCGCGCCACTGCGCGAACTGCGCGGCCAGCTCGTCCGGCGGGCCGGTGCGCTCGGCGGCGTCGATGTCCTGAGCCGCGTCGTCGGCCGCGTACTCGGCGGTCATGCCCGGCATCCCAACGGCACGGCCGTCAGCGGCCGCCGGTCGCGCCAGATCTCTTTGAGCGCGTCGACCACGGTGTCCCACTGGCGGCGCTGCTCGGCCAGCTCGGTGAGGCCGGTGCCGGTGATGCGGTAGTACTTGCGCCGCCGCTCACCGGTGACCGACCGCCAGCTCGACTCCACGTAGCCGAGCCGTTCGAGCCGGTGCAGCAGCGGGTACAGCAGCCCCTCCGTCCAGTCGAGCTCGCCGCCGGACAGTTCATTGATGCGACGGAGGATGGCGTAGCCGTAGCTCTCCCCGTCGGCCAGGATGCCGAGCACCATCGGGGTCGCCGACGCGGCGACAAGATCCTTCGCGACCCGCACGGGACCTCCGTACCCTAGAAGTTCGATGCATAGTACCGCTAGGTATCAACCGGGCAAGGGGACACTGGGAAATGTGATCGTCATCGGCCACCTCAGCGACATCCACATCGACGGCGGCGAGCGCAGCATGCAGCGGGCCCGCCGGGTCACCCGCTACCTCGCCGGCCTGCCGGTGCCGGTCGACGTCGTGCTCGCCACCGGCGATCTCGCCGACCACGGCGCCGCCGCGGAGTACGAAGGGGTCCGGGACGTGCTCGACATCCCCGTCCCGGTGCTGGTCTGCCCCGGCAATCACGACGTGCGCGAGCCGTTCCGCAAGGTCCTGCTCGGTGAACCGGCGAGCGACGCGCCGATCAACCGGGCCCACCGGGTCGCGGGTGCGTTCTTCGCCATGTGCGACTCCAGCGTCCCGGGCGCCGACGACGGCTACCTTGCCGACGAGACGCTCGACTGGCTGGACGCGGAGCTGACCGCGGCCGCCGACCTGCCGGCCTTCGTCTGCTTCCACCACCCGCCGGTGGTGCTGGGCCAGCCCTTCATCGATCGGATCAGGCAGTCCGGCGCCGAGCGGCTGAGCGACGTGGTCGGCCGGCACCCGAACGTCGTCGCGCTGCTCTGCGGCCACGCGCACACGCCGGCGGCGAGCACGTTCGCCGGCCGGCCGCTGCTCGTCGCCCCGGGCGTGGCGTCGACGCTGATGCTGCCGTTCGAGGGCGACACCCTTCTCGACTACGACCAGCCGACCCTGATCGCGTTCCACATCCTCGACGACGACCGCCGGCTCACCACCCACTACCGGGTAGTGCGGTAGCCGATCCGGGTCAGGCCGGCGCGTCCGCGCGGCGAGCGAGGCCGGCGACGACGGTCACCCGCCGGACCGTCTCGCGCAGCTCGTCGCGGAAGGCGGCACGGCGCTCGGCCAGCCGCTCCGAACCCGGGTCGAGCAGGCCGCGGTGCCGGGCCAGGCGCAGAGCCGGCTTGAACAGCTCCAGCGACACGGACTCCTCACTGGCGAGGCGCCCCTGCATCGCCCATTGCCGGCCGACGCGCAGGCACTCGTCGAGGAACCGGGACTCGTCGACGTCCTCGGTCTCCCAGGCGGCGAGCCGGTCGGCGACCAGGTGGTACGCGTCCAGGAAGGGGCGCAGCACGAGCGGTGCGACCAACGGGTTCCCGACCTCCAGCCAGGCGCGCGCCTGGGCCGGGGTGAACTCGTGCAGGCCTTCGGAGGCGGCGGTCGGGTCGATGATGGCCAGCTCCGTGGCCATCTCCGCGGCGAAGTCGCGGCGGCGGGCGAAGAAGAAGTCGAACTTGAGCAGATCCCGCAGCCGCAGCGCCTCCTCCGTCGCCGTGGCCAAGCCGTTCTCGTCGCCCTCGGCCGCCGCGACCAGCGACAGCTCGCCGATCGCCCGGTCGACGAGCATGTGGATCGCCGTGTTGCGGTAGAACGCGGCCACCAGGTGCTTGCCGGCGGAGATGCTCCACACCGTCTCGGTGCCGCCGTCGTAGCTGGTCAGCACGCCCGAGGACACGAGCTCCCGCAACGTGCGGAGGACGGTCGCCCGGTCGGTGAGGTTGGCCGCGCCGGCCACCGGCCAGCGCCGGGTCGCGATGTAGCCGGCCATCGGGGCGACGGTGGCCAGCACGCCGTCGAGGGTCAGCGCGCGGTCGGCGGCCAGCATCGCGAGGCACACCACGCCGGTGACGGTGACCGGGGTCGCCCGGTTGATCCGGTGCGACGTGTCGAGGGCGAGCCGCTCGACGACGTGCTGGCCCTCACGGGTCTCGCCCCGCAGCTCCGCCAGCCGCTCCCGGATCGGCATCGGCTCGCCGAAGTCCAGGTAGGCGCGGCCCAGCCGGTTCGCCTGCAGCCGTGCGAAGTTGACCAGCCAGCGCACGTCCTCGGGCCGCTTGCGACCGCCGCGCGCCTCCGCGGTCATCAGGCCCACCTCGTGCAGCTGCTCGTACACGATGGACACCGGAACGATCAGGGCTTCGGTGTCCGGCGTCGCCTCGATCGCGTCGACGACGTAGCGCACGATGCCGTACGTCGGCGGGCGCAGCTTGCCGGTGCGGGTCCGCCCGCCCTCGATCGACCAGCTGAGGTTCGCCCGGTTGCGGATCAGCTGCCCGATGTAGGCACGCAGCGCGAGCTTGTACACCGGCAGCTCCCGCGTCGAGCGGCGGATGTAGACGATGCCGGAATGCCGGGCCAGGTGCCCGACCGGGAAGAAGTTCAGATTCGCCCCGCCCAGTGTGTAGGCCGGGCTGATGCCGTGCCGGTCCAGCGCCACCGGCACGGCCGCACCGTCGAGGTAGGACCGGTGCGAGAACAGGAACAGCAGCGAGTACTTGCCGTCGAGGTCGCGCAGCCGGCGCGCGCCCTCCTCGTCGACGAGCAGGTCGTGCGCCCGCAACATCCAGGTGGTGAACCGCGACCAGGCCGCCATCGCCCGCGCGCTGTGTTCGGCGCCCATCTCGCGCAGGTACCGGGCCGCCTCGGCGTTCACCTCCGCCGGACGGCGGCCGAGCGACGTTGCGAGCTCGGCCAGCCGTCCGGTGAAGTCGGCGTCGGCCAGCAGTTGGGCCACCTCGGGGCGGTCGCCGCGATTCATGGACGCACCCTGGCAGCCGAACCCGGTCAGGTCAACGCCGGGCGGTCGCGGGTTGCGCGACCGCGTCGGGGGTGGCGGCACGCTGCGCCGCCCGCCGGGCGGAGCGGGCCCGCAACCCGAGCGCGACGCCCACGATCGGGTACCAGAGGACCCACCCGAAGAGACCGCCGAACCAGAAGCCGTACAGCACACCCGAGTTGAGGGCGACGCCGACGGTCCCGAGCGCGGCGGACCCGGCGACCGCCAGACCCACCCAGCCAATCCATCGCGCCACGAACCGTGCCCGCAGCGCGGCCACCGAGAACGCACCGACGAGCAGCGCGATGAACGTCATCTGGAAGTCGCCGAGCAGGTGGGTGTAGCCGGTGATGCCGTACCAGCCCCGCAATACGTCGTCGTCCACTGTCGCCGGGGAGGCACCGATCAGGTCGGGCAGCACGACCGGGACCGCGCTGGCCGTCACGTTGAGGAACAGCGCCCCGATGAGCAGGTAACCGGCTCCGGCGAACAGGTCGGCCAATGGAGAGCGGGGCTGGGAGATCTCGCTGACGTTCACGCTGACCCCGCGCCACGCGCTCACCGCGTTGCTGCTGACCGCGACGGGCGTGGCGCTGGCGTGGCGGCGGACCGCGCCGGTGCGCGTCGCGGTGCTGGGCGCCGCGGCCTTCGCGGCCCCGGCGGTCTTCGGCCCCCCGGTGGAGAACTTCTCGTTCGCCGTGGCGTTCTCGGTGGTCGGCTACTCGGCGGTGGTGTACGCGCCCGGATTGCGCGCCGCGCTGTTCTGCGGCGCGGTCCTGTTGGCCGGTGCGGCGGCGTTCAGCTGGGTGGTCTGGCCGGGTGTGTCGAACGTGCTGATCGCGTGGATCCAGGTGGGCATCGTGTTCGGCATCGGTGCCGTGATGCGCCGGATGCGGCACACGGCGGCCATCTCCCAGCAACGGGCGGAACTCGCCGAACTGGTCCGCGAGCAGCACGCCGCCGCGGCGGTGGCGGCCGAGCGCGCCCGCATCGCGCGCGACCTGCACGACGTGGTCGCGCACGCGATCAGCGTCATCGTGCTGCAGGCCCGCGGCGGCCGGCGGATGCTCGCCATCGACCCGGCCGAGTCGCGGACCGCCTTCGACACCGTCGAGCGGGTCGGCGAGCACGCGCTCACGGACATGCGGCGCATGCTCGGGGTGCTCCGCGCCGACGACGGCGCGGACCTGGCGCCGCAACCGAGCCTGCGCCACCTCGACATGCTGATCGCGCGGCTGAGCCGCCCCGGGCTGACCATGGTCACCGACGTCGTCGGCGACCTCGACGGGCTGCCGGCGGGCGTCGACCTCGCCGCGTACCGGATCGTGCAGGAATCGCTGACGAACGTGGTGCGCCATTCGGCCGCCGGCACGGTGTCGGTGGTCGTCCGGATCGAGCCCGCCACGCTGCGCATCGAGGTGTCCGACGACGGCACCGGCACGCCTGGCGCCGATCGCAGCGCCGTGCCCGGCTTCGGCATCCTCGGCATGCGGGAGCGGGTCGCTCTGTACGGCGGCACCCTCGACGCCGGTGCGAAGCCGGCCGGTGGCTACCGGGTCAGAGCATGCCTGCCGGTGCCGGCATGATCCGCGTGCTGCTCGCCGACGACCAGCGGCTGGTCCGGGCCGGGTTCCGGATGATCCTGCGGGCCGAGCCCGACATCGAGGTCGTCGGTGAGGCCGGCGACGGGGTCGAGGCCGTGGAAGCCGCTCGCCGCCTGACGCCGGACGTGGTGCTGATGGACGTGCGCATGCCGCGGGTCAACGGAATCGAGGCGACCCGGCAGTTGCTCGCGCTGCCCGAGCCCCCGCACGTCCTGGTGGTCACCACGTTCGACCTCGACCAGTACGTCTACGAGACGCTGCGGCTGGGCGCCAGCGGGTTCCTGTTGAAGGACGCCCCCGAGGACCAGCTGATCGCGGCGATCCGATCGGTGGTCAAGGGTGTCGCGCTGCTCGACCACGACGTCACCCGGCGGCTGATCGACGCGTTC
>Ga0207708_10003031_pt1 | contig 12388 bp, 10 predicted proteins | sample KBSK5101metaG_FD_184340 | JGI IMG/M metagenome (GOLD analysis project Ga0207708, IMG submission 184340) | Corn, switchgrass and miscanthus rhizosphere microbial communities from Kellogg Biological Station, Michigan, USA - KBS K5-10-1 metaG... | ecosystem: Host-associated > Plants > Roots >...
TTCGGCGTCAAGCCGAGCCTGCTCCTGAAGGGCGGCTTCATCGCCGCGGCTGCGATGGGCGACCCCAACGCCAGCATCCCGACGCCGCAACCGGTGCACATGCGGCCCATGTTCGGCTCGTTCGGCGGCGCGATTGGGCGCACCTCCTTGAGCTTCGTCAGCCAGGCGTCGCTGCAGCAGGGCATCGCCGAAAGCTACGCGCTGCGCAAGCAGCTGGCCGCGGTCAAAGGCTGCCGCAGCGTGACCAAGCGGCAGATGGTTCACAACGCGTGGCTGCCGGCGATGGAGATCGACCCGCAGACTTACACGGTGCGCGCCGACGGCCAGCTGCTGACCTGCGAGCCGGCCAAGGCGTTGCCGATGGCGCAGCGCTACTTCCTCTTCTGAAGCGTCGCTACATCGCGCGCTTGGGCGCCGTCTGCATCAACTGGCGCAGTGGCTCGATGTAGAACTTGGCTTGCGCCGTGGTGCCGTGCCCGCTGGTCTGCTCGCTGGCCGGAATCAGGTGCAGCTTGCCGTTCTTCACGCGCTTGAGCTCGCGCTCCATGAGGCCGGTCTCGGGCGGGTTGCGTTCGTCGTCGGCCGCGTTGATCGCCAGCAGCGCCGCCTCGATGCGCTCGAGCCCCGGCGCCGGGTTGTAGTCGCGTGAGCTGTCCCACTGATAGAGCACGTCGTTGGCGTCCGCGCGAAACGGCGCCGCGAGCCGATCGTCGAGCAGCTTGTCGGCGCGCTCGCGGGTCGGCGCATTCCTCTGGTAGGCCAGCGTGCCGCCGTTGGTGGCGATGCCGTAGAACACGCTGGCCACCTGCGCGGACTTCGGCTGCGTCGTGTAGTTGCCGCCGTTCCATTCGGGGTCGTTGCGGATCGAGTCGGTGATCAGACGTCGCATCATCCAGTTGCGGCTCGACATCTCGGTGGGCTGCGAGGCCATGGGCACAAGAGCGTCCATGAACCTGGGATGCTTCACGCCCCAGATCCACGCGTGCATGCTGCCCATGGAGTTGCCCAGCACCAGGCGCAGATGCTTGATGCCAAGCCCCTCGGCGACCAGCCGGTACTGGGCGTCGACCATGTCGTCGTAGTTGTAGTTGGGGAATTTCGTGCGCAACCCGTCGGACGGCTTCGCCGACTTGCCGGCACCGAGCGCATCGGGGAGGATGATGAAGTATTTGCCCGCATCGAGCGCCTGGCCGGCGCCGAACAGCTCGCCGGCGAAGGCGGGCGTCAGCATGCTGGCGCTGGAGCCGGCGGTACCGTGCAGGACCAGCACCGGCTCGCCCGAAGGGTCGCCCACCGTGCGATAGGCCAGGCGCACCTCGGGCAGGACCTCGCCCGTGTGGAAGCGGAAGTCGCGCACCGTCCACTGGCCCTCTCTGGGAGCGGGATAATCCGCGGCCAGCGTCGGGGGCGCGGCGAGGGCGAGTGCCACGCCGAAGGCCAGGCACAGAGCCACAGCAAATATGAGCGGTCTCGGAATTCTCACTGTCCACCTCCCTGGGTGACGCGGTGGACCTCGCTTGCGCGGGGCCACATCGTCTTGCTGTTCTGGTGGCCCGATACTGCGGCCGACGCCTTGGAATGTCGATGTCGCCGCAGGCGTGCAGCCGAGGCGCCACGGACACCCAGGCATGCGCAAATGCGCGGATATCCGTCATAAGACAGCGAAATCGTGTCGCCGGCGCGCCGGGTCGCGCGCAAATACATTGTACGCCAACGGGTCGTCCACTGCCGTTGTCCGAAGCGCGCTTGCCGGCAGAGCGCGTTTCGGCATGATCGGCCGGCCTTTCGTTCCTGGAGGCGGGGCGGAGCTGACAAGTGATGCGCGCGCTGATTCTCGGCGGGACCGGCTCGACCGGACGGGCACTCATCCGGCAGCTGCAGGGCGGCGCCGCGCCCGCCGAGGTGAGCGTGGTGTCGCGAACGGCCACCAGCCTGCCGGGCGCCGTTCGGGTGCTGACGGGCAGCTACGGCGATCTGGCCGGCACCGAGCCGTTTCGGAAGGCGCTGGCGGGCGTGGATGCGGTCGTGCACCTCGCCGACGGCCTCTCGGTCCTGCAGGAGCCCCGGCCCGCATCCGCCGCCGCGGAGGAAGCCGGCCGCCTGATCGCCGCCTCGGAGCGGCTCGCCTTGGCGGTGCGCGAGGCCGAGGTGCCGCTTCTGGTGTATATCAGCTCCATCAAGGCGCTGTGCGACGAGGACGACAGCCGGGTGCTGACGGAGACGTGCGCCTCGCGGGCCACCACGCTCTACGGCGGAGCCAAGCTGCGCCTGGAACAGGTCATGGCGAGGGCGGTGGCCGGCTCCGCCACGCGGCTCGCCATCGTGCGCAATCCGGCGATGTACGGGGCGGCTAAGGGGGGCAGCGTACGGCGCCTGCTGAAGCTCGCCGACACCGGCCTCCCGCTGCCCCTCGGGGGCCTCGCCAATCGTCGCAGCCTGCTCGCCATCGACAACTGCGCGAGTGCGCTTGCCGCCATCGCCCGCGCTCCGCCCCAGACGGCGGCCGGCACCTACCACATCCACGACGGCCCAGCTCTGAGCACGACGGAGATCGTCGCGACCCTGCGGACGGCCCTCGGCCGGCCGGGCCGTCTGCTTGCGGTGGGCGCAGTGGCCGCCGCTGTGGCCAAGCGGCTCCCGCTCATAGGCCCGGCCGCGCGCCGCCTCTACGGCTCCCTGGAGGTATCGGATGCACATTTCCGCCACACCTTCCGTTGGACGCCCGTCATCGAGACGAAGGCGGCCCTGGCGGAAATGGCCGCGGCCTGGCGTGGCGAGTTCGGCCACGCCTCCCGCCTCCCTCCCAAGACGGCCCGTCGTGCACGAGAGGCCTGACCCGGGCTATGGCGCGCGGGCGGCCTGGCTGCTCACGGCGGCCTGGACGGGCATGGGCGTGCTGCTGTGGGCCATGTTCCCCATGACGGCCGCGGTGCTGCTGCCGCTCTGCTGCATCGCGCCGCTCGCCTGGATCATGGCGCAGCGGCAGCGCCTTCCCCGCTATCCCATCGCGCCGGCCACGGCAGTGCTCGGCGTTGGCGCCCTCTACCTCGCCATCAACGCCTCCTGGTCGCTCAGCCCGGATTCGGCGGTACGCGCCGTGGTGCTCTTCTTACTCATGGTGGCGACGCTGCACGCGGTTCTGGGCACGCTGCCCGAGCTGGAGCCGCCGCCTCTCCTTGCGATGGCCGCGGGCGTGCTGGCGGGCCTGGCGGCGGCCGGCGTGCTGCTCTGCGTCGAGGTCTACGGCGACCAGGTGGTGCGCCGGCTTCTGATCCGCCTCGTGCCGGCCCTGCAGCCCAGCGCCAGCCACGTCGCGATGGACGCCGGACGGGCGATACACCTCGCACCGTACCTGACCAACGCCAGCGTCGGCGTGGTGACTTTGATGTTCTGGCCCGCCGCGCTGATCGCTGCCCGGCTCGGCCTGCTGCGGGCGTGGAAAATCCCCGCAACCATCGCGACCGCGGTGGTTGTAGCAACGTTGCTCGGCACCGAGCACGGCACGTCCCAGATGGCGTTTGTGGGTGCGGGCCTCACATTCGCTCTGTTTCGGGTGCGACCGCAGATGGCCAAGGCGCTCCTGGTCACGGGCTGGGTGGCCGCGACCCTGCTGGTGGTCCCGGCGGTCTCCCTCCTCTACAGGGCCGAGGCCTATCGGGCGCCCTGGCTGCCGCAGAGCGCGCGGCACCGCGTAGTGATCTGGCAGATGACGGCCGCGCAGATTCCCAAAGCGCCCCTCCTTGGCGCCGGCATCGGCAGCGCCCGCGTGCTGCGCGAGGCGGCCGACGCGCAAGGGCTCACGGCTCCCGGCACCACGTTCCGGCTCTCGCCCAGCCTGCACAGCCACAACGCCTACCTGCAGGTCTGGTACGAGGCCGGCGCCGCGGGCGCGCTCATCCTGCTGGGCCTGGGGCTCGTCGTGCTGCGGTCGCTGACGCGGCTGGCCGAGGATATGCAGCCCTATCTGGCGGCAGCCTTCGCCGCCGGCGCCCTCCTGATCGCGACCGCCTACAGCATCTGGGCGCCGTGGTTCATGGCCTCGCTGGCCATGGCCGCTATCTTTGCAGGCCTTGGCGCGGCATTGCCTCAGCGGAAGGCGGCGTAGCGCGTGCGCCGGCCAGCCTCTCCAGGTTGGCGAGCAGCGCCGCCACGACCGCGGCGGCGCCCGCGAGCGCCAGCACCGGGTGCCAGATGGAGACGACGGCCAGAGCGACGAGAGCGGCGTTGGCAACCGCCGTACGCAGCACGACGGCCGAGGGCGGCGTGCCGCCGAGGACGGCGCGCTGGTAGGCGTGCTGGCGGTGCGGCTGCCAGGGCTTCTCGCCGCGGACCAGTCGCTTGAGAAGCGTGAGGGTGGCGTCGGCGATGAAATAAAGCGGCAGGATCACGGCTGCCGCCCAGAGCCCGCGGCACGCCAGATCGATCATCAGCCACCCGAGCAGGAAGCCCAGCGCGATCGACCCCGTGTCGCCCATGAACACCTTGGCCGGGTGCCAGTTCCAGTAGAGATAGCCGGCCGTCGCGGCCGCCACGATCAGCGCCAGCTGATCCAGCGGATTGCCCGCGCCCGCAACAGTCGCGACCAGCACGTAGCCGGCCGCCACCGCCACGGCTTCCGCCCCGGCGATGCCGTCGATGCCGTCCATGAAGTTGAACAGGTTGACGAACCACAGCCAGGCGAGCCCGAGAGCCACCCGCTCCACCCCCACGGGCAACGCCGGCAGCAGGCGCTGCTCAGGGCCAAGGGAAGCCAGCAGAAGGATGACGGCTGTGGCATGCGCCGCCAGCCGCAGCACTGGAGAAAGCCCGCGCCGATCGTCGAACCAGGAGAGGAGCGCCAGGGCGGCGACCGTCGCCAGCAGCAGCATGTTGTTGCCCGCCGCCGGCCCCTGCCACAGCGGCCACAGCACCAGCGCCGCGGCGACGATGGCCGCGCCGGCCCCGGACGGCACAGGCACCTTGTGCATGCCGCGGTCGCTGGGCGGCTCCAGCTGTCCGTAGGCCAGCATCACCCGCCGGTAGAGCCCCGTCAGCCACCAGGCCAGTGCCAGGGCAAGGGCGGTGAGGATGGTCGCGTTCACGGCTCGGGGCTCCCAGGGTGGTTCGGGGACGAGCGTGCACAATGGCCGTGTGCGTTCTGTCTTCCTAGACCCGCTGCACCCCTGGGTTGTGGATCGGGTGAGGCGGGGTGAGATGGTGGGTGGTGAGATGGTGAGTTTGGGGCACAGATCTCTATCGGACAGCTGAGCTATTCGCCCTTGCTGTCAAAGACCGCCTTGACCACATGCCGACTGCCACTCACCACCGTTGCAGGAGTCCACCGCGCGTGTAAAAATCAGTATCAATCAAAGGCTAAGCCGGCTCGGATTGCGGGCCGCTGCCACACCACGGGAGGAGTTGCCTGATGTCCGACGCTGAGCGGGTCGCCTTCGCCGCAAGGCCCGAGTCCACCGGCAACGTCCGGGCGTCCAGGCCCATGACCGGCGCCGAGTTCCTGGAATCCCTGCGCGACGGGCGTGAGGTCTACATCTACGGCGAGCGCGTCAAGGATGTGACCACGCATCCGGCCTTCCGCAACACGGCGCGCATGATCGCGCGGCTCTACGACGCGCTGCACGACCCCAAGCACAAGGACAAGCTCCTGGTCCCGACCGACACCGGCAGCGGCGGCATGACCCACGCCTATTTCAAGTGCCCCAGGACGGTCGAGGAGTCGGTGGCCGGCCGCGACGCCATCGCCGAGTGGGCTCGCATCTGCTACGGCTGGCTCGGTCGCGCGCCGGATTACAAGGCCGCGTTCCTGGGCACGCTCGGCGCCAACGCCGAGTTCTACTCGCCCTGGCAGGACAACGCGAAGCGCTGGTACCGCTTCGCCCAGGAGCGCGTGCCGTTCGTCAACCATGCCATCATCCATCCGCCGGTGGACCGCAACAAGCCACCGCAGGAGGTGGGCGACGTCTACTGCCACGTGGAGAAGGAGACCGACGCCGGCATCGTCGTCTCAGGCGCCAAGGTGGTGGCCACCGGCTCGGCGCTCACCAACTACACCTTCGTCGCCCACCACGGCCTGATCCCCGTGGGCGACAAGAACTTCGCCGCCATCTTCATGATCCCGACCGGGGCGCCGGGGGTGAAGCTGATCTGCCGCACCTCCTACGAGATGACCTCTTCGGTGATGGGCAGCCCCTTCGACTATCCGTTGTCCTCCCGCATCGACGAGAACGACGCGGTGTTCATCCTCGACAAGGTGCTGGTGCCCTGGGAGAACGTGTTCTGCTACGGCGACGTGGAGAAGGCCAATAACTTCTTCCCCCAGACCGGCTTCCTGCCGCGCGCGCTGCTGCACGGCTGCACGCGGCTGGCCGTGAAGCTCGATTTCATCGCCGGGCTGCTGCTCAAGGCGGTGGAGGCGACGGGCTCCAAGGACTTCCGCGGCGTGCAGGCCAACGTCGGCGAGGTGCTGGTGTGGCGCAACCTGTTCTGGGGCCTCACCGAGGCGATGGTGCGCAACCCCAAGCCGTGGATCGGCGAGTACCTGCTGCCCGACATCGAGCCCGCCGGCGCCTACCAGATCACCTCGACCATGGCCTACACCAAGGTCAAATGCATCATCGAGCAGACGGTGGCGTCGGGGCTCATCTACCTCAACTCGTCGGCTCGCGACTTCAAGAACCCGGACATCCGCCCCTACCTCGACAAGTACATGCGCGGCTCCAACGGCTATGCCGCGGTAGACCGGGTGAAGCTGCTCAAGCTGCTGTGGGACTCGATCGGCACCGAGTTCGGCGGCCGGCACGAGCTCTACGAGATCAACTACGGCGGCTCCACAGAGGAGATCCGCCGCTACGTGCTGTTCGGCGCGCAGGCGCTGGGCACCGCCGACAACCTGAAGGACTTCGTCGACAAGTGCCTGGCCGAGTACGACCTCGACGGCTGGAAGGTGCCAGACCTCGCCAATCCGGATGAGCTGAGCCACCACCACCGCGCCAACGGCGCCGACCGTTCCAGCACGCCGTCCGGCCATGCGCCGACGGCCACGTCGGGTCCCGCGGCCCTGCGCCCGGTCGCCGGCGGCGATGCCGATGGCGGCGAGGTCGATAGCCCGAAGACGGACCGCCGCAGCTATCCCGGCGGGTTCCGCAATCCCTACGCGAGCTAGCCGCTCCCGCCGAGGCGGTGCCACCGCATCCTGTGGCACTGCCGTGACGCCCTGAAAGCCTGCCGCGGCGCGTGCATCGCAGCTGTGCCAGGCCCTGGCGCGCTCAGGCGCGTCTGGCTGCGCCTTGCCGGACCTCCCGGGCCTTGATAGAGGATTTCCCGTGTAAACAGCCGAAGGATTTTCTGCGTCTCACAATCTCACAGGATTTGAGCAGATTGCGATGAAGCAAACGAGCCTGGCGATCAAGGGCATGGACGTGGCATTGCCGCGCGTCCTTGTGCAAGTTGCCGCCGTTCTACTGGCCGCCCTGCTTCTGCTCTGGCCCGCCCTGATCAACGGCTATCCGTTCATCTTCATAGACACAAACCGGCATCTGTTTCTGACCTATGCGCCGGTCTTTACAAGCTATTTCTATACCGTGTTCGTCGTTGTCTCGAGTCTCAAGACCTCGCTTTGGGCAACGGCGCTCGCCCAGTCGGCGATCTCGGCGCACCTCCTCTTCCTTCTGAACAGGATCTATGGCGGAACCCTCAAGACCTACGCCCTGATGGTTTTGCTCCTTGCTGTGGTGTCGAGCCTGCCGCTGGTCGTAAGCTTGCCGATTGCCGATGCCTTTACCGGGGTCATGGTCCTGGCGCTTTATCTGCTCGGCCTGCATTTCGATCGGTTCTCGCTTCCGACGCGGATGTATCTCATCGGCATTGCCTGGCTGGCCATAGCGGTGCACCTCTCGCACATACCGATCGTCCTCGGATTGCTGTTTGTCGTGGGGCTCGCCGCGCGCCTCTGCAACAGGCCCTGGCGGCGCGTGCTCGAAGGTGTCGGCCTCGTCGGCATGTGCGCCGCCCTTGCCATCGGCGGGCATGTCGTCTTCAACAAGGTCGCGCATGGCCGGGCCACCTTGTCGCCCGTCGGCCAGACCTTCTTTCTCGCCAACCTCATCGAGTACGGACCGGCGCGCACGACGATCCAGGAGAGCTGCCTCGCCGCCGCCTACAAGCTGTGCGCCTACGTAGACACCCTGCCGACGGACGCAGAGGTGTTCCTGTTCGAATGGCCCGAGTTTGCCATGCGCGACCGCTTCATCGAGATGCGGGAGGAAGCGAGCGCGATCGTCATGAAGACGCTGCGCGATCGCCCGCTCGACGTTGCGAGGATGGTGCTCGGCAACTTTCTGCGCGCGCTTGTAACGGTCGGGCCTGAAGAAGCTTTCGCGGTCGATGACCGCCCCTTCGGGTCCAAGAAGGTCATGACGCCCGTTCTGCAGCACAAATTTGGCGAGCGGGAGGGGAGGGCGTTCCTGGGCAGCCTGCAAAGCCGGGATCGTTGGCCGGCAGCGACCGTCGATCTCGTCCACGGCCTCATCTTCCCCCTCGTCGTCGCCGCGCTCCTCGTTCTTTGTCTGGTGGGCTGGCGGCGGGGCGCCCGGCACGGCGTGGCGTTTGCGGTCTATGCCGCGCTCGCCTACGCGGGAAACGCCCTCGTCTGCGCGACCTTCTCGGGCGTCCACGGGCGCTATCAGGCGCGGGTGTCCTGGCTCCTGGTGGCGGCGATCGCCGTCATGGTGCTGCAGGCCTTCTCCCACCGGTGGGGGGGCATGACCGCTGAGCAGCGGGCGTAGGACGTTGGCGCGCTTGACGGACCCGTGCCGCTCAACCCAAGCTCGGGCGATCCTGCAGCATGGACGGGCGGAGACATGACACGGCTGGCATTCATCGGCTTCGGCGAGGTGGGGCAGACCTTTGCCAAGGGTCTCTCCGGCAAGGACGGCGTTGCTGTCGGCGCCTACGACCTCAAATTCGACGACGCCGGGGTGCGAGGCGGCATGATCGCCCGCGCCGAGGCACTGGGCGTGCGCGTGGCGGCGGACGCAGCCGATGCCGCGCGCGAGGCGCGCGTCGTCATCTCGGCGGTGACGGCGGCGGCGGCCGGCGAGGTGGCGGCGGCTGCGGCGCGCTATCTGAAGCCGGGGCAGATCTTCCTCGACATCAACTCGGCCTCGCCCAACACCAAGCGGACCGCGGCGGGAAACGTGGCGGTCTCGGGTGCCGACTACGTGGAGGGCGCGGTGATGGCGGCGGTGGCGGGGCCGGGCCTCAAGGTGCACATCCTGGCGGGCGGCGCGGCGGCGCAGGCGGCGGCGGACCTCCTCAACCCGCTTGGGCTGAACCTGACGCCGGTGGCGACCGAGATCGGGCGGGCCTCGGCCACCAAGCTGTCGCGCAGCATCGTCATCAAGGGCATCGAGGCGATCCTGGTGCAGTGCGCCGCTGCGGCCCGGCGCTGGGACGTGGAGGCCGACGTGATCGCGAGCTTGCAGCGGACCTATCCGGGCATCGACTGGCCGAGCCAGGTGGAGTACGCGGCCGAGCGGGTGGGCAAGCACGGGTTCCGCCGCGCCCAGGAGATGCGCGAGGCCGCCGCCATGGTGGCCGACCTTGGCCTGGACCCAGCGTTGTGTGAGGGCATTGCCGCCGTGCAGGAGAAGGGTGCAAAAACATGACCGACCAAACGACCGTGCCTCTCGATCTGTCCGGCCGGCGCCGGCCGCGCTTCCGGCTGCCGCCCGACGCCTGTGACGCTCACTGCCACGTATTCGGCCCCGGCGCCCGCTTTCCCTACGCTCCAGGGCGGCGCTACACGCCGCAGGACGCGCCCAGGGAGGCGCTGGCGGCCCTGCACGCGCACCTGGGCGTCAGCCGCGCGGTGATCGTCCAGGCGAGCTGCCACGGCACCGACAATGCCGCCATGCTCGACGCCATCGCCGCCGCACCCGACCGCCTGCGCGGGGTGGCCATCGTCGACGATACTTTCGACGACAGGGCGCTGGAGCGCCTGCACGCCGGCGGCGTTCGCGGCGTGCGTTTCAACTTCGTGCGCCACCTGGGCGGCACTCCGGACATGGAGGTGTTCGACCGCGTGATCCCGCGGCTCGTCCCGCTCGGCTGGCACGTGGTGCTCCACCTCGACGCCCCCGACATCGTTCCGCTCAGCCCCATGATCCGCGCCCTGCCGGTGCCCTTCGTGGTCGACCACATGGGCCGCGTCGATGCCAGCCTCGGGCCGGACCAGCCGGCGCTGCAGGCACTCCTGGAGCTCGCCAGGCTCGACAACTGCTGGATCAAGGTGAGCGGCTCGGAGCGCATCAGCGCCCCGCCGTTCTCCGACGCCGTGCCCATCGCCGCCCGCATCATGGCGGCGATCCCGGACCGCGTGCTGTGGGGAACGGACTTCCCGCACCCGAACCTCAAGGTTGAGGTGGATGAGGCGGATCTGGTGGACCTGGTGCCGGCGTTCGCGGAGAGCGAGGCGGCGCAGCGGCGTCTGCTGGTGGACAATCCGGCGCGTCTGTATGGGTTCTGAGTGGGGTCAGACCCCTCGTCTCGGCCGGCGAGCAAGACGTTGGCGCAGATGCGGCGGGTCGGACGCCGTCGAGGACCGAATGACCACACCCTACGCCGGCAGCAACATCACCGGGACGACCGGCGTCATCGCCGTCGACAAGGTGGGCAATCATATCCGCTTCTACGACCCGGAGAGCCTGCGCGAGATCAAGAGCTTCGCGGCGCCCGAGCCGGCGGCGCACGAGCTGGCCATCTCCCACGACCGGCAGCTGGCCTTCGTGCCGCTGTACGGCGACGGGATCTATGGCAGCAACAAGAAGCCCAACAACAAGATCCTGGTCATTGACCTCGAGGCGCAGGCCCTCGCCGATGTCATCGACCTCGGCGAGATGACGGCGCCGCATGGGCTGGTGGCCAGCTCCGACGGCAAGCTGTGGGTGGTGGCCGACATCCCCAACAAGCTCATCGTCGTCGATCCGGCGCGGCGGGAGATCGAGGCAAGCTACGACTGCCCCTCCAAGGGCGCGCACCAGATGACGCTGCTGCCCGACGAGTCGAAGGTGTACGTCTCGTGCAAGGAGGGCGACCTCGCCGTCTTCGACCGCGGGCGCCGAACCTGGACCGCGGCGGTGCCGCTGCGCGCACCAGGCATCATGACCGGCAACGGCAGCGGCAGCGAGGGCGTGATGTCGACACCGGCGGGCGACCGGCTCGTCGCCATCGACAACGCCAACAATGACCTGCGAGTGATCGACACCCGCACCGACACCGAGGTCGACCGCGTGCCCCTCGCCTCGAGCCCGCCGACCAACCCCAAGCGCTCGCGCCTGGCCAAGCTGATGTTCTCGCCCGACGGGCGTTATCTGGTAGCCACCAGCTACGCCAGCGCGCTGGCCTGGGTGATCGATGCGATGGACCTGCGCCGCCAGACCCCGGTGCCCGTCGCCAAGGGACCGCAAGGCATGGCCTTCCCGCCCGACGGCAAGTCCGTCGTGGTAGCCAGCCACGACAGCGGCCTCCTCACCCGCATCGACCTGACCGAGCCCCGCGCCGTGGCCGCCTACGACGGCGGCTCCGGCATCGAGGTGCTGGCGTGGTACTAAGCCAGGCCTAGGCGGCGCCGTAGGCCGCAGCGGCTATATCCAAGCGCGCTTGCTCCCGCCATGCTACTCGGCCAGCCATTTTGCGAACTGCCGCTTCATCTCTTCATGAGGAATGTCGTTGCACGGATCGGAGGCCTCTGCCTCCAGCACCTTGATCACCACGTCGAGGTGATAGGCGATGTCCTCCAGAGTGGCACTGTCCGGCAGGCGGTCGAGGAGAGCGCGCACCTCGTCCTTGGCGGAGAGCTTTGGTTTGACAGCAATTTCGGCCGTGTCTGGCATGAAGTGCTCCGCTGCTCGCATGAGCAGACCTCAAGCTAGGCGCATTTGTTGGATTCAGCAAGAGCAATGCAGGTGGACACGGGCCTCGGTCCCGGACGACACTTTCGCCCAACGAGCCGCCCGGGGAGCCGCCCGGGGCACGCACCCGCGGCCAAAGAACGAATACGAAGGGAGAACGTCGCTTGGACGCGAAGCTGGACGCGGGCTTGCGCAGCGCCTCGGCCAATGGGGTAATCTCCGTCCGCGGGCTGTCGCTCAAGTACGGCCGCGGCCAGAAGGGCGTGCTGGCGCTCAGCGACATCTCCTTCGGCGTGGCCGAGGGCGAGTTCATCGTCGTGGTCGGCCCGTCCGGCTGCGGCAAATCCACCCTGCTCAAGGTGCTGGCCGGCCTGCTGCCCCAGACGGAAGGCGAGGCCGACCTCAAGGGCACGCCCATCCGAGGGCCGCGGCGCGACATCGGCGTGGTGTTCCAGTCGCCGGTGCTGTTCCCCTGGCGCAGC
>Ga0207708_10003032_pt1 | contig 12386 bp, 12 predicted proteins | sample KBSK5101metaG_FD_184340 | JGI IMG/M metagenome (GOLD analysis project Ga0207708, IMG submission 184340) | Corn, switchgrass and miscanthus rhizosphere microbial communities from Kellogg Biological Station, Michigan, USA - KBS K5-10-1 metaG... | ecosystem: Host-associated > Plants > Roots >...
GTGCACCGCGTTGGCGATCAGCAGTCGTGGATGATGCGCCGCGACGGTGAACGGCTCGGGGACCTCGCCGAACCGCCTGCGGGCGACGCGGTACATGACGCGGGTCAGCAGATTGGCCTGCTTCGGCGGGACGGGAGCGATGCGGGTTTTCTGTGTCATACCCGTTAGACGAGACAGCCCGTCGGAGTGTGACAGCCTCAGCGCGCGAACATCAGCGCGCGCTTGACCTCCTGGATCGCCTGAGTCACCTGGATGCCGCGTGGGCACGCCTCCGTGCAGTTGAACGTGGTGCGGCAGCGCCACACGCCGTCGACCTCGTTGAGGATGTCCAGTCGCTCGGCGGCACCCTCGTCGCGGCTGTCGAAAATGAACCGGTGCGCGTTGACGATCGCTGCCGGGCCGAAGTAGCTGCCCTCGCTCCAGTACACCGGGCAGCTGGTCGTGCAGCACGCGCACAGGATGCACTTGGTGGTGTCGTCGTAGCGCATCCGGTCGGTCTGGCTCTGAATGCGTTCGCGTGTGGGCGGATTGCCGCTGGTCATCAGGTACGGCTTGACCGCCCGATAGGCGTCGAAGAACGGCTCCATGTCCACGACGAGGTCCTTCTCCACGGGCAGGCCGCGGATCGGCTCGATGGTGATGGTGAGCTGCTTGCCGGGCTTCTTCGGCAACATGTCCCGCATCAGCACCTTGCACGCCAGCCGGTTCACACCGTTGATACGCATCGCATCGGAGCCGCACACGCCGTGCGCGCACGATCGCCGGAACGTCAACGTGCCGTCCAGATACCACTTCACGTAGTGCAACAGGTTGAGCAGCCGATCGGTGGGCAGACACGGGACGCGGAAGCTCTGCCAACCGGCGGTGTCGGGGTTCTCCGGGTTGAACCGGGCGATCTTCAGCGTCACCATCACCGCGCCCTCGGGGACGGGTGGCGCGGCGCCCTCCGTCGTTTCGACAGCTGGTGCACTCATGTCAGTACTTCCGTTCCATCGGTTCATACCGTGTCTGCACGACCGGCTTGTAGTCCAGCCTGATGTCGGACAGCAGGTCCGTACCCTGCTTATAGGCCATGGTGTGGCGCATGTAGTTGGTGTCGTCGCGGTTGGGGTAGTCCTCACGGGCGTGACCGCCGCGGGATTCCTTGCGGTTCAAGGCACCGACGACAGTCACCTCGGCGAGCTCCAGCAGGAAGCCCAGCTCGATCGCCTCGAGCAGGTCACTGTTGTAACGCTTGCCCTTGTCGTGCACCGAGATTCGGGCATACCGCTCCTTGAGTGCGTGAATGTCGGTCAGCGCCTGCTTGAGGGTTTCCTCGGTGCGGAACACCGCGGCGTTGTTGTCCATCGACTGCTGCAGCGCGCTGCGGATGTCGGCGACGCGCTCATTGCCGTGCTCGGACAGGATGTCGCCGACCCAGCTCACCACCATCCCAGCCGGATCCCGCGGCAGGTCGACGTGGTCGTGGCCCTTCGCATAATTCGAGGCGGCGATGCCGGCGCGTCTGCCGAACACATTGATGTCAAGCAGTGAATTGGTACCCAGCCGGTTAGCGCCGTGCACAGAGACGCAAGCGCATTCCCCGGCGGCGTACAGGGCCGGCAGGGGTGTGGTGTTGTCGCGCAGCACCTGGCCGCTGACCGTGGTCGGGATGCCGCCCATCACGTAGTGACAGGTCGGGTAGACGGGCACCAGCTCCTTGACCGGGTCCACACCCAGATACGTCCTGGCGAACTCGGTGATGTCGGGCAGTTTCGTGTTGAGCACGTCCTCGCCGAGGTGGCGCACGTCGATGTGCACGTAGTCCTTGTGCGGGCCTGCGCCGCGGCCCTCGAGCACCTCGCGCACCATCGAGCGGGCCACGATGTCACGGGGGGCCAAGTCCTTGATCGTGGGGGCGTAGCGCTCCATGAACCGCTCGCCATCGCTGTTAAGCAGGATGCCGCCCTCGCCGCGCACCGCCTCGGATATCAAGATGCCAAGGCCCGCAAGGCCTGTCGGATGGAACTGGTGAAACTCCATGTCCTCCAATGGAAGTCCCTTACGGAACACGATCCCGATGCCGTCACCGGTCAGCGTGTGCGCGTTGGAGGTGGTCTTGTACATCCGGCCGGATCCGCCGGTGGCCAGGACGATCGCCTTGGCGTGAAAGACGTGGATGTCGCCGCTGGCCAGTTCGTAGGCGACGACCCCGGTCGCGACCGGGCCTGCGGCCATCTCCGTCAGCACGAGGTCGAGGGCATAGAACTCGTTGAAGAACTGAACGTCATGTTTGACGCAGTTCTGGTACAGCGTCTGCAGGATCATGTGGCCGGTGCGGTCGGCGGCGTAACAGGCCCGCCTCACCGGCGCTTTGCCGTGGTCGCGGGTGTGGCCGCCGAACCGGCGCTGGTCGATGCGGCCCTCGGGGGTGCGGTTGAACGGCATCCCCATCTTCTCGAGGTCGAGCACCGCGTCGATGGCTTCCCTGCACATGATCTCGACCGCGTCCTGGTCGGCGAGGTAGTCGCCGCCCTTCACGGTGTCGAAGGTGTGCCACTCCCAGTTGTCCTCTTCGACGTTGGCCAGGGCGGCGCACATCCCGCCCTGGGCGGCGCCGGTGTGGCTGCGGGTGGGGTACAGCTTGGTCAGCACCGCGGTGCGGACCCGCGGCCCCGCCTCGACGGCCGCCCGCATACCTGCGCCGCCGGCACCGACGATCACGACGTCGTAGCGATGTTCAACAATCATTGATCAGCTCCCCGTCACGAGATGCTCGCGTCGAACGTCACCAACACATAGGTGCCCAACACCACAGTGAAGCCTGTCACCAACAACAGCAGCGAGTTCAGATAGAACTTCGTGACGTTCTTGCGCGCGTAGTCGCCGATGATGGTGCGCATGCCGTTGGCGCCGTGCACCATCGCCAGCCACAGCAGGGCCATGTCCCAGATCTGCCAGAACGGTGAGGCCCAGCGCTCGGCGACGTAGTTGAAGTCGATGCGGTACACGCCGTTGTCCCAGATCAGCCCGATGAACAGGTGCCCGAGCGCGAGTACAACCAGCGCGACGCCGGAGAAGCGCATGAACAGCCAGGCGTACTTCTCGAAGTACGGGATGCCCCTCGGGCGCCGCGGCGCGCGCGGATGGTCCAGGCTGGCCGGACGGTCGTGCTCTTTCTCCTGCACGGGGGCCAGACGACCCTCGCGGTGGTGGGGTGTCCATGCCTCGGTCATAGGAATCGCTCCGCCATGTGCATGCCGAGGATGCCGATCGCAGGGATCACCACGGCGAGCCAGACGCCGGCAACGATCCACAGCATCAGCCGCTGGTAGCGCGGACCGTGCTGCCAGAAGTCGATCAGGATGACGCGGATGCCGTTGAGGGCGTGGTACAGCACCGCCGCGACCAGGCCCATCTCCATCAGCCCGACGATCGGCGTCTTGTAGGTGTTGATCACCTCGTTGTATGCCTCCGGGCTGACCCGGACCAACGCCGTGTCGAGCACGTGCACCAGCAGGAAGAAGAAAATCGTTGCCCCCGTGATGCGGTGCAGCACCCAGGACCACATGCCCGGGTCACCGCGGTAGAGGGATCGTCTGCGCAAAGGATGAGGTAGCGGTGCCGGCACTGCCGGGTCCGCGGATGTCGCAGTACTCATCTGGCCTCCAACGCCATCGGTGGACGCTTGGGCTCGGAGCCGCCGCGGCGGCGATATCGGTCGCGGCTGAGAACCTGCCCAAACCTCGGGGCGACTCTAAACCCACTTGTACTGCTAAACGAACTACGGTTTAGCCGTCCACGTGGCTAAAAACGCGAAAGTTAGGGTTACCTATTCCGGTAGACGTGCTCGACGGCGCGGCTTCGGAATGGATTCAGATTCGGCCCCGGTGAGGTTGACATGACATCCGATATCGACTGGAAGATGTTGCGGCACAAGGCAACTGAGGCCGCAGCCCAAGCATATGCCCCATATTCGGGGTTCTCGGTGGGGGCGGCGGCGCTGGTCGACGACCACCGGATGGTGGCCGGCTGCAATGTGGAAAATGTCTCATATGGCCTTGGTCTCTGTGCCGAGTGCGCTGTGGTCTGCGCACTGCATTCCAGCGGTGGCGGCAGGCTGATCGCGTTGTCGTGTGTGGACGTGGCGGGCGACGTTTTGATGCCGTGCGGGCGCTGTCGGCAGGTGTTGATGGAGCACGGCGGCCCCGATCTTCTGATCGACCACCCGTTGGGTCCGCGACCGCTGAGCGAGCTGCTTCCTGACGCGTTCGGACCGCAGGACCTGGCCCGCCGAGACGACCAGGCACACGAGGAAACGCCCTGACCGACTTCAGCAAGGTTCAAACTCGACGCACGTCTATGCATTTAGAAACTCTGGCCTTTGGAGCAAGCGTGAGTGATGGGGGTCATATTTGTCGGTCGCTGGCTTTACGGTGTCGGTGTGCAGATGCGCTATCGCTACCGGATCGAACCGACGCCGGCGCAACAGAAGAAGCTGAGTCGAATATTCGGGTGTTGCCGGGTGGTGTTCAACGACGCCGTGCGGTTGCGTCAGGAAGCCCATCGCGCTGGGGTCGTTCTGTCGGATACCGAGATCCAGCACCAGGTGTTAACAGTCGCCAAGACCACCGCCGAACGCGGCTGGTTGCGCGAGGTGCCAAGTGTTGCCCTGGTTCAGTCGGTGAACGACGCCCGGCGGGCCTTTCGAAACTTCTTCAATTCGGTAACAGGAAAGCGGAAGGGCCGCCAGGTCGGGGCGCCGAGGTTCAAACGCAGAAAGACCAATCGACAGTCGTTTCGCTTGACCCGCAATGGATTTCGGATCCGTCCCAACGGTCGATTGGAGATTGCCAAGATCGGCGGGGTGGCAGTGCGCTGGTCACGCGCATTACCGAGCGAACCGTCGTCGGTCACCATTATTCGCGAGCCCGATGGGCATCATTACGCGACCTTTGTCGTCGAGGTGCCGAGTTTCCCGTTACCGACAGTGCGATTGGCGTCGATCGCAGATACATCTGGCGGATGCGTCGATGTGAGCATCCCGAGATATTTGCAACGCAAATCGCGCAAGCTCGCGCAACTGCAGCGGGAGATGTGCCGCCGACGGAAGGGGTCGAAGAACAGGGACAAAGCGAGGCGGAAGGTAGCCATTCAGCACGGCAAGGTGGCGCGGTGTCGACGAGACCATCACCACAAGGAGGCCCTGACGTTGGTTCGCGAGAACCAAGCGATCTACGTCGAGGACCTAAACATCGCGGGAATGGTCTGCAATCGTCGGTTGGCACGTGCGATCAACGACGCTGGCTGGTCGCAGTTCGTGAAAATAGTTGGCGAGAAGTCCGATCGATACGGCCGGTCCTTGCATCGGGTCTCGCGCTGGTTGGCATCCAGCAAGACCTGCAGCGGCTGCGGTCACGTGCTGGACGAGCTGGCACTGCGGACCAGAGTTTGGCAGTGTCCGGCGTGTTCCGCAGTCCACGACCGGGATCACAACGCCGCCAAGAACGTTCTCGCCGCCGGGCGGGCGGAGAGATTAAACGCCGGTGGAGCCTCGGTAAGTCCTCCCATCAGGGAGGTTCGAGGCGATGAAGCAGGAAGCACCTCGACCGCGGCCTAGACGCGCCGGAACGAGCGGCGACAGCAGGATTGGTCAGGAGCACGTCAACGACTTCACATTCGACGCCCCGACCGTCATCCGGACCAAGCGCGACGGCGGGGCGTTGTCGGATGCGGCGATCGACTGGGTGATCGACGGCTATACCCATGGCCGGGTCGCCGACGAGCAGATGTCCGCGTTGTTGATGGCCATCTTCTTGAAAGGCATGACTGGCGCCGAAATCGCGCGCTGGACGGCCGCCATGGTCGACTCCGGTGAGCGGCTGAACTTCACGGACTTGCGGCGTGACGGCAAACCATTGGCGTTGGTGGACAAACATTCCACCGGAGGCGTCGGCGACAAGATCACCATTCCACTGGTGCCCGTCGTGATGGCATGCGGGGGAGCGGTGCCACAGGCCGCGGGGCGCGGCCTCGGCCACACCGGCGGGACCCTCGACAAGCTGGAGTCCATCCCGGGTTTCACCGCCGAGATCTCCAAAGCCCAAATCCGCCAACAGCTTTGCGACCTCGGCGCGGCGATCTTCGCGGCAGGCGAGCTAGCTCCCGCCGATCGCAAGATCTATGCGCTGCGCGATGTCACCGCCACCACCGAGTCGCTGCCGCTGATCGCCAGCTCCGTGATGAGCAAGAAGATCGCCGAGGGCACCCGGGCACTGGTGCTCGACAGCAAGGTCGGCAGTGGCGCGTTCCTGGCGACGGAGGCAGAATCCCGCGAGCTCGCCAGCACGATGGTGGAGCTTGGCACCGCGGAGGGGCTGGTGACCCGCGCCCTGCTGACCGACATGGAGACGCCGCTGGGCCGCACCGTCGGCAACGCCGTCGAGGTCGAGGAATCGTTGGAGGTGCTGGCGGGCGGAGGGCCAGCCGATGTGGTGGAGCTAACGCTGGCGCTGGCGGGCGAGATGCTCGACGCCGCCGGGCTCGACGGTATCGACCCCGCCGAGACCCTGAAGGACGGGTCGGCGATGGACCGGTTCCGTGAGCTGGTCGCCGCGCAAGGCGGCGACTTGTCCCGACCGCTGCCGAGCGGTGCGTATTCCGAGACCATCCCCGCGCCGCGCGATGGCACGATGGGACTCATCGACGCGATGGCGGTGGGACTGACGGTGTGGCGGCTCGGCGCGGGCCGCTCCGTCCCAGGTGAGCGGGTGCAGTTCGGCGCTGGGCTGCGCATCCACCGTCGCCCCGGCGAACCCGTCGCCGCTGGTGCGGCGTTGTTCACCCTCTACACCGACACCCCGGAGCGATTCGAGGCCGCCATGGCCGAACTGGACGGCGCGTGGAGTGTCGGCGACACCGCGCCGAAACATCGCCCGCTGATCATTGATCGGATTACGTCCAGCGCACGCGAGGAGCGGAAAAACAGATGACCACACCGCTCACCCTCGAGTCGATCCGCCAGGCCCCGAAGGCGCTGCTGCACGACCACCTCGACGGCGGGCTGCGACCGGCGACCGTGCTGGAGCTCGCCGAGACCAACGGCTACGACGAGCTTCCCGCCAACGGCGTCGACGAACTCGCGACGTGGTTCCGCACGGCCGCGCACAGCGGATCGTTGGAACGCTACCTCGAACCGTTCGCCCACACCGTCGGCGTGATGCAGAGGCCGGAGGCGCTGCACCGGGTCGCCTACGAGTGTGTCGAGGACCTGGCGGCCGACAACGTCGTCTACGCCGAGATCCGGTTCGCACCCGAACTGCACATCGACCGCGGGCTGTCGCTCGACGCCGTCGTCGACGCCGTATTGGCCGGCTTCGCCGATGGCGAGAAGGCCGCCAGCGCCGAGGGTCGCGGCATCACCGTGCGCTGTCTCGTCACCGCGATGCGGCACGCGGCGCGGTCCCTCGAGATCGCCGAGCTGGCGATCCGCTTCCGGGACAAGGGCGTCGTCGGCTTCGACATCGCAGGTGCGGAGGCCGGGTACCCGCCGACGCGGCATCTCGACGCGTTCGAGTACATGCGAAGCAACAACGCCCGCTTCACCATTCACGCCGGTGAGGCGTTCGGTCTGCCGTCCATCCATGAGGCCATCGCGTTCTGCGGCGCCGACCGGCTCGGCCACGGCGTGCGGATCGCCGACGACATCACGGTCGGTCCCGACGGCACCGCGCAGCTCGGCAAGCTGGCTGCGTTGTTGCGCGACAAGCGAATTCCGTTCGAGATGTGTCCGAGCTCAAACGTGCAGACCGGCGCGGTCGGCTCCATCGCCGAGCATCCGTTCGATCTGCTGGCCCGGCTACGGTTCCGCGTCACCGTCAACACCGACAACCGGCTGATGAGCGACACCACGATGAGTCTGGAGATGCTGCGGCTGGTCGAGGCGTTTGGCTACGGCTGGAGCGACCTGCAGCGGTTCACCATCAACGCGATGAAGTCGGCGTTCATCTCGTTCGACGAGCGGCTGGCCATAATCGACGACGTGATCAAGCCCCGCTTCGCCGTACTCGTCGGCTAACCGGCTAGCTTGCTTCCCTTTCTACGCGCTCGCGGTTGTTAGCTGAGCATGCTGCGCAGGGTGTCCGCGAATTCGGTTGGTGCGCCAAGGAATCCGCCGTGATCGCCAGGGAACTCGACCGGCGTGGTGCCGAGCAGTTCGGCGAGCGCGACCGACGTACGATAGCTGAGCAGGCGGCCGGAGTCGGCGCCGATGCCGATCACCACGCGCGACGGGCTGTTCTTCAGCGCGTCGACGTCGGGCCGGTATCTGGTCGTCGGAAGTAGGTCGATCTCGAAGAACCGGGCGGCCTGGCGCACCTCATCCTCGGACGGTTCGGCCGGACCCGACGGCGCATCGTCGGGTGACACGTCGTATCCGGCGTTGCGCATGAAGTGCATCCACGCGGCCCCGAACCCGTCGCGGTGGAACGTGTCGACGATGGCCTCGGTGTGCGCGCGCTGCTCGGCGGCATCGGGCAGCAATTCCAGCAGAGGCGGCTCATGTGCGATGAGTGTGCGCACGCATCCCGGATGGCGGGCGACCAACGCCAGGCCCGTCACCGCCCCTCCACTCGACCCGAACACGTCGGCCGACTCGGCACAGAGGTCGTCGAGGATCGCCTTGACGTCGTCGGCGCGTTGCTCGACTGGGGACTGCGCGTCGGGGTCGTCGACCGGGCTGTTCGCATAACCGCGCGGGTCATAGGTGACGACGGTGCGGTCGCCCGCCAGCGCGTCGGCGAGCGGTGCGAACTCCGCCGAGGCCATGGGGGAGCCGATAACGAGCACCAACGGGCCGCTTCCGCCCCTGATCTCGTAGTGCAGGTGGGCGCCGGGGACGGTGACGGCACGGACGGTGGGGGAGGTAGGCAGGGTCATACCGGTGCAGACCGCGGCGGGGCCGCGAACTCATCGCGACGTATCGTGAGCGCGTGATCACCGGCGCTCATGTGATCGTGTACAGCCGCGACGCCGACGCCGACCGGGCGTTCTTCCGCGACGTCCTGGAGTACCCGAACGTCGACGCGGGCGGCGGCTGGCTGATCTTCAAGCTGCCGCCATGCGAGGTGGCGGTCCACCCCGCGGACTCGCCGTCGCACGAGTTGTATCTGATGTGCGACGACGTTGCCGCCACGGTCGAACAACTCGTGGCCAAAGGCGTCAGCTGCGGCCCGGTCACCGATCAGGGCTGGGGCTTGTTGACCAGCATCCAACTGCCAGGCGGCGGCCACCTCGGCCTCTACGAGCCACGGCATCCGAAGGCAACGGAGCTGTAGCGCTACTCCTGGCGCAGCCGCGACTCGACGAACACCTCCAACGCCTCCCACTGCTCGACGGCCTTGGCGTACGGCGGGCTCGGCCGCTGTACGGTGTCCGGGTCGAGTACATGCGCCACCACCCGGCCCAGCGGCTGATCGGCGTCCAGGGCCTCGTCGACGATGGTGTCCTCGGCGTATTCGCCTACATCCCTGAGCAATTCGACGGCGAGCTCGAGTTGGTCCCGGTCGATCGCGTCAGGGCCGTCGGCGAGGTCGTCGGCGATGCCGGTCAACACGTAGACGTTGTCGTCGCTGACGTTGACCTGAAGTGAGCCGTCGGTGGCCGCCGTCCGAATGTCGTCATACGTCGCCAGGTCGGACAGGTCGTGGTCGTGTTCGTCCGCCAGATAGCGCGCCAAGGTTCCGCGCGAGCTGAATACGCTGACACGTCCGTTGCGGCCCAAGAAGATTGGTTGGTCGTCGAGGTAACACCGCAAGGTGTAGTACGTGCCGCCGCTGGTCATCATCCGCACGGGATCGATGCCGACCTTGTGCCAGAAGTCCTCGTCGCTGCCCAGCACCTGGTCCTGCGCATGCGCAGCGAGGGCATCGGCTTCTTCGTCGGTGTCCACGACGTCGTCGATCACGACGTCGTCGGCTTCCGTCTCCTCGACCTCCTCGACCTCCTCGACTTCCTCGGGTTCGGGTGCCGGCTCGGCCAGCTCGGCCTCGGCCTTCTCCGAGGCGGCCTTGTCGACGTCAGGAATGGTGACGATCTCGTCGATTGCGTCGACGACGTTGTCCCAGCCGCGGCCGATCACCGTCTCGATCTCGGCCCAGCGCTTGCGGCCGGGCCGTCCGGCGAATGCGTCGATGCCGCCGCCGACGGTCCCGAGCACCGGGTTGCCGTTGAAGAACTTGGTGACCGCGGGCATCTCGCACACCGATCCGATGCTCGACGCGATCGCCAGTGTGCGGTGCAAGTCCTTGACGGTCTCCTCGCTGGGCTTCTCGGCGACCAGCTCCTCGAGGCTGACGAGGTCGTATTGGCGATCGTCGGCCGGGTCGAATGTATGCGCGTTGGCTTCGGTCAGCTTTTCCCAAGCCGGATGGTCGGTCAGGTCGTTGTCCGTGTTGGTCCTGACGAACGCGATCAGGTCGGCGACGGATTCGAACGCGTACAGGTCCTCGTCCTTGCCGAGGAACGCCTCCCACTCGTCGCCGGCATCGCGCCAGCGTGGAGCCCACAATGTGTACAGGTCGCCCTTGGTCAGCCCAAGCCTGATCGGCACGATGTCAGCAGCCATGGCGCACAGCCTAACGACGGCCCCTGGTTGGCTGTCGCACAGGCATCTGCGGTGCCCCCGCTGTACCCCTCCGATTAGCGGCCTTTCCGGGTGCTCAGCGCCCTATCCTGGATGAACTCCGGAGCGTGGGGGTGGGGGAGGGTCGGATGACGGCCGTGACGGCGTGCCGGACGTGTGGCACCGAGCCCCTGGAGAACGCTCGGTTCTGTCATGGCTGCGGCTCGCCGGTGGCCGCGGCTGATACCCATGCCGAGTACAAACAGGTCACGGTGCTCTTCGCGGACGTGGTGCACTCGATGAGCATCGCGGCTGTGGTCGGCACCGAACGGCTCCGCGAGATCATGACGGAATTGGTCAATCGCGCGATGGCGGTAGTCCAGCGCTACGGCGCCACGGTGGACCAATTCACCGGCGACGGCATGATGGCGGTGTTCGGAGCGCCCGTCGCGCTCGAGGATCACGCCTTACGCGCCTGTCTGCCGCCTTGGAGATCCAACGGGAAGTCCAGGATATGGCCGCCGACATCGATCGGCGGGATGGTGTCAGCCTCCGCCTGCGGATAGGGCTGAATTCCGGCCAAGTGATAGCTGGTGAATTCGGTTCCGCCGCAATTGGTTACACCGCTGTCGGCGAGCAGGTCGGGATGGCGCAACGCATGGAGTCCGCAGCGCCGCCAGGCGGGGTCATGCTCAGCGATTCGACCGCGCAACTCGTCGGGCGTGCAGCTATTCTCGGCGAACCGGAGATGGTGGCGATCAAGGGTGCCGACGCGCCCGTGCCTGCCCGCCGCCTGCTTGGGGTGGCTTCCGAGCGTGAGCGGACCGGGCCTGCGCAGTCGACCCTTGTAGGACGCGGGTTGGAACTGCACACCATGACTGGACTTCTCGAGCGCGCGATAGCCGGCCGCGGGTCGGTGGTAGGTGTCGTCGGGCCGCCGGGGATCGGGAAGAGCAGGCTCGTCCGTGAGGCGCTCGAGGTCGCCAAAAGCAGCGGTGTCAGAGTCTTTTCCACATATTGCGAATCCCACGCGAGCCAGATCCCGTTCCATGCCGTGGCGCGGTTGTTCCGCACTGCGACCCGGGTGGGCGGTCTCGACGACGCGGCCGCGCGAGCGCGGCTTCGAACCCAGCTTCCCGACGCCGATCGTGACGACCTCTTGATTCTCGACGACCTGCTGGGCATCGCCGATCCGGCGGTGACGCTGCCCAGGATCGATCCGGACGCCAGGCGGCGGCGGCTCGCGGCCTTGATCAACACGGCGAATCTGGCCCGCACCGAACCGATTCTCTACGTCATGGAGGACGTGCATTGGATCGACCAGGGCAGCGAGTCGATGATGGCCGACATACTCGCCGTGATCGGCCAAACGCCGCATCCGATGCGGCTTCTCGGCCCCTCGTCCCGGTGCTAGCCTAGCCGCAAATAACAATCGTGACCGGGAGGATTTGATGCGCGGCCTTCGCCTGGGTATTCCGCTTGTCCTCGCGTTGATCGTCGCACTCGCGCACCCCGCCTCCGCCGAGCCGGTTAAAATCCGCGTCGGCTGGATCGTTGCGCCGGCTTCGCTGGTCCCGCTGCTCTTTCTCAAGCCTGAGCTCGCCAAGCACTACAACAAATCCTATTCATTCGATCCGGTGCATTTCTCCTCCTCGAATTTGCAGATCACCGCGATCAGCCAGGGGGAGATCGACATTGCGTCGTTCGGCTATACGAGTTTCCCGCTGGCGATTCAGAATGGCGGCCTGTCCGACCTTCGTATCATCGCCGACGAGATCCAGGACGG
>Ga0207708_10003034_pt1 | contig 12381 bp, 6 predicted proteins | sample KBSK5101metaG_FD_184340 | JGI IMG/M metagenome (GOLD analysis project Ga0207708, IMG submission 184340) | Corn, switchgrass and miscanthus rhizosphere microbial communities from Kellogg Biological Station, Michigan, USA - KBS K5-10-1 metaG... | ecosystem: Host-associated > Plants > Roots >...
CTCGTACAGCTTCAGCGCGGCCGCCCTCTCGTCGGTGAACCAGCCGCTGGCGAGCACCTGGTGGTGCAGGTCGCGCACCGCGGGGGCGGCGACGACGGTCGGGCTCGCGACCCTGATCTCGATGCCCGCGGGGGTGTCGACGACGTCGTAGCTGCCGGGGGCCAGGTCGTAGCCGAAGGAGAACTCGGCGGCGTAGGTGACGACCAGGGCGCCCCGCGACTTCAGCCCCAGCAGGGAGCTCTCGACGCCGCGGTTCACCGTGTACCGCCGCACGACCGTCGTGCCGACGAACTTCGTCCTCTCGCCGAGCACGCTCTTGCTCGCCGACAGGTAGTCCTTGTACTTGGTGTAGCCGAGCAGCGTTCCGTCCTTCGTCGTCCGCTCGCCCATGCTTTCCGCGATCGCGGCGTCGGGGTCGGTTCTGTGGAACAGCGTCATTGCGACTACGGCGGCGAGCAGACAGCCCAGCAGCAAGTCCAAACGTTCTCTTCTCATTCGTGACTCTCCCGGTTGCGCAAAGTCATTAATGTCGATTGCGCAACGGATTCGTTATACGACCGCTTCCACCCCCATGGGCCCGATAACGGCCGCGGAAGAATTGCTGCTCTCGGCCAACAGCAGCGGTCGGCGCCGTTGTGGAGTTTTCCGGTAAGCGGTCATTGGGGCCGCATTGTGCTTCGGCGCAGTTCTCCCCGTTGGATACATGGTTATGGATGGCTGATTTGACCCGACTAGGGGGGCCTGAACGCTTCGCAGCCAGCAATGGCCTTCTTTAGCCATGCGTGCGACTCCTCATGCGACTAGGCGTAGCTAGTGTCCGCCGTGACGCACGCTGTCACGAGGAGCTAAGCCTCGGTCGGTTCATTTGCACAGCCCTAGCACTTGCTCCTGCAGCGAACAGCTTCCTCGCGCGGGCGCGGGTGCAGGCAGAGGTGCGGGCGCAGGCGCGTGCGCCTTGATACACGCGGCCAGTTCACGCGAAGTCGGTTGATAGTACGTCCATCCGGACCCTAGGTCCGGCATTGCAAGACGGACGTCGCGCCATTTCGAGTGGCCGGAATCCTGCAGCAAGTCGAAGTTGTCGCATAGTGCCTTTGCAAGCTTAACCAGCGTAGTCGAGGACGGCCGCTGGCGCGCGCCGTAGCTGAAATCATAAGTGACCAACAGCGCCTTGACGGCGTAAGTGGATTGGTCTGCAGACAGCAGGTTCGGATAGCTGATTTGCCGCACGTTGGCGTTGAAGTAGGTCTTAAGAGCAGCAGCGGTGGTCGGATGATTCGGGTCCAGCTTAAGAATTTTGACGTATTGCTTTGCCTCTGGTTTCATGCCGGAAAGCAGCGGGGTGGGCTGCCCGCCGACGATGGCCACCACGCCCTTGTGGTCCTCGGTAAGCTTGATGAGTGCTTGTTCGTTCGGCAGGTTGGTGGCCGAAGCAATCTGTTCGCCGAACATCAACTGGTACAGCGTGGTGGTCGAAAGTGCGGTGCCGCTGCCGATGGGGCCGATGTTGATCGGTTGGCCTTTGATTTCGTGAATCCAGTTTAGCGGTGAATCGGCCGCGACCAGAAAGTAAATTTCCTCGTCGTATAGCGGCAGGATGACGCGCAACGGCCGGATGATGTCGGCGGCGCTACGATCAGTAGGCGCAAGGTCTAGGAATGCTTGGTAAACATCACTTTGGACCAGCGCAAGCTTGATGCCCGGATCGTAGCGCAGCCGCTTGACATTCTCGACCGAGCCGTTGGAAGGTAGGACGCCTAGGTCGATGCCGGCGGGTTTGGCGATGATTGTCGCAAGGTCTTTGCCAATCTGAATGTAAGTACCGCGTTCGCCTGCGGTGACGATGTTGAAGTCCAGCGCGTAAGCTTCATGGCCGATCATTCCAATGACTAGTCCGGCGATTGCGCGCCATGCGTACCACCACTTCGTCCGCTTGTTCATCGCTGCTCCTTCGTATGTACGTCAAATTGCGTCATTCGCGCGCAGCAAAACCCTACTGAGTTGACCCGTACCCGATTTGTGCGGTGGCGGACAGACAACGGAGAAGCGTGCAGTCACATTGCATTTCGGTCGTCTGGAGGGGAAACGTCTGTTTGTCACCCTCGATCACCCACGTACCACTCGCGAAGACGTAATCGCCAACCTGTTCCACATTGGCGCCATACCGTAAACTCACGGGCACCCGCGACGCAGACAACGACGCCGGACAGCAGCAGTGTCGCTATCCATGCGACTAACGCAAGCGCGCAGAAGAAGGCACAAGTGCAAATCTTGCGTCGCATCGTTGTTGCTGCGCAAAGGTTATGGTGTCCATTGCATCTCCTGTAATTCGCGGTGAAACGCAAGGACCCTATTCCCACCAATCCTTGGTTTTCGCCTGCGCCATGGCCTGCCATTGTATGTTGTAAGCATGCACCGCTCTGGGGGATATCCAGACCCGATCGGTGAGAACGAATTATCCTCCGTCGTAAATGCACCTCAGCATCCGACGACGGCAGCGCGCACGTTTTGCCCGCACATGTTAGCTGTGGTAAACAAGTGCGGCTGTTGCGTTAGTGTTCGCCGCACTCGCCCGCGGTCCGTAGGCAAGAGCATACGAACAAGCGCCGCCCCGCCTCTATCGATTGGCAAGTTGGTCAAAGGATACTTGGGGCACATGCAACCGCGTAGCGGCGCCCATTGCCCCTTGAAACTGTTCCTGGACACGACGCCCGTCGGGTCAAGATTGATGTTGGCCACCTGCCAACCGGCCCCACGACTGCTGCCGAACGCGAGTAGGTGCCGGCCACCGCACGTTGATTCACCGGCTGTTCATTCACCGACGCGTAAACCCCTCGAACCCGATCTGAAAATCACCCGCGAAGAACCCATTCACCATCATTCAAAGAACATACGAAGCGGAGCTCCGTATGCCGTTAAGGATGATGCCGCGGGCTTGATACAGAACGTCGTGCGCAGCACCGTTGCTGGCCAGCCCGATCATCAAGCCTTAACATAGGCGGCCTTCGGAACGTTGCAACACTCTCGTTGCAAGGCGACGGTGAAGAAGCGGAAAGAGTGGTCGATGCGGACGAGGATAGGACAAAAGGGTTCGATTGCGTCCGGTGCCGAAGCGGTGGCCGACACGGCGCGAGGTGTTGGGGAAACGATCGATCTCGCCCCGTCGAAGCGCGGACACGGCATCTGGCCGGGTGCGGCCAGCGCGTTCATCGTCGTGGCACTCGGGTCGCTGGCGTTCATTGTCGCGGCGCTCGCGATCCTGCGCGGGGAAACCATCAAGGCAGCCGAGCGCGATGCGGCCTCGCTCGCGTTCCTGATCGAGGAAAAGGTCGCGCGAACCGTCCAGATCGTCGACCTGATGCTTGAGGAGGTGGGCAGCGACCACGGGCAACGCCCGTCCTTCGACGAGGAATCGATGCATCAACTGTTGCGCGCGCGTGTGACGCGGATGCCGTACCTGCGCGCCATCTGGGTCCTCGACGATCGAGGCAGGATGGTCTACGACAGCGACACCGGCAACATTGGCGCCGATCTCGCCGATCGCGACTACTTCATCGCGCATCGCAACAGCGCTGACATTGCCCTGTTCATCGGCAACCCGGTGGTCAGCCGCTCGGTCAGCACGTGGTTCGTCAGTTTGAGCCGCGCGGTGCGGCGACCCGACGGCGAGCTGAAGTATGTCGTCGTTGCCGCCTTCGAGAATCGTTATTTCGCCACGTTATGGCGCAGCGTGGATGTGGGCACTCACGGGTCGATCGCGCTTGTGTCGCGTGACGGTACCCTGTTGATCCGTAACCCGCCGATCGAGGGACTGATCGGAAAGTCGATCCCCGTTGCGATGAACTTCCGCCAATATGTCTCGGAGGCTCCCGCCTTTACGTTGCGCCGGACAAGTTCAATCGATGGCGTCGAACGCATCTTCAGCTTCGCGGTAGTCCGGGACTATCCCAAGCTCGTCATCGTGCTGGGCCGCTCGGTTTCGGAGGTGCTCGCGCCCTGGCGACAGTTCGCGATGCTGGCGCTGACCGGATGGCTCGCCGCGGTGGCGATGCTCGGCGCCCTCACACTGTTCCTGCTGCGGCAAATACGGGCACGGCTGCTCGCCGAAACTCAGGTCGAATCGTTGGCGAAATTGGCGCTGGAAAATCCGAATCCCATCCTTCGAATTGGCACCGACCGGGCAATCCAGTACGCCAACCCGCCCGCCGCGAAGCTCAAGGCTGCAGTGACCTCGGGTGCAAGCGACGGCAGGACTCGCTGGCATGCATTCATCGACAAAGCCATGACGGTCGGGCCAGGCACACTCGTCGACGCCGAGTTCCCCGGAAAATCCTATGCCTTCACCGCGGCACCGGTTCCGCAAGCCGGCTACGTGAACCTGTACGCGACCGACATCACCGAGCTCAAGCGCGCGCAGCGGGCGCTCGAGAAAAGCGAAGACCTCTTCCGCCAGCTCGCCGCCAATATTCCGGAGGCCTTTTGGGTGATTGAAATGGGAAGCGAACACATCCTCTACGCCAGCCCCGGCTGGCGCACGATCACGGGCTGGCCACCGCCGACAGAGTTGCGCGATGTGCGCGCGATTGTGCATCCCGATGATCGCGAGCGCGTCGCGCACAGCGCTTCGCACGCAGGTACCGCAGGTCTGGAACTGGACTGCCGGATCGTGCGCCCCGACGGCTCCGTCCGCTGGCTGCACGTGCAGACGTTTCCCGTACGCAACGAAGCCGGCGAAGCGTATCGAATGACGGGTGTCGCTGCCGACGTCACCGAGCAGAAGCTTGCTGAGGAGCGGTTGCTGCGAATGGCGCATTCCGACGCGCTAACCAATCTGCCCAATCGTAGGCTCTTCTACGACTCGCTGACGCGCACGCTCGAGCACGCACGCGAACACCATTGGATTGTCGGCGTGCTGTTCGTGGATCTCGATCGATTCAAGGTCGTAAACGATACGCTCGGACACGCGACCGGCGATGAGTTGCTGCGGCAGGTTGCTGAAAGGCTGATGGATTGCGTACGAATCCGCGACTTGGTAGGCAGGCTGGGCGGCGACGAGTTCGGCGTCCTGTTGCTGCTGGACGACCCGAACGAAGCAGGCGCAGCCGCTGAGAAGATCCTGCACGCGCTGGTCGAACCCTTCACACTCGAGGGACGCGAGGCCTTCGTAAGCGCGAGCATCGGCATCACCATCTACCCGACCGACGCCACCGACCCAGATACGCTGCTTCGCTATGCCGACACGGCGATGTATCGCGCCAAGGACGACGGAAGGAACGTCTGTCGTTATTACACTGCGGAGATGAACGCGCGGGCCGCGGAGCGGCTCGACCTCGAAACCGACCTGCGCCGAGCGCTCTCGCAGCACGAGTTTTTGCTCGACTACCAGCCGAAACTCGACCTCGCAACCGGCGCCATCAGCGGCATCGAAGCGCTACTACGGTGGCGGAGACCCGGCGGCGTAGGTCTGGCGCCGCCCGCGGACTTCATGCCTCTACTGGAGGAGACGGGACTGATCGTCCCGGTCGGGGAATGGGTCATCGGCGAGGTGTGCCGTCAGCTGCGCGCGTGGCAACACGATGGCGTGCAGGCTGTCCCGATTGCCGTAAACCTTTCGGCTCGCCAGTTCCATGATGAGAATCTGCCGGACAAGGTCATGCAGTCGGTACGCGAGCACGGCGTGAGCTCGGAACTACTCGAATTCGAAATCACCGAAAGTTCAGCAATGTCGAGCGCGGACCAGACGGCGGGCATTCTGGACGTATTGCGGGCGGCCGGAGCGCGCATCGCCATCGACGACTTCGGAACCGGTTATTCGAGCCTCACCTATCTCAAGCGCTTTCCAATCGACGTGATCAAGATCGACGGGGCTTTTGTCCGCGACGTCACGACCGATGCCGATGATGCCGCGATCGTCCTCGCCATCATCGGCATGGCGCACCAGCTTGGGCTTCGGGTCGTCGCCGAAGGTGTCGAAACCGTGGACCAGATGTCTTTCCTCAGCGCGCACGGCTGCGACGAGATCCAGGGACATGTTTTCTGGAAGCCGATGGACGCGACGAAGATTGCTGGACTCCTCCGAGGGGATCGGTCAATGGCGAAATGGGGAGCAGCGGGCGCGCGGTGACGCGCTTGTGACCGAGCGGGTCTTTGACTAGCGGCACTGTGGGTCACTGAAGCCAGTGTCCGCCCCTCGAAAAAACGGATGCGCACGCCGCGCATGCTGAACTGACGTGCGCCCCGAAAAGACAAAGGCCTAGCGACTTCTCGCTAAGCCCTTGTAGGAGTTGGTAGGCCGTGTAGGGATCGAACCTACGACCAACGGATTAAGAGCCCAAGGCACCCCAGCCGCCGCTGCTTGTAAGCCGACCGCTGACCAGTACCGATGTCGGCCATTCGGCGGTGAGTACTGAACCCATCGCCACCTCGTGCCGATGCGCGTCCTGTCTGTCGAGCTATTTAGTCGGCACCAACACACCAAAGGCAGTACGGCTGGTTTGGGCGATTCAAGTACCTTTTCTCGATTTGTTGGCGTAGTTCCCGAGCGCGACGAATCTCCCCGAGCGACGCTATAACCGGTATGACGAGAGAGCGGTCACTGGCAAACGTATTGGCTCTGGCAGGCCGACCCGGCTGCGCTTCGGGCCATGGTGTTTGCGTGCTGCGCGCCGATGTGGCCGAGCCACCGGTCGGGCCGAAAACCCCATCCCGCGTTGGACGATCAGGAGTTGCTAACACCGTCGAGTCTACTGCCACAATATGCAAGCCCGCCAGACGCGTTCGAGCGATCAACTCACGCATCGTCCTTGACAGGATCCCGTCTCGGTTGCGTGCACAAGTTCAGGTTAGGAGGCGCGTCACTCAGGGTCAAGCGCTTGCTGCGTTATGGCGTCACACGCAGGCATAGTGTGGCGAACTTGCAACGGCGCCAGCGACTCTCTCTAACGCATCCTTGACGCCAGCACGTCGGCTGCGCGCGTCGTCCGTCGTGCAACGCCTCGGTGCTTAGTTGGGTCGCCGCACGCCGGGACAACGGGCGGGCATTGGCAACTCTGGGAATCGTCGACGCCGCAAAGGCAAAGGGCCCGACGATCGCTCGCCAAGCCTCGTTCGAGTTGGTAGGCCGCGTAGGGATCGAACTACGACCAGCGGATTATCAACGCGGGCTCGTCGATAGTGACATCTGAAAGGATCCACCGGATCCATGGGAGTGTCCTTAAGTGGTCCTGTTCTGGGGCCAAGTTATGCCTTAGTCTGGATGCCACAATCGGTTTGGTCGGTTCAACAATCGGCGCGTCGGGGTTGGACGAGCCATGACTGAGGGCGACATGGCATCCATACGCGAGGAAATGGTTATCGACGCATCTCCGGACGCGGTTTGGGATGCCCTACGAGATGTCGGTGCCCTGCATACGCGCCTGGTGCCGGGTTTTGTCACCGATACTCGGCTGGAGCCTGGCGCGCGCGTCGTCACGTTCGGCAACGGTCAAGTAGTCCGCGAGCTCATCGTCGATATCGACGAGACTAACCGGCGCGTCGTTTGGGCCATCGTCGACGAGCCGTTTCGTCATTACAACGGTGCTGCACAAGTCATTGGCGAGGTCGGCGGTGGTTGCCGTTTTGTTTGGGTCACGGATTTGCTCCCGAACGAGCTGGCGAGTCACGTTGCTTCCATGATGCAAAGCGGCTTGCGCGTGCTCAAGACTACGCTGGAAGGGGCTCGACCGACCTAGACGGCTCCCCTTCTGTGGTGTTTATCGGTCCGGACGAGTTCTCCCCATCAACGTGAGTCGCGTGCGTTCCCTCCTCTATCGTATCGACGCGGCCTGATCGAGCGCAATAGGGACCATGACGCGCGCAACCCTGGGGTCGTCGGACGGCCGGTCATGCTCCGACGGCTCGTCCACATGCACTACCGCTGGCTGGAGTTGTCGGCCGCAATATCCGAGGCGCGTATTCTTCCGCACGGCCGGCGGCGACCACGTCTTGTTGAAGAGCGCGTACCGACCACTTCAGTCGCTCAACGCGGCGACAACCTCGGTAACAGGCGTGGCGCACTACACAACTCGAGCAGAATCATTTCCGAAAACCGATACTCGATTTATGTCTCGCGCTTCTGCGAAAGCTTGGTGCCCAGAATCTCGATTCATGCAACCGGAAGACGACGATCCGCGGCCCGTGCCACCGATACGCCCAAGGGCCGAAGATTGCTGTAAGGGTTCTTGTGACCCCTGCATCTTCGATATCTATGACGTTGCGCTCTATCGCTACCAGGACGAGCTGCGAGCGTGGGAGGAACGGCAAGCGCGACGCCACGGGAACCGGCCATGAAGGTCCACATCGGGATTTCGGCTCCATGACGTGCCCTATACCTGGGCGTCATGGCATCGGCAGTCTGGTGCCCGCTATGACGAGGTGAGGGACCTATGCGGCTGGAAGTTGTGCGTGCTGGTGGACTCCTACGCGAAGTTCGCGACCGAGCATTTGACGGCTGCAGCGGAGTGAATCGAGCGCGGCCGTGACGAAAACATGATCGATTTGTCACATTTTTGTGACGTTTCAAAAGCACAAGGGGCTGGCGGTCAGGCTAACCCCTCGATTTTGTTGGTAGGCCGTGTAGGGATCGAACCTACGACCAACGGATTAATACCCCGTCTACGCGGACCGCTGCTGACCTAAACAGTAAGAGACGCAACGCTTTCTTCCGGCCGGGGATCGTGCGGGGTGCACTACCGAACCATTCCCGAACCGCACGCGAGAAGCAGAGCGCGGCGCTCCCGGCGCCTGCTGTGCATCTGAGTCCGTGCTCACCGCACGACGGTCATGCCTCTGAATGGGAAAAGCGGTCGAAAAATATTCGCAGCTTTTCGAAATTATTCGCCGTTTTGCGATAAACGGCGCCGGCTCGTCGGAGGTAAGCTTTCGCAGCGCCCTGCGCGCAGGGCGTCTAAGGAGGAGCCATGAATAGAAGGGATCTGGCAAGATTACTTGCCGTTTCAGCCGCCGCCGTACCGGGTCTGTTACTCAGCGCTTCCATCGCGTCGGCAGAGGTGATTTCTTCCGACGGCTTTCCCGCGTCGGTGCCCAAGGCAATCTGTGGTCCCGGGGAACATACCGAAAGCGGATTGCAGGGTGAGACGACGGTGCAGGAACGTTTCAGCGGCGATTCCGAGCGCGCCTACAACTGCAATCTGGAACTCGTGGGGCAGGAGGACCAAGATACGTTTCAAGGAGCCTTTTCCCAGGATGGACCGGCGTACTACGATGTGTGCGCCTACTATGGAACGGACCGTCCTGCCACTGGCCAAGGCATCAAGGTAATCGATGCCTCTGACCCCGCGCATCCGCGGGTGAGCGCGCAGTTGACCGACACCCCCGCGGCACTTAACGCACACGAGACGGTGGCGACCAATGCCAACACTCGCCTTCTCGTAGCCGGCCAAACCGATGGGCCAAATTTTGCGGTATATGACATCTCCGACTGCCGCCACCCGGTCCTTAAGGGCAGCGTCAACGCGTCAAGCAGCAGCTTCCACCATATGGGCGCTTTCGCCCCGGACGGGAAGACGTACTATGCCACCCAGAACTTTCGCGGCGTTGGCGGCTTCGTATACCCGTTTGACGTCTCCGACCCTGCAAATCCGAAGTTGCTCCCGCCATGGCAATACCTCGGCGATGGCAGGCCCCACTCGCTAAACCTCAATTGGAATGGCTTCTTGCCCGGCGTGCCCGAAGGGACGCTGCTGTTCGCGGGGCAGCCGGGGCAATTCGGCGCAGCGCCAACGAATTCCTCGTTCGGTCCCGACGGACTCGTGATCGAGGACGTCAGCGACTATCAGTTCCGCCGCCCCAATCCGCAGATCCGAATAATCAGCAAGCTCTTTTGGGCAGACCAGGGGCAAGCCGAGGCGATGATCCCCGTGAAGATCAAGGGGCACCCGTACATCATCAGCACCGACGAGGCGGGCGGGGCGGGTGGCGCGGGCGGTTGGGCGGCCGCGTGTGCCCGAGGGGCGTCCGCTTTCGGCTATCCGCAGATCATCGACGTCGCCGATATCACGAACCCGAAGATCATCGCCAAACTCAGGCTGGAAGTGAGCGACCCGGCGAATTGTGCGGCTCTGCTCGAAGGGACGCCGCCGGATGTTCCCGGAACCGCCCCGGGGACCAACTTACCGGCCATTTCGGGGACGACCAACTACAGTCAAGAAACATGTGTCGCCGACAATCCCGAGGATACCAAGATGCTCGCTTGCAGTTTTCAGAATGCGCAATTGCGCGTTTTCGACGTAAGCGATCCAACCCATCCGAAGGAGATCGCGTACTGGAAGTCAGGGGCCCCGCGGACGAGGGTCCTTCCCGCTTCGGGGAGTTGGGCGGTGGGCGTCGATCGAACCGTCGACAAGATTGCTCACTGGGTGCGCTGGGTCGTTGTCGGCAAGGGTAACGGCCACGATAAGGCCAAGCGGAATGGCAACGGCGTTGGCGGCGGACCCGGCAACTCAGCCGACATCCAGCTCTGGGCCGTCAGCGATGGGCACGGCTTTCAGGTTCTTCAATTCTCGAAAAGCTTCACAGCGCAACACAAGGATCTCTTCGAAAACACGGTGACGACTGAACAAAGCCAGTAGCAAAGCCGCGCAATCTGGAGATCAGCGCAAACAGGACCCGCTTCGGCGGGTCCTTCCGTTTCCGCTCGCGCTTCCTTGGCCACCCATCTTCCGCACTTCGGGCGCGTCGGAGGAGAAGTCGGCTCGGCGACGGAACGGGTGGCGATCACTTGGCGCGGGTGGATGTTCAGGGGCTTGCTGCAGATGTCCTGGACATGCCCGTTGGGCAGTCGCACACTTGCGCGATTTTCACCGGCGGCACGGTCAAGTGCTGAGTCCAAGCAGTGTGCGGTTTTCGTCGCGCCACCATTCGCAAGGGCGACGCGCAATGTCGACGACGGTACCGCGATTCTTCACCGTTACGATGTCGCGTTCTTCGCCACGACTACGTTGATGCTCGCCTTGGTGCCGCATACCGTCAAATCGAAATAGTGATCGCATGCAAACACTCAATAGAGTTTCGTACAGCAAGTCCCTCGCGCTAATGATCTTCATCGCCCTTCTCGGGGCGCAGAGCGAGGTCGCTGAGGGAGATGGAAGCCCGACGCCTGCTCTTCCAACCGATACGCTGACGCACTTCGAATACTTCGTCCTGACCAACTGCACGCCGTGCGTTCGGGAGAGCTATGCCATCGCCACGGTACCCATTCCCGCGATGAAAGCACCCAACTTTTCGGCAGTCCCGCCGACCAATCCGGTCACGACCACACGGCCCGGCCAACTGCGTCTGGAGTTGCTTCGCGCGTATCCGGCAGGTTTCGAAAGCCGCCAGCACCTGGCGATGCGGGTCGCCCTGACGGTCACGACGGGCACCGAGGGCGCCCAATACCCCGTTGGCGCCGGATTGCTCGACGAAGTCGAAGTACCTGCGCTGGCCGCTGCGCTATCGCAGATGGGCAAGGTGGCGTCCGCCGCAGTTGACGATTCGTCGCTTCGCCTCGTCGATACGGAGTTCCACGCGGATTCGGTCCGCATTGGGACGGTGCGTACCGGAAACGAGGTGCTCGCTTACGTGCAGGTTGCGCCGCCCGACATGCCGCGGTTCGCGTTGAAGCAGGTGTGGGAGCTACCCGCCACCTATTTCCCTTCCACGGATATTGGAATGCTCGAACACGCCGTGAGCCAGGTGAGCGCGAAGATTCGCGCCATCCGCGCGCGCTAATCACGCGCGTCGCTTGCGCTGTTCGGAAGTCGCCATGCGAATTGCCAACTCGAGTCGTACTTACCTGGTCGCCGCAATGCTCGCAGCTTTGACTGGCCGCGCTCTGGCCGACGATCGCGTTCTCCACCTGGCCATTCATGGAGCGAAACCTCCTTCCAGGCCTCCCGTCTTGTCAGTTCTCGAGAACGATCGAGTCTTAGTGCATTTGACGTCGGATCAACCCGTGCACGTTCATCTTCACGGCTACGACATCGAAAGCGCAGTGGCGCCGGACCACCCAACCTCGTTGGGCTTTACCGCCAACGCCACCGGCCGCTTTCCGATCGAGATCCATTCGAAGGAACCCCACAAGCAGAGGCCCCTTGCATACATCGAAGTTCAACCACGATAGCCGAGGAAACAACAGCCTCTTGGATGTGTTCGATGGCCGACCAGAACAGGCGACACGGCCCCTTGTCGCCACCTTCGCCACGCCGATTGCTTTGGCGGCCGCCGAGCGTCGCTTTGGCCACGATATCGGTATTCTTCTCGATACCTGCGCATGGACACGGCTTCGGTCTGCGCTACGACCTTCCGCTTCCCCTGGTGCTCTGGATCGGCGGCGCGGCGTCC
>Ga0207708_10003036_pt1 | contig 12376 bp, 8 predicted proteins | sample KBSK5101metaG_FD_184340 | JGI IMG/M metagenome (GOLD analysis project Ga0207708, IMG submission 184340) | Corn, switchgrass and miscanthus rhizosphere microbial communities from Kellogg Biological Station, Michigan, USA - KBS K5-10-1 metaG... | ecosystem: Host-associated > Plants > Roots >...
CTCGCGCAGTTCCTGCCCGACGGCATCGGGCTGTTCCTGGTGGCGGCCACGATCACGCTCGCGATCATGGCGTGGAGAGCGGGCACCCGCGGCGTGGTCGGCAGCCTCCAGGGAGCGGTAGTGGCCGTGTTCGCGGTCGTCGCCACGGCCACCGCCCTGGGCACGTTCGGCAGTTCCAACCGAGCGTTCGTCACCGTCGTCGCGGCGACCCTGGCCGTGACGCTGCTGACGGGCATCGTCTTCGTGGTGATCGGAACGCTCAAACTCGGCAACCTGATCCGGTTCGTTCCATACCCGGTCGTCGGGGGCTTCATCGCCGGCGCCGGATGGCTCCTCCTGAAGGGTGGCCTGTACGTCGCCTCGGGCGTGGAGGTACACCTCGGCACGTTCGGATCCATGACCGAACGGGAGACGCTCACGCACTGGCTTCCCGCCCTCGCGTTCGGGGTGATCATGTTCCTCGCCGTCCGACTGGTGAAGAAGCCCATGGTCATCCCGATCGTGCTCTCGGCCGGGTTGGCGCTGTTCGCGATCAGCATGCTCGTGACCGGGTCATCGATCGACGACGCGCGGAACGGGTTCTGGATGCTCGGGCCGTACCGCTCCGGCTGGCTGTTCCAGCCGTGGACCTTCCGCGCCCTCACAAGCGCCGACTGGTGGGCCGTCCTCGGACAGGCCGCCGGCATCGCGACGGTGGTGTTCGTCGCCGTGATCGGGGTCCTGTTCAACATCAGCGGGACGGAGATCCTGCTGGACCGGGACCTCGACGCGAACACGGAGCTCCGCGATGCCGGTCTCCTCAACGTCGTCTCCGGCGTGTTCGGCGGCACCCCGGGATACCATGCGCTCAGCCTGACCACCCTCACCGATCGCATGAACGTTGACGCGCGGGCCACTGGACTGATCGCCTCGCTCGTCCCGCTCACCGCCGTGGTGTTCGGAGCCGCCGCGATCGCGTTGATCCCACGCACGATCGTCGGCGGCGTGCTGGTGTTCCTCGGTCTCGAGTTCATCGTCGACTGGGTCTGGGACAAGCGGCGAACGCTGCCGACGGTCGAATACGCCGTCGTACTGGTGATCTTCGCGGGGATCATCGCGAAGGGGTTCCTCCCGGGGGTGGTGATCGGCCTGGTGATGGCCGTCGTCCTGTTCGCCATCAGCTACGGCCGGGTCGAACTGGTCGACGAGGTCGCGTTCGGGGACACACGCCACAGCAACGTGGACAGGCCGCCCGGGGAGCGGGCGGCCCTGCGGACGATGGGCGCGCGGGTCCAGATCCTGCGCGTGCACGGGTTCGTCTTCTTCGGTTCGGCGAGCGGCCTGCTGGACAGGATCCGCAACCGGGTGGACACGGCACCGCCGCGCTGCTTGCTGATGGACCTCCGGCAGGTCACGGGCGTGGACGCCTCGGCGGTCGTGTCCTTCGTCAACGTGGTCCACCTCGCGGAGGCGAACGGGTTCGAGCTCGTGCTCGCCGGAGCCAGGGATTCGGTGCATACGCAACTCGAACGCGGAGGTGTGGTCGCCTCCGAAGGGGTCGTCCGGTTCGAGCCGGACCTCGATCGCGGCCTGCAGCGATGCGAGGACATCTTGCTGGACGAGGCGCAGGTCGAACGGCTCTCGGGCACCGATCAGGACGACGCTCTCGACGGCTTGCCGCCGGGTTTGCGACCGTACCTCGAGCGCGTGACCCTCGCGGAGGGAACCGTACTGATCCGCCAGGACGAGCCGCCCGGCGATGTGTTCGTGCTGGCATCCGGCCGCCTCCGGGTGGACATGGTGACGCCCGAGGGGACGCGGATGCGCTTGCGCACGGTGCTTCCCGGCGTGGTGGTCGGCGAGATCGCGATGTACACGGGCGACACACGAACGGCGGATGTGGTCGCCGAGACGCCGAGCGTCGTGATGCAACTCGGCCGAGCCTCGATCGAGCGGATAGAGGCCACGGAACCGGCGCTCGCCGCGGCGCTGCACCGATGGCTGGCCACGACGCTCTCGGAGCGATTGACCGAAACGCAGAGGGCCGTCATGGCCCTGTTCGACTAGGCGGCTGGGGAGAGGGCATTGGCCGAGGAGCGACGACCCGTGGGGATGTTCGCCTCGCTGGCTGCAGGCGTGATCATCGGGGCGGTCGAGGCGGTCCTCGCGATCGCGTTCGCCGCCTTCGTGTTCGGCGGCCTGCTCGTGAGTCGCTTGGCCGACGGCATCGGCCTGTACCTCGTGGCGGCCGCGCTGACGCTCGGGATCCTGGCCTGGAGGGCGGGTCGCCGAGGCGTGGTGGGGAGCGTGCAGGATGCCGCGGCGGCCGTGCTCGCGGTCGTGGCGGCGACCACGGCGGCGAAAGCCGCGGACATCGCGAAGGTCGCCCAGGCGACCGGGTTGAAGGACTACGAGAAACCCGACGTCTTCCTCACCGTGATCGCGGCGACGCTGGTGGTGACGGTCCTTTGCGGCGTCGTCTTCCTGGCGCTCGGGACGTTCCGGCTCGGCAACCTGGTGCGGTTCGTGCCGTATCCGGTCGTCGGCGGCTTCCTCGCCGGCACCGGGTGGCTCCTGTTCAAGGGCGGTATCTACGTCGCATCGGGGATCGAGGTTCACCTGCGCACGATCGGGCTCATGCTCCACTCGGAGGCGCTCAAGCACACGCTGACCGCGTTCGCGTTCGGCGTGATCTTGCTGTTCGCGGTCCGACATGTGAAGAAGCCGCTGGTGATCCCGGTCGTGCTGGGGGTCGGAGTCGTGGTGTTCGCGATCAGCATGCTCGTTACCGGCTCGTCGATCGAGACCGCGAAGGACGGTGGATGGCTCCTCGGCCCGTTCGAGTCGGCCCGGCTGTGGCAACCGTGGACCTTCCGCGCGCTCGGAGGCGCCGACTGGTCGGCGGTCCTCGGGCAGGCCGCCGCCATCGCCACCGCCGTGCTCGTCGCCGCGATCGCCATCTTGTTCAACATCAGCGGCTCCGAGGTCGTCCTGCATCGGGAGCTCGATACGAACCAGGAGCTCCGCGACGCCGGCGTTCTCAACGTCATCTCGGGAGCCCTCGGCGGTATCCCCGGCTACCACGCGCTCAGCCTCACGGCCCTCGCGGAGCGAATGAAGGTCGACGCGCGGGCCGCCGGGCTCGTCGCCACGCTCGTCCCGCTCGCGGCCGTCGTGTTCGGCGCGGGTGTGATCGAGCTGATCCCGCGCATGATCGTCGGTGGCGTGCTGGTGTTCCTCGGCCTCGCGTTCATCGTGGAGTGGGTCTGGGACAAACGGCGAACGCTGCCGAAGCTCGAGTACGTCGTCGTCCTGGTGATCCTCGCGGGGATCATCGCGAAGGGGTTCCTGCCGGGCGTCGTGATCGGCCTGGTGCTGGCCGTCATCCTGTTCGCGGTCAACTACGGCCGGACCGAGCTGGTCCACGAAGTCGCGTTCGGGCCGATGTATCACAGCAACGTCGACCGGCCCCCCGCCGAGCGTGACGCGTTGCGCGCGCAGGGCTCGCGCGTGCAGATCCTCCGCGTGAGCGGGTACGTGTTCTTCGGGATGGTGAGCGGCATGCTCGAGCGGATCCGCAAGCGGGTGGAGCCTGGAACGCTGCGATACATCGTGGTGGACATGCGGCGCGCGACCGGCATCGATTCGTCGGCGGTGATGTCGTTCCGCAAGGTGGCGCAGCTCGCCGCAGCGAACGGCTTCGAGCTGGTGTTCACGGGCGTGCCGGTGCCGGTGATGGCATGGCTTGCGCGTGGCGACGTCGTCGCGATCGACGACGTCGTGCGGTTCGAACCGGATCTGGATCGCGGACTGCAGGTGTGCGAGGAGGGGCTGCTCGCCGATGCCGGGGTCGAGGAGGGCACCGATGACGAGCTCGCCGGCATGCCGCCAGGGCTGATAGCGCATCTCTCGCGCGAGACCCTGGCGCAGGGGACCGTGTTGATCCGCCAGGGCGAGCCGCCCGACGATCTGTTCGTGCTGGAGTCGGGCCAGTTGCAGGTCGAGATGGTGACACCCGAGGGAACGCGGGTGCGCCTTCGCACCGTGTTGCCGGGCGTGGTCGTCGGCGAGGTCGCGATGTACACGGGCGTGCCGCGCACGGCGGACGTGGTCGCCGCGACACCGGTCGTGGTCCTTCGTCTCAGCCGCGTGTCGGTCGAGCGGATAGAGGCGTCGGAGCCTGCGCTCGCGGCGACGCTGCATCGGTGGCTCGCGACGGCCCTGTCCGAGCGGTTGAACGACACGTTGCACGCGTTCGACGCGCTGATGGACTGAGGCGGTTGACCGACCGGCCAGGTGGGTAGCCTGTTCGGATGGAGCTCCCTCCCCGGGCCGATCGCGAAGCGATCGGCCCGCACGAGGTCGTCGCCGGCCGCTACCGGCTCGATCGCCCACTCGGATCGAGCGGGATGGCGGAGGTGTTCGGCGCGACGGACCTGCAACTACGACGGGACGTCGCGGTCAAGCGGTTGCCGTCGTCCGCCATGCGGGACGCGACCGCACGGGCACGATTCGCCCGCGAGGCGCGCGCACTCGCACGAGTGAACGACCCTCACGTCGTCACCGTCTTCGACATCGTCGTGGATGACGGGCGCCCGTTCCTGGTGATGGAGTTCGTCGACGGGATGACGCTCAGCGAGCTCATCCGTCGCGACGGGCGGATCGATCCCACGCGCGTCGTCTCGATCGCCGAAGACATCTGCTCGGGACTCGCCGCGGTGCATGCTTGCGGGATCGTGCATCGCGACATGAAGCCATCGAACGTCTTCCTCACGGCGTCGGGGGCGGTGAAGATCGGCGACTTCGGGATCGCGAGCGTCGCGAGCGATGTGACGGTCACCCGCGCCGGGGAAGTGTTCGGCTCGGCGCCCTACGTCTCGCCGGAACAGGTCACGGGCGACCCGGTCGACGCGCGGGCCGACCTCTACGCGCTCGGCTGCGTGATGTTCGAGATGGCCACGGGCCGCCCGCCGTTCGTGGGCGACGAGCCGGCGGCCCTCGCGTACCAGCATGCCCACACGACGCCAGAGCGGGCTGACGTCCTCGTGCCGCAGGTGCCGGCGGCACTCGCGTCGACGATCGACCGGTTGCTGGCGAAGGACCCGGCGGATCGGCCGGACAGCGCCGATGAACTCCGTCGTTCGCTGGAGACGCTGTCTCTCTCGACCCCAGCCGACGTCGGCGATGTCGCCACGGAACCGTTGGCGCCGTTAGCGGCCACCGACGTCCTGCCGGTCGCATCGCCTCCCCCATCGGCGACCCGGCCGCCCCGCCGGCCTCCGCGACCCTCGAGCGTCCTCTGGATCGTCGGCGTGCTCGTCGGGGTCCTCTTGTTGTTCGTCCTCAACGCGATCTTCGGCGGCACCGATCCCGCAACCGATGCGAGGAGCCCGGCGAAGCACCGATCGCCGTCGGTGAGATCCGCGACACCAACGCCCTCGCCGCGATCTCCGTCTCCCCCGCCCGTCACCGGGGTCGAGGACGCCACCGCCGCGCTGGTGGGACTCGTCGATGAGCTGGGGTCCTCAGGAGCCGTCGAGGAGCATCTCGCACGGGATCTGGAGCACGGGACGGACCAGGTGGTGCGGGCGCTCGAGCAGGGAGACGGTGAGAAGGTCATGGACGAACTCGGCGGGCTCCAGGACAAGGTGGACGAGGGCCTCGACGAGGGTGAGATCTCAGCCGGAGACGCCCAGCGACTCAGCGACGCGATCCAGGGGGTCGCATCGGCCGTGGCGGTCGGTGAGGACCAGGGCGGCGGAGAGGGTGGCGGGGGCAACGGCGGCGACGAGGGGTAGATATCGAACAACGGACAGCGAAGGAGCCGGGCACGAAGCCCGGCTCCCTCATCGTTGGGACGTTCCACCGCCGGTTAGTTGAGGTGCCCACATGCGGTGCACTCAGCCCATGATCCCTTCGGGTCGATCATGAACGGCGCATGCTCGCCGCATCGAACACAGGTGCGCACCTCTGGTCCGAACGTGTCGAACCGATGCGGTGCTCGGCTGGCGGGCATGGAGGTGCGAAGGCGACCGAACGCGACCTCGGCTGCCCGAACCCGCTTCGGATCGCGGTCCAAGACTGCCTGCGTCATCATCCTGATCACTCCCTTCCGCCCCGTTCGTTCCCGTTCGGGGAGGGGCGCAAACCTCAGCGATCCGGGCTCGCGGCGCTGATATCGGCCAGTGCCGACCCGGCTCCCGCCTGGTTCGAGAGATCCCCGAGCGAGACCACCCCGGTCGCGCGATCGTCCTCGACGACCGGGAGTCGCCGCACGTTCAGGTCTTTCATCAGGTTGAGCGCCCCGCGCACCGTCGCGGTCGGCGGCACGGCGACCACGTCACCACTGCAGATCTCACCGACCTCGGTGGACGGCCCCATGCCGTTCGCGAGCGCACGGATGGCGATGTCGCGGTCCGTGACGATCCCCACGACCCGCTCCGTGCCGGGCTCCACGACGATCACGTCGCCGATCCCCTGGTCGGCCATGATGCGAGCCGCGTCCTTGATAGAGGTCTTCGGCGTCACGGTCTCCGGCAACGCGGTCATGACCTCGCGCACCTCGCGCGTCTCATCCATGTCGACGGTCCGCAACGCCATCGGTAAGCGTTGCACCACGACTTCGCGAACCTTCCCTTCCACCCGCTGGATCGGCTCGGCCCGCCGGTTGGCTCCCAGCGCGTACCCCGCTCCGAACCCCAGGATGGTTCCCATGACTCCCATCGCAGCCTCCTTCAGATGACGACCGGGGATCGGTCGATACACGTCTCTACCCATACCGGCATCACCCGAACCGCACCGACGTTGCGGTTTGGCGGTCGAGGCGCGCGGGTATCTGCGGCCTCGACCATCGAGGAGGAGGGGAACATGCTGGGAGTCATCGCAAGCGTGCTGGCCGCGGCGGGCGACAAGGGAAGCGATATCGACATCGGCTCGATCATCGGCTTCGTCATCGTCGGGGCGATCGTGGGAGTGCTGGCGCGGTTCTTGGTGCCGGGAGACGACCCCATGGGCATCATCGGGACGATCGTGCTCGGCATCGTGGGTGCCGTCATCGGCGGTTGGGCCGCGGGCGCGATCTTCAAGGACACGGCGGGCGTGGACTGGATCGCGTCGGTCGTCGCCGCCGTGCTGCTGGTCCTGTTGTGGCGCGCGGTAACGGGCAGCCGTAGCCGGGTCACGTAGCCAAGAGTCTCGCCTCGTCGCCGTGCGCGGTAGATTCCGACCGTGCACGGCGACGACGGCTATTTCGATGAGCGGGTCGCGGCCCGATATGACGAGTCCTCCGCCGAGATGTTCAGCGCGGCGGCGATCGATCCGACCGTCGACTTCTTGACCGATCTGGCCGGCGACGGACCCGCGCTCGAGTTCGCGGTCGGCACGGGCAGGATCGCGCTCCCGTTGGCACAGCGCGGCGTGCCGGTCCACGGGATCGACATGTCGAAGGCGATGGTCGGCAGGATGCGCTCGAAGCCGGGCGGCGAGGACATCGGCGTCACGATCGGCGACTTCTCGATGACCACCGTGGAGGGACCGTTCACGCTCGTGTACCTGGTCTTCAACACGATCAGCAACCTGACGACCCAGGCGGCGCAGGTCGCGTGCTTCCGCAACGCGGCGGCGCACCTCCAACCCGGCGGATGCTTCGTCATCGAGGTCGGCGTCCCCAGCCTCCGGTTGCTTCCACCGGGCGAGACGATCCATGCGTTCACCGTGACGGAGGACCGGTGGGGGTTCGACGAGTACGACATCGCGAACCAACGGATGACGTCGCACCATTTCGAGATCGTCGACGGACGGGCGGAACGCTTCGCCGTCCCGTTCCGGTACGCCTTCCCCGCCGAATACGACCTGATGGCGGAGCTCGCAGGGATGCGCCTGCGCGAGCGTTGGGCCGGATGGGATCGCGAACCCTTCACGAGTGAGAGCCGCTCGCACGTGTCGGTCTGGGAGAAGCCGGCGACGTAGACCGGAACGTGTTCGGCAGCGATCCTAGGTCCGCGCCCGAGCGGCCATCCACCCGCTGAGAACGCCGATCACGCCAAGCGTCCCGATCAGACCGATCACATAGACGAAGCTCAGCAGGTTGCCGTGGTCGAACTCATCCCACGCGCGCGCCACGGCGATGAGCAGCAGCACCAGGCCGAGCGCCACGGTCGTGAGCATCACCCGCGCTGCCGACCAACGCCCGTCGGCCGCGATCGCGATCCACGCTACGCCGGGCAGCGCCACGAACGAGGCCGCGGCACGGGCGGTGAGCGGCGTCAGCACCCACGGCCACGCGCTGATCGCCTTCTCCGGCCACAGGTAGAGCCACCCCGCGATCCCGAGCATCGCGACACCGACGACGATCATGGCCCCACGGACCCATCGCGGGAACATCGCATCGCGAGCTTCAGGCGTTCCGGGGTCGCGACCACGGTTCGTCAGCCAGACGGCAGGCACCAGGATCGGCGTGATGAGGTAGATCCAGAACCACAGGCGGAAGGGCAGCGAGCCGTGATGGAACCGATCCCAGTGAAGGAACGTGGCGCCGAGCATCATCCACGTGAACACGGTGATCGGGAAGAACCCGAGCGTGACCCGATGCCACCGGCGCTCGGTAAGCAGCCGGACGAAGAAGTGCTGATCCTGCGCACTATGTCCAGGCGGAGGCAGGTAGCTCAGTTCCGGAAGGTCCCACGGCTCCAGCGACCAGGTCTTGTCGCCATTGTTCCGGCCCATCGAAAAACGTGCGCCATCCGGCACGCCTTCGATGATGCCGCTGCGCGCGTTGATCGCCACGACCGGCACGATCAGCCCGTCGGTCGAGATGTGCCGGCGGTCGCGCAGCACTTCGTCGTTCACTTCGCCGACCCTGGTGCCGTCGATCAGGACCTTGCCGACCGTCGTCCTCCCGACGATGCGGCCGCCTTCGGCGTCGAAGCGCATGACGTCGCCGTCTTCGGCGGTGATCACGTCGACCTGCGAGGGCAGACCGCGCGTCACGAACTTCGCCACGCGCGCGTGCTGCGCCAGCTGGCGGTATTCGCCGTGGACCGGCACGAAATACTTCGGCCGTACCAGCGACAACACCAGCTTCAGCTCCTCTTCGGAGCCGTGCCCGGAAACGTGCACGTGTTTCTGCGCTTCCGTGACGATGTCCACGCCGCGGCGGGCGAGGTGATTCATCACCCGGCCGATCGCCTTTTCATTGCCGGGAATCGCGCGCGCCGAGATCACGACGCGATCGCCTTCCTTGACCTGCACGTGACGGTGATCGTCGATGGCGATTCGCGACAGCGCCGCATTCGGCTCCCCCTGCGAGCCAGTGGCGAGGCAGACGACGTCCTGGACGGGAAAGTGCGGCACGTCCGAGTCCTTGATGGCGACGCCGCTCGGCAGGTGCAGGAACCCGAGCCGCTGCGCGATCTGCGAGTTCTCGTTCATCCCGCGGCCGACGAACGCGACCTTGCGATCGAACTGCGCCGCCAGGTCGACGACGATCTGCAGGCGATAGAGGCTCGACGAAAACGTCGCGACGATGATCTTCCCCTGGGTACTGGTGAAGATCTCTTCGAAGGCGTCCTCGACGTCGGCTTCGGAGCCCGTGTAGCCGCGCCGATCGATGTTGGTGCTGTCGCAGAACATCGCCAGCACGCCTTCGGAGCCGAGCTGCGCGAAGCGATGCAGATCGAAGGCGGCGCCGTCGAGGGGCGTCTGATCGACCTTGAAGTCGCCGGTGTGGAGCAGCACGCCCTGCGGGGTGCGCACGATCACCGCGACGCAGTCCGGCATGCTGTGCGTGACGCGGACGAATTCAAGCGTGAACGGGCCGATCACAATCGACGATCCCGGCTTCACTTCAACCGTCTTCGGGTCGACCGCGTGCTCGTCGAGCTTGTTGGCGACAAACGCCAGCGTCAGCGCCGTCCCGTAGACCGCGCCGTCGAGATGCGGCAGCACGTACGGCACGCCGCCAATGTGATCTTCATGCCCGTGCGTCAGCACCAGCGCCTTGAGTTGTCCTTTGCGGTTTTCGAGATACGCGAGGTCGGGGACGATCAGGTCCACGCCGGGCAGATCGGCTTCGGGAAACATCGCACCGGCGTCGATGACGATAGTCGTCTCCTCACACGAGATCGCCATCATGTTGAGGCCGAACTCGCCAAGGCCGCCGAGCGGCACGACATCGACTGAAGGCGCGCCGGCAGACACCGGTTGCGCCGCAGACACACTCATGCGACATCCCAGCCGAACGCCGCGTCAGGGTACGCGCGTTCAGGGAAATTAACCAGGCCACCTCTGACCCGGGAGGGTCCGAAAGGTCGCCGTTTCAGGCCGCTGGGAGCGCCTGTAAAAAGGGCGGGTTTCGCCGGAAACTATAGCACAGCTTCACCTTACGGGCGCGAAAAGGCTGCGGCAAGCGCCGCCATTTCGGCCAAATCGAGCGTCTCGGGACGACGCTTGGGATCGATTCCTGCCGCCGCCAGCGCCGGAACGGGATCGACGCCCCGTTCCACGCCGAACGGCTTCAACGCGTTGCTGATCGTCTTACGGCGCTGCGTGAACATCGTCCGCACCATCCGGACGAACAGATCGTGGTCAGGAATCGCCACCTTTGGAGGCCGAAATACCAGGCGAACGACGGCGGAATGCACCTTCGGCGGCGGCCGAAACGCGCCGGGCGGCAGCGAGAGGACCCGGGTGACGTCGGCGTTTACCGCGGTCAGCACGGTGAGGACGCCGTACTCACCGGTGCCGACCCTGGCGACCAGTCGATCGGCGACCTCCTTTTGCAGCATGAGCATCGCGTCGCGCACGCCATGCGTCCTGGCGGCCAGATCCAGCAACCTGAACAGGATCGGCGAGGAGATGTTGTAGGGAAGATTCCCGACGATCCGAAACTGGTTGCCGGAACCGGGCGCGGCGCCGAGCCATTCGGTCAGGCTCGGGACGAGATCGACCGACAACACGTCGCTCGTCACAACGGTCACGTTCGGCAACGCCGCCGCTTCGAGATCGGCGGCGAGATCGCGATCGATCTCGATTGCCAGGAGTCGTTTGGCGTGCTCCGCCAGCGGCCGCGTGATGGCGCCGCGGCCCGGACCAATCTCGAGAATGGAATCGTCCGGCGTCGCGGCGACCGCCGTCACCAGCTTCTTGACCCACGCCGCTTCGAGGAAGTGCTGCGCGAACCGCTTACGCGCTCTCATCGCCGCCGGCTTCGCCGAATTGCTCACGCCGCCAGATGTCTTCGACGACGTCGATCTCCTCTTCGGTCATCCCGAAATAGTGACCCAGTTCGTGGATGAGCGTTTCGCCGATCGCATCGAAGATGTCGTCCTCACTGCCATCGCCGTCGTCCTCGATGGGAAATTGAAACAGCAGGATGCGGTCGGGTAACTGATTGCCGTGATCCCAGTGACGTTCGGTCAGCGGCGTGCCGTGATAGAGACCCAACAGCGTGCCGCCGTCTTCGACCTCCATTTCGTCCAGCAATTCTTCCGAAGGCTCGTCTTCGATGATGAAACCGACATTTCGGATGTGGCGCGCAAATCGTTCGGGTATGGAATCGATCGCTTCCTCGACGAGCTCGCGGAACCGCTCGCGTGTCACGCGCGCCTTCCTTTCTTAGCGCGCGCCCTGAGCGAGGAAGACTTCGCTTGCGAAGTCTTCCGAGTCGAAGTGGTGGCCGCGCGTTTTGCGGCCTTCGATGGGGACTTCAATTTCACAGGTTTCGTGGTGAAACCAAGCCGATAGAAATCGCAGTCGGGGCGGACATTACAGCGAGGGCAGAGCGGCTTCGGCCTGCAAATGCGGCGGCCGTGCAGGATCAGCGCGTCCGAGGCACGCGTCCATCGATCGGGCGGCAACATCTCGCACAGTTGCGCCTCGACCTTCACCGGATCGTCGTTCTTGACGAGGCCGATGCGATTCGCGACGCGAAGCACGTGGCGATCGACCGGCAAGCCCGGCACGCCGAGCGCGTGGCCGAGGACGACGTTTGCCGTCTTGCGGCCGACGCCCGGCAACTTCGTCAACGCGTCCATGTCGGCCGGCACCTGGCCGCCGTGCTCTTCGACGAGCATCGTCGCCATGCCGATCAGCGATTTCGATTTCTGTCGAAAGAATCCCGTCGAGACAATCAGCTTCTCGAGCTCGGGCGTCTTCGCGGCGGCCAGCGCCCGCGCATCCGGATAGCGCTCGAAGAGGGCGGGCGTGACGATGTTGACGCGCGCGTCGGTCGACTGCGCCGACAGAATCGTGGCGGTGAGCAGCTCAAACGCGTTGCGGTGGACGAGCTCGGTGTCGGCATTCGGATGATGCCGATCGAGCGCGTCGAAGATTCTCGTGACGACCGCGGGGGGCTTCATCGGAAAAATAACAAATAACAAAGAACAAAGTCTCGCTTTGT
>Ga0207708_10003038_pt1 | contig 12373 bp, 7 predicted proteins | sample KBSK5101metaG_FD_184340 | JGI IMG/M metagenome (GOLD analysis project Ga0207708, IMG submission 184340) | Corn, switchgrass and miscanthus rhizosphere microbial communities from Kellogg Biological Station, Michigan, USA - KBS K5-10-1 metaG... | ecosystem: Host-associated > Plants > Roots >...
GGGACGACGTTGTGCGACGGGCTGCGCGCGCCGATGCCGGGCGCGATCACGTTTGCCATCAACAAACGCGAGCTCGCCGGCGCTCGCGCCGTCGACGACGCGCAGATCCGCGCGGCCATGGCGCTTGCCGCGCAGCATCTCAAAGTCGTCGTCGAGCCTTCGGGAGCTGCGGCGCTTGCGGCCGTGCTCGCCGAGCCGCGACCGATTGGAGCGTGTGTTGCCGTCGTACTCTCTGGCGGCAACGTGGACGCCGAGCTGCTGGCCGAGGTGCTGCGCACTCGATGAATCGCCCCGCCGCAGGACGAAATGGCCCATAATGCCGGGCGCCAACCTGCGCATCGGGGAACAGGAGAGGCATTGCAGCTCAGGCAGATCGCACGGTTGGACGAGTGGTATCGGTTCGACGAAACCGGTCCACTGTTCATCACCGGTCTGCAAGCGCTCGTGCGCCTCCTGCTTGCGCAGAGCTATCGCGACGGGCTCGCCGGCCGGAACACGGCGGGCTTCGTCTCCGGCTACCGCGGCTCACCACTCGGCGGACTCGACCGCGAGCTGTGGCGCGCGGCGCCATACCTCGACGCCGCGCACGTCCGCTTCCAGCCCGGTCTGAACGAGGATCTGGCGGCGACCTCGATCTGGGGCACGCAGCAAGCGAACTTGTTCGCGGGCGCGCGTCACGACGGCGTGTTCGGCATGTGGTACGGCAAGGGACCCGGCGTCGACCGCTCCGGCGACCCCCTCAAGCACGGCAACGCGGCGGGAACGTCGCGCTACGGCGGCGTCATCGCCGTAGCGGGTGACGATCACACGTGCAAGTCGTCGTCGCTGCCGCACCAGAGCGAGTACGCGTTCATCGACGCGTCGATACCGGTCATGAACCCGGCCAACGTCCAGGAGATCGTGGAGCTCGGGCTCTATGGGTATGCGCTGTCGCGCTTCAGCGGCTGCTGGGTCGGCCTCAAGGTCACTCAGGAGACCGCCGACGCGACCCAGAGCTTCGCCTTGTCGCCGCAGGCGCTGAACATCGTGACGCCGGACTTCGCAATGCCGCCGGGCGGCTTGAACATCCGCTGGCCGGATCCGCCGAACGATCAAGAGCTGCGCTTGCACCGCTACAAGCTGCCGGCCGCGCTCGCGTTCGCGCGAGCGAACGCGCTCGACCGCACGATCATCGACAGCCGGTATCCGCGGCTCGGGCTCGTCACGACCGGCAAAGCGCACCTCGACGTGTTGCAAGCGCTCGACGATCTCGGGCTGGACCCCGCGCGCACCGGCGACGTCGGGATCAAGCTGTTCAAGGTCGGCATGAGCTGGCCGCTCGAGCCCGAGGCGATTCGGCAATTCGCCGAGGGTCTCGAGGAGATCATCGTCGTCGAGGAGAAACGCGGCGTCGTCGAGAGCCAGCTCAAGGAGCAGCTCTACAACTGGAACGCGAAGCGCCGGCCGCTGATCGTCGGCAAGCAGGACGAACGCGGCGAGTGGCTGCTGCCGGGGACAGGCGAGCTCACGCCCGCGCTCATCGCTCGCGTGCTCGCGAAGCGCATGCGGCGCTTTCATTCGAGCACCGAGATAGAGGAGCGCGTGCGCTTCCTCGAGCAGCAAGACCGCCGGCTCGCGGCCGTCGACGTCGACGTGCAGCGCCAGCCGCACTTCTGCTCGGGTTGCCCGCACAACACTTCGACACGAGTGCCGGAAGGCAGCCGCGCGGTCGGCGGCATCGGCTGCCATTACATGGCGGCCTGGATGGACCGCGACACCGTGACGTTCACGCAGATGGGCGGCGAGGGTGCCACGTGGATCGGGCAGGCGCCGTTCACCGATACGCAGCACGTGTTCCAGAACCTGGGTGACGGGACGTACGCCCACTCCGGGACGCTCGCGATCCGCGCCGCCGTCGCCGCGGGCGTCAACATGACGTACAAGATCCTGTTCAACGACGCCGTCGCCATGACCGGCGGCCAGCCCGTCGAAGGACACCTGACGGTCGCCGGAGTCGCGCAGCAGCTCGTCGGCGAAGGCGTGCAGCCGATCCTCGTGGTCACCGACGAACCGCAAAAGTACGCCGGCGCGAACGGCTTGCCGCCGTCCGTCGCCGTGCATCATCGCCGCGAGCTCGACCGCTTGCAGCGCGAGCTGCGCGAAGTCCGCGGCGTGTCGGCGCTCATCTACGATCAGACCTGCGCCGCCGAGCTGCATCGGAAGCGCAAGCGCGGCACCGTGCCGACACCGGACCGACGCGTCGTCGTCAACGAGCTCGTCTGCGAGGGCTGCGGCGACTGCAACGTGCAATCGAATTGCCTCTCCGTGATGGCGCTCGAGACCGAATTCGGTCGCAAGCGGCGCATCAACCAGTCTTCGTGCAACCAGGACTTCAGCTGTTTGAGCGGGTTTTGCCCGAGTTTCGTGACGCTGCGCGGCGCGAAGCGCAATCCGCCGCGGCCGCTCGCGACGGCCGCACTGCCGAGCTTGCCGGAGCCACGGCAGGCCGAGCTCGACGGCGTATACAACGCGTTGATCGCAGGCGTCGGCGGCACGGGAGTCGTGACAGCGAGCGGCTTGCTCGGCCTCGCCGCGCATCTCGAAGGCAAAACGGTTCACCAGCTCGACCAAACGGGGCTCGCGCAAAAATACGGCGGCGTGCTGTCGCACGTGCGCATCGGAGCCGAGCCTGAGGATCTGCACGGCATGCGGATACCGGCGGGTCAGGTCGATCTGCTTCTCGGCGCGGACTTGATCGTCGCCGCAGGCAAAGAGCCGTTGTCGATGCTTTCGCCGGATCGCTCGGCGGTCATCGTCAACACGCACGAGGAGATGCCTTCGGAATTCATACTCGACCGTGACTTCACGTTCCCGGGCAAGCGGCTCGTCGGCTCCCTGCGAGCGGCCGGGCGTCCGGGCGCCGTCGCGACACTCGATGCAACGCGCCTCGCGGCGGCGCTGCTCGGCGACAGCATCGGAGCGAACGTGCTGATGCTGGGATTCGCGTTCCAGCGCGGGCTCCTGCCGGTGTCCGGCGCAGCGCTGTACCGAGCGCTCGAGCTCTATGGCCGCAACGTCGAGGAGAACAAGCTCGCGTTCGACTGGGGTCGGTTCGCCGCAGAAAGCCTCGAGCAAGTCGAGCGCCTCGCGATGGAAGGCGTGCCGTCGGTATCGACGTCGCTGCCCGAGGCGATCGCGCGGCGTGAGGAGTTCCTCGTCGGCTACCAGGACCGCGCTTACGCGGAACGCTACCGCGCGCGCCTCGCGCGAATCGCCGCCGTGGAGCAGCGCGTACGTCCCGGTAGCACCGCGCTGCAGGACGCCGTAGCTCGCAACTATTTCCGCGTGCTCGCTTACAAGGACGAGTACGAGGTCGCGAGGCTGCACACCGAGAGCGGGTTCATCGAGAGCGTCAAGAAGAACTTCGGCAAAGGCGCGCGCCTGAGCTTTCACTTCTCTCCGCCGCTGTTCGCGAGGCAAGACCCCGCGACGGGACGGCCGAAGAAGTACGAGCTCGGTCCCTGGGTGCTGCCGATTCTGCGCGTGCTCGCGAAGCTCAAATGGCTGCGCGGAACGAAGCTCGATCCGTTCGCGCTCAGCGCAGATCGGCGCCTCGAGCGCGAGTTGCTCGCGCGTTACGAATCACTCCTCGAGCGGATCGCCGACGAGGTCGAAGACTCGCGCTTCGAGCTCGCGGTCGAGCTTGCGAAGCTCCCGGAGCAGGTGCGTGGTTACGGCCCGATCAAGGCCGCGGCTGCGGAGCGTGCCCGCGAGTCGGAGCAGCGGCTTTGGCAGCAGTGGACCGCGCCGGCCGCTCGCGTCGTGCAGGCCCGCGCGAGCGCTGCCTGAGCGTGCGCCGACACTGACGCGCGCAAGCGGCAGCGCTCAACGGGGACGGCGCGCGGACTCCGCGGCCGTCGCGCAGCGAATGCAGCGGTCCGCAAACGGGGAGGCCTCGAGGCGAGCCATCGGAATCGTCTCACCGCAGTCGATGCAGATGCCGTACGTGTTGTTCTTGATTTGGTCGAGCGCCCTCGCGATCTTGCTGATCTCGGTGCGCGCCTCGTTGCCGAGCGCGTCGACGACCTCGGCATTCTCGAGCTCTTGCGCCTGCTCTTGAGAGTCGGCGCTTCGTCCGCCGGTGAGGTTTTCTTTGAGACGCTCCAAGCGGCGCGCGAGCTCAGCCTGCTTCGCGATGAGCTGGTCTCTGATGCGGGCGTACTGATCCATTCTCGATTGCGCTCAAGACGCCAGTTGCGGGCTATCCACGGGCGCCTCTAGCATCGAGGCGCAGAGGGTCGAATGGTCTTGTTCGGCCCAAGCATAGCTCGTCTCGCACCGCTTCGCGAAAAAAGGTGGCTCGATGCGTTTGCTCGCCGGTACCAGCGGTTTCTCCTACAAGGAATGGGTCGGCGAGTTCTATCCCGACAAGCTCGCGGCCAAGGACATGCTCGCGCACTACGCGACGCGGCTGCCGATCGTCGAGATCAACAACACGTTCTATCGGATGCCGAACGCGACGTCGATCCAAGGCTGGCGTTCCCAAGTATCTGATTCGTTTCGCTTTGCAATCAAAGTTCCACGGCGAATCTCGCACATCAAGCGCTTGCGCGATTGCGGCGAGGAGCTCGGGTTCCTGCTTCGCGCGCTCGCGGACCTCTCCCCGTGTCTCGGCTCGCTGCTCGTGCAGCTTCCGCCGCACGCGCGCTGCGACGAAGCCGCGCTGACGGGATTCCTCCACCAGGTGCCGGAAGGCACGCGGGTCGCGTTCGAGTTTCGCAACGACTCGTGGCACGTGCCGGCCGTCTTCAAGCTCCTCGAATCGCGTAACGCGGCACTCGTGCAGAGCGAAAGCGACGAGACGTTCGAGCCGCTGCCGTGGACCGCGGATTGGGCGTATCTGCGCCTCAGGCGCGTCGTGTACACGGAGGAAGATCTGCATCGCTGGCTCGAGCGGATCGAAGCCTCCGGCGTCACGGAGGCGCAAGTATTCTTCAAGCACGAAGACGGTGCGACGGGCCCCAAGCTCGCAGCGCAGCTGCTGGCCATGAAGGGCCGTAGCTAGCGGCTCCTGCCGCGAAACGAGGCCAATCTCTCGCAGACGTTAATTGCGTCGCACTCGCGCCGCGTTCGAGTGAGAGGAATCTCGCAAACGGCCGCGCGCCGCGGCTTTATTCTCACTATCGCGACGATCGGAGCCGCGCGGGCCCGGGCGTCTTCGCGTTTTTTCCGAGGGTCTTGGGCGGGCACATGAGTCCCAGTAAACCGGTCGCGCGCATGGCGGCGTCGCGGCGGCTACCGAAGCGCGCCGCCGGCTCGCGAATTGCCGACGAGCGATTGCAATCCGTGATCGATCTCGCGGCCGACTTCTATTGGGAGCAGGACGCGCACTGCCGGTTCACGGTGTACCGGCCGAGCGGCGAGCCGGATGCCGAGCTCTCCGGCCTCGTCGGCAAGACGGGCGCCGAATTCTTCCAGGAGCTAGCGGAGACGGACGGCCGAGAGTCTCTCGCCGCGGCGATCGAGCGTCGCGCGGTGTTTCGCGACGTGCTGCATCAGCTCGGCTCGGAGGCTGCGAGCGCCCGTTACTTTCACTTCAGCGGCCAACCCGTTTTCGACCAGCGCAACAAGTTCAGAGGCTATCGCGGCATCGCGCGCGACGTCAGCGTGCAAGTCCGAGCGGAGCGTCTCGCTCAGCTCGAGAACGCCATCGCGCAGATGCTGGCAGGGGCCAACGATCTCGCTACGGGTTTGATCGCAGTGATTCGCGCGATGTGTGAGGCGCTGACGTGGACGGCCGGAAACTTCTGGACCGTCGACGCGCAACGCGACACGCTGCGCCACGAAGTCGGCTGGAGCTTGCACGCCCAGGAGCGCCGCTCGGTGCTCTCGCCGGGCGATCGGCTGCCGCACTGGTTGACGCATGGTCCCGTCTGGATCGGCGACACGGCCCGCAACCCGCGCACGTCGCATCTCGAGCCGGCCGAGGCCGAGGGTTGGAGCACCGGGCTCGTGATCCCCGTGAAGACCGGCGGCGCCACGATCGGCGTGCTCGACTTCTACGCGCCGCGCGTCGCGGCCCCGGAGCCGCAGTTCTTGAAGTTGTTGCGCAACGCGGGAGCGGAGATCGGCCGTTTCTATCAGCGCGCGCACGCGCTCGACAGGCTGCGCGAGAGCGAGGAGCGGTTCTCGTCGACGATGGCGCTCGCGGCGATCGGCATCGCGCACGTCGAGGAGGACGGGCGCTTCCGCTACGTCAACCCGCAGCTTTGCGCGATGCTCGGCTACCCCGAGCAAGAGCTGCTCGCGATGACGGTGAAGGAAATCTCGCATCTCGGCGACGCGAACCTCACCGACGATTTGCGCGATCAGCTCCGCTCCGGTGCGATCCAGTCCTTCAAGATGGAGAAGCGCTACCTGCGCAAGGACGGGTCGTCGATTTGGGTCGGGCTCACGATCGCGTGCAAGCGCGATCGCAACGGCGCGTGCCTCTACGACATCTCGGTCGTCGAGGACATCTCGTCGCGCAAGCGCGCCGAAGAGCGCATTCAGTACCTCGCGACGCACGACGGCCTGACCGGCTTGCCGAATCGCTTGATGTTCATGCAGCTGCTCGGCATGTCGATCGAGACGGCGCGGCGCTACGGCCGCCAGCTCGCGGTGCTGTTCATCGATCTCGACCGGTTCAAGGTCATCAACGACACGCTCGGTCACGAGGCGGGCGACGTGCTGTTACGCGAGATCAGCGTGCGGTTACGCGAATGTCTGCGCTCCGCGGACGTCGTGGCGCGGCTCGGCGGCGACGAGTTCGTCGTGCTGCTGCAGGAGGTGGACCCGGAGCGGGCGGCCTCGGTCGCGCGCGACATCCTTGCCGTGGTCATGAAGCCGGTCGTGATACTCGGCCAGGAGTGCCGTGTCACGGCGAGCATCGGTGTGTGCCTGCACCCCGACAGCGGCCAGGACGACCAGGCGATCATGAAGAACGCCGACATGGCGATGTACCTCGCAAAGGAAGAGGGCAAGAACAACTTCCAGTTCTTCACGAGCGGAATGAAGCCGCAGTCGATCGAGCGGCTATCGCTCGAGTCGAACTTGCGGCGGGCGCTCGAGCTCGACGAGTTCTCGCTGCACTACCAGGCGAAAGTGAACTTCAAGTCGGGCGCGATCACGGGCGTCGAGGCGCTGCTGCGCTGGTACAACCCCGAGCTCGGCTCGGTGCCTCCGACGCGATTCATCCCGCTGGCCGAAGACACGGGGCTCATCGTGCCGATCGGGGCGTGGGTCCTCCGGACGGCGTGCGCGCAGAGCGTTGCCTGGCAGAAGCAAGGCCTTCCCCCCGTGTGCTTGTCGGTGAACCTGTCGATGCGCCAGCTCAACGACGAGGGACTCCTGAGCGAGATCGAGCGAGTGCTCGCCGAGACGGGGCTCGCTCCCGAGCTGCTCGAGCTCGAGGTCACCGAGAGCACGATCATGCACAACGCCGAGCGCGCGGTGCGCGTGCTGACTGCCATCAAGAATCTCGGCGTGCGGCTCGCGATCGACGACTTCGGCACCGGTTATTCGTCGCTCGCGCACTTGAAGCGCTTCCCGATCGACACGCTGAAGGTCGACCGTTCGTTCATCCGCGAAGTGCCGAACGACGCCGAAGACCGCGCGATCGCGGAAGCCATCATCGCGATGGGCAAAACCTTGAGCCTGACCGTCGTCGCGGAAGGCGTGGAGACTCCGGAGCAGCAGGCGTTCTTGAGCGACCGGCACTGCGACGAGATGCAGGGCTACTACTTCAGCACGCCGGTCGCGGCGCAGGATTTCGCGGAGCTGCTGCGAGAATATTCGCCGAAGCCGCTGCGCTGAGCCTTGCGGCTCGCTCTTCGGCATCCGTTTGCCGTCACGAGGCCGTTGTCATGCAACCGCTTGACGGGTGCGCGTATCTAACGTTTTCAGCCTGGTCATCGCCCATTCGTGACGTTAGGAGACGTGATGAGTCTGACCATTCCGTATTCGTCCAACGCAGTTTTTCGAGTGACGCTCAAGACGGTGATTTTCGGCCTTTCGTCGTTTGCGGCGATATTCTCTGCATCCGCCGCCTACGGCTTGCTCAAAATGCTGCTTTCGGCCATGAGCGCCGGCGAACACATCAAGATCGCAGAGCTCCTGACGCATAGCGGCTTAACCATCGTCTTCTTCGTGCTCGCGGGGATCGGCGCCTACGTCGCAAAGAAGTGCTTTTGGTAGCAGCCCCGGTTCGCGGACACGGTCCAAGACCCCGACTGCGGATGACGCGACTAGTCGCTTCGGTCACTCGCTGCGATCGCGCGTCAGGGCGCGGAAGCGCGAGAAGTGTCGCAGCGCGGCTTGCTGGTCGCCCGTCTGCTGATAGAGCCGCGCAAGGTTGAAGTGCACGTCGGCCACGCGCGGATCGAGGCGCGCCGCTTCGAGGTACTCGTCGATCGCGTCCTTCGTCGCGCCGCGATCTTCGAGCACCACGCCCAAGTTGAAGCGCGCCGTCGGATGGCTCGGCTCGAGCTCGAGCGCGTGCCGGTAGAGCCGCTCCGCCTCGTCGAGCGCTCTGGCCGCATGCCGCAGCCGGCCCAGGTTGATGTGCGCCGATACGTGCTTGGGATCGGCGGCGATCGCGTTGCGGTAGGCGCTCTCGGCGTCGGCCGTCGCCCCGATCTCTTCGCTGTCGAGCGCGGCATGGAACAAATCGTCGGCCGTCGACGCCGCGCGCAGCGCGCGCTGCACCGACTCGCGGGCGAGCGGCGCAACTTTCTCGCCGAGCTCGCGGACCGAGAAGTCGAGCACCGTTTGCTTCGACTCGGGCTCCCAGCTGCTGGCGCTGTCGCGCACGATCACGCGGTCGCCGTCGATCTGAACGCGCACGGCCGACAGCGGTCGATCCGTCGGCAACTGGCTCGCGAGAGCTTGTAGCGCTTTCGTGATGCGCCGCGCGGGCACGTTCGCGTCGATGAGCCCTTTGGCGGTGCGCAGCAGCACGAGATCTTGAAACGTGAAGGTCGCGCGGCCCGCGTCGCTTCGCTGCGGCGTCACGATACCGGATCGGATCAAGGAGCGGACACGCGCCGGCGAGAGGCCGAGAAGCTCGGCGACTTCGCTCGTCGAATAGGCTTTCATGCGCGCCTATTTGGCGGCGCGCTTCTTTGCGGCCGCCTTCGGCTTGGGCTCCGCTTTCTTCTCTGCGGCGGCCTGCGCGGGCTTCTTGCCGGCGGCGAGGCTCGCCTTCAGCGCTTCCATGATGTCGATGATCTTGTGCTCCGGCTCGGCCGTCGGCGCGAGCGTGATGTCCTCGCCTTCGACCTTGCGCTGGATCAACGCCAGCATGCGTTCGCGAACTTCGTCCTTGTAGCTCTCGGGCTTGAACTCGTCGCTGGCCGCTTGCTCGACGAGCTGCGTCGCGAGCTTGAGCTCGGCGGGCTTCACGTCGGCGTCCTCGATCGGCACCTCGCTGAACGCACGCAGCTCGTCGGGATAGTGCAGCTGCTCCATGACGAGGCCGTTCTCCATCGGCCGCACCATGACGAGATATTGCTTGCCGCGCGCCGCGTACTTGCCGATCGCGACGCGGCCCGTGTCGACGAGCACTTGCGCGAGCAGTTTGTACGCGCGTGCGCCGCCTTTCTCGGTGCCCAAGTAGTAGACCTTCTCGAGATAGCGCCGCTCGACTTGCTCGGCCTTCAGGAATTCGGTGATGTCGATCGTGTGCGTGGCCACTGCCTCGAGCGATTTGAGCTCCTCGGCCTCGAACAGCACGTACTGGTCCTTCGCGAATTCGTAGCCTTTGACGATGTCTTCGCGCGGCACGATCTCGCCTGTGCGCGACGAGATCAGCTGCTGCTTGACGCGCGAGCCGTCCTTCTTGTGAATCTGGTTGAAAGCCAAAGCTGCCTTCGACTCGGCGGCCGAATACAGCTTCACCGGAATCGACACGAGACCAAACGAGATGGTGGCGGTCGACAGTGCTCGCGCTGGCATGGGCGGATACTATATCCTCGCAGGCGCGGTGACAACAAAAAATGTCGGCAACTTAGAGAGTTATCGCGCAAAGCGAAAGGCGGATCGAACTCCGGAACCGTTCGGAGCGGCCCTTCCGGGGGGGCAGCGGTTCGTGGTCCAGCAACACGCTGCGCGCCGGACGCATTACGACTTTCGGCTCGAATTCGACGGCGTGCTGAAATCCTGGGCCGTGCCGAAAGGCCCGTCGCCGAACCCGGCCGACAAGCGCCTCGCGGTCCACGTCGAGGATCACCCCGTCGACTATGTCAACTTCGAGGGCGTGATCCCGCCCGACAATTACGGTGCGGGCGCCGTCATCGTCTGGGACCGCGGCCAATGGTTCCCGCTGAACGACATCGCCGCGGGGTTCGACAAGGGCAAGCTGCTGTTCGAGCTGCGCGGCCACAAGCTGCGCGGCAAGTGGACGCTCGTCAAGACGAAGCGCGGCAAGAACGAGTGGCTGCTCATCAAGGAGCGCGACGCGTACGCGACGACGAAAGGGACCGAGGATTATCCGCACGACTCCGTGTTGTCGGGGAGAACCGTCGAGCAAGTCGCCGGCGGTGATCCGCGCGGCGCCGAGGTCGTCGCAAAGTTACGCAAGCTCGGCGCCGTGCAACGCATCGCGATCGCGCGCGACTTGCGGCCGATGCTCGCGACGCCGGGCAAGCCGTTCTCGGACCCGAAGTGGGTGTTCGAGCTCAAATACGACGGTTACCGCTTGTTCGTCGAGAAACGTGCCGGCGAGGTCAAGCTCTACTCGCGCGCGGGCAATGACTTCACCGCGACGTTCCCGGAGATCGCCGAGATCGCCGCCGCGTTGCCGTTCTCGCAGCTCGTCGTCGACGCGGAAGTCGTCGTTCTCGACGCGCGCGGCTTGCCGAGTTTTTCGTTGCTGCAGAAGCGCGGCCGGTTGACGCGCCGCGCCGACGTCGCGCGTGCTGCGCTCGAGCTGCCGGCCAGCATCTACGCGTTCGACTTGCTCGCGTTCGAAGGGCTCGACTTGCGCGCGCTGCCGCTCGTCGAGCGCAAAGCCGCATTGCGCGCGCTGCTTCCGGTCGCGGGCGCGCTGCGTTACTCGGAGCACTTCGAGAGCCAAGGCGAGGCCCTGTTCGCCGAAGCCGAGCGCTTGGGCCTCGAGGGCATCATCGGCAAGCGCGCGGCGTCGCCGTACGTCGCCAAGCGTTCGACCGACTGGATCAAGATCAATGCGGCGAAGTCCGACGATTTCGTCGTGGTCGGCTACTTGCCGCCGAAGCAGGGCGGGAAGGGGTTCGGCGCGCTGCTGCTCGCGCAGCACCGCGACGGCGTTCTGACGTACGCGGGGCGCGCGGGCAGCGGGTTTGCCGCGCGCGACTTCGCGGTGCTGGAGCCGTTGCTCGCGGCCAAGCCGCGCGCGGAGCCGCCTCCCAAGGCCGAGCTCACGCGCGGCGCTGTGTGGCTCGCCGACGGACCGGTCGTCCAGGTGAAATTCAAGCAGCGCACGCCGGACGGCATGCTGCGCCAGCCGGTCTTCATGCGGCTGCGCGACGACAAAAAAGCCGCGGAATGCGTGTGGCAGTCGGACGCGGACACGGTAGAAAGCGAGGAGGCCGAGCCCGCGCCGGCCGCGCAAGAGCCGCCCGAACGGCCGCAGGTCGCGTTCACGAACCTCGACAAGGTGTTCTGGCCCGCCGACGGTTTCACGAAGGGCGACATGATCGCGTACTACGAAGGCGTGGCCGAGTGGCTGCTGCCGTATTTGAAGGACCGGCCCGTCGTGCTGACGCGCTACCCCGACGGCATCGAGGGGAAGTCGTTCTTCCAGAAAGACGCGCCCGTTTACGCCCCGAGCTGGCTCAGGCTCGAGACGATGTGGAGCGAGCACGCGGAGCGCGAGATCCGTTACTTCGTCCTCGACAACGTCGAGTCGCTGCTGTACGTCGCGAACATGGGCACGATCCCGCTGCACGTTTGGTCGAGCCGTGTCGCGACACTGGAGCGACCGGACTGGTGCATCCTCGATCTCGACCCGAAAGGCGCGCCGCTGAAGCACGTCGTCGCAATCGCGCGCCACTTGCACGAGCTTTGCGAGGCCGTGGGCCTTACGAACTTCGTGAAGACGAGCGGCTCGACGGGCTTGCACGTGCTGATCCCGCTCGGCGCGCGCTACACGTACGAGCAATCGCGCACGCTCGCCGAGCTGCTGGCGCGCTTCGCCGCGAAGTCGCTGCCGGAGATCGCGACGATCGTACGCTCCGTCTCGGACCGTGACGGCAAGGTCTACGTCGACTTCTTGCAGAACGGCCACGGCCGGTTGCTCGTGTCGCCGTTCTGCGTGCGGCCCTTGCCCGGCGCGCCCGTCTCGATGCCGCTCGAGTGGTCCGAGATCAACGGTAGG
>Ga0207708_10003040_pt1 | contig 12366 bp, 11 predicted proteins | sample KBSK5101metaG_FD_184340 | JGI IMG/M metagenome (GOLD analysis project Ga0207708, IMG submission 184340) | Corn, switchgrass and miscanthus rhizosphere microbial communities from Kellogg Biological Station, Michigan, USA - KBS K5-10-1 metaG... | ecosystem: Host-associated > Plants > Roots >...
CACGCCGTCGAACATCGCGTACGCGCCGGCCACCTCGATCCGGCAGGCGCCGACGGCGGGCGCGAGCCGCGCCCTGGCGTCGACGAAGCTGGCGTTGCTCTCCGCCTCGGCGCGCTCGAGGCGGCGCGCGAGTTGCGTGTCGGCGAACGGGAACTCGAGCTCAGGGGTCTGCCCCGAGCGACCGGAAGGGAGTCGAGGGGTCATTTCCCGAGCACCAGCTCGCTGCCGCCCGGGAGCCGCAGCGCGCGCGCCGAGGCGCGCTCGGGCAACTGGAAGACGAACGCCAGCGTGGCCGTCGGATCGGCCTCGAGCGTCACGCTCGAGGTCGACGTGCGCTTCATCAGCACTTCCGCGTCCGACGGCAGGATCTGCCCCATCTCCCGTCCGAGCTCCAGGCTTTCAATCGGGAAAATGAGATCGGGGCCGCCGCCGGCCGCGATCGGCTCGTAGGTCGTGCCGTCGGCCGTGACGAGCGCGAAGGAGCGGATGTCGGTCTCGATCGGCATGTCGCCGACGGTGACGACGACGAGGTCGAGCCGGCTGCCGGGAATCGGCCGGATGGTGCCGCTCACCTTGACCAGCGGGCTGGAGAACGGCAGTGGTTCGGTTGCGCGCCGGACGAGGGTCAGCGTCGCCACCGGCTGCGCCGCCAGCGCGCACCCGAGCGACGCGACGACCACGGCGGCGGCAGCGGAGCGGAAAGTGATCATAGGGGCAACAAAAAGGGCGGCGACCTCTCGATCGCCGCCCTGGAGCAATCCGCAAGCCGAATTGATCAGACTGCCGTGTTCGCCCTCCCCTTCGCCGGGAAGATTTCCTTGAAGGCGGTGACGAAGCGCGCCATCTCTTCGGGCGTGCCGACCGAGACGCGCATGAAGTCGGTCATCGGCGGGAACGGACGGCCGACGAGCACCTTCTTGGCCTTGAACTTCTCGATCGTCGGCTGGATCGTGTCGCCGCCGAGATGCACCATGAAGAAATTGGTCTCGGAGGGAATCGTCTTGTAGCCGTAGGCCTCGAGCTGCGCGGTGGTGTTCTTCCGCACCTCGATGGTCTTGCGCTTGACGTCGGCCTGCGCCGCGGTGTCCTTGAGCGACGCCGCGCCGCCGTGCTTCACCAGCGCGTTGATGCTGCCCATGCTGTAGGGCCGCATCCGGGCGATGATCTCGGGCGTCGCGATCGCGTAGCCGAGCCGCATGCCGGCGAGCGCCGCGATCTTCGAGAAGGTGCGGGCGATGATCACCGGGCGCCCTTCGAGGACGTACGGCACCGAGGTGGCGTAGTTCGGATCGTCGACGAAGTGGTGATACGCCTCGTCGATCAGCACCGGCATGTCCTTCGGGATGCCGTCGAGCAGCTGCTTCACTTCCTGCTTGGTGACGATCAACCCGGTCGGGTTGTTCGGGTTGCACAGGTAGATCAGGCCGATCTCGCTGGCGTGCGCGTTCGCCGCCTTGATCATCGCCGGGATGTCCTGGCGGTAGTCCTTGCCGAGCGGCAGCTTGATCGCCGTCGACTTGATGCTGGTGGCGTGCTGGTAGACCGAGCTGTAGGACGGCTCGACGCCGAGCACCTTCTTGCCGTTCTGCAGGAAGGTGGTGCCGATCACGTCCAGCGCCTCGCCGGAGCCGGCGGTGAGCAGGATGCTCTCGTTCTTGACGCCGTGGTGCTTGGCGATCTCCTGGTGGATGTTGCCATCCGGGTAGCCGTAGCGGTTCGAGTATTTCCAGGCGCTGTTCATCGCCTTCATCACCGACTCGGGCGGCCCGTAGTTGTTCTCGTTGCTGGAGAGCTTGGCGAACGAGTCGTACTCGTCCATCGGCGCGCGTGCGCGCGGCGCGGCGGCGCCCTGCGTCTGCGCGAGCAGATCGACGTCGGGGTTGACCCCGAGGTACCCGAGCGCGGCGGCGATACCGCCGACGAAATTCCGGCGCGAAACAGTCATCGCTCCTCCGTTCCTAAGCCTTGTGCCGACGAACATCGCATTCTACCCCGCCCGGCGCGCGCCCGGCGGTCGAATCTTCGCGGAAATGCAGCGATTTACCGCCCCGCGGCCGCCGTGCCGCGCGCCGCGCCCTTGTTCTCGTACCACTTGATCGCCCCGCCGGCGCCGGTGCACACGATGTCCGGCCGGCGATCGCCGTTGATGTCGACGCCAACGCAGCTGTTCATCGCCGCCTTGTCCTCGATGCGGCGGTACTGCCACTCGCCGCTCGCCGCATCCTCGGGGGCGAAGAAGACGTGCACGCCCGGCGTCGCCTTCGGGTTCTGCTCGGTGACGCGGCTGTTGTCGTTGGCGACGATGTCGGCGCGGCCGTCACCGTTCAGATCGAGCACCGCAATCTCGTGGCCGCTCCCGATCTTGTCGAAGATCACGCGGCGCGCCCACTGCCCGCCCTTCTCGGTGTAGACCACCACCTCGTTGCCGTGCCACGGCTCGACCGACGCGAAGAAGCGCTTGCCGTCCTGCCGCCCGACGCCGACGTCGCTGGCGCCGAGACGCGGCGCGCTCTCGACGTGCCCCGGCGACAGGAGCGTCTTCTCGAACTTCATCGCGTCGCCGCTGCCCGTGGCGCGGTAGAGCGCGATCCCTTCGAAGCTCGCCACCAGGAACTGCTCGCGCTTGCCGTTGTCCCACACCACCGGGCGCACCCGGTGGATGATGCCAGGAATGTCGGCGGTGACGACGTGGCGCTTCCAGTCTTTCGCGCTGTACCAGAACACCGACGCCTTGTCCTGGTCGTAGGTCGGCGCCGCGCTCTTCTCGCCGAGGAGCGGCGCGTTCAGCAGCTCCTTCTTGCCGTCGCCGTCCAGATCGGCCCAGACGACGTGATGCGAGGTCGGGAACTCGTCGATCTTCTCGGCCTTCCACGGCTGCCGCGGGTTGCCGCCGCTGCGCGCGATCCAGTTGAGGCCGGGGCTGTTCGCCGGCTGCATCGCGAAGCCGCTCTGAAACGCCACCTCGGGATAGCCGTCGCCGTCGATGTCGGCCATCGCCTGGTTGACGACCTGCTTGACATCGGCCGCGATCACCCGCTTCTCCCATCCCGGGTTCTCGTACCAGGCGAGCTCCTGCGCCTGCAGCGAGTTGGCGATCACGTCGATCTTGCCGTCCTTGTTGAAGTCGGCGGCCGACACGCTGTAGCCGCCGCGGAAGCTGGCGTCGATGTCGTGGGCGAGGAAATCCACCGGGCCGGCGGGCGCGGCGCTGCGCAGCGCGGGGGCGGCGAGCGCGAAGACGGCGGAGGCGATGAGAAGGCGCGGAATTCTTGAATTCATCGCGCCATCATGGCGCACGGCGGGGCGTTGTCAAGCGCTTCCTTGCACGTGATGCGCGGCGTGATCGCCTGTGGGGGCCGAGCAAGCTCGGCCCCCACAGGTGATAATGTGCCGCGTCGCGGGAGAGATCATGAGCGTGAGAACGAGCGTTGGGGTCGTCATTCTTGCGGGTGTGGCGGCGCGAGCCGCGGCGCAACCGGTGCCGACGGCGAAAATCGATGAGTTCGTCCGCGCCGAGATGGCGCGCCAGAAGATTCCCGGCGTCGCCATCGCCGTCATCAAGAACGGCGCCGTCGTCAAGATCGACGGCTACGGCTATGCCAACGTCGAGCACCAGGTGCCGGTGACGCCGGCCACCATCTTCCAGTCCGGCTCGCTCGGCAAACAATTCACCGCGGTCGCGGTGATGCTGCAGGTCGAAGAGGGCAAGCTGGCGCTCGGCGACAGCATCACCAAATACTTTCCCGACGCGCCGCCGTCGTGGCGCCCGATCACCGTCCAGAACCTGCTCACCCATACGTCGGGCATCCCCGACTACACCGACGGCACGATCGACTACCGCAAGGACTACACCGAGGACGAGCTCGTGAAGTTCGCCTACGGCCTGAAGCTCGAGTTCCCCGCCGGCTCGCGCTGGAATTACAGCAACACCGGCTACCTGCTGCTCGGCGTGATCGTCCACAAGGTCTCCGGCAGCTTCTACGGCGACGTCCTCGCCTCGCGCGTCTTCAAGCCGATCGGCATGACGACGGCGCGGATCATCGACGAGGCGGATATCGTGCCGAACCGCGCCGCTGGCTACCGGCTGGTCGAAGGGAAGCTGAAGAACCAGGAGTGGGTGGCACCGCGCCTCAATACCACCGCCGATGGGTCGCTCTACTTCTCGGCCCGCGACCTCGTCGCGTGGGACACCGCGGTGCGCACGCGTGCCATCCTGAAGCCCGAGAGCTGGACGCGCATCCTGACGCCGGTGCACCTGACCAGCGGCAAGACCTATCCCTACGGCTTCGGGTGGTCGATCGACGAGCGCGGCGAGCAGCCGCTGCACTCGCACGGCGGCTCGTGGCAGGGGTTCAAGACGCAGTTCTCGCGCTTCATCGGCGACGAGCTGTCGATTGCGGTGCTGGCGAACCTCGCCCAGGCGAACCCAGAGCGCTTCGCCGACGGCATCGCCGCGATCGTCAACGAGCGGCTGGCGGTGCCGTCGCTGAAGCCGATCGAGGACAAGGAACCGAAGGTGACCGCGCGGCTCGGCGCGCTGCTGCAGAAAGCGCGCGACGGTTCGCTCGCGCCTTCAGAGTTTGCTTACGTCCGCGCCGGGTTCTTCCCCGACGGCGCGAAAGCCTACCAGCAGCGGCTGCAGGAGCTCGGCGCGCCCGGTCGACTGGTTCTGGTGCAGAGAAACGATCTGGGCGACGACCGCGTCTACACCTATCAGGTCGCTTTCGGGGCACGGACGATGTATTACACCGTGGCGCTGGCACCCGACGACAAGGTCTCGCAGTTCTCGCTGCGCGAGCAGCGATAAGCGGGCGAAGGGCGACAACGAGATTTTTTCGACGTTGATGGGTTACGCCCGCGGATACAATAACGCGCCGCGCACGCCCCCCGACCGGCACCCTACAGGAGGATTGATGAAGATTGTGATGTGGAAACGGCTGTCGTACGCCCTCGCGGCCGTCGCCCTGATGGCCATCGCCATCGCGGCCAAGGACGTCAGGACCATCTCGATTCGGGACAACTGCGATCAGGCCACGTTCGACGCCGCGATTGGCCCGGGCACCTGCGTCGGCGATGGCGACACGACGTTCCAGGAATTTCTGGACGCGCTTGCCGACGGCGGGCACGAGAAATGGCGCTTCAACAACAGCGTCACCGAGGCCGATGTCGCCGCCAACGCGAAGAACGAAGGCGGGGAGGGCCATACGTTCACGCCAGTTGCGAAATTCGGTGGCGGCTTCATTCAGGACCTGAATATGGGGATGGACCCGGTGCCTGAGTGTGTGCAACTGGTCAACGGCCAGCCCATTCCGGTTACCGTGCCGCGGCCAGACGGCGGAGAGCTCCACATTTTCGTCCCGAGCGCCCTGGTGGACGCGACGACGGTGCCGCCGGGCGGAATGAGCGCGAATGCGACGCTCAAGCGGGGAGCCAATCGGTTCCAGTGCTGCATCCACCCGTGGATGCGGTCGACGGTGACCAGGCGGTAGAAACGCGTGCGTGAGGCGGCGCGTTCAGCGCCGCCTCGCGTAGCACCCCTGAAGGGGTGCGCTACGTCGAGACCCCTCCGAGCCTCTTCAACGCCTCGCCGGTGACGCGGAAGGTCGACCACTCGTCCATCAGCGTCGCCCCCAGCTTCTTGTAGAAGCCGATCGCCGGCTCGTTCCAGTCGAGCACCGTCCACTCGAGCCGGCCGCATTCGCGCTCGACCGCAATCGCCGCCAGGCGCTCGAGCAGCTGGCGCCCGAAGCCGTGGCCGCGCCATTCCGGCTTGACGAACAGATCCTCGAGGTGGATGCCCGGCTTGCCGAGAAACGTCGAGTAGTTCGGGAAGAACAGCGCGAAGCCGGCCGGCTCGTCGCCGGCGTAGCCGATCAGCACTTCCGCTGAAGGGTTCGGCCCGAAGAGCGTCTTGCGCAGCTGCTCCTCGGTCGCCGTCACTTCGTGAGCGAGCCGCTCGTACACCGACAGCGCCGTGATCAGCTCCAGGATCAGCGGCACGTCGCGCTCGGTGGCGGGCTCGATGCGAAAGGCCGGCGTCGTGACGGTCATCTCAATCTCTCCCTCTTCGCCGATCGCTCGACCAGCGTGGCAAGGCGGCGCAGCCGCGTCTCCGGTTGTTTGGCGTCCATCACCCAGTGCGTGAGCAGCTTCTGGTAGCCGGGCGGCTGCGCGGTGAAGAACGCCCACGCCGGCCGGTTCGCCTTGAAGGCCTTCAAGGCCGGCGCGTCGAACGCGGCCGACTTGCGCTCGAACGAGTACTGCTGCGTCTTCTTCCGGTCGCGCCGCTCGAACGCGGCAGCGCCGGGGGCGGCGACGAGGCCGTCCGTCATCAGCTGCTGCATCCGCTTCGTGTTCACCGTGCTCCAGTAGCTGCCGGCGCGGCGCGGCGTGAAGCGGTGCTCGTAGCTCGACTCGTCGACCTTGTACTTGACGCCGTCGATCCAGCCGAAGCACAGCGCGGCGTCGACCGCTTCGGGATAGGTGAGGCCGCCCTTCCCCGAGGCCTTCCTGTAGAAGCCGACCCACAGCTCGAGCTTCTTCGTGCCGTGCTTCTCGAGCCAGGCGCGAAAGGCCTCCGAGGACTTGAAGAATTTCGGCGTCATCTTACGCGTCCGCTTTTTTCAACAACGCGATCTGGCCGCCATGGTACGTGCCGTGCTCGACGATGCCGCGCAGCAGCACATCGGCCGAGTACTCGAGGTTCGCCAGCTTCTGGTCGAGCCGCGCCTCGTCGAACGCCCGCGCGTCGGCCCCGATCTCCCGATGACAGGCGGCCAGGCGTTCGAGCGCTCGGCGCCACGCCGCTTCGTCTGTGGCTGTGACCGGCGGCCAGTCCTCTTCGGGCGTGGCATCGCCGGTCCGCTGCCCCTTCAGCCGCGCCCTGGCGATCTCGACCCACGCGACGACGTGCAGCACGATCTCCCAGATGCTGTGCGCCCCGGCGATCGGATGGGCGGCCGCGCGCTCCGCCGTGACGCCTTTCAGGACGTCCGCAAGCGCCGGCCCGTGCCACATCGGCCCGGTCATCGTCCGCTCGAGGCTGCTGCCCAGATGCCTGGCCCGGCTCATAAACCGTTCGCTCCTCCGTTTCGTCTAAGCGGATTGTCGCATGCTCAACCTGAAGTTCGCCCTGCGCACCCTTTTCAAAACCCCCTTCGTCACCGTCGTCGCGATCATCTCGCTGGCGCTCGGCATCGGCGCCAACGCGGCGATCTTTTCGCTCTTCAACCAGCTGCTGCTGCAGCCGCTGGCGGTGCCCGAGGCGGAGCGCCTGGTCAACTTCTCCGCGCCCGGTCCGAAGCCGGGCTCCAGCAACTGCGGCCAGATCGGCGACTGCGAAGAGGTCTTCAGCTACCAGATGTTCCGCGATCTGGAGCGGGTCCAGACTTCGTTCAGCGGCATCGCCGCGCACGTCACCTTCGGCGCCAACCTCGCGGCGCGCGGCCAGACCGAGAACGCCAACGGCCTGCTGGTCTCGGGCAGCTATTTTCCCGTCCTCGGGTTGAAGCCGGCGATCGGCCGGCTGTTCGGGCCCGAAGACGATCGCGCCCCCGGCGAGCCGCGCGTCGTCGTCCTCAGCTACGCCTACTGGCAGCGGCGCTTCGCGCTCGATCCGGGCGTGGTCGGCCAGCCGCTGGTCGTCAACGGCATCGCGATGACGATGGTCGGCGTCGCGCCGCGCGGCTTCGACAGCACCTCGATCGGGGTCAAGCCGCAGGTGTTCGCGCCGATCTCGATGCGCGGCTTCTCGCAGCCGTTCAAGAACTTCGACAACCGCCGCAACTACTGGGTGTATCTGTTCGCCCGGCTGAAGCCCGGCGTATCGCTGGAGCAGGCGCGCGCGGCGACCAACACGCAGTACCGCGCGATTCTCGACGACGTCGAAGCGAAGCTGCAGGCCGGCATGAGCGAGCAGACGATGGCGCGGTTCAAGACGAAGCCGCTGCTGATGACCGAAGGGACGCGCGGACAGAGCACGGTGCGCAAGGAGGCGCGGCTGCCGATGACGCTGCTGCTCGGCGTCACTGCGTTCGTGCTGCTGATCGCGTGCGCGAACATCGCGAACCTGCTGCTCGCGCGCGGCGCGGCGCGCGCCGGCGAGATGGCCGTGCGGCTGTCGATCGGCGCCGGGCGCGGCCAGCTGGTTCGCCAGTTGCTGGGCGAGTCGCTGTTGCTCGCGCTCGCCGGCGGCATCGGCGGCGTGCTGGTGGCGCGCTGGACGCTGCACCTGATGGCGGCGCTGCTCCCGGCCGAAGCGCTCAACGTCGTGCGGCTCGAGATCGATCCGCGGGTGATGGCGTTCGCCGGCGCGCTCGCGGTCGGCACCGGGCTGCTGTTCGGGCTCTTTCCTGCGCTGCACAGCACGCGCCCCGACCTGGTCTCGGCGCTGAAAGGCCAGAGCGGCCAGCCGTCCGGAGCGCGGGCCGCAGCACGTTTCCGCACGTCGCTGGCCACGGCACAGATCGCGCTGTCGATGGCGCTGCTGGTGTCGGCGGGACTGTTCACGCGCAGCCTCTTCAACGTCAGCCGCGTCAAGCTCGGGCTGAACGCCGAGAACGTGATCGTCTTCCGCGTGTCGCCCGAGCTGAATGGCTACACGTTCGAGCAATCGCGGCAGCTGTTCGGGCGGATCGAGGACGAACTGGCAAGCCTGCCGGGCGTCACCGCCGTCACCGCGTCGACCGTGCCGCTGCTGAGCGGCAGCAACTGGGGCAACAACGTCGCCGTCGAAGGATTCCAGGCCGGCCCCGACACCAACACCAATTCGCGCTACAACGAGATCGCGCCCGGCTACTTCTCGACGCTGCGGATTCCGCTCGTCGCCGGACGCGACTTCACGCGCGCCGACGCGTTCGGCACGGCGAAGGTGGCGATCGTCAACGAGGCGTTCGCGAAGAAGTTCAACCTCGGTCGCGACGCGGTCGGCAGGCGGATGGGCAACGATGGCGGCACCGGCCCGCTGACGATCGACATCGTCGGCCTGGTGGCCAACGCGAAATACAGCCAGGTGAAGGACGAGATCCCGCCGCAGTTCTTCCTGCCGTATCGGCAGGACGACCGCCTCGGCTACCTCTACTTCTACGTCCAGACCGCGGCCGAGCCCGAGCCGTTCATGGCGGGCATCCCGAAAACGATCGCCAGGCTCGACGCCAGCCTGCCGGTCGAGGACTTGCGGACGCTGCCGCAGCAGATCCGCGACAACGTCTTCCTCGATCGCTTCATCAGCGTGCTCGCCGCCGCATTTGCGTGCCTGGCCACGCTGCTGGCCGCGGTCGGCCTCTACGGCGTCCTCGCCTACACCGTGTCGCAGCGCACGCGCGAGATCGGCCTGCGCATGGCGCTCGGCGCGGCGCCGTCACGCGTGCGCTGGATGGTGCTGCGGCAGGTGGCGGTGATGCTGGTCGTGGGCGGCGTGATCGGCCTGGCCGCGGCGGCGGGGTTGGGCCGGCTGGCGCAGTCGCTGCTGTTCGAGTTGAAGGGATCGGATCCGCTGGTGCTGACGGCGTCGGCGATCGCGCTGGCGGCGGTGGCGCTCGCCGCCGGGTTCATTCCGGCGAGGCGCGCGTCGCAGGTCGATCCGATGAGCGCGCTGCGATACGAATAGGGGCTGGGGACTTGGGGCTGGGGGCTGGCTGCACCTACATCCCCGGTAATGCGCCAGGACGCAGCGTAACGAAGACGCCGAATCCGACGTTCACGCGTCTTCCGTAGAACGGCTTCAGCGAATCGGGCACGATGCCGAACGACAGTCCTCCACCAACGCCTGGCTTGAGGCCGTTCGATGCGGCGAAGTACCTCGTATAGCCCGCCTGCAATTTCGCGACGGTGAACGATGCGTCGCTCTCGATCGCGAGATCGTGGCCTGACTTCTGCGACACCTCGAACCGGCCGAACCATGTGTCGCGCTCGGCGAGCGTGAGGGCGGTTTCGGCAAGGAACGCGTTCGTCGCATCACCGCCTCGTTCGCTGTTGCGTCCCCAGCCGATCGTGCTGGCCCAGATGTCGCCGCTGCCGCCGCTGCGGTGGTAAGCCGCCGAGGTCGTCACGCGGTCGACGTCGATGCGCGCCTCGCCGTCGTGGCCGGCCTCGGCCTGCCGCAGACGCCCGGCAGAAACTTGCAGCGCCCACCTGCTGGTTGGCAGCAGCCACACGCGGCCCGACCACGAATCCAGCGCGCCGAAATCGAGGTTCGTGCGGTGTTCATCCGGTTCGCGGCCGTTGAACACCGACGTCTCCCCTTTCCAGCGCCTGCCGTAGACCGCGCCGGTGACCACGCCGTAGGTGATGTGCGTCGCATCGAACCAGTGGTGGGTGATCGGCGCGAGCGGGCTCGGCATCGCCGAGATGCGGTGCGGGAACGCGACCGGTCCCAGCGCCGGCTCGCCGGCGGGTCCACCGTAAATCTGCAGGCGGACATCGCCGCCGAGCGGTCGATCGTAGCTCGCGGCGAGCTCCATGAAGAGATCGTGCGGATGCTGGCGATCGTGAATCGCTTCGCCGCGGCAGACTTCGCCCGACGCCAGGAGATCCGGATAGCCGCAGCCGCGAATCGTCCACGGCTCGAGGCTGACCATCGCGCGCAGCCCGAGTCTTGCGCTGCCGCCAACGGGGCGAGCCGCCATCCCCATCAACCAGTTGATGCTTCCGGCCTGCTGGCTGCCGCGGCGTCCGCTTTCGTGCAGGTACTGCACGAACGCATTGCCGTGTCCCATCAGCGTCCACGCGCCGGCCTGGCGATGAACCGCATACATCGGCGTGTCGTCGGGCAGCCATGAGGTGCCCGAACCGTCCCGCGCCGGCGGCATCGACATGTCGTGCTCGCCTTGCATGTGCTGCATGTCGTGCTGGTGGTCGGTCTCCGGCGCGGCTGGCGGTTGCTGGGCCGCGGCGTCCGATGGCTGCGCGACGGCCGCCGCCGCCGCGCCCGCGAGGCTGACCGTGAAAAGAGCGATGAGAAGCGGCGGGCACGCACGTGTCGACATGAACTCCTGCTCTGGAGAAAGGGAAGCGAGACGCGGATTGGACGAGCGGGAGTTCTTAAACGCGGAGCCGAGAGGCGAGACGGATCCCGAGGTAATCGGGAAGGTTCAACTCGCGTATCGAGACAACGGCGGCAGCGTCGGCGGCCACGACATCGCTGCCGGGCAGCAGCGGCGGCGCGAACAGCAGCCCGCCGTCGGCATTGCGGGCAGTGACGACGCTCGGCGCAGCGTCAGCATCGTGATCGCACGCGGTCGCGCCCCGCAACAGGTGATGCCGTGGCGCGGACTCGTCGTGGCTCGCGCTGTGCGAACCCGCGGCGTGGTGGTGTTGATGCGCGTGCGCCTGTTCGGCTGCCGCCGGCTGCGCCGGGATCGATTCGCACACGATCTGGCACGCCTCGAGCGCGACAGGCGCGCCGGCGATCGCCAGCGCGATGAGGAGCGAGCCAAGCCGCGTGACCACCGAATCGAGTATATCCCGCATCGTACGGGCTAACTGTCGGGTTCGCCCTTCACCTGACGCCAGGTGCGCTCGACCGCGGGCTGGACGAAGAACGCGTCGAACGCGCGCTGCTTGACCGGATCGTCGCCGGCAAACGTCTTCTTCCAGTCTTCGAGCGTCACTTGCGCCTTGGTGGCCTCGAGCGTCGCGCCGGTCGCCACCGCCGCTTTCACCCGATCGACCAGCGCGCCGATGAGCGCCTGCACCTGGCGCAGGTACGCGCGGTCGCGCATCAACGGCCCGTGCCCGGGGAACAGCGCGTCGACCGGCAGCGCATCGAGCTTCGACAGCGTCTCGCGCCACTCGTCGTAATACGACAGGATGCCGAACGGCACCGGGTAGACGACGAGGTCGCCCGACGCCGCGATCCGCTCCTTCGGCAGCACGACCACGGTGTCGCCGCGCGTGTTGCCGCGGCCGAGCCAGCGAATCTCGATGGTCCGATCGCCGCGCCGCAGAACCATCTGCTCGACGAACGTCAGCGTCGGCGGCGTGTTGACGATGGCGCGAAACTCAGGCACCAGCGCGCGATCGAGCGCGGCAATCTCGCCGGCGCGCTTCCGTCGCTCCGGCGCCAGCTCCTTCCCGTCGTCGTCTTTTCCGGTGGCCGCCCAGCGTTCGTAGCGCGCGATCGCCGTCTCGAGGTTCGCGAGATCGTTCGCGCGCACGTCGTAGGTTTTCGAGAACATGTCCTCGCGCGTGTCGCGATGGGCGATGAACTCGGCGCCCGGCCACAGCTCGCGATACACCTGGTTGCCGTTGTGATGGTCGTCGTGCCAGTGGGTGTTGACGACGTAGCGCACCGGCTTGGAGGTGAGCTTGCGCAGCTCCGCCGCCATCACCCGCGCGGTCGACGGCAGGAGCGCGGTGTCGACGACC
>Ga0207708_10003041_pt1 | contig 12365 bp, 8 predicted proteins | sample KBSK5101metaG_FD_184340 | JGI IMG/M metagenome (GOLD analysis project Ga0207708, IMG submission 184340) | Corn, switchgrass and miscanthus rhizosphere microbial communities from Kellogg Biological Station, Michigan, USA - KBS K5-10-1 metaG... | ecosystem: Host-associated > Plants > Roots >...
CGTCCTCTACGCCTGGAAGGAGGCCGGGTCGCTCTACTCGGTCAGCCAGCACGTCGTGCCCGAGCTCGGCCTCTCGTACAGCCAGGTCGTGAAGTACCTCGATCGGATCATGGCCGGCCTCGTGAAGATCGAGCCGCAGCAGTCCTGACGTGCGCCTGACCAGAAGGCAGTTCGTCGCGGGCGGTGCGGCGGCCCTTGGCGCAGCGGGCATCTACGAGCTCGTCGACCGCTTCGCGACGGCACCGGAGCGGCAGACCACGCGCGTCCTCCCGTCCGAGCAGCATGTCCTCGGCCGTCCGCAGGTGATCGTGGACAACGGCGTCGAGGTCGTCGTGCCGCCCCTCCATCACGAGGTCGTGACCGCTGCTCTGCGCATCGAGCCCACGAAAACGGCGCTGGACGAGGCTCGCGCGACGCTGAGCGAGACGTTGCAGGAGCTGGACGCACGTTACGAGCCGGCGCCCAAGGGCGTCTCGATCAGCATCGGCTGGGGCCTGCCGTACTTCGACCGCTACGTCCCCGCTCTGGCCGCGGAGCACCTGCCGGTCGATCTCCGCGCTTCGAAGTCCGCCGGGAAGCAGGTGCTCGGCGTCATCGACGCGATCCGTTTCCCGAGCGATCCCGAGGATCTCAACCTCGAGGACAACGACGTCGCCATCTTCCTGCGCAGCGACAGCGTGGACTTCATCGCCGACGCATCCGCGGCGCTCTTCGACGAGGCGAAAGGGCTCTTCTCGATCACGAGCATCCGGCGCGGCTTCGCGGGCGGCGGATTCGACGGGAGCCAGAGCCTGCCCAAGCAGATGGCCATGGCGGCCGGGATCGGCGGCGCCGAGCTCATCCCCGACACGGCGGAACTCTTCCTCGGCTTCACCTCGACGCAGAAGGCCGGCCTCGGCCCGCCGGGGATCGCCAACTTCGAGACGCTTCCGGGCTACACCAACCAGTTCCCGGACGGGTACTTCCTCGGCGGGACGGCCATGCACCTCTCCCACCTCTTCGAGGACGTGGAGGCGTGGTACCTCAACTTCGACTATCCCGAGCGCGTGGCGACGACCTTCAAGCCCGGGCTCGACGTCGAGGAGGGGACGCAGACGGTTCCCCAGGACGCCGAAGACACGGACGGATCGAAGGCCGTCGAACAAGATGCCGAGCAGTTCGACGCCGTCGGGCACAGCTCGGTCATGCAGCCTGCCTCGCGCCTGCAGGCGGACGTCACCGGCAACGACGGAATCCTCTATCCGAAGGGCACGGCGGTGCCGCAGCGGGCGGATTTCAACACGCTGGACAACCCGTTCTTCTGGAGCGCGCGGCCCGACGTGGACCGACAGAGCGAGGAGCCGGCCGCCGGGCTGCACTTCGTCGTCTTCACTCCGACGAGCGACGACTTCCACCGCACGCGGCTCGCAATGGACGGGATCCTTCCCGACGGGACGAGCATCCCTCTTCATCCGCGCTCCCGCGGGCAGGGCTTCAACTCGATCCTGCAGACGACGCACCGCCAGAACTTCCTCGTCCCGCCACGGCGCAGCCGCTCCTTCCCGCTCTCCGAGCTGCTCTAGCTAGCCGAAGAAAGCCTTCGCGACCTCGAACCAGTGGGGCGGCACGGTCTTCAACTCGGCGACCGCGGCCTCCAGCGGCACGGCGACGATGTCGTCTCCCTGGAGCGCGGCCATCGTGCCGAAGCTGCCCTCCTCGACGAGGTCGGCGGCCTTCAGGCCGTAACGCGTCGCGAGGATGCGGTCGCGCGGCGTAGGGGAGCCGCCTCGCTGCACGTGGCCGAGCACGGTCACGCGGCTCTCGAAGCCGGTGCGCTCCTCGATCTCCCGCGCCAGCTGCTCGCCCACCCCGCCCAGGCGCACGTGGCCGAACTGGTCGGTCGCGGGCGCCTCCTGGGCGACCTGGCGCTTCTCCCCCGACTCGTAGGTGAGCTCGTAGCCCTCGCTGACGACGACGATCGAGAAGTCCTTGCCGCGCTCGTGCCGGCGACGCAGGTCCTCGCAGGCCGCCTCCACGGTCACGGGCTGCTCGGGAATGAGGATGACGTCGGCGCCCCCCGCGATCCCGCTCATGACCGCGATCCAGCCGGTATGGCGCCCCATGACCTCGACGACCATGACGCGGTTGTGCGACTCGGCCGTGGTGTGCAGGCGGTCGATCGCCTCCGTGGCGATGAACACGGCCGTGTCGAACCCGAACGTGTAGTCCGTCGCCGAGAGGTCGTTGTCGATCGTCTTCGGCACGCCGACGACCGGGAGGTCGTGCTCGGCGAAAAGATGCGAGGCGACGCCGAGAGTGTCCTCGCCGCCGATCGCGACGAGCGCGTCCAGCCCCTGGGCGCGGAAGTTCTCGAGCACCTTCTCGACGCCCCCGTCCGTCTTGTACGGATTCGTTCTCGTCGTGCCGAGGATCGTGCCCCCGCGCGGGAGGATTCCCGAGATCTCGCGCGACCCCAGCTCCATGAAGTGCCCGTCGACGAGACCCCGCCAGCCTTCCCGGATGCCGAGAATCGCGTGCCCGCGCGTGAGCGCCCGTCGCGTGACCGCGCGGATGACTGCGTTCAGGCCCGGGCAATCCCCACCGCCCGTCAGGACTCCGACCTTCTTCGCCATTCGTCTAACTTCGCGCTTGGCCGGTCGTCTTTTGCCTCAAACGTCTCGGGAGCTGCATGGAGGGGAGACTGATGCCGAAGGCGGGAGTCGAACCCGCACGGGCCAATGGCCCACTGGATTTTGAGTCCAGCGCGTCTTCCAGTTCCGCCACTTCGGCAGAGGGCATCAGGAGGAATGGTATCCGCACAGTTGCTGGACGTTCCTCACGGCGTCATAATGGCGCCCCACAAAGAGCGGGCCGGCTTGGCGTGAGTTCGCGCCCGCTCCTGAAAGTCCCTTTACGGCGGGTGCTCGCCACGGGCAGCGTCGAGAGAAACAGTCGGGCGAACGAGGAGGCGCAGTTGAGAAGAAGGAACCTATTGTCGGTACTGGTCTTGGTGCTCAGTGCCCTGGCGCTCCTCGCCGCGGGATGCGGTGGGGACGACAACGGCACGAGCGGCAGCTCCGGTGGCGGCGACACGGGCGGCGGCGGACAAGCCGTCAAGATCGTTTCCGACCTGCCGCTGCAGGGCTCGTCTGCAGGGCAGACGGAGACGATGGTCAACGCCATCAAGCTCTATCTGGAGCAGATCGGCGGCAAGGCCGGCGACTTCACGGTCTCGTATGAGTCGTTCGACGACTCGACGGCCGCGAAGGGAGCCTGGGACGAGGCCACGTGTGCAGCCAACGCACGCAAGTACGTGGAGGACGAGTCGATTCTCGGCGTGATCGGGACGTTCAACTCCGGTTGTGCCAAGATCGAGGTCCCCATCGCGAACGAGGCCTCGCTCGCGTACGTGAGCCCCGCGAACACCGCGGTCGGCCTCACGCACGTGGGCCCCGGCTCCGAGCCTGGTGAGCCGGACAAGTACTACCCGAGTGGCACGCGCAACTACGCGCGCGTCGTCGCATCGGACGACTTCCAGGGCGAGATCGACGCCGCGTACATGCAGGACGCGCTCGGCGTCACGAGCGTCTACATCCTGGACGACAAGGACGCCTACGGTAAGGGCGTCGCCGACGCCTTCGAACAGGCGGCCAAGGCCAACGGCCTCAAGGTCGCCGGCCACACCGGCTGGGATGCCAACGCTCAGAACTACAAGGCCCTGATGACGCAGGTCAAGGCCTCGGGCGCCGACGGCGTCTACATCGGCGGCATCGCCTGCTTCAACGGCGGCCAGGTCATCAAGGACAAGGTCTCCGTCGTAGGTGACAACGAGGCGGTCAAGCTGCTCGTCTCCGACGGCTTCGTCCTCGACTCGCTGTTCGATGAGGCCGGAGCGGACAACCTCGCCGGCACGTACGGGAGCGCTCCGGTGCTGAACCCGGACGACCTGACGGGCGCTGGCAAGACGTTCCTCGACGCGTACCAGGCGAAGTACGGCGCACCGGAGGTCTACACGGCCTACGCTGCGGCGGCCGCGCAGGTGCTCGTCGACGCGATCGGCCGCTCCGACGGCACGCGTGAGGACGTCGTCGCGAAGGTGTTCGACGCGAACATCACCGACGGTATCGTCGGCCCGATGTCGTTCAACCCGGACGGCGACCCGACGTCGGGCCTCATTTCGATCTTCCAGGCCGAGGCAAGCGGCCCGCCGTGGAAGTTCGTCGAGGCCAAGCAGGTCGGGGCATCGTCCTAGTAGTCGAGTAGTCAAGGAACGAGAGGGCCGGTCTTGACCGGCCCTCTCGTTTCCGTCATAACCTCCGCCTGTGGCGACTGCTGAAACCGCATCTCGACCCTCGTTCGAGCGTCGCCTGCCGATCGGCCAGATCATCCTCACCGTCGTGGGCGTCGTGCTCGCGGCGCTCATCGGCTTCTGGCTGATCAAGAACGCGGTCGAGTCGCCGGACCGCTTCCTCGAAGTCACGCTGATCGGGATCACGAACGGCTCGATCTACGCGCTCGTCGCGCTCGGGTACACGCTCGTCTACGGGATCATCGAGCTGATCAACTTCGCCCACGGCGACAACTTCATGCTGGGCACGTTCCAGACGAACGGAATCGTCAACGACGGCTCGTTCCAGATCCCGCTCTTCCCGACGTCGTTCGTGCTCGCGCTCCCGCTCGGCGCTGCGGCGACGGCGAGCTCCTCGCCTGGGCAGAAGATCTACACGATCTTCATGTGCCTTTTCTTCTCGATGCTCTTCTGCATGGTCATCAACGTCTCGATCGAGCGCATCGGGTACAAGCCGCTGCGCAACCAGCCGCGCCTGGTGCCGCTCATCACGGCGATCGGGTTCTCGTTCATCCTCCAAGACGTCGGCCTCGTCTGGAAGGACGCGGGCCCGCAGCCGCTCCCGAACATCCTCCCGACCGGGACGATCTTCCATTGGCGCGGCGCGACGTACCAGTGGAACGACTTCATCGTCATCGCGGTCACGATTCCGCTGCTCGTCGCGCTCACCTACCTCGTGCGGAGGACGCGCTCTGGAAAGGCGATGCGTGCCACGGCGCAGGACATGGACGCCGCCTCGATGATGGGCATCAACGTCGACCGGACGATCTCGTTCACGTTCGCGCTCGGCGGTGCGCTCGCCGGCGCCGCCGGAGCGATCTACGCCCTGTACATAGGGGTGTCGAAGTTCGACCTCGGCTTCCGGCTCGGCCTCTTCGCCTTCACCGCGGCCGTGCTCGGCGGCATCGGCAACCTGAGCGGCGCGGTACTCGGCGGGGTCGTGCTCGGGCTCATCCAGGCCTACACCGAAGGGTTCTGGGACGCGCGCTGGACGACCACGGTCATCTTCAGCGTTCTCATCGCGATTCTTGTCTTCAGACCGTCCGGCCTCCTCGGCGAGCAGGTGCCGGAGGGCCAGTGAGCAACCAGGCGAGCTCCCAGGCGCCAAAGGCGCCGAACAAGGGCAGCTCGACGCTCTCCTCCTGGCGCGCGTCCTACCGCCGCTACCGCCGCGAGCACAAGTGGCTCGGCTGGGGGATCCCCCTCGCGTTCGTCGTCCTCGCCTTCTCCTATCCCTGGTGGGGCCTCGAAGGGCCGCTTTCGTTCATCTTCAACGACGGGCTCGGGATCGACAACGACACGCTCTTCAACATGTCGGTCTACGTCATGCTCGCGCTGGGCCTGAACGTCGTCGTCGGCTACGCAGGACTTCTCGACCTCGGCTACGTCGCGTTCTTCGCTCTCGGCGCGTACACGCTCGGCTGGTTCGGGTCGGGCCTCTTCGCCCAGCGAGACGTCCACTTCCTCGACACGAACGCGGCGCGCCTGCCGGGCATCCATCTCTCCTTCTGGGTCGTCGTGCTCCTCGCCGGAGCGGTCTGTGCCTTTGCAGGCGTGCTCATCGGCTGGCCGACCCTGCGCTTGCGAGGGGACTACCTCGCCATCGTCACGCTTGGGTTCGGCGAGATCATCCCGGACATCTTTCGCAACGGGGACGACATCGCGGGGCACAACCTGACGAACGGCGTCCGCGGCGTCACCCAGCTCGACCGGCCGGGGTTCGGTCAGACGATCAGCGACGCGACCGGCGGGATCCTCCCCGTCCGCTACACGTCGCTCGAGCTGCGCCCCTGGTACTTCACCGTGCTCGCGATGGTGCTGATCATCATCTTCGTCAACCTGCGGCTCCGCGACTCGAAGCTGGGCAGGGCGTGGATCGCTGTTCGCGAGGACGAGATCGCCGCGTCCGCGATGGGCGTCCCGCTCATGCGGACGAAGCTCTGGGCCTATGCGATCGGCGCGATCTTCGGCGGCTTCGCCGGGGCCGTCTATGGCTCGTTCATCAACGGCATCTTCCCGGTCAGCTTCTCGTTCCAGATCTCGGTGATCGTGCTCGTCATGGTCATCGTCGGGGGCATGGGCAACATCTGGGGCGTCATCGCGGGCGCGATGCTCATCTCGTGGCTGAACTTCCGTGGCCTCGACAAGATCGGCGAGCGGATCAGCGACATCCCCGGCGTGTCGAGCGACTTCTCGATCGCGAAGTACAAATTCGGGATCTTCGGCGCGCTGCTCGTGATCATGATGCTCTTCAGGCCCGAGGGGTTGATCCCGAGCTCGCGCCGCAGGGCCGAGTTCGCCGAGGGCGAGGGTCAGGCTACGCTCTACGACGCGAGGGCATGATGGCGGACGGAAACGGCACCGAAAAGAACATCCTCGAGGCCGTCCAGGTGCGGAAGGAGTTCGGCGGCCTCATTGCGGTCAACGACGTGGACTTCGTCATCCCGCACGGGTCGATCGTGAGCCTGATCGGACCGAACGGCGCGGGCAAGACGACGTTCTTCAATATCCTCACCGGGGTCTACAAGCCGACCTCGGGCGGTGTCATCTTCGAGGACACGCCGATCAGCGGGCTGCCGCCGCACAAGGTGACGGCGCTCGGTATGGCGCGCACGTTCCAGAACATCCGCCTCTTCCACAACATGACGGCGCTCGAGAACGTCCTCGTGGCCATGCACAGCCGCCTCAAAGGGGGCATCTGGAGCTCCATCCTCGGCCTCCCGCGGCTGAAGCGCGAGGAAAAGGAAGCGCGGGAGCGAGCAGAGGAGCTGCTCACGTTCTCGGGGCTTCCGGGGAGGGGGAACGCCTACGCGAAGAACCTCTCCTACGGAGATCAGCGCCGCCTGGAGGTGGCGCGCGCGCTGGCCTCGGGGCCGAGGCTTCTTCTCCTCGATGAGCCGACCGCGGGCATGAACCCGGAGGAGACCGCGAACTTCACGGACTTCGTCGCGAAGCTGCGTGAGGAGCACGACATCACCGTGCTCCTCATCGAGCACGACATGCGGGTCGTCATGGGCATCTCCGACCGCGTCACCGTGCTCGACTACGGCGAGAAGATCGCCGAGGGCCTGCCGAAGGAGATCCAGCACGACGAGCGCGTCATCGAGGCGTACCTCGGAACGGCGGCGACAGCGTGAAGCTCCCCTGGCAGAAGGACGGCAACGGGCAGCCGGCTCGCGTCGCCGAAGGAGGCGTCATCCTCAAGGTGGACGACGTCCACACGTATTACGGGACGATCCATGCGCTCAAGGGTGTCTCGCTCGAGGTGCGCACCGGCGAGATCGTCACGCTGATCGGCGCGAACGGGGCCGGCAAATCGACGACGCTGCGCTCGATCAACGGCCTCAACCACCCGCGTGAGGGCCGGATCGTCTTCCAGGGCAACGACATCACGGACACGGCTCCGCACGACATCGTGCGCATGGGCATCTCCCAGTCTCCCGAGGGGCGGAAGATCTTCCCGCGCATGAGCGTTCTCGAGAACCTCGAGATGGGCGCCTACCAGCGTGAGAAGGGACCCGAGATCCAGGAGGATCTCGAGCGCGTCTACTCGCTTTTCCCGCGCCTGAAGGAGCGCTTGCAGCAGAAAGCCGGGACGATGTCGGGAGGGGAGCAGCAGATGCTCGCCATGGGCCGCGCGCTCATGGCCCGGCCAAAGCTTCTCCTCCTCGACGAGCCCTCGATGGGCCTCGCCCCGATCTTCGTGGAGAAGATCTTCGAGATCATCCGCGAGATCAACGCGCAGGGCACGCCGATCCTGCTCGTGGAGCAGAACGCGCTCATGGCGCTCGACACGGCCAGCCGCGGCTACGTGCTCGAGACCGGCCACGTCGCCCTCGCCGACGACGCAAAGAAGCTGCGCGACAACGAGCAGGTCCGGAAGACGTACCTCGGCGAGGAGTGACCCCGGCCGCAGCCTTTAAGGTTGCGGTGTGTCACCCAAGACGCTGACAGGGGCTGAGCTCCAGCTCGACGACGGCCCCGCGCGCGACTCCGAGCTCTTCCTCGTCGACGGCAACAACCTCGCCTACCGCGCCTACTTCGCGCTTCCGGAGGAGCTCGCGACGAGCGAGGGCTTCCCGACGAACGCCCTGCTGGGCTTCACGAACATGCTCTTCAAGCTCCTCGCCGACTACCGGCCGAAGGGCGTCGCCGTCGCGTGGGACACCCGAGCCACCCACCGCAAGGAGCTCGACCCCGAGTACAAGGTCGACCGCCGGCCCATGCCGGACCTCCTGTCCGAGCAGTTCCCGCACTTCCGCCCGATCGTGGAGGCCTTTGGCTACCGGAACCTCGAGTTCGAGGGCTGGGAGGCGGATGACGTCATCGCCACGCTCGCCGCCCGCGCAGACGAGGGCGGGATCAAGACGACGGTCGTGTCGACCGACCGCGACGCCTTCCAGCTCGTCACGGACAACGTCGCGCTGATGATGACCCCGCGCGGGGTCGCGGACGTCCACGTCTACACGCCCGACCGTGTCTTCGCCCGCTACGGCGTCACACCCGAGCAGGTGCCGGACTTCATCGGGCTGAAGGGCGACACCTCCGACAACATCCCCGGGGTGCCCGGCATCGGGGACAAGACCGCCGGGCAGCTCGTCGCGCAATACGGCTCGCTCGAAGGCGTGCTCGAGCACGTGGACGACCTCTCGCCGGCACGCGGCCGCGCGCTTCGTGAGCACGCCGACCAGGCTCGTGCCTCGAAGGTGCTTGCGACGATGCGGCGCGACCTGCCGCTCGACTGCGACCCGGCCGAGCTCGTCCTCAGCCCGCCGGACCGTTCCCGCCTGAAGGAGATGTTCAGGCAGTACGAGTTCCGCAACCTGCTCCAGCGCGTGGACGTGATCGATGAGGCGATTCCGGCCGCGCCCATGAAGCTCGAAGGCGTCGCCGTCCCCTGGCGCGAGGGAACTGTCTCGCCGCCACGCGGGGAGGTCGGGATCGCGGTCGAGAATGGACGCGTCGCGCTTGCGCAGGAGGAGGTCGTCGTTGCCGACTGGACGCCGGAGGCTGCGGCCGCGCTCCGCGAGGCCGATCTCGTCTCCCACGACGCGAAGCCCCTGCGCCTCGACGCCCTGGACGACACGCTCCTCATGGCGTACCTGATCGAGCCTGGCCGGGCGACCTACTCGCTCGACGATCTCGCCGCCGAGTACGGGATCGAGCTGCAGCCCGAGCCACCCGCGGAAGAAGACACCGCTGCTCTCGTTCGCCACGCGTCAGCCTCTCTGAGGCTGGCCGGCCCGATGCGGCAGCGGATCACGGAACGAGGGCTCGACCCGCTCTATCGGGAGGTCGAGCTGCCGCTCACCGAGGTGCTCGCCGGGATGGAGGACGCGGGCGTCAAGATCGACACGTACCGGATGGGCGAGATCACCGCGCGGCTCGCCGACCGCCTCGAGGAGCTCGAAACGCGCGCGCACGAGCTCGCGGGCGAGGAGTTCATGCTCGGCTCCACGCAGCAGGTCGCGCGGATCCTCTTCGACGTGCTCGGGCTCACGGCCGGCCGCAAGGGCAAGACCGGCTACTCTACGGACTCGCGCGTCCTGCGCTCGATCCGAGGCGAGCACGAGATCGTGGCCGTGATCGAGGAGTGGCGCGAATACTCGAAGCTCCTCAACACGTACCTGGGCCCGCTGCCCGAGCTGATCTCGCCGGACGACGGCCGGCTGCACACGACGTTCAACCAGGCCGTTGCCTCCACCGGCCGGCTTTCGACGACGAGCCCGAACCTCCAGGCGATCCCGATCCGCACGGAGCTCGGCCGCGAGATCCGGAGCGCCTTCGTGGCCGAGGCCGGCCATCGACTCGTCTCCGCGGACTACTCCCAGGTCGAGCTGCGCATCCTCGCCCACGTCTCCGGCGAGCCGAAGCTCCGCGAGGCTTTCGCGCAGGGGGAGGACATCCACGCCGCCACTGCGGCCGAGGTGCTCGGCAAGGAGCGCGCCGAGCTGACGAAGGACGAGCGCAACGTCGCGAAGATGGTGAACTTCGGGATCATCTACGGCATCTCAGCGTTCGGGCTTTCGGAGAACCTCGAGATCCCGCGCGAACAGGCGCAGGAGTACATCGACACGTACCTCGCGCGCTTCCCGCTCGTCCAGGACTTCATCCAGCGGACGATCGAGCACTGCACGCGGGAGGGCTACGCGACGAGCCTTTTCGGCCGACGCCGCCCGGTTCCGGAGCTGAAGGCCTCCAACCGGCAGACGCGTTCGCTCGGGGAGCGTCTCGCCGTCAACTTCGTCATGCAGGGGACCGCGGCCGACATCATCAAGAAGGCGATGGTCGCGATCCACGCGAGGCTGCGGGACGAAGGCCGCGCATCGCGGCTCGTTCTCCAGGTGCACGACGAGCTTCTCGTCGAGGCGCCGGACGTCGAAATCTCGGCGATCAAGGACATCCTGCGCGAGGAGATGTGTCGCGCCTATCCCCTCGATCCGCCGCTCGCGGTCGACGTCGGGGTCGGCGACGACTGGAACGAAGCGAAGTCCTAGCGGTCGGCTTCAAATCGCGGCGGGGCCGGTTTAGGATCGCGCCGTATCCGACTGAGGGGAGAGGTACACATGAAACGCCTTGTCGCGCTCTGCGCGCTTGTCGTCTTCGTCCTTGCCCTCGCGCCGACAGCCGGCGCAGCGGGCAAGGAGAAGGACACATTTGTCCAGCTGCTTGCGATCAACGATTTCCACGGCAACCTGCAGCCGCCGTCGGGGTCCTCCGGGAGGATCGCCGTCGGGCCCGGCGGGGCGACTGTCAATGCGGGCGGCGTCGAGTACCTCGCCACCTGGATCAAGTCGCTGCGCACGACCAATCCGAACACGATCACCATCGGCGCCGGCGACCTGATCGGGGCGAGCCCGCTCATCTCGGGGCTCTTCCACGACGAGCCGACGATCGAGTCGATGAACGCGCTCGGCCTCGACGTCACGGGCGTCGGGAACCATGAGTTCGACGAGGGAATCGCAGAGCTCCTGCGCATGCAGTTCGGGAACCAGCTCGGCGGCAACGGCTGCCACCCGGTCGACGGCTGCCAGGACGGGACGCCCTTCGGCGGCTCGCTCTTCCAGTACCTCGCTGCCAACGTCTTCTACGAGCACACCAACAACACGATCCTCCCGCCGTACGAGATCCACAAGATCGGCAACGCGAAGATCGCGTTCATCGGGCTCACGCTCGAAGGCACCCCGCTCATCGTGACGCCGGCCGGCGTCGCGGGGCTCGAGTTCCGGCCCGAGGTCCCCACGATCAACAACCTCGTCGCCAAGCTGCGGGCGGAGCAAGGCGTGCGGTCGTTCGTGGTGCTCGTCCATCAGGGCGGGTTCCAGAACGCACCGTTCCCGCTCGGCTATCAGGACTCCGACCGCTGCGACAACTTCCGCGGCGACATCGTCCCGATCGTCAACGGCCTCAGCAACGACGTCGATGTCGTGGTGTCGGCGCACACGCACCAGCCGTACATCTGCCGGATCAACGGGAAGCTCGTCACGAGCGCCTCCTCGTTCGGCCGACTCATCACGGACATCGACCTTCGCATCGATCACCAGACGAAGGACATCGTCAGCGCGACCGCGCACAACGTGATCGTCACGCGTGACGTTGCCAAGGACCCGGACCAGACGGCGATCATCAATAAGTACGACGCCCTTTCGGGCCCGATCGCGAATCGTGTCGTCGGCTCGCAGACGGCCGACATCCTGCGGGTCGCCACCCCTGCCGGAGAGACCGCGCTCGGCGACGTGATCGCTGACGCACAGCTGGCCTCGACTTCGCCGACGGACTTCGGCGGCGCGGTCGTCGCCTTCATGAACCCGGGCGGGATCAGGGCCGACCTGATCTGCAGCGCTCCCTGCAGCGCGACGACCCCGGCACCGGTCACCTACAACCAGCTCTTCACCGTGCAGCCGTTCAACAACGTCATGACGGTGAAGACGATGACCGGCGACATGATCTACCGGCTGCTCGAGCAGCAGTTCACCGGCGCGAACGGGATCCTGCAGGTGTCGAACGGGTTCGCGTACACATGGTCGCCGACGCAGGT
>Ga0207708_10003042_pt1 | contig 12362 bp, 9 predicted proteins | sample KBSK5101metaG_FD_184340 | JGI IMG/M metagenome (GOLD analysis project Ga0207708, IMG submission 184340) | Corn, switchgrass and miscanthus rhizosphere microbial communities from Kellogg Biological Station, Michigan, USA - KBS K5-10-1 metaG... | ecosystem: Host-associated > Plants > Roots >...
AAGCGTTCGCCGCTCGCGCCAGACGTGCCCACTATGGACGAGGCCGGCGTCGCGGGATTTTCCGGTGGCACGTGGTTCGGGGTGCTGGCGCCGGCCCGCACCCCGCCCGCCGTCGTCGCGCGGCTTAATAAAGAAATCGCGGCGATCTTGCGCGTGCCCGACGTGGTGCAGACGTTCACCGACCGCGGCATCGAGCCGATCGGCAACAGCGCCGCCGAATTCCGCGCGTTCATCGAAGCCGAATCGCGCCGCTGGCTGAAAGTGGCGCAGGACGCGGGCGTCAAGCCCGAGTGACGAGGACCCATCCGTGAAAACACGCACCATACTGACCAACGCAACGCTGATCGATTGCCTCAATCCCCAGCCCGTCGCCGGCGCCGCGGTCGCGATCGAAAACGGCCGCATTTCCGAAATCCTGTCCGGAGGACGCAAGCCCGCTGCAGGCGACGCCACGGTCATCGATCTCAAAGGCGCGTACTTGTTGCCGGGCCTGTGGGATGTGCACATCCATCCCGACTACCTGTCGCTCGCGGAAATGCCGCTCGCCGAGCAGGTCGCGCTCTTCGGGCACCGGCTGATGGCAGCGCTGACTGAATCGGGCATCACGGGCCTGCGCTGCGCGGGCGCGCACCACTTCATGGACGTTGCGTGGAAGCGTGCGTTCGATTCGGGCCAGCATGTCGGCCCTCGCGTATATGCGGCCGGGCATTTCCTGACGACGACCGGCGGTCACTTCCTGACATCGGGACACGCGCTCGAATGCGACGGGCCGTACGGCTTCGTGAAAGCGATTCGCGAGCAGATCAAGAACGGCGTCGATCACATCAAGTTGAATCTTTCCGGCGGCATCATGGGCCCGCCGTGGGACCTGCATAAGCATTCGTTCCTGCTCGACGACGAATTGAAGGCGGCGTTCGACATTTGCCATCTGCGCGAATTCAAGGTGATGGCGCACGCGACGAATCCGACGGCCGTGAAAAACGCGGTGCGCCTCGGCGCGCACAGCGTCGAGCACGGCTACATCATGGACGACGAATGCATCGACCTCATGTTGAAGCGCGATACATGGTACGTGCCGACGCTTGCGATCAGCCACCTGACGCCCGAGCAGGTCGACAATGACTGGGAGCGCGCGTGGGTGAAGCAGCGCAACATGCCGCATTCGTTCTGCTGCCGCGCGGATGCGGCCTCCGAGGTGCATGCGGGCTGGTTCAAGAAGGCGCTCGACGCCGGCGTCAAGATGGCGCTCGGCTCCGACATCCGGCCGTTGAAGGACGCGGCGCTGCTCGAAATGGGCTTGTGGGTCAAAGACGGTGCGACCACCTGGCAAACACTACTGGCCGCGACCAAACATGCGGCTGCGTTGTGCGGCGTCGGCGCGGATCTCGGCACCGTTGAAGTCGGAAAGCTCGCCGACCTGATTGTCGTCGGCGCGAATCCGCTCGCCGACATCAACAACGTGCGCAAGCTTCAACTCGTGTTCAAGGAGGGCCGCATCGTTTCCGACAAGCGTTCCCTGTAACACTTCGAATCTACGCGGACCTTACCTTCCGCTTCAGAGCTGCGCGAAAGAGCGTTTTATTTCTCGCCGGCGACCAGGTAGGCCCATAGAGCGGCGACGCCGTCCGGCTTGATCACGTCGCCCCACGGCGGCATGTTGCGCACACCGTTAGTCACCGAATCGACGAAGCGGGCGCGGCCGTCGCGCGGAAAAGTGGCGAGATCGATCGCCCACGGGGGATTCTTCATATGCTCGCCGTGGCAGGTCGCGCAGTTAGCGGCGTAAATCTGCGCGCCCTGCTTGATCTGCTCGGGCGGAAACGATTGCGCGGCAGCCGGCGAGATCGTGGCGGCCGCGCCAACCAGCGCGACGCAGCAGCCGCCCTTCCATTTAATGTTTCGCCAACCTGTCATCAATCGGGCATCAGCGCAAACGTATAGACCGCGCCGCCGGAAGGCACGAGCGGGCCGGCCGAACGCGTCGGGTTGCTGCCGCCGCGTCCCGACAGCACCGTCACGTATTGGCGCCCTTTGTGCATATAGGTGATCGGTGGTGCGTTGATGCTCGAGCCGGCCTTGAACTGCCACAGCTGCTGGCCGTTGTCCTGATCGAGGGCGATGACTTCGCCGGTCAGCTTGCCGGTGAACAGCAGGCCGCCGTCGGTCGCAAGCGTGCCCGCCGAGATCGCGAATTCCTTGACCGGCACCTTCCACGCAATCTTGCCGGTCAGCGGGTTGAGCGCGATGGTGTAGCCGGGCGGATCGACGATTTTGGAATCGGTCTCGATGCCGGTATACCCGGCGCCGATTTCGAGCTTCACGTCGACGAATTTGAGCACCCGGATCAATTCCCACGAATTGAGGAACAGCAGGCCGCTCTTCGGATTGTACGCCGACAGCGTTGCGTTGGTTCCAAGCCGCGGCAGCAGATCGATGGTTTCGCCCTTGATCGCGCGGTCGAGCAGGTCGGTCAGCACCGGCCGGCCGGTCTTGAGATCGATGTACTTGGCCCAGTTTTGATTGACGAACGGGTGTGCTGCGAGCAACTGGCCGTTCGTCCGGTCGAGCACGTACAGAAAACCGTTCTTGTTGACGTTGAACAGCACCTTGCGCGGTTTGCCGTCGACCTGGATGTCGGCGAGGATGCTCTCCGCCGTGCCGTCAAAGTCGAAGCTGTCATTCGGCAGAAACTGGTAGTACCACACCATTTCGCCCGTCTTCGGCCGGATCGCGAGCAAGCTCGCCGCGTACAGGCTGTCCATGCCCATGCGATATTTCGGGTTATACGGCTCGGCGTTGCCGGTGCCGATGTAGAAGAGATCGAGCACGGGATCGTACGAACCCGGCTGCCAGGTCGCGCCGCCGCCGTATTTCCACGCATCGGGGAATTCCTTGTTCGGCCACGTCTCGGAGCCTTTTTCGCCCGGCGCGGGGATGGTCCACGTGCGCCACAGGCGCTTGCCGGTTTCCGGATCGTAGCCTTCGATGAAGCCGCGCGCGGTGCGGTCGCCGCCCGCCATGCCGGAAATCAGCACGCCGTTGACGATCATGGGTGCCACGATGCCGCCGTAGCTTTCCTTGAACTCCCCGAATTTGGTTTTCCAGATTTCCTTGCCGGTTTTCATATCCAGCGCCATCACGTGCGCATCGAGCGTCTGGCGATAGAGCTTGCCGTTGTAGATCGTCGCCGCACCGCGCATGTAGGCGCCGCCGGTCGTCACGCGCAGAGCGCCCCGATCGTAAGTCACGGGCGTGCGCCAGATCTGGCGGCCGGTTGCGATGTCGATCGCGAATGTCCAGTTGCCGTTGACGACGTACATCACGCCGTTGTACACGGTCGGCTGCGACAATTCGCCCATGTCATTGGCGAGGCTGAAGCTCCACACCGGCACGAGCCGCTTCACGTTCGACTTGTTGATCTGTTTCAGCGGGCTGAACATTTTCAGGTCGTAGCCCATCCCGAACATGGTCACGTTTTCCGGGTTCTTGCCGTCGTTCAGCAACTCATCGGCAGTCTGCGCCGAAGCAGCACCCCACAACGCACACATCAGCAACGCGAGAATTATTTTCATGCTTCCTCCCAATTTGAACGCGGCTATTCGGGCATCAACGCGAAAGTCCACACCGACCCGCCGGACGGAACGCTGTTGGTAACGAAACGGCCGGCGACGCTGCCGCCGCGGCCTGACAACACGGTCAAGTACTGCTTGCCTTTATACGTGTAGGTGATCGGCGGCGCGTTGACCGACGAGCCGGTCTTGAACTGCCACAGCGTCTTGCCGTTGTCCTGGTCGAGCGCGACCACTTCGCCCGTGAGCAGGCCCGTGAACAACAAGCCGCCGTCGGTCGCAAGCATGCCCGCCGAGCTCGCGAGATCCATCATCGGCACTCTCCATGCGACTTTGCCCGTCAACGGGTCGATCGCCTCGTGATAGCCCGCCGGCTCGCCTTTCGGAAACGCCATCGTCGACTGCATGCCGGTGAAATCCTGCCCGAGCACGAACTTCGCGTCCACGTATTTCATCGTGCGCGGCAGGTTCCACGTGTTCACATAGACGAGCCGCGTTTTCGGATTGAACGCGATCAACGTCGCGTTGGTGCCGCGCGACGGATACAGCACGACCTCTTCGCCCTTCTTCGCCCGTTCGAGCAGATCGGTATGCACGGGGCGGCCGGTTTTCATATCGATGTGCGTGGCCCAGTTCACCTTGACATACGGGTTCGCGGCGATCAGCTTGCCGTTCGTGCGGTCGAGCACGTACAGGAATCCGTTCTTGTGCGCGTTGATCAGCACCTTGCGGGTCTGGCCGTCGACTTGCATGTCGGCGAGCACGCTCTCCGCCGTCGAATCGAAGTCGTAAGTGTCGTTTGGTATGTACTGGTAATACCATGCGATCTCGCCGGTCTTCGGCCGGATCGCGAGGATGCTCGCGGTGTAGAGGCTGTCGGCGCCCTCGCGATAAGAGGGGTTGTACGGTTCCGCATTGCCGGTGCCCATGTAGATCAGATCGAGCTCGGGATCGTACGACGCGGTCTGCCACGTCGAGCCGCCGCCGTACTTCCACGCATCGGGCTTGCTCGCGTGCGGCCACGTTTCTGAGCCCGGCTCGCCCGGCGCGGGTATCGTCCAGGTGCGCCACAGGCGCTTGCCGGTCTCCGGATCGTAGCCTTCGATGAAGCCGCGCGTCGTGGTTTCGCCGCCGCCGGTGCCGGAAATCAACACGCCATTCGCGATCGTCGGCTGGACGACGCCTTTGTAGCCTTCGCTGAAGTCGGCGTATTTCTGCCGCCACACTTCCTTGCCGGTTTTCATGTCAAGCGCGATCACGTGCGCGTCGAGCGTCGTGCGGAACAGCTTTCCGTTGTAGATCGTCGCCGGCCCGCGCAGCAGCGCGCCCCCGCCCGCGACGCGCAGCGCGCCGCGGTCGAAATTGACCGGCGTGCGCCAGATCTGGCGTCCGGTCTCGAGATCGATCGCGAACGTCCAGTTGCCGTTCACCACATACATCACGCCGTTGTAGACGGTCGGCTGCGACAGGTCGCCCATTTCGTTGGAGGTGCTGAAATTCCACACCGGGACGAGGCGCTTCACGTTGGACTTGTTGATCTGCTTCAACGGGCTGTACATCTTCATGTCGTAGCCCATGCCGAACGTGGTCACGTTGTCGGTGTTGCCGCGCTTGTTGAGCAGGTCCTCCGCGGTCTGCGCGTACGCAGACGCGCAGCATGCAAACAGCAATGCGGTCAGTATCGTTTTCATGCCTGCTCCTCCGAAGAATCGCTTTATTGGATGGCGGGCCGATGCCGCGCGAATGGTGACGCAAAAGCAGCGCGGCGGCCACTTCTCATCTTACTTCATACCCCGACACGCGACAACGAATTACATCGTCGCGCCGACGACCCACGGGGCGAATTCGTCGTCGCCATAACCCCACTGCTCACTCTTGGTTTTTTCACCCGACGCGGTCTTGAGTATGAGCTCGAAGAATTTGCGGCCGGACTCCGCGACTGATTCCGTGCCGTCGACGATGGTTCCGCAATTGAAATCCATGTCCTCTTCCTGGCGTGCGTAGAGTGACGAATTGGTGGCGAGCTTCAACGACGGCGCGGGCTTGCAGCCGTACGCCGAACCGCGGCCGGTAGTGAAGCAGACGAGATTGGCGCCGCCCGCAACCTGGCCGGTCGCCGACACCGGATCGAAACCCGGCGTGTCCATATAGACAAAACCGCGTGCAATCACCGGCTGTGCGTACTCATAGACCTCAACCAGATTGGTGGTGCCGCCCTTGGCCACCGCGCCGAGCGATTTTTCAAGGATCGTGGTGAGTCCGCCCGCCTTGTTGCCGGGCGAAGGATTGTTGTTCATCTCGTTGCCATTGCGCGCGGTGTAATCCTCCCACCACCTGATGCGGCTCAGCAGTTTCTCGCCGACTTCGCGCGATACCGCGCGGCGCGTCAGCATATGTTCCGCGCCGTAAATCTCCGGCGTTTCCGACAGGATGGCGGTGCCGCCGTGGCGCACCAGCAGATCGACCGCCGCGCCCAGTGCCGGATTGGCCGAGATGCCCGAATAGCCGTCCGAACCGCCGCATTGCAGCGCGAGCGTTAAGTGGCTGGCCGGCACGCTCTCGCGCTTGACCTTGTTCGCCTCCGGCAGGATGGCCTCGATGCGGGCGATGCCTTCGCGCACCGCTTTCATGGTCCCGCCTTTTTCCTGGATGGTATACGCCGCGAGCTGGTCGCTGCGCTCGAGCTTATGCGCAGCGATGAGGTGGCTCAACTGATTCGATTCGCACCCCAATCCCACGAGCTGCGTGGCGAAAAAATTCGGATGGCGCGCATAGCCAGCAATCGTCCGGCGCAGGATGTCCATGCCCTCGCCCTCGCTCGCCATGCCGCAACCGGTTTTATGCGTGAGCGCCACAACACCGTCTACGTTGGGATACGCATCGAGGCGGTTCCTGAAGTGGTCGGCGACCATGCGCGCGACCGTGGCCGAGCAATTAACGCTGGTCAGGATGCCGATATAGTTGCGGGTCGCCACCCGTCCGTCGGCACGCACGATGCCGTCGAAATTCGCGCGTGGCTCGATAAACTCCGTCGGGCGCGCGTCGACGCAAAACGCGTAGTCGCGCTCAAAGTCGCCCATCGCCAGGTTGTGCAGGTGAACGTGCTCGCCCGCCTGGATGTCGCGCGTGGCGAAACCGATGATCTGGTTGTAGCGGCGCACGGGGGCGCCCTGCTTTATCTCGCGCACGGCGATCTTGTGGCCGGCCGGCACGGTCACTGCTAAGCGCACGTTCGCTTCCTTGGGCAGCGTGGTTCCGCCCGGAATGTTGACGCGCGCAATCACCACGTCGTCGGCGGGGTTCAGGCGGATCGTGATGTCGGCGGCTTGGAGCATGGCGCGTTCTCTGGCTTGAGCAGACAGATCAGGATTTTACTCGCGCTGATCGAATTATGCGGTCAAGGCATCAAAGTCCGCGGCAGCCACATGGAGATACCGGGCACGTAGGTAATCAGGATCAGGCTGCCGAGCAGCGGGACCAGCCACGGCAGGATCGCGATAGTGGTGCGTTCGATCGAAAGCTTTGCCACGCGCGCCAGCACGAACAGCACCATGCCCATCGGCGGATGCAAGAGGCCGATCATCAGGTTCAGCACCATCACGAGACCGAAATGCACCGGGTCGATGCCGAGCTGGTGACAGATCGGCAGCAGGATGGGCACGAGGATCGTGATCGCCGCGGTCGGCTCGAGGAAGCAGCCGACGAACAGCATCAGGATATTTGCCAGCAGCAGAAACATCGCCGGGTCCTGCGTATAGCTCAGCACCAGCGCCGCCACCGCGTCAGTCACGCGCGTGACGGTCAGAAGCCAGCCGAAAATCGACGCTGCCGCGACGATCAGCAGCACGGTGGACGTGGTTTCTATGGTGTCCATCGACACCTTGATCAGCATTCTCCAGTTCAGCGTGCGGTACCACACGAGGCCCAGGAACATCGCCCACACGCACGCGGCGATTGCGCCTTCAGTCGCGGTGAAGATGCCGGAAGTCATGCCGCCGATCAGCAGCACCGGCGTCATGATGGGCAGCACGGCATTGAAACGGAACACGCGATCGGCGGCGAGCAGTAGCACCATCGCGGCGAAGAAGGTCGGCGCGGGATTGGCGCCGGCCTGGGTCGCCGCCCAGATTGCAGTCGGAAAAACAATCACCACGCAAAGCTCGAGCAGCGCCTTGCCGATGCGCGACCATTTGAACGCGATGTCGCGCCCCCACTTGTTGCGGTGCGCGAAAAACGCGACAGTGCACATCATGAGCAGCGCCATCACCGCGCCGGGCAGGATGCCCGCGAGAAACAACCGGCCCACCGATACGTTGGCGAACATCGCATAGATGACGAAGGGCAGCGACGGCGGAATGATGGGCCCCAGAGTTGCTGACGCCGCGGTCACGCCCACCGAGAACTCGGTCGAATAGCCGTGGTCTTTCATCGCCTTGATCTCGATCGTGCCGAGGCCGGCGGCGTCGGCGATGGCGGTGCCGGACATACCCGCGAAGATCACCGAGCCCAGCACGTTGACGTGGCCGAGGCCGCCTTTCAGCCAGCCCACCAGCGCGAGCGCGAAGTTGTAGATGCGGTTGGTGATGCCGGCGGAATTCATCAGGTTGCCGGCCATGATGAAAAACGGCACGGCGAGCAACGGAAACGAATCGATGCCGCTGACCATGCGGTGGATCACAACAAAGTCGGGCACGTTGCCCGAGATCATCACATACAGCAGCGAAGCGACCGCCATGGCGAGCGCCACCGGCAGCCCTGAACACATCAGCGCGAGAAATGCGGTGAGCAGCGCCGAAGTCATGCCTTGTCTTCTCCCGCGACTTCGGGCCGCTCCAGCACGCTGTAGCCCTGCCTGTAGTGTTTGATCGCGGCGAGCACGCCACGGAAGCCCATCAGCGCGAAGCCGACCATCACCACAGCGTAAATGAGACCGATCGGCCAGTCGATGATCGCCATCGGCTGCTTGCCGATCCGCATCATCAAGGCGTAGGTGAGATAAATTGCGTAACCGAAAAACAGCACGCGCACGGCATCGACGAGTGTCGCGAGCACGCGCGCGAACAGCGCCGGCATGAAGCGATAGAAAATATCGACCTGGATATGCGTATTCTTGCGCACGCCGATCGCGGCGCCGATGAACACCACGCAGATCAGCAGGTAGCGCGCGATCTCCTCGGTCCACGAGGCCGAATCGTTCAACGCGTAGCGGGTGAAGAACTGGTAGAACACGGTGGCCGCCAGCATCCAGAAAAAGCCGAACGCGATCCAGTCCTCGAAATGATAGGCAGACAGATCGACCGGCTCGTCCGTGACGTGGAACTCGCCATCGGCGCTGAGCACGTGCTCGCTGGCGTTGTCGATATCCGGCGCGTGCGTTGCCATTCCCGCTCCTCCAATTACGGCCGCAGGCGCGCACGCGCGCCGTTCGAGAACCTAGTGGTTATCCTTCGGCACGCGCGAGCCGCTCTTGCCGACCAGGAAATCGAGGTCCGCGCCTTCGTTGGCCTGCAGCACGTGATCGACGTAGAGCTTGTAGTAGCCGCGCTGCATCGGCGGTTTGGGCGCTTTCCAGAGCTTGCGCCGGCGCGCGAGTTCTTTGGCGGATACGTGCAGGTGCAGGGTTCGCTTCGCTACGTTCAATTCCACCATGTCGCCGTCGCGCACGAGGGCGAGCGTGCCGCCGGCCGCCGCCTCGGGCGCGGCGTGCAGCACGACCGTGCCGTACGCCGTGCCGCTCATGCGCGCATCCGATATGCGCACCATGTCGGTAATGCCCTTCCTCAATATCTTGGGCGGCAGCGGCATATTGCCGACCTCGGCCATGCCCGGATAGCCCTTGGGCCCGCAGTTTTGCAGCACCATCACGCAATGCTCGTCGATGTCGAGCTTCGGATCGTCGATGCGCGCATGAAAGTCGGCGATGTCCTTGAACACCACCGCGCGGCCTTTGTGCTTCATCAATTTCGGCGTCGCGGCCGACGGCTTGATGATCGCCCCGTCGGGGCACAGATTGCCGCGCAGCACTGCGATGCCGGTATTCTTCTTGAACGGCTTATCGAACGCGGTGATGACGTCGCGATTGAAGCACTCCGCGCCCTGGTTGTTGTCCCAAATGGTCTTGCCGTTGACCGTCAGCGCGTTTTTGTGCAGCAGGCCGTGCTCGCCCAGTTCACGCAGCACCACGGGCAGGCCGCCTGCGTAGCAAAAATCCTCCATCAGGTATTTGCCGTTGGGCATCAGGTTGACGAGCGTGTGCACGCCACGCCCGAGACGGTCCCAGTCGTCGAGATCGAGCTTGACGCCAAGGCGTCCGGCGAGCGCGATCAGATGGATCACCGCGTTGGTCGAGCCGCCAATGGCGGCATTGGTGCGGATGGCATTTTCGAAAGCGTGGCGCGTGAGTATTTTCGACATGACGAGATCTTCCTTCACCATGTCGACGATGCGGCGGCCCGCCATGCGCGCGAGCACGTTGCGGCGCGCATCGACCGCGGGATAGGCGGCATTGCCCGGCATCCCGATCCCCAGCGACTCGACCATGCTCGCCATGGTGGATGCCGTGCCCATCGTCATGCAGTGGCCGTGCGAGCGGTGCATGCACGATTCCGCCTCGTGGAAGTCGTCGAGCGTCATCTTGCCGGCGCGCACGTCCTCCGACATCGACCACGTGTTAGTGCCCGAGCCGATGTCGGTGCCTCGGTACTTGCCCGACAGCATTGGCCCGCCTGAAACGGCGATGGCCGGCACGTCGACGCTGGCAGCTCCCATCAGAAGCGCCGGCGTCGTTTTGTCGCAGCCGACCAGCAGCACGACGCCGTCGAGCGGGTTCGCGCGAATCGATTCTTCGACGTCCATGCTGGCGAGGTTGCGGAACATCATCGCGGTCGGGCGCAGCAGAGTTTCGCCGAGCGACATCACCGGAAATTCGAGCGGGAAGCCGCCGGCCTCGAGGATGCCGTTCCTGACGTGCTCGGCCAGCACGCGAAAATGCGTGTTGCACGGCGTCAGCTCCGACCACGTGTTGCAGATGCCGATGACCGGGCGGCCGTCGAACTGATCGTGCGGCACGCCGCGGTTCTTGGTCCACGAGCGGTAGATGAAGCCGTAGATATCCTCGCGACCGAACCACGCCTGGCTGCGAAGTTCACGCGGCGCTTTTTTTGCCATCGCGGTGCCCGGTCAGTCGATTTGAACGTGCAACGAACACGCGCCCGGAAGCATTATTTGATCGCCTGCACTTTGTCGTAAAGGGCCTTGTCCCATGGCACATCCGCGCTGAGATGGAAAGGCGCCGCCAGCTTCTTGAAGGCCTCGCGGTCGGGGTTAACCACTGTCTTGCCGTACTTGGTGGCGAATTCCGTGGCGAGCCTTTGCTCGGCGGCGATGATCTCCGCGTTCGATTTGGCAGCGGCTTCCTGGAACACCGCCTGGAAAATTTTCTTGTCGGCGTCGGAAAGCTTGCTCCACAGCGGCCCACCGACGATGGCAAACAGCATCTCCGTAATGTGGCCGGTCAGGTTGACGTGTGTCTGCACTTCGTAGAATTTCTTCGCCAGAATCGTCGGCAGTGGATTTTCCTGCGCATCGACCGTCTTGTTCTGCAGCGCGAGATAGACCTCCGCGAATGCGATCGGCGTGGCGTTGGCGCCGAAGATCTTCGGATACATGACGTAGAGCGGTGCATCGGGCACGCGCAGCTTCAGGCCCTTCATGTCCTCCGGCTTGTTGATCGCCTTGTTAGCGGTCGTATGGCGAACACCGTAATAGAAACCGGCGATCGGCATATTGCCGCTCTTTTTGAAGTAGCCATTGATGATCTCGCCCAGGACCGGCCCGTCGGCGTATTTCTTCCAGTGGTCGAAGTCGCGGAACATATAGGGTGCGCCGCCGATGGAAATGGGCGGGTACTCGCGCGCGGCGAAGGACTGCCCGGTGAGGATCATGTCGATCGTGCCCAGCGGCAGCGACTGATTCAGCTGCGTCTCGCTTCCAAGCTGGGAAGCCGGGAACACATCTATCGTGTAGCGGTTATTGGTACGCTTGGCGATCTCCCCGGCGGCCCACACCGACTGAACGTGGTAGGGCTCGGTCGTCTCGTACACGTGCGCAAGCTTCAACTTCTGTTGCGCCCACGCGCTGGTTCCTGCCGAGATACCCAGACTTAATACCGCAATAGCGAGAACCTTTCCCTTCATAGCTCCTCCTCAGTAGGTTGCCCTGCCACCGGAAATGTCGAACACGCCACCCGTGCTAAACGAGCAGTCCTCGGAGCCGAGCCAGCACACCAGTGCCGCGATCTCGTCCACCATCACAAAGCGATTCATCGGGATCTTCGAGAGCATGTAATTGATGTGCTGCTCGCTCATCTGGTCGAATATCGCCGTCTTCGCGGCGGCCGGTGTCACGCAGTTGACGAGCACCCCGCTCTGCGCAAGCTCCTTGCCGAGCGACTTGGTGAGCGATATAACCCCTGCCTTGGACGCGCTGTAAGCGACCGCGTTCGGGTTGCCTTCCTTGCCGGCGACCGAGGCGATGTTGACGATGCGCCCGTACTTGGCCTTCACCATGTGCGGCGCGACCGCGCGGCAGCACATAAACGGGCCCGTCAAATTGACGTCGAGCACGCGCTTCCATTCGTCGATCGGATAGTCGACGGTCGGCGTGTTGATCCCCGCGATGCCCGCGTTGTTGACCAGCACGTCGATGTGGCCGAAGTCCGCGAGCGCCGCTTCCACTCCGCGCTCGACGGCTGCCGGGTCGGTCACGTCGAGCGCGTCGCCGGCCGCGTTCGCG
>Ga0207708_10003044_pt1 | contig 12353 bp, 7 predicted proteins | sample KBSK5101metaG_FD_184340 | JGI IMG/M metagenome (GOLD analysis project Ga0207708, IMG submission 184340) | Corn, switchgrass and miscanthus rhizosphere microbial communities from Kellogg Biological Station, Michigan, USA - KBS K5-10-1 metaG... | ecosystem: Host-associated > Plants > Roots >...
ACGGCTTCTACAACGACATCGACCCGGCCACGCTGCCGAACGTCCCGAACATCATCGATCCCAGTCTGAAGACACCCAAGACCAACGAAGTCACCTTCGGCATCGACCACCAGCTCACCGACGACTTCGCCATATCCGCGACGTTCAACTACCGCTCGACGAGTTCTCTGCTGCAGAACATACCCAATGGGTCCAATGGCGGGACGTGGGAGCTCGCGGGCAGGACAGTCTGCGAGAATGAGGATACCGGGGCGCTCGAGCCATGCACCGCCACTGCCGCCAACGGCTTCACGCTCTCCTTCGACGAACCGTTTTACAGCCTCACTCTTCCGGACGAGCCCGTCGGCGTCACGATCAACAACCGGCCCGAGGCGACCCAGAAGTACTACGGGGTGGATTTTTCCGTCGTCAAGCGATTGTCGGACCACTGGATGTTTCGGGCAAACTTCGGGTGGAACAACTTCACGCAGCATCTGAAAGCGGGTTCCATCGTGGATCCCAACAACCTCTGGGGAGGAACCAACTGCGGAGGGATCCCGCAGGAGTCCTGCGCCGCGACCGGCTTTTCCTCCAAGAGCTCCGTCTGGCTCAACGCGAACTGGCAGTTCAACGTCAACGCGCTCTACCAGGGCCCGTGGGGGATCAACCTCGGCGCGAACTTCTTCGGCCGTCAGGGCTACCCGAACGCGTACTACGTCCGGACGCGCGCCGTGGACGCCGCCGGTGTGAGCCACCGGTACTTGACCCAGATCGACCAGGTGGACACGTTCCGGTACGACAACGTCTACGAGCTCGACCTGCGGCTGGCCAAGACGTTCCAGTTCGGGCAAGTCGCCGTCACTCCGGCGGCCGAGCTCTTCAACGTCGCCAACGCCGGAACGGTCCTGCAGCGCGGTCAGCGTGTCGGCGACTACCGGGCCTCGACCGGGAGATTCACCCAGGCCGATACTTTCAATCAGATCTTCGAGATCCAGAGTCCCCGCATCCTCCGCCTCGGGATCAACGTCAACTTCTAGGCCGGTTCTCGTTTTTTCCAGGGCCCGTCCGGGAATTCCGGGCGGGCCCTTTCGCTTTCAGGCCAGGGTGAAACTCTTCTCGAAAAAGGCCTTCGGGGCGTTCGGCGTCGCCGCGGCGCTGACTCTTCTGCTCCTGTCGTGCCGACAGGGGACGCGGGAGGCCGCCGCGGCGGGGGGAGCCGCGCCGGCCGCGCGGAAGGTCGCGCGGGACGTCATCCTGATCACGATCGACACGCTGCGCTACGACGCCGTCGGGTTCGACGGCAACCCGCGCGGGACGACGCCGAACCTCGACCGCTTCGCGGGCGAGGGCCGCGTCTTCACGAAGGCGCACGCCCACAACGTCATCACGCTTCCGTCCCACACCAACATCCTGACCGGGATGCTTCCCTACCAGCACGGCGTGCGGGAGAACGCCGGCTTCCGCCTCTCGCCGAAGGTCCCGACGGTCGCCACGCGGCTCAAGACGAAAGGCTACGCGACCGGCGCGTTCGTCGGCGCCTATGTGCTGGACTCCCGCTACGGCCTCGGCCACGACTTCGACGTCTACGACGAGCTGTACCGTCATCTCGACGAGCAGTTCGAGTTCGAAATCCAGCAGGCCGCGGCCGAGGACGTCGTGAAGGCGGCGATGGAATGGTATCGGGCGCAGGCCGGCCGGCCCCGGTTCATGTGGGTTCACGTCTACGATCCGCATGCGCCGTACGCTCCGCCGCCGGCCTACCAGGAGCGGTTCGCGGACGACTTCTACCTCGGCGAAGTCGCTTACACGGACTCCGCGCTGGGCAAGCTGCTGGACGAAGTCCGGGCCGTTCAGCCCTCGCCGCTCGTCGTCGTAACGGCCGATCATGGCGAGGCTCGGGGAGACCACGGAGAGCTCACGCACGGTCTCTTCTGCTACGAGGGGACCCTCCACGTTCCGATGTTCGCCTGGTGCCCGGGCCTCGTCGCCTCGGGCCGCGACGACGTTCCGGCGCGCCACATCGATATCCTTCCGACGATTCTCGACGCGGTCGGTCTGTCGCCGTCGAGCGAGCTCACGGGGCAGTCCTTGCTGCCCGCGGGTCGCAAAGAGGCCGAGGCCGGCAGCTACTTCGAGGCCCTGTCGGCGGCGTTCAACCGCGGTTGGGCGCCGTTGCGGGGCCTGGCGGGGGGCGGGGACAAGTACATCGACCTGCCGATCCCGGAGCTCTACAACCTGCCCTCGGACCCTGCCGAGGCGAAGAATCTCGTTCCGCAGAGCCCCGACTCTCTTCGCCGGCTCCGCAAACGTTTTCTCGAGCTGCCGACGGCGACGACAGAACGCGCCGCCATCGGGTCGGAAGAGGCCGCGAAGCTCAGGAGCCTGGGATATCTGACCGGTTCGGGCGAGTTGAAGGTGTCGTACGGTCCCGCCGACGATCCGAAGACGCTCATCGGCGTCGACCAGACGCTGCACACGATCAACGATCTCTGCGAGCGCGAAAAGTGCGGGGAGGCCCTTCCGATCGCCCGCCGCGTCGTCGCCGAAAACCCGAAGATGAAGCTGGGATACCTGCACCTCGCCATGACGCTGCGCTGTGTCGGAGACCTCGAGGGCGTGCTCCGCGCCTTCGAGAAGGCCTCCGCGAACGGCGTCGGCGGGGAAAGCGTCGACCGCCAGCGGGCGATGTTGCTCTCGGAGCTGGGCCGGCCGAAGCAGGCGCTCGCGGTGCTCCGTCCGTACGCCGAGAGTGAGGAGCCCGAAACGTTGAACGCTCTGGGCATCGCCCTGGCCGACGGCGGTCGGCCCGCGGACGCGCTGCCGGTGTACGCCCGAGTGATCGAGCTCGACCCCACCAACGCGATCGCTTACCAGAACACCGGGATCTCGCTCCTGATGCTCAACCGGGCGGAGGAGGCGCGGCAGAACCTCGAAGCCGCGATCCGCCTGGGCAAGCGCCACGCGCGAGCGTGGAACGCTCTCGGAGTGGCGTGGATGCGTCTGGGGGAACCGCAGAAGGCGATCGAGGCCTGGAAGACCTGTCTCGAGATGAATCCCGAGCAGTACGACGCGCTCTACAACATCGGGCGCGTCGCCGGCCAGCTCGGAGACTGGAAGACCGCGCGGAAAGCGCTGGAGAGCTTCGTCAAGGTGGCGCCGCCCAAGGAGTTCGGCAAGGACCTCGCCGAGGTCCGGGGCGCGCTCGACGACATGTCCCGCCGCGGGCTCTGAGCGCATCCCGATAGAATCCCGGCCATGACTTCATTCGTGACGGCCTGGGTCGCCGCCCTGTCTCTGCTCGCCGCAGAACCCGAGACCACCTGGATCATTCGCGGAGCCCAGCTCATCGACGGGACGGGCGGACCGATCACGAGCGCCGATGTCCGCATCGCCGGGGACCGGATCCTCGAGGTCGGCAAGCTCCGCCGAAAGCCGGACGAGCTCGTCGTCGAGGGCAAGGGCCTGGCTCTCGCGCCGGGCTTCATCGACGTCCACAACCACTCCGAGACGGGCCTCAGCCGCGATCCTTCGGCCCAGACGCAGGTCTCGCAGGGCATCACCACCCTCGTTCTGGGGCCCGACGGCGATTCGGCATGGCCCATCGCCGACTATCTCGCCGCCCGGCGCGCCTCTCCGCCGGCCGTGAACGTGATGACGATGGTCGGCCACGCCACCGTGCGGGAGCTCGTGATGGGGGAGGACTACCGGCGGAAGTCCACGCCGGAAGAGATCGCGAAGATGGCGGCCCTCGTCGAGCAGGGCATGCGCGAGGGAGCGTCAGGCCTTTCCTCCGGCCTCGAATACGACGTCGGCAGCTACGCGGCGACCGAAGAGCTCGTCGCTCTCGCGAAGGCGTCGGGAAAGTTCGGCGGCTTCTACATGACCCACACGCGGGACGAGGCCGAGAAGACGTTCGAAGCCTTCGACGAGGCGATCGCGATCGCCAGGGGCGGGGGCGTGCCCCTCGAGATCTCGCACATCAAGCTCGCGACCGTCGGCGTCTGGGGACAGACGCAGCGGACGATCGACCTCTTCGACAGCGCGCGGAAACAGGGTCTCGACGCGACCGCGGACTGCTATCCCTACGAGGCCTGGCACTCCAACCTCGAAGTCATCGTCCCGAACAAGCAGTACGACGATCCGGCGAGCGTGGCCGAGGCCCTGCGCGTCCTCGGCGGACCTTCGCGAATCACCGTCACGGGGTGCAAGGCCCATCCCGAGTACGCGGGCAAGACGCTCGAGCAGATCGCGCAGAACGAGAAGATCTCGGCGGTGGCCCTCTACTCGCGCATGGTCCGCGAGGGCGGCGCCGACATCATCGGCCACTCCATGAAGGAGGAGGACGTCCTCGCGCTCTACAAGCAGCCGTGGGTCATGGTCGCCTCCGACGGGGGCATCGACGCGGATCATCCCCGAGGCGCGGGGACCTTTCCGCGCGTGCTCGGCCGCTACGTTCGCGAGAAGCACCTGTTCACGCTCCCCGAGGCCGTCCGCAAGATGACGTCTCTGCCCGCCCGGCGGATGAAGCTCGGCGACCGCGGCCGGATCGCTCCGGGCATGAAGGCCGATCTGGTGCTCTTCGATCCGAAGACGGTGATCGACCGTTCGACGTTCGAAGAGCCGCGCAAGCTTTCGGTCGGGATCAGCCGGGTCTACGTCAACGGCGAGCTCGTCTGGGCGGACGGCGCCGTGACGGGGAAGCTGCCCGGCCGCGTCCTGACGGGATCGAGCGCAGATCCGGCAAAGCGCTGAAGACTCGACGATCCGACGACATCACGACATAGAATCCCGCGGTCTTGAAACGCATCTTCCTCATCGTCCTGATCGCCGGCGCGCTGGCCGGCCTCGGCGTCCATCAGGCCCGGTCGTCGGTCGCGACCGTCTCCACGCCCGTGATCACGGAGCCCGCGGAGGACGGCCAGCAGATCAATCCCTTCGACGTCCACATGGTCGCAGGGCCCTTCGCCGGCACGCCGGGCGAAAGCCACGTCTGCACCGACTGGGAAATCCGCAACGCCTCGGACGAGGTGGTCTGGACGGCTCCGTGCGTCACGGGCGCGGGCCTCGTCCACGTGCACCTGGGCGATGGAACCTTCGTCGGTCAGCTCGAAGGTCGCAACCAGCTCAACTCCAGCGAGGCCTACCGGCTGCGTGTGCGCTTCCTCGGCGACGCGCCGCCGCCGCAGAGCGATTGGAGCGACTGGGCCGTCCGGGAGTTCGGGACCACGTCGTCGACCGCGATCCAGCCGCTGGTGGTGTCGGATGTTTCGAGGATCCCGGACCCGCGCTGGCGCGACGAGGCGGGCGGAGACATCGTCCTGCCGGCTGTGCAGACGCGCCGCGCGCGACTGAGGCTCGACGTGTCGGCCGGCGGGACGGCGCTCGAGTTCGCCGGTGTCGACGGAATCGAGAACGTCGTGACGAACGCACAGCCGCTGTCGGCGCACGGGGCGCTCAGGGCCATCCTCGAAGCGGGCGACGCCGGCCTGGAGCTGCCCCCGTCGGTCGTGTCCTTCACCGACGGAAGCGGCCAGGACCGTGAGGTCTACCTCCCGGCCGTGACCCTCGCGCCCGGGGAAACTGCGGCGTTCTGGATCGGCGAGGCCGGCGGGGCTTTCCTGGACGCGTCCGACGGGGATCCCAACGCCACGCCCGTCTTCAGCGAGCCCGTGAACGAGCCCCCGGTCCCCTGGTCCGTGCGGGAGCCCGGGTTTCGCATCGAAAGGTTTGCGACGGGCCTCCGGCTTCCCGTCAACGTCGCCTTCGTTCCGCAGAATGCCGAACCGAACCCCGACGATCCTTTCTTCTACGTCACCGAGCTCTACGGGACGATCAAGCTCGTCTCGCGCTCCGGCGCCGTTTCGGACTACGCGACGAACCTGCTCAACTTCGACCCCACGGGATCGTTTCCGGGCTCCGGCGAAAAAGGGCTCGCGGGGATCGCCGTCGAGCCGGTCAGCGGCGACGTCTTCGTCAGCTCCGTTTTCGCCGTGGCCGGCCAGACCGACTTCCACTTTCCGGAAGTGCGCCGCCTGCACAGCACCGACGGCGGGCGGACGGCGGCGACCCAGACTCCGATCCTCCAGTTCCCCGACGAGCCCCTGGGCGCGTCGCACCAGTCGTCGAACGTCTCGATCGGACCGGACGGCAAGCTGTACGTGCACATCGGCGACGGGCTGCTCACCTCGCCCGCCCAGAATCTCGACTCCGTGCGCGGCAAGATCCTCCGCGTCGAGCTCGACGGCGCTCCTCCCGCAGACAACCCGTTCTACGACGGCGCCGACGGGCTGACGGCCAAAGACTTCGTATTCGCATGGGGCCTGCGGAATCCGTTCGGAGGCGCGTGGCGCGAGGCGGACGGCGCCCATTGGGAAGTCGAGAACGGACCGGGAACGGATCGGCTCGCGAAGATCGAGGCCGGCCGCAACTACCGCTGGGACGGCTCGGACGGCAGCATGAGCAACTACGCCGCCTACAACTGGTTTCCTTCGCACGCCCCGGTGAACATCGCGTTCACGCAGTTGTCGACATTCGGCGGCAGCGGCTTTCCGCCGGCGAAGCTCAACCACGCCTATGTGAGCGAGTCCGGTCCGACGTACGCGCCCGGTCCCGCGGGGCTCGGCAAGCGGATCACGGAGTTCGTCCTCGACGGCGCCGGCAATCTGGTCAGCGGGCCTCAGGCACTCGTCGAGTACATCGGCGCGGGTCGCGGGACGGCGGTGGCACTCGCCGCGGGCCCCGACGGCCTCTACTTCTCCGACCTCTACAAGAATTTCGGAGCGTCGAACCCGACGGAAGCCGGCGCGAGTGTCTTCCGGATCTTCTGGACGGGCACCGTGGACTTCACCGGCGACGTCGGGGCCGGGGCGGCGCCGCTCACCGTTCGGTTCCACGAGGCGTCGAACGTGCCCGAAGCCTCGGCGTGGCACTGGGAGTTCGGCGACGGCACGTCGAGCGACGAGAGGGAGCCCGTTCACGTCTCTACCTCCGGCGGCTCTTTCGACGTCCGCCTCACCGTGACGGGTTCCGGAGGCCAGGCCCACCGCCAGAAAGCGGCGTTCGTCGTCGTACAGGCGCCGCCTCGGGAGCTCGAGCCCGCCCACCCCTCTCCTCGCCCCACCCCCCGCGTTCTCGCGCCCCGCTAGGGCCGGCGAGGGCCTTCGAAGGTCGGCTCGCCGAAACCCTTAGAATTGAGGGGTATGAAGCGGTGGCGCTTGGCGGCCGTCCTCGTCGGGCTGGCCCTGGTGGCGATCCTCCTGATGGCGCTGACCCGCCCGCGGGGGGTGCCGGTCCAGGTCGTCGAGGTCCGGCGTGGCGACCTCGTCGTCCCGGTCCAATGCGACGGGACGCTGGAGCCGCCGCCGGGCGGAGAGTTGCGCGCGTCCGACGTGGCGACCGTGGCCGAGATCCCGGCCCGTGAGGGCGCCCGGGTCGTCGCCGGAACGACGCTCGTGAGGCTCGACAACGCCGAGCTCTCGCAGAAGGCGCTCGACGCCCGATCCGAGGCCCTGCGTCTGCGGGCCGACCGCGCGAGCGCCGAAGCCGACCTCGCCGAGGCGGAGCGAGCCGAGAAACACCAGCGCGAAGTCGTCGAAGCCGACGCGCGCCTGCTTTCGAGCGGCGCGATCTCGCGCGCCAGCGCCGAGACCGACGAGAGGGCTCTCCGCCAGGCCGAGGACCGGACGCGCTCCACGCGCGCCCGCCTCGCGGGTCTCGACGGGCCGGGGTCCCGGCTGGCGCTCGCCGAGCGGATCGCCTCGGAGCTCGAGCGCCGCCTTGCCGCTCTCACCCTCACGGCCCCGGTCGCCGGCGTCGTCTACGGCCTCCCGCGCCGAGTCGGCGAGACGGTGACCGCCGGCCAGGTCGTGGCGAGCGTCGTGGATCCGGAGAAGCGGAGCGTACGGGCACGTGTGGATCAGCCGGACCTTCCGCGCGTCGCGGTCGGGCAGCGGCTCGTCCTCCGCTTCGACGGCCTTCCGCGCGAGAAGTGGGAAGGCACGGTCACGTTCGTGTCTCCGGGCCTCACCCAGATCGCCGGGCGCGAAGTCGGCGAGGTTCTCGGGGACGTCTCGGATCCTTCGCGAAAGCTTCCCACCAACGCGGCGGTGGAGGTCGAGATCGTGACCGGCGAGAAGAGCGGCACGCTCGTCGTGCCGCGCGCCAGCGTGCTCCGCGACGGCGAAAAGCGGCACGTCTACGTGGCCGAGAACGGGCGGGCGCGCCGTCGAGAGATCCAGGTCGGGCTCTCGGGCCTGACCGAGGTCGAGATCGTGGGCGGCCTGTCGGAGAAGGACACCGTCATCCTGCCGGGCTCGACGGCGATGTCCGACGGCCTCCGCATCCGGCCCCTCGGAACGGGCGACGAGCGCCCGGGCGGCTAGGGGCGCACCGGAGCCGCGACTCGGACCACCGACGACGATGTTCAATCGCGAAGTTTTCGGGATGGCGGTGGATCGCTTCAAGAAGCACCCCGTCCAGACCTCGCTGACGCTCGCCGGTCTCGTCGTCGGCACCGCCGCGATCATCCTCGTCGTGAGCCTCGGGCTGACGGGGCGCGAGTACGTGCTGCGACAGATCGAGGGCGTGGGCTCCAGGCTCGTCTGGGTGAATTACCGGGGCACGGTGACCACGGGTGTGTCGCGCTCCGCCGACGACGTCATGACGGACACCGACATCCAGGCGATCGCCGGCCGCACGGACCTGTTCTCGGGAGTCACCGGGATCCTCACGCTCCGCGGCACGATCGCCGTGCAGTCCCAGGCGAAGACGCTGACCATCCTGGGCGTGATGCCCAACTACGGAGCGGTCCGCAAGAACATGCGGATCCTCCGCGGCCGTTTCATCGACGACGACGACATGCTCGAGCGGGCGCGGGTGGCCGTCGTCAACCACGACCTCTACCAGCAGCTCTTCGCGAACGACGAGTCGACGGACAAGACGATCCGAACGCTCGGCACGACCTTCCAGGTCATCGGCGAGTTCGAGGAGCCCGTGGACACGCTCGGGCGCGGCGAGGTCGTCCCCGAGACGATCCTGATCCCGGCGTCCGTCGCCTGGTATTACACGCCCACGCGGCAGCTCAAGACGCTCTTCGCCGAGGCGCGCAACTTCGAGTCGCTGCCGACGGCCGTCCGCGCCGTCCAGGAGATCCTCAAGGAGCGCCACCGCCCGGGCTCTGTCTACGAGGTCGAGAGCATGACGACCGTGGTGCGTCTGGCGAGGGCGATCTCGGTCGCCCTCATCGTCGTCTTCATCCTGGCGGCGGCCGTCTCGGTCGTCGTCGGCGGCGTCGGCATCATGAACATCCTGCTCGCGTCGGTCGAGCAGCGGACCCGCGAGATCGGCGTCCGGATGTCCGTCGGTGCGCGGCGGCGCGACATCCTGGGCCAGTTCCTCTTCGAGGCGCTCTCCCTGGGCGTCGCGGGCTCTTCGATCGGCGTCGCGTTGGGCCTGGGCCTCCCGTTACTCGTGCGGTTGCTCGTCAAAGGCATCGACGTGCGTGTCTCGATCCTGTCGGCCGTTCTCGCGTTCGTGTTTTCGTGCGGCGTGGCTGTCGTTTTCGGCGCGGTACCGGCGTACCGCGCGTCCCTCTTGAACCCGTCGGAGGCGCTTCACCATGAATAATCGCTGGACTCGCATTCGGATCGTCCGTCTCGCCCTGTTTTGCATTGCCGTCCCGGTCGCCGTCGGGGCCCAGGCCCCCGCCTCGGAACCGCTGACGCTCGGCCGGGCCGTGGAGCTCGCACTCGCGCGCGCTCCCGGGCTTGCGGCCGCGCGGGCGGCGCACGAGGAGGGCGCGGCATCGGCGGAGCTCGCCCGCGACGCCTTCAGTCCTTCGGCATACTTCTCGACGACGCCGGGATACACCTACGGCCTGCCGACCCTCATCGCGGGACATGTTCCGTCCGTCTTCGGGGTCGACATCCAGAAGCCCCTTTTTGATCCGGCGCGGCGCTCGGACGCGCTCCGCGCGGAGGCATCGGCCTCGGCGCTCGATGCATCGCTCGCCCTCTCGTGCCGCGCGACGATCGAAGCCACGGTCTCCGCCTACGGCCGTTCGTATCTCGACGGGGTGATGGTCGAGGCGGCACGGCGGCGGCTCGAGGCTGCCGAGGCCATCGCGCGCCGCATGACAGCCCTCTTCGAGGAGGGCCGGCGGACGGAGCTCGAAGTCGAGAGCGCGACGCTCCAGGCCGCGCGCGCCCGGCAGAAGCTTCTGAACGCCGAGTCGGACCGGGACCTCGGCGAGCTCGAATTGAAGCGCCTGATCGGCTGGCCGGGGAGCGCGTCGCTGCACCTCGCGGGCGATCCCGAAGCCGTCGTGCCCGAGCTCACCGCGAACGAGAACGTCGACGCCGTACGCTCGGCGGATCCCGAGCTCGCCTCGCTCGAGCGGGAGGTCACGCTTCTCGCGAAGTCCGCGGACATCGAATCGAAACGGTGGATGCCGACGGTCGTCGCTTCGGCCGCCTACCGGCGGCTCGCGAAGTTCAACAACTACGACGACTACTACCTGACCTTCACGCCCGACTCCGTGGCGGTCGGTGTCTCCATCGTCGTGCCGATCTGGACCGGGGGGCGCTTCGAAGACGAAAGACGGGAGGCCCGGGCCCGCTTCGATCGCGCGGAGGCGGCCCTCCGCACGCGCGAAAGCGACGTGGAGATGGCCGTCCGGCGGGCAGAGGCCGCCGTCGCGAGATCGATGGCGGAGCGGAGCATCTCCCGGCGGGCCCGGGGAATCGCCGACCGCAGGAAAAGCGCCGAGGAGCTGCTCGTCCGCGAGGGACGAAGCGAGCTCGTCGAGCTCGACGAGCGGGAGATGGCCCTGGCCGACGCCGACGACGAGGCCGCTCAGGCGAGCCTGACGTCGCTGCTCGAACGGGTCCATCTCCTGTCTTTGCGAGGCGAGCTGGGCACGGCGCTGTTGGGCGCCGAGCCGCCCTGTGTCGCGCCCTGAGCGCCTTCCGGCGCCCCCGTTAGCCGCGCTCCGCCAGGACCTTCAACGCGAAAGCGCGGGGAGGCTCGGAAAAAAACTCCCCGCCCCGCGACAGGAGCCCATCGGAGCGCTCACGGACCAGAGCGCGGCCGCGTTCGAGGAGGCGAGTCGCGATCCCGGATCCGCCCTCGGCCGCGAGGGTCTCGATCTGGCGGCACAGCATCGACATGTCGGTCACCTCGCCGAGCTCGCGGGCCAACGCGCCGAGAGCCTTCTCTCGCGCTTTGAGCGCCGGGCTTCCCGTGGAAGCGAGAAGCTCGACCTGGTACCGCAGCTCCTTGGCGCGCTTCCGCCACTCGTGGAAGTCGGCGTCCGTCCGGCTGTCTCGCGCCTGGATCCAGGCGCGGTGGGACCGCCGATAGCTTCGTGTGAGTCCGCCCTCGAGATCCGGGGTCGAGTACTCGCGGGGAAGGATCACCTCGAGCGCGGCGGGCAGTCGCCGGAGGATGGGGAGCGCCTTCCGCACGATCTTTCCGGAGTCTGCAGACTTTGGATTCGCACCGAGGCGAGCGGCCACCTCTGCGGCCTCCACGAACAACTCCGGATCGTCGCCCGAAACCGCGGCGAGCGTCGCCGTCAGGACGTCGCTGTCGCGCAGATCGCCCGTGTCCCGGAATGCTTGCCGGAGCTCCTCGGCCAGGCCGTCCGCCGCCGTCCGGCCAAGGGCCGGTCGCAGGAGCGCGACCACGCTGCGCGCGCGGCGGATCGACTTTCGAAAGTCGTGCACGGCACGTTTCGGGTCGACCGACGCCGCGGTCGCGTGACGGCGGGCGACGAGGAGGATCCCCGAAAAAGCACTCAGGAGACCTTCGCGCAGCGGGACGTGGCGGCGCAGGCGCAGACCGCCTCCCCGAGGCTTCATCGTGCGACGACGCGCCGCGGGAGCGCCGGCGATCGAGATGGGGTTTCCGGTCACGGCGGCAACGGATTCTAGCGCGGGCGGCTCAGGGCGCCTTCGTCGGCGTGGCTTCCGCCGCCGCGGCGGTGCGGTTAGCGGCCAGGAGCTTGGCGAGGACCTCGTCGTAATACGGCTTCTCGCGCAGGCCCGCGTACTTTCCGGGGAAGTAGGCCACGGTCAGGTCGGCGAGGCCGCTCGGCCCGTCGAACGCGTTGAGCACGACCGCGAGCCGCTGGTCGTGGGGCAGCCGGATGTTGTCGATCATCGGGAAGTCGAAATGACCCAGCCAGAACTCCGTGGCCATCGTGTCGGTGCGGCCGCCTTCGTCGGTACGCACCGTGATGCGGAGCTGAAGCTGCTCGGGATCTGTCGTCGCCCCGAGGACTTCGAGTCGGAAGTTGCGCTTGATGTCGTCGACGACGAGATCCCGCGCGATGAAGGGCGCTTCGGACCCGTCGGGGAGCGGGAAGGAGAGCGTCT
>Ga0207708_10003045_pt1 | contig 12348 bp, 8 predicted proteins | sample KBSK5101metaG_FD_184340 | JGI IMG/M metagenome (GOLD analysis project Ga0207708, IMG submission 184340) | Corn, switchgrass and miscanthus rhizosphere microbial communities from Kellogg Biological Station, Michigan, USA - KBS K5-10-1 metaG... | ecosystem: Host-associated > Plants > Roots >...
TCTCGGATGTGATCCGCTGCATCGCCTCCGATTCGTCGGCGTTGTCCTTCGCCTTGATCGAAAGGTTGATGCTGCGGTTCTTGCGGTCGACGTTGATGATCATCGCGTTGACCGTGTCGCCTTCCTTCAGCCGCGTGCGGATGTCCTCGACGCGGTCACGCGACACTTCCGATGCACGCAGGTAGCCTTCGATGTCGCCACCCAGCGAGATCACGCCACCCTTCGCATCGAGACTCTTGACCGTTCCCGACACGATGCTGCCCTTGTCGTGGACGGCAACGAAGTTGCTGAACGGATCGCCTTCGAGCTGCTTGATGCCAAGCGAGATCCGCTCGCGCTCGACGTCGATCGCGAGCACGACCGCCTCGACTTCCTGTCCCTTCTTGTAGTCGCGAACCGCCGTTTCGCCGGCATTGGCCCACGACAGATCGGACAGGTGTACGAGGCCGTCGATGCCTCCCGGCAGTCCGACGAACACGCCGAAGTCGGTGATCGACTTGATCTGCCCCGAAACCTTGTCGCCCTTCTTGTGGTTGATCGCGAACTCGTCCCACGGGTTGGGCATGCACTGCTTCATGCCGAGCGAGATGCGACGGCGGTCCTCGTCGATTTCGAGGATCATCACTTCGACCTCGTCACCGAGCTGCACGACCTTCGTCGGATGGATGTTCTTGTTCGTCCAATCCATTTCCGACACGTGCACGAGACCTTCGATGCCCGACTCGATCTCGACGAACGCGCCGTAATCGGTGATGTTCGTAACCTTGCCGAAGAGGCGCGTTCCCGGCGGATAGCGGCGCGACAGTCCGACCCACGGATCGTCGCCAAGCTGCTTTAAGCCCAGTGAAACGCGGTTCTTCTCCTGGTCGAACTTCAGCACCTTCGCCGTCACCTCGTCGCCGACCGCCAGCACCTCCGACGGATGCTTGACGCGCCGCCAGGCGAGATCGGTGATGTGCAGCAAGCCATCGATGCCGCCCAGGTCGACGAACGCGCCGTAGTCGGTGATGTTCTTGACGATGCCCTTGACGACCGCGCCTTCCGACAACGTCGACAGAAGCTTTTCGCGCTCCTCGCCCAGGCTTTCCTCGAGCACTGCGCGACGCGACACGACGACGTTGTTGCGCTTGCGATCGAGCTTGATGACCTTGAAGTCGAGTTGCTTGTTCTCGAACGGCGACGTGTCCTTGACCGGACGGATGTCGACGAGCGATCCGGGCAGGAATGCGCGGATGCCGTTGATCATCACCGTCAGCCCGCCCTTTACCTTGCTGGTGACGAGGCCCTGCACGACGGAGCCCTGCTCCATCGACGCTTCCAGATCGTGCCAGGCCTTGAGGCGCTTCGCCTTGTCGCGCGACAGCCGCGTTTCGCCGTAGCCGTTTTCCAGACTCTCGATCGCGACGGTAACGAAATCACCGGCCTTGACCTCGACTTCGCCCTTGTCGTCCTTGAACTCCTCGATCGGGATGAAGCTCTCCGACTTGAGGCCCGCATTGACGACGACGATGTTGTAATCGACGCGGATCACTTCCGCGGTGATGAGCTCGCCCTGGCGCATTTCCTGGCGCGCGAGGGATTCCTCGAAGAGCGCCGCGAAATTCTCGACGCCCGGCGTGGGTGTTGCTACTTGCGTGGCGGTAGCCATGAGGGTTGGTTCCTTCTTGCATGTGCCGTCTCGCGCGAGAACCCGTTATCTCGCAGCGGGACGGGCAGGTTGATGAAGTCCGCAGTGGTCCGCGCCGGCTAAAGCGCGCCCTGCGGCCCTTTGCGTGAACTCGCGGGGTCGAGCGCGGCATCGTTTTCAACGCCGCACGCAAGCCTGCCAGCCATGCAGTCGAATGCTCTAGCGTGCACCGGGCCGCTCGCGATGGAATGCGAGTACGGCCTCGGTCACCTCGGCAATCGACAGATCGGTCGTATCGAGGATCACGGCGTCGCGGGCCGGCACGAGCGGGGCTGCTGCTCGCGTCGAATCCCGGGCGTCACGCTCCCGGATATCGCGCAAAAGACCCTGAATGGTAACCGAGATTCCTTTTGCGATCAACTGCTTATGCCGCCGTTCGGCGCGCTGTTCGGCGCTGGCGGTCAGGAAAACCTTCAATTGCGCATCCGGGAAAACGACGGTACCCATGTCGCGCCCCTCGGCGACCAGCCCGGGCGCCGCCCGGAAGGCACGCTGCCGCTCGATCAGCGCACGGCGCAGGCTCGCGTGGACCGCGATCTGCGACGCAACCGACGACACCTCCTCGGTTCGCAGCGCATCGGCGACGTCGCGGCCGTCGAGCATCGCCCGGCCCCCGCGAAAAGAGATGTCGAGGCCCGGGCACAGCTCGACGAGCCGCGCGGCATCCGTCGGATCGATCGAGCGCTCGAGCGCCTGCAGCGCGATCAGCCGGTACAACGATCCGCTGTCGAGGTAATGAAATCCGAGCGCGCGCGCGACGCTCCAGGCGATCGTGCCCTTGCCGGAAGCGGCCGGCCCGTCGATCGCGATAACGGGCGGCCTCACCGCGGCCGGTGCGGCAGGCGTTGCAGGTTCAGCCATGTCGCACGACCGCGGCGAGCGCGTCGAAGTACCCGGGGAACGTCTTGCGGACGCAGCCCGGGTCGTTGATCGTGATGCCCGTGCCGCCGAGGGCCGCGAGCGCAAAGCACATCGCCATCCGGTGATCGTCGTACGTGTCGATTGCCGCGTTGCGAAACGTGGCGAGCGGGGCGACCTCGAGCCAGTCGTTGCCGGCCTTAAGCGTCGCGCCGAGCTTGCCGAGCTCGGTTGCCATCGCCGCGATGCGATCCGTTTCCTTGACGCGCCAGCTGCCGATGTTCGCGAGGCGTGTCGGCGCTGTCGCGAACAGTGCCACGATTGCGAGGGTCATCGCGGCGTCCGGGATCTCGATGCAGTCGATCGTGCCGCCGGCCAGCGGCCGTCCGCGCCGCGCCTCGATCCAGTCGGGCCCGTAGCGGATATCCGCCCCCTGCCGCGCGAGAACCTCGGCGAACGCGACATCGCCCTGGATCGAGTCACGTCCCACGCCAGTCACGCGCACGGGCCCGCCCCCGATGACGCCGGCGGCGAGAAAGTACGACGCGGCGGAAGCGTCTCCCTCGACATGCAGATCGCCTGGACTCCGGTAACCGGACGTCGCGGGTACGACGAACGTCACCGGATCCGGGGTCTGCACGGCAACACCGAAACGGCGCATCAGCCGCGTCGTGATTTCGACGTAGGGCCGCGAGATCAGCGGCGTGGTGAGCGTCACGGTGGTCGCGGCATCACGCGCGCCTTGCGCGATCGGCAGCGCCATCAGCAACGCGGACAGGAATTGGCTCGAAACGTCGCCGCGAATTGGAATGCGTCCACCGGCCCGCCCGCCGGTGCTGCCGATCGCGAGAGGCGGATAGCCATCGTTGCGCGTGTAGCGAATGTCGCAGCCCAGTAGCCGCAGCGCGTCGACGAGATCGCCGATCGGCCGCTCGTGCATCCGTGGCACGCCCGCCAGCGCATAGTCACCGCCCTGCACGGCCAGCGCCGCCGTGAGCGGACGCACGGCCGTTCCTGCATTGCCGAGGAACAGCGACGCGGCGCGAACCGGAAACTGGGCGCCCGTGCCGAGAACCTTGGCCGCATCCGGCGTGCGCTCGACGAGGACGCCGAGGGTGCGCAGCGCGTTCAGCATGTGCGCCGTGTCGTCGGCATCGAGAAGGCCGAAGAGCCGCGTCGAGCCACTTGCCAGCGCTGCCAGCAGCAGCGTGCGGTTGGAGATGCTCTTCGAACCGGGGAGCACAACGACGCCCTCGACGCCGGCGATCGGCGCGACATCCAACGCCGCACTGTCAGCGGCTGCGGCGCCCGTGTGATCCCCCCGCGAGTGCGGCTTCGCCGCTGCGCTGCCCCCGGTGGGGACGGAATCCTCGCCTCGAGACGGCTCTGCGTCGCTCATGGGCTCGCTTCATTTCGCCGCGCTGGCGCTCGCCGCGATTCCACCTGCCGTCTCACCCCATTGCCGGCGCGCTGTGGACGCACGCGACAGCATCGTGTCGAGCGCCGCGCAGTCACCGTGCTCGATCGACAGCGCGAGCGCGTCGAGTGCCGTCCGATACGCGGCGAGTTCGACCAACAGCGCATCGCGGTTGGCGAGTGCGATGTCGCGCCACATTTCCGGCGAGCTCCCTGCGATGCGCGTGAAATCGCGAAAGCCGCTGCCCGCATTGGCGAAGTACTCAGCGCCGTCCTTGCGCGACGCGAGCTCGGAGACCAGAGCGGACGCGAGCAAATGGGGCATATGCGACACGGCGGCCAGGACCTGGTCGTGCCGCGCGGGATCGAGACGCGCGATGCGCGCGCCACATGCGGTCCAGAAATCGGCTACGAGTGCATACGCATCCGGCGACGTCTCGGGAAGCGGCGTCAGGATCACCTGGCGGCCGACGTAGAGCGACGGATCGCCCGCATCGGCGCCGCTGTGCTCGTTGCCGGCGATCGGATGGCCCGGAACGAACTGCGGCAACCTGGAGCGCAACGTCTCGCGCGCCGCAAGCACGACGTCCTGCTTCGTGCTGCCGGCGTCGGTGACCACCGAGCGCTCGTGCAGCACGTTGCCGAGCGCGCTCAGCACCGGCCGGTATTGCGCGGCGGGAATCGCAATCAGCACGAGATCCGCGTCGGCGACCTCGGGTGTCCAGTCGTCTGCGAGGAGCACGCCGCGGTCGATCACGCCGCGTGCGAGTGCGCGATCGAGATTCCCCTGCGAGCGGCCCACGCCGACGACGCGCGACACGCCACCGGCGGCGCGCAGCGCCAGCGCGCACGATGCGCCGATGAGACCGACGCCGATGACGGCGAGCTTATCGATGCGCACGCGCGTTGCCGCCCGGCCGGTGGGAGATCGCCTGCCCGAGTGCGGCGAGAAAGCGTGTATTTTCTGCCGGCAGCCCGACGGTGACGCGCAGGAATGATGGCAGACCGTAGTTCGCTACCGGCCGCACGATGACGCCCTGCCGCAACAACTCCAGATTGACGCCGGCCGCGTCCCCCACGTCGATCAGGATGAAGTTGCCGTGCGAACGCACGTAGCGCACCGCCAGCGCATCGAGACCGGCTTCGAGCTGTCGCAGTCCTTCGCGGTTCAGCCGCCGGCTCTCGGCGACATAGTCGGTGTCGCCGAGCGCGGCGACGGCGGCGGCCTGCGCCAGCGAGTTGACGTTGAATGGCTGGCGCACCCGGTTCATGAGATCGGCGACGGCCGGATCCATGACGCCGTACCCGATGCGCAGCGCCGCGAGTCCGTAGGCCTTGGAAAAGGTTCTCGACACGATCAGGTTCGAATACCGCGGCAGCCAGTCGATTGCTGCGGATTGCTCGGAGGGCTCGAGGAATTCGTTGTACGCCTCGTCCAACACGACGATCACATCCCGGGGTACGCTTGCGATGAACGATTCGACAGCGGCACCCGTGAGCCAGGTTCCCGTCGGATTGTTCGGATTCGCAATGAATACAATCTTTGTTCGCGGCGTAATTGCCGCGCGCATCGCGTCGAGGTCGTGGGCATGATCCTTGTCGGCGACTTCGACGCCACGCGCACCCCGCGCCTGCGTGGCAAGTGGGTAGACAACGAATGCGTAGCGCGAATAGACGGCGTCGTCGCCGGGGCTCAGAAACGCCTGCGTCGCGAGTTCGAGCACATCGTTGCTGCCGTTGCCCAGCACGATCCGTTCCGGACCTACGCGCAGGTGCTCCGCGAGTGCGGTCTTGAGCGCAAACGCGTTGCCATCGGGATAGCGCGTGAGCCCGCTGGCAGCGGTGGCGATGGCGGCGAGCGCCTTGGGGCTCGGCCCGCGCGGATTCTCGTTCGACGCGAGCTTGATGATCGACGCAACGTCGAGGTTCAACTCGCGTGCGACCTCCTCGATCGGCTTGCCGCCGACGTAAGGGGCAATCGCGCGGACGTAATCGGGCGCGCGTTCGTGCGCGGCTGCGTGCTTCGCGCTCATACCGGTCCGCCGGCGGGTTTGCGCGCGGCCGGCGCCGGCGTCGCACCATCGGCCGGATACGAGCCCAGCAGTTTCAGAAATGGCGCCTTCGAACTCAACTCCGCCAACGCCGCGGCGACGGCGGTATCTTCGCGATGGCCGAGCACGTCGACGAAGAACAGGTATTCCCACAACCCGGTCCGTGCCGGACGCGACTCGATCCGCGTCATCGAAACGCCGTGCCGTGCAAACGGCTCGAGCAGCGCGTGCATCGCACCGGGCCGGTTCGCCGCGGACATCACGAGCGACGTCTCGTCGCGCCCGGACGGCGGCACGCTCTGCCGGCCGAGCACCCAGAACCTGGTCGTGTTGTTCGGCTCGTCCTCGATGTGCGCAGCGAGCACACCCAGACCGTAGATCGACGCGGCGATCTCGCCGGCAATCGCCGCCGTGCCGGGCTCCTGCGCGGCGAGCCGCGCCGCCTCGGCGTTGCTCGACACAGGAACTCGGGCCGCACCCGGCAAGTGTCGCGCGAGCCATTGCGCGCATTGCGCCAGCGATTGCGCGTGCGAATAGATCTTGCTTACTCGCTCGACGGCCGCTTCCTTCGACAAGAGGTTCTGCTCGACGCGCAGCTTGATTTCGCCGCAGATCGAAAGCTCGGTCGAATACATGAGGTCGAGCGTCCGGCCGACGGCACCCTCAGTCGAGTTCTCGACGGGAACGACGGCGTAATCCGCCTGGCCCGCCTCGCCGGCGCGAAAGATCTCGTCGATGGTTGCGTACGGCAATGCATCGACGAATTGTCCGAAATGCTTGCCGACTGCTGCGTGACTGAACGTGCCCGCGGGACCGAGATAGGCAATTCGCAGCTTCTGCTCGAGTGCAAGGCACGCCGACATCACCTGGCGGAACACGCCGATGATCGCGGCATCCGGCAGCGGTCCGCCGTTCTGATCGCACAACCGGGCGAGGACCTGAGCCTCGCGGTCCGGCCGGTACGCGGCGCCGCCGCCGCCTGCCTTCAACGCGCCGATGGCCTTGGCATGCATCGCACGCTCGTTGAGCCTGCCGAGAATTTCGCGATCGAGGACGTCGATCGCGTCGCGGTGCACGCGCAACCGATTGTCGAGCTCGTCGTCGCGGGCGTCGCCCGCCGTAGCGTCAGCCATGGGTCGCTTCGAATTCCTGCATCCAGTCCGTCAGCGCAACGACACCCGCGAGCGGCATTGCGTTGTAAAGCGATGCCCGCATGCCGCCGACGGCGCGATGCCCCTTGAGCTGGACGAGGCCCCGTGCCTTGGCACCTTCGAGGAACGCTGCGTCGAACTTAGGATCGCGCAGGAAGAACGGCACGCTCATCCGCGAACGATCCTGCGGGCGCACGGGATTGCGGTAGAACCCGGTTCGATCGATTGCCGCGTACAGCGCCTGTGCCTTCGCGACGTTGACGCGTTCGATCGCCGCGAGCCCGCCTTGCGCCAGCAACCATTCGAACGTCAGCCCGGCGAGGTAGATCGCGAACGTGGCCGGCGTGTTGAACATCGAGTCGGCCTTCGCCTGCACAGCATAGTCGAACACGCTCGGGCACTCGCGTCGCGCGCGGCCAGCAAGATCGTCACGAACGATGACGACCGTGAGTCCGGCCGGGCCGATGTTCTTCTGCGCGCCCGCGTAGATGATTCCGAACCTCGCGACGTCAACAGGTCGCGACAGGATGTGCGACGACGCGTCGGCGACGAGCGGAATCGCGCCAGTGTCGGGAATCCAGAAATACTCGACGCCGCCGATCGTCTCGTTCGTCGTGATGTGAACGTAACTGGCGTCGGTCGACAACTGCCACGCCGACTGCGGCGGAACGTACGTGTACTCGGCGTCGGCGCTCGACGCGGCAATGTTGACGCGCCCGTATTTGTGCGCTTCGGCGATCGACTTCTGCGCCCAGTGCCCCGTGTCGACGTAGTCCGCCACGCCGCCTGCAGGCAACAGGTTGAGCGGTACCGCGGCGTTCTGAGCGAGTGCGCCGCCCTGCAGGAAAAGCACGCGGTAGTTCGGCGGAATGGCGAGCAGTGCGCGCAGGTCCGCTTCAGCTTTCGCGAGAATCGACATGAAGTGGCTGCCGCGATGGCTCATTTCCATCACCGACATGCCGCTGCCGTTCCAGTCCAGCAATTCCGCCTGCGCTCGTTGCAGCACCGGCTCCGGCATGGCCGCCGGACCGGCGCTGAAGTTCCATACTCGCTTCGTCATCTACGTCCCATCCGCTCGCCGCGTAACCCGGCAACTACACCTCGTCGTCGTCGTCGCGCTCGACGACCCTTTCGAGCCCCGCCAGCTTCTCGCCCTTGTCGAGATTGATCAGCGTGACGCCTTGCGTCGAGCGGCTCATTTCGCGGATCGACTTCACGCTCGTGCGGATCAGCACACCCGACGTCGAGATCAGCACGACCTCGTCGTCGGGGCGCACGAGTGCAGCGCCGATCACCTGGCCGTTGCGGCTCGACTGCTGGATCGCAATCATTCCCTTCGTGCCACGGCCGTGCCGCGTGTATTCGACGATCGGCGTGCGCTTGCCGTACCCCTGCTCGGTGGCGGTCAACACCGACTGTTCCTCGTCCTCGGCGACGAGCATCGAGATCACCTTCTGCCCCTTGTCGAGCATCATCCCGCGCACCCCGTGCGCGTTGCGGCCCATCGGACGCACGTCGTTCTCGTCGAAGCGGACCGCCTTGCCACCGGAGCTGAACAGCATCACGTCGTGCTTGCCGTCCGTCAACGCAACGCCGATCAGCCGATCGCCATCGGTGAGATCGACGGCGATGATGCCGGACGGCCGCGGTCGCGAGAAATCGGCGAGCGACGTCTTCTTCACCGTGCCCATTGCCGTCGCCATGAAGACGTAGCGGCCCTCGGAAAACTCCTTGACCGGCAGGATCGCCGTCAGCTTCTCGTTGTCGATCAGCGGCAGCAGGTTGACGATTGGCTTGCCGCGTGCGTTGCGCTGTTGCCCCTGCGGCACGTTGTAGACCTTGAGCCAGTAGACGCGTCCGCGGTTGGAGAAGCACAGGATGAAGTCGTGCGTATTGGCGATGAACATCCGGTCGACGAAATCGTCCTCTTTCGTCCCGGTGGCCTGCTTGCCACGCCCGCCGCGTCGCTGCGCGCGGTACTCGCCGACTGGCTGCGCCTTCATGTAGCCGCCGTGCGACAGCGTGACGACCATGTCTTCGGGCGCGATGAGGTCCTCGAGCGACAGGTCGACGCCCTGCGCGACGATCTCACTCTTGCGCTTGTCGCCGAACTGGTCGCGGATGGCGGTCAGCTCGTCGTGGATGATCTGCGTGATGCGCGCGGGCTTGGCGAGGATGTCGAGCAGATCGGCGATCAGCGTCATCACGTCGCGATAGTCGGCGGTGATCTTGTCCTGCTCGAGACCGGTGAGCCGCTGCAACCGCAGTTCGAGGATCGCTTGCGCCTGCACATCGGACAGCCGGTATCCGGTCTTCGCGTGCCAGCCGAACTCGGGCGCCAACCCTTCGGGTCGCGCGTTGTCCGCAGCGGCGCGCTTCAGCATCTCCTCGACGAGTGGCGAGCGCCAGTTGCGTCCCATCAGCGCCGTCTTCGCCTCGGCCGGCGTGGGCGATGCCTTGATCAGCGCGATGATCTCGTCGACGTTCGACAGCGCGACGGCGAGTCCTTCCAGCACGTGGCCGCGGTCACGTGCCTTGCGAAGATCGAAGCGCGTCCGGCGCACGACGACTTCGCGCCGGTGGGTAATGAAGTGCTCGAGGAACTGCTTGAGGTTGAGCAGCCGGGGCTGGCCGTCGACCAGCGCGACCATGTTCATGCCGAAGCTGTCCTGCAGCTGCGTCAGCTTGAACAGGTTGTTCTGGACGATCTCGGGGACCTCGCCGCGCCGCAGCTCGATGACGACCCGCATGCCGGACTTGTCCGATTCGTCACGGAGGTCGGAAATGCCTTCGAGGCGCTTTTCCCGGACGAGCTCGCCGATGCGCGTCAGCAGCGTCGCCTTGTTCACCTGGTAGGGGATCTCGTCGACGATGATCGCCTGACGATTGCCCTTGTCGAGATCCTCGAAATGCGTGCGGGCGCGCATGATGACCCGGCCGCGGCCGGTGCGGTAGCCTTCGCGGACGCCTTCCAGCCCGTAAATGATCCCGGCAGTGGGAAAGTCAGGCGCCGGAATCATCTCCATCAGGTCGTCGACGCTGAGCTCGGGGCTGCCCAGCAGTGCGAGGCACCCGGTGATCGTCTCGGTCAGGTTGTGTGGCGGGATGTTCGTCGCCATGCCGACGGCAATGCCCGACGAGCCGTTGATCAGCAGGTTCGGCAGCCGCGACGGCAGGACGGCAGGCTCCTGCTCCTTGCCGTCGTAGTTCGGGACGAAGTCGACGGTCTCCTTGTCGATGTCGGCCAGGAGCTCGTTGGCGATCCGCTCGAGCCGGCACTCGGTGTAGCGCATCGCTGCCGGGTTGTCGCCATCGACCGAGCCGAAGTTGCCCTGGCCGTCGATCAGCGGATAGCGCAGCGAGAAGTCCTGGGCCATCCGGACCAGCGCGTCGTAGATCGCGGAATCGCCGTGCGGATGGTATTTCCCCATGACGTCGCCGACCACGCGCGCGCATTTCACGTAGGGCCGGTTGAAGACGATGTTCGCCTCGTGCATCGCGAACAACACGCGTCGGTGGACGGGTTTCAGCCCGTCCCGGGCATCCGGCAGCGCCCGGCCGACGATCACGCTCATCGCGTAATCGAGGTACGAATGCCGCATCTCCGCTTCGAGACTTACCGGTATGGTTTCTTTGGCGAACTGCTCCATGGGAACGAACAATCCTTGCGAACGAGGTTAAATCAGTTGAGAAAATGGCCAAAAATCGGCGGGAAGCGCACTTTCGCGCATCCGAACCGCCGACGCGAACCGGGACCGCGGCGCCGAATCCGCGCGCCAGCGTGGAAAGCTTTGAAAACACGGCATTTTAACATGGCGTTGTATCGCCGCGACACTCGTTTGCCGAACGCAAATGGGGCCGGCTCTTTCATTGCTAGCGCCAAAATTGGCGTGCTATAGTCGGCGGGAACACAAAGGATTCGGTGCGTCAGGTAGTTACAGCCGCTCGCGCCAACTCGCTACGTTCGCACAAAACCTGTTCAAAACCAAAGTCAAAGGGGTGGAACAATGACTCGACGTCTCGTCTCCGGTCTCGCCGTCGGCTTGCTTGCGGCTGGAATCGCCGGCTGCTCGACGCAACCGATGATGGCCCAATCAAAAGCCGATCCACGAGGCTACGTCGCCGGAACGGCTTACTGTGATCCGAAGGGGGTTTGCGGGTACTGGACCGACAGCTGGAACACCCCGGGCAACAACGTCGTAAGGAGCGGCAGCTATAACGGTGCACTTGGCCTGGCCGGCAATCTCTGCTGGCGCCAGGGGTTCTGGACGCCGCAAATGGCGATCATCGAATGCGATCCGGACCTCGTGCCGAAGCCGGTCCCGCCGCCGCCTCCGCCCGCTGCCGCGCCGCCGCCCCCGCCGCCTGCTCCGGCGCCTGCACCGCCGCCCCCGCCGGCTGTTCAGAAGATCACGCTCGCATCGAAGGCGCTGTTCGACTTCGACAAGGCGATCCTGAAGCCGGAAGGCAAGGCGGCAATCGACAGCGAGATCATCTCCAAGCTGTCGAGCGTGCAGAAGCTCGAGCTCGTGCTCGTCACGGGTCATACCGACCGGATCGGTTCACAGCAGTACAACCAGCGGTTGTCTGAGCGTCGCGCCGATGCCGTCCGCGATTACCTCGTCAGCCGTGGCGTGCCGCGTGACCGTATCGAAACACTGGGCATGGGCAAGACGCAGCCGGTTCCGGGTGTCGTATGCGACCAGAAGGCACTCAAGGCGTTGATCGCGTGCCTCGCGCCGAACCGTCGCGTGGAAGTCGAAGTCAAGGGTGACGGAGTCGTGCGCCGCTGACGCACCGACCTCTGTCCAACCAGCCCCGCGGCAGTTTCGCGGGGCTTTTTTTTGGCTGTTTCGTGGCAAAGTTTCGCGAGGCGCAACGCGCCTCGCACGATACTTTGCCCCGTTCATCCTCCGCGAAAAGCTCGGGGCGGCCCTTCGCTTTTCGCGCGGCAACTGCGATTGGCGCGTGGCTCGAGCCTCGCTGCGCTCGCCGCTCGGTGACGCGCGTGATGCGTCGCGCCGGCGAGGCCGCATACGCCTTCCGTTAAACTTTCCCGATGAATACGCCGCTAACGGTCGACCTGCGCATCGATGCGCGCTGGGTCGTGCCCATCGAGCCGGCGGGCGTGCTGGCCGACCACGCGCTGATCGTCGACGGCGGCCGCATCGTCGCCGTTTTGCGC
>Ga0207708_10003046_pt1 | contig 12347 bp, 8 predicted proteins | sample KBSK5101metaG_FD_184340 | JGI IMG/M metagenome (GOLD analysis project Ga0207708, IMG submission 184340) | Corn, switchgrass and miscanthus rhizosphere microbial communities from Kellogg Biological Station, Michigan, USA - KBS K5-10-1 metaG... | ecosystem: Host-associated > Plants > Roots >...
CGCGCGATGCCCAGCGCCATCTCCCTCAATACTCCAATTGAGGATCTTCACCGGTTCAAGATTGCGCGCTTAGGTCCAAACCTGTCGCGTAAACTCGCTGCTGCGGTCGCTTCTCACGGGTATCGCGATAAGTCGGCTGAAGCAACCGTCGAAGATCTCCTCACGTATCTGCCGATGCGTTACGAAGATCGCTCGCACCTTACAACAATCAAAGATCTTGAACCTGGCCTGGATGCTTCTCTCGAACTTCAGTCACGTCTTGCCGGCGGCTACGAAGTGCGAAACAAGCGATCGTTTGGCAGATCGCGACTTTTTATCTTCGAAGTATCGGCGGTTGATATAGGCAGGACAGGTCGGCCGGTAGTTGTCTGGTGGTTTGTGTCAGGTCGCAACGCGCACGAAATAATTAACTACTATTCAAAGAAACTTGAACGTGGGACGCGTTTCATTACCTTTGGCTCCTGGACCTGGGACTCGCGAAGAGGCACTTATTCTTTACGCTTAAACAAACCAGCAGACGAACTCGAGATTCTGCCGACACTAAATGGCAACCTCGATCAGGAAGACGATGGCGAAGATGACGAACACTCCGATCCAGCCTTGGCAGCCGTCCATGCAGGTCGCCGCGTGCCCGTCTATCGAAAACTTGGAGACTTCAACTCCAAACGGCTTCGCGAAATCATTCATGGTGTCCTGGAGTTGTTGCCGGACTCCGAAATCCCTGAAACGCTACCGGCAGAACTCTTGCGGCAAGCCAAATTGATTCCTCGCAGCCAGGCATTGCGCGAGATTCACTTCCCGCCTCCTGAAGCTTCAATGAGCGACTACGATCAGTGTCGCAGTCGAGCACACGTGCGAATGATCTTTGAAGACTTTTTCTGGCTGACTTTTGCCGTTGGGTTGAAGCGAGGCAAACGAGTGCAGGAGCGAAAGGAAGCGGTCATAAAGATCGACGACAGTGTTAAGCGCGCCGTGTCGTCAGTGATGCCGTTTAAGCTAACCGGCGCACAGCGAAAAGTGGTTGTTCAGATCTTCAACGACATGAAGTCGACGAAGCCAATGAACCGTTTGCTTCAGGGCGACGTTGGCAGTGGCAAGACGATTGTCGCCGTCATCGCGATGATTGCGGCGATTGAAAACGGTTATCAAGCGGCGTTGATGGCGCCGACTGAAGTTCTCGCGGAACAACACGGTCGGAACATCAAACGACTTTTGGCGAAGTCGCCCTACCGAGTCGAACTGCTGACGGGATCGTTAAGACCAGCGGAAAAACGGCGACTCCAGAACGATCTGAAGTCAGGCGAGATAAACGCAATCATCGGCACTCAGGCCTTGATTCAAGATGCTGTGTCGTTTGCAAACCTGGGATTGGCCGTCATCGATGAGCAACATCGATTTGGAGTTATGCAGCGCGCCGAACTTCGCGCACGAGGGTTGAAGCCGGATGTGCTCGTAATGACGGCTACGCCAATCCCTCGTTCACTGGCGATGACTGTGTATGGTGATCTCGATGTTTCAGTGATCGACGAATTGCCGCCGGGCCGCACACCGATTGAAACTGCTGTCTATGGGGAGGATCAGCGCCAGGAAGTTAAGCGACTTATTACTCGTGAAGTGAAAGCCGGACGCCAGGTCTATGTCGTTTATCCTTTGGTTGAAGAGTCAGAGAAGATGGATCTGCGCGATGCGACTAAGCGGTACGAATACTTGCGCGATGTCGTTTTTCCTAAATTCTCTGTCGGGCTTTTGCACGGCAAGATGAAGCCGGCCGAGAAAGACAGTGTGATGAAAGCCTTTGTCGCTGGCGAGATTCAGATCCTGGTCTCGACAACTGTGATCGAAGTCGGTGTCGACGTCCCGAACTCGTCGGTGATGGTCGTAGAACATGCGGAGCGTTTCGGCTTGTCGCAACTGCATCAACTGAGAGGGCGAGTTGGCCGTGGCGCCGACAAAAGCTTTTGTATCCTGCTGACTAGCGACAAGAAGACCGTTGTTGCTGAAGAACGACTTGGCATCATGGCCCAAACGAATAACGGCTTTGTCATTGCTGAAAAGGATTTAGAACTGCGTGGGCCAGGCGAAGTGTTGGGCACGAAGCAATCCGGTGAAGCTGAGTTTCGCATTGGCAATCTCGTTCGAGACCAGTCGATACTTGATCGCGCGCGGCGCGCTGCCGATTACTATCTGACTAACAAACAGGAGTCTCCGGCGACGAAGAAGATGATCGAGCGAGTGGTGAAAATGCCGCGCTTTGGTTTGGCGAATATCGGTTAATTCTTCAAACAGGATTTCAGGATTACAAGATTAGGACGGGTAAAAGAAGAGGCGTAAAAGCGCAGGGAGCAAAAAGCGAACAGCGGCAAGTGGACAGTCGTGCTCTTGCCTTTACCTCTTCCTTCCTTTTGTCTTTTCTTAATCTTGTAATCCTGAAATCCTGTCTTTAAACGATCTATGCGCGTAATCGCCGGAGAATATAAAGGGCGGAAACTAAAAAGTCCGCCATCGATGCAGGTACGGCCCACCTCCGACCGTCTGCGCGAAACGCTCTTCAACGTTATCGCTCCGCGAATTAGTGGCGCGCGCTTTCTGGATCTCTGCGCTGGCTCCGGTGCGGTCGGAATCGAGGCCTTGTCGCGCGGCGCCTCGTTCGTCACATTTGTCGATCGATCACGCAAGATGTGTGGGCTGGTTGAGGCTAATCTGGATCTTTGTAAAATTCCTGAGGACCAAACTGAAGTTGTGAACTCAACGGCCGAGGATTTCTTGAAGCAGAGCGACCGAAGTGACGTAGCGTGGGACATCATCTTCTTCGATCCTCCGTACGCACATGATTATGTCGACGTATTGAAAGTGATTGCTGAGCACGACTCAGTTACCAGAGACGGGCTACTCATCGCAGAGCATCATCACAAGAAGGAGTTGCCGACAAACGTGGGCGCACTCAAACGAACTCGTGTGCTCAAGCAAGGCGACTCTGTTCTGACTTTTTACTCGCAGTGAAAACATTGAGTTCAACGTACGAAAGAACAGCACTCAATCTCACTGAAAAAACTCAAGCAAATTAATCGCAAGTGAGGAAGGGTGGCTTGCCCCCGCTCAATCCGCTTTACTCTCAACATTGAATGGAAGGGATATTGAGCGGGGGCAAGCCACCTTCCCAACCTGCATTTATCTGAGCTTGAGTTGTTTCGTTGAAGCTTGATACCTGCTGTTTTTTACGTTGACCTTGAATTTGATAGTTGAGGATTGTGCACATTGAGCGAGGGCAAGCCACCCTTCCCTACCTGCAATTGATCACAGCTTGAGCGATTCCAGTGAAGGTTGCGGCTGATCTTTTGTACCTTGAACTCTGGGATAAAGGTCCGCCACTCAAGCCCGTTGGGTAACACACCATACGTATTGTTAGAATCGCTTCATGCTCGTTCTGGGTATTGAGACTTCGTGTGATGAAACGGCTGCGGCAGTGATTCGGGATGGACGCGAGATCGTCTCGTCTGTAATTTCCTCCCAAGTTCCTATTCACAAACGATACGGTGGCGTAGTTCCCGAACTCGCCTCACGAGAACACCTGGATAAGATTGTTCCGGTTGTCACTGAAGCGTTTGAGCGCGCAGGCGTTTCTCCTGAACAAATCGACGGGATAGCAGTCACCGTAGGACCTGGCCTCGTTGGTTCGTTGTTAGTTGGGGTTTCGTACGCAAAAGCGATGGCCTTCGCGCTCGGCAAACCATTCGTCGGCGTAAATCACATCGAGGGTCACATCTACTCCGTGGCTTTCGAGAATCCGCCAATTGAGTATCCGGCTGAAGCGCTGATTGTATCGGGTGGCCACACAAACATCTTCCTGATTCCTGAGCCTGGCCAATACCTTGTGCTCGCTCGCACGCGCGACGATGCAGCAGGCGAGGCGTTCGACAAAGTCGCAAAATTACTCGGTCTTGGTTATCCCGGTGGACCAATCATCGAGCGACTCGCGCGCGAAGGAAATCCAAAAGCTGTTCCCTTCGCCATTCCGCGCATGGGAGATGGCCTGCCCGATTTTAGTTTTAGTGGTCTAAAGACGGCAGTCACCAAACACGTGCGCGAGACTGGCTTGCGGCCCATGGAAAACGGTGGTGAGCCATCACAAGAGATCAAAGACCTGGCTGCCAGCTTTCAGCACGTCGTAGTCCAATCGCTCGTAAGAACAATGGAGCGCTTAGGGGAGGAGCATTATCCGAAAACGCTAATCGTGGCCGGTGGTGTGGCGTGTAATGGAAAGCTAAGAGAAGTATCCGGACAAGCGGCGAAAAGGCTTGGTGTTCCCATTTACTTCCCTTCACCGCATCTCTCAACCGATAACGCTGCAATGATCGCAGCCGCAGGAACAGTGAAGCTAATGGCCGGCGAACGCGCAGATTTGGATCTAAACGCTGATGTGACGCTGCGGCTTCAGAACATTGGATTGGCAGAAGAAGCCGCGAAGCGTGCGGGTGTGAGATACAGACTCTGAACGGACAGGGGCAGGAGCAGGAGACAGGAGCAGGAAAGACCGCGGGCAGATCAAATAGGCAGAAGCAGAAAATAGCCCACCAGATGAATTAACCTGACTGACGATTTAAAGGAGAAGACTTATGCCTACCTCACAGGGCTTTCGAGGACTACGTGTTTATCAACTTGCATTCAAACTCGCGATGGAAATCTATCGGGAATCGAAAAAGTTTCCGCGCGAAGAACTTTACTCTCTCACTGATCAAATCCGTCGTGCCTCACGTAGCGTAGCCAGCAACATCGGCGAGGGTTACCGGCGAAAACTGTATCCCAAAATGTTTGTGAGTAAGATGTCGGATGCGGATGGTGAAGGTTCAGAGACACAAGTTTGGATCGAATTCGCGTACGCCTGTGGTTACATCTCAGCAGAGCTACGTTTACGTTGGCTAGAGGGCTATGAAGAAATCGGTCGGATGCTCGGCGGAATGATTGCCCATCCCGAGAAGTTTTGTAGGTAAGAGTTTGAGATCTAGCGGTTAAGCGTCTTCCTGCTCGGACTTGCTGCTCCTGCCTGCTGCTTCTGCTTCTGTTTGTGTGGCCTCGTCACGCGAGACCTAAGTTGGGCCTTATCAACCCTCTATCGTGCTCATCGCAGTGACGGCACGTTTTTCGTAAGCCGCAATCGTTGCGATGTTCTTTTTCTCGATCTCCGTTAAGGAGTCGTCGGTGAAGTTTGGATCCGGCCTGTACCAATCGAAGCTCGCGAAGTACTTCTGCAACCACGGCTCTTTGAAGACCTTGCCGTGCCTCGCGTAAATCTCCTGCCGCATCTGGCTGGCATCCTCCAGGAACAAGCCTTCCAACAAGGCACGCGTGACAGGTTTCGTACCCAGCTCTTCGTGAATCTTCTTCTCAACGCGCACGATCGTTTCGACGTTCAGCTTGTCGTTACCTGATAGCTCTTCGTCTTTGAAGTTCTCGCTAATCACGTACCACGGTTGCATATCGAAGTGCTGTTGCAACCAGGGAGCTCGAAACGTGCGTCCGTGGCGAGCATAGATCTCATTACGAATAAGCCGCAGTTCATGAAGACTCAATCCACGCAGCATTGTTTCTGAGATCGCTTTGTTCTCGAAAAGCTCCATATCGCCCGGCAACAACGCAACTCGTCGCTGGCGTTTTTGAGCATCTGATAAGAACGCGATGTTCTTGCGTTCGATCGTGCTTAATTTTTTCGAATCGTAACGTTCAGCGGCTGTGTACCAGTAACGCTCTTCAAAATACTGTTGCAACCACGGCTGATCGTCGAAACGCTTGCCATGAATCGCTTCCACCTCAGCGACCAGAACTGTCCATTCAGCGCCACTGTGAGTACCAAGTTTCTTCGGGGTGATTAGGCGGTCGCGCCAGTAGCGCATGTCACCGGGTTGAATTGTTTCGTGCTTGCTGGCCTCAGCAATCCGGATCAAGTCGAGATTCCGACGCTCCGTGTCGTTGAGCATCGCATTGTTGAAGTCAGGATTGGCTTTATACCAGGACTTTGATTCAAGGAAGTACTTGATCTCCGAGTCCTTAAATATTCGCCCGTGGCGTCCGAACACGATGCCGCGAATGAATTTGAGATCGTCGAGCGGCAGCGATTGAATCTGTGAAGGCTTGAGTGAGGTGCTGCCAAAATCAAAGCTCTCCCAGACCTGGAGGTTGTCCTGCGCCTGGGTCGAGAGGCTCGCGGACACAACCAAGCAAAGCGCTAGCACGAAATTGCGCATGTACCGGGGGGATACAAACATTGATGTTCTCCTTCAATAGTGAATCGTGAATCGTGAATCGTAGGTCTTTGGTCTTTGGTCTTTGGATTTAGGTGATAAAGGATCTTTTGCTGGTATTCAACTGCTAAGACCCAAGGCCAAAGACCAAAGACCTACGATTTCACGATTCACTATTCACGATTTTTCAGCCGAAGATATCGCGCACCTTATCGACGAGGCCCTTGTCTTCCAAATCCTGATTCTCAACTTCTGCCAGCTGTTCCAGAAGCTTGCGCTGTTCTCGCGTCAGTGTTGTCGGCGTTATTACGGTCACCGAAACAAACAAATCCCCGCGACCCCGTCCGCCCAACACCGGCATTCCTTTTCCTTTAAGTCGAAAGACTGTGCCCGTTTGGGTGCCCATCGGAATCTTTAACTTCTCTTCATCATCTAGAGTCTTTACAAAAATCTCAGCCCCTAAGGCCGCCTGCGCAAACGTTATCGGAACGGCCTCGTAGAGGTTGCTACCTTGTCGCTCAAATTGGTCGTGCTCGGCAACGTGGATAACCACATAGAGATCGCCAGCCGGCCCTCCCTGAGTTCCGGCCTCGCCTTCTCCCTGGACACGCAGTCTTGAACCGGTTTCCACCCCCGCCGGGACCTTTACTTCCAGCTGCTTCTCGCGCTCAACCCGACCTGCTCCCTTGCACTGGGTACAGGGAGTCTTTATCACACGTCCCGCACCGCGACACGCATTACAAGTACGAGCGACTGAAAAGAAGCCCTGCTGATAACGAACTTGCCCTGTTCCACCGCACGTGTGACAACTTTCGGGCTGCGTTCCCGCTGCGGCGCCAGAACCGCTGCACGTCTCACATCCTTCAAGTCGCGGAATGCGAAGTTGCGCCGTCATCCCAACCGCGGCTTCTTCAAGACTGATCTCGAGATCGTAACGAAGATCCGAACCTCTTTGTGCCCCTGTGCGGCGACTCCCCGCACGCCCACCTCCAAATACATCGCCGAAGCCAAAAAGATCGCCGAGGATATCTTCAATGCCACCAAAACCAGGCGCGCCCCACGCACCTGCGCCGGCTGAACTGGAAACGCCCGCGTGCCCGAAACGATCATACCGGCGGCGTTGCTCGGCATCTGACAGGATGCCGTATGCTTCAGCCGCCTCCTTAAACTTCTCCTCAGCGCTCGCATCATTCGGATTCTTGTCCGGGTGAAATTTAACAGCGAGGCGCCGGTAGGCACTCTTTATTTCCTGGTCGGTCGCCGTTCGATTGACTCCCAACACTTCGTAATAATCACGCTTACTGCTCATCAGATTAAGTCAGACCTCTCCAAATAAATGTGTATATTGAGCCGACACTTCACCAAACGACAAGTCAAAACGTAACGACATTAAACCGCACTAAACTCCCGTAGTTGTGTCGACCGCAGGATTCATCATTGCGGAGGCGAGTTGTGTAGCAGTACGTTCCAGGTTATCCAACGCTTTATTTATCTGTTCGATGCTTTCCGTTTTGGTGGCGGCTTCGGCGTCAACAAAACATCGCTCAGCTGCCTCTTGCTCGGTTTCGGACAACAGCCCGCCAAACTTAGTAAATGATTTTTGTGTGTTTCTAAGCAGCGACTCGAGTTTGCTGCGCAGCACTATGATCTCTTTGGCGCCACGATCACTATCAGCAAATTCTTCCGCTTCGCGTATTAGCCGATCAATCTCGTCCGGTGTTAAGCCGGAGGTCGGCGTGATTCGCATTTGCTGTTCCCGCCCCGTCGCCTTGTCTTGCGCTGAGACGGACACGATTCCGTTGGCGTCGACTTCGAACGACACATCGATCTGCGGCACGCCGCGCGGACTTGGCGGAATACCGACGAGTTCAAACTTGCCGAGCGAACGGTTTCCGCTTGCCACTTCACGTTCGCCCTGCAAGATGTGAATTTCAACCGAAGCCTGGTTGTCGATCACAGTGGTAAACGTCTGGGTGTTTCTAAGCGGTATCGTTGAGTTCTTTTCGATGATCTTTGTAAACAGACCGCCGCGGGTTTCCAAGCCAAGACTCAATGGCAAAACATCGAGCAGCACTATGTCTTTGACGTCGCCGCTCAAGACGCCACCCTGAATTGCCGCGCCCATCGCTACGACTTCGTCTGGGTTGATCTCTGCAGACGGCTTCTTGCCAAAGATCTTCTCCACGGTCCGCTCAACAATGGGAGAACGGGTTTGGCCACCAACGAGAATAATCTTGTCGATGTCGCTGGCCTGAAGTTTCGCGTCATGTAACGCCGTGTGACATGGTTCAACTGTCAGCTCGACCAGCTCGCCAACCAGTGCTTCAAATTGATCGCGAGTTAACGACTTATTGAAGTGTTTCGGACCTGTCGCATCAGCAGCGATAAAGGGCAGATTTATGTTCGTTTCAGTTGATGACGACAACTCGCACTTTGCACGTTCGGCGACTTCTTTCAGTCGTTGTAAAGCCAACCGATCCTGCCGCAGGTCGATTCCGGTATCCGCGAGGAATTCGTCAGCCATCCAATTCATGATGCGGTCATCCATGTCTTCGCCGCCGAGGAATGTATTTCCTGACGTCGAAAGCACTTCAAACACGCCTTCATTTATTTCAAGGATCGAAATGTCAAAAGTACCGCCACCGAAGTCGTAAACTGCGATGCGCTCAATGCCGCTTTTGCCCTGTCCGTACGCCAAGGCAGCTGCCGTCGGCTCGTTAATGATTCTCTCTACGCTCAGGCCGGCGATCTTCCCGGCGTCTTTGGTCGCCTGGCGCTGCGTGTCGTCGAAATAAGCAGGCACCGTGATGATGGCGTCGGTAACAGGCTCGCCGAGAAAATCTTCGGCTGCTGCTTTGAGTCGCTGCAAAACGATACCGGACAGTTCAGGCGGACTGTAGCTCCGGCCCTGCACCCGCACGCGCGCATCGCCATTTTGCGAATCGACTATCTCGAAGGGCGACGTGTCGCGCATGCGCTCGACTTCCGGCGAATCGAACTTCCTTCCAATCAAACGCTTCACTGCGTAGACGGTGTTCGCGGCATTGGTTACTGCTTGTCGCTTAGCAATTTGGCCAACCAAACGCTCGCCTTTGTCGGTAAAGCCAACGACGCTCGGTGTCGTTCGGCCACCTTCTTTGTTGGGCACGATTTGTACTGCGCCGCCCTCAAGAACAGTTACGCAGCAGTTCGTTGTTCCCAAATCTATGCCGATTGCTTTACCCATCTAACTCCAGCTGAACTTAGTTTCCCTTCGCTACCTTCACCAGCGCGGGGCGAATCAACTTATCTCCCAACTTGTACCCCGAGACGATCTCCTGAATAACGGTATCAGGTTCGTACTCGTCGGTAGCTTCTGTAACAACAGCCTCATGAACATGCGGATTAAACTGTTCTCCCACGGATGCAATCGCGGTCACGCCCAAAGCCTCCAGAACACCGTTCAATTGTTTGAAAATCAGATCCACACCACTCAAGAAATGCCGGAACTCATCTGACTCGCTCGCTTCCTTAGAAGCTTCGGCCTCAAGGGCGCGTTTGAGATTATCAACAACCGGCAGAAGCTTTGCCGTGATGTCGATAACCACCCGGTTGTAAGTTTCCGATCGCTCGCGATCCATTCGCTTGCGATAGTTCTCGAAGTCGGCTTGTCGTCGTGCAAGACGATCTTTCAACTCGCCATTCTCAGCTTGCACACGCCGAAGCTCCGCCCGCGTCGCCACTAGCTCGGCAGTGGCGGGTCCTCCTTCAAATTCGTCGCCCTCAGGTCCGCCGCTCTGAAACGCCTGCTCAGGTAACTCAATTGTTACGGGCTCTTCGTCAATGTCGGCGGGTACGACTTCGGGGTCGTTTTCGGGATCTAATCTATCCATGTCGGCAGGGCTACTGTCCGGAGAAGAATCGCCTTTCGCTTCAGCGTCGAGGAACCGGATGGGAATCCGCTTCCCCCGCTTTTCATCTCTGTCTGATGCCATCAGGAGGGCTGAAAAACTGACTGAATCGCTTTCAAGATGCTGTCTGTTGACTGAGGCGATGCTCAATCAGCCGCGCCATGTAGTTTACCATAGCCATTATTCTGGCATATTCAATTCTCATAGGACCCACCACGCCGAGCGTCCCAACTGTTTCAGTCGATCCAGCTCGATAAGGCGCTGTAATCAAGGCACAGTTTTGCATTGAGCTTGTCGGGTGTTCCCTTCCAATTACCACATGCACATCGCCACCATAGTTTTGGGAATCGTGAGTTACGCACTCGTTGAGAATCTTGAGCAGACGCGATTTCTCTTCAAACGTGCGAAAGAGTTCCTGCATCCGATCGAAATCTACAAAGTCGGGTTTCGTGAGAATGTTGGACGCACCATCAACGTAAATTTCACCATTGCTGTCGCCTTCCAAACTGCGCTCGCAAAGGAGAATCGCATTCCGTAAAAGCCGGTCATACAACGCCTTCTCTTCCTGCATCAGTCCCAGAATCTCTGATCGGATGGCTAAAAGACTCTTGCCACTGAATTCGCCGTTCAGGTAGTTGGCTGTCTTGTCGAGCTCGTCTTGCGTCAATTCATCTGCAAGACGAATCACCTTGTTATGGATTATGTTCGACATCGATACCAGCACGACCAGGATCCGCTTGTCCGGCAGTTGCAGGAATTCGATGTGCTTCAAGCGGTTCTGTGCAAGCGAAGGCGACACAACTATGCCTACGTTTTGCGACAGTGCGGAAAGCACATGCGAGGCGGTTTCCATCAAACGATCAGGAGATGCAGCACCATCAAAGGCGTCCACGGAAAACAGATCGTCGATGATCTTGAGATCGCCTTTCGACAACTTCGCCTCGCCCAACATGTTGTCGACGTAATACCTGTATCCCTTGTCTGTGGGAATGCGGCCGGCGGAAGTATGGGGCTGCTCTACGTATCCGGTGTTCTCCAGATCGGCCATCACATTCCGAATAGTTGCGGGGCTCCAACCGTAGGCGTGCAAGAAACCGTCTGACAAAACACGCGAACCAACGGCTTCACCGGTGACAAGGTGTTCTTTTATCAGCGCCGCGAGCAGGGCTTGGGCACGAGAATCGAGTGAACCCGCTGGTTCGTTGGTTGGAATGTTGGAGGTGCGACGGGGCATACTTCTCAGAAAACTGAAGAAAACTCACAGCAGCGCCGGAAGACTCAGTCTCGCCCGTAAATGGGTGACCATGATTGATTTCCGGCCTCTCGCAGTATACGAAATCCCTGTAAAAGGCCGCAAACAATGGACTCAATAAACTACCGAAGGGGCTGTCGCGGATGCTGGAAAGAGGCCTAAGCTATTAATCTTCAACAGTTTAGGTAGCCGGGAAGAACACGTCAATTAGTAGATTTGAAGCCGCCCGCCGCGAGTTGACGAGCCGCTCTCGCCCTCCTTAAGATTACAGCGCTGGAGTCAGAACCCGGGTAGAGCTCGCGTAGATCAATTAGCTCTTCTCTCCGATCGCGCAAGATGTCCCCCAAACCCGAAACCGCCGCGCGACACTAAAGTCATGACCGAAATAAGAAAGTATTTTGCGGATGCGTTTCGCCACCTCGGTGGTAATCGTGGCGTGCCGACAATAGACGTGCGGTATTACCCATACGCCGGCCTGCGACACACGATTCGCCTTCGATCCGGTCGTGTCTATGTGCGGGTCTCAGATATTTGTAAGGACTGTCCACCTGAAGTGTTGCGTGCGCTTGCGTGGATCCTGGTTTCCCGTTTGCTTGGTAAGCGCGTGCCAACGATTCACGACCGCGTTTATCGCGACTACTCGCTCACGCCAGAGGTAATGCGTAAGTCAGACCTAGCGCGCCGCGGCCGCGGCCGCAAAATGATTTCTTCAGCGCATGGCGAGGCTTATGATCTTGATCGTATGTTCGCTAAGTTGAACCGCCGCTACTTTGATGGTGAACTTCCCAAACCGACGATCACCTGGTCACAGCGTCGCACGAGAAGCATTCTGGGCCACCATGATCACATCTACGACAGTATCACGATCAGCAAGTCTCTCGATTCCATTGAAGTGCCGGAGTGGTTTGTTGAGTACATCCTCTATCACGAGATGCTGCACATCAAGCATCCTGCGCGTCTGATCAATGG